>Ga0208471_1000373_pt1 | contig 17022 bp, 12 predicted proteins | sample DeeseametaMP0441_FD_184210 | JGI IMG/M metagenome (GOLD analysis project Ga0208471, IMG submission 184210) | Marine microbial communities from the Deep Atlantic Ocean - MP0441 (SPAdes) | ecosystem: Environmental > Aquatic > Marine > Oceanic | place: East of Rio de Janeiro, Brazil, South Atlantic...
AGCATCATTCTTCAACTCTTTGATTGTCTTCAGTTCGTTCAGGTACTCCGATAGTGACAACATGGTTCACCCAATTGTTAAGTAATTACTTGACAGTTGAGATAGAGTTTCCTCATAATCCTTTAAGTAATTACTTAATTTATTGGGTGGTATCGCCGCCTTTTACTCGCAGACGGCGCAGCGTTTTTACCCGAGGTGGTCGAGGGTCTATTGCGTCTATCGACTGAAATTCTTACTCGGAGAAAAATGAACAATGCATGTGACTCGTAAATTTTTTGTTTTATCAGCTTTAACTCTCGCACTTTCTGCATGCGGAGGCGGCGGTGGTGACGACACCTCAGACAACGCATCAACGACGCCGCCTCCACCTCCTCCTCCGTATTCCGTGAGCGTCGACTCCGCCGAATCGGTAGAAGAAAACTCTTCACTAACTGTTGATGTCTCGACTTCCGGAGGCGAGGGGAACGAATCAATTACGGCCTCAATTCGTCGGGCTGGGGAAGACCCAGATGATGAAACAGGTGGTAACGCCAGTGATGTTACTGTTGAACAAACTAGCGAGGGGTTTGTATTTGGTTTCGGTGATATTACTTATAAGCGGGATGAGTACACCATCACGATAGACGCCACCAAAGGCGACGAGACAAAGTCAGAAGAGTTTGATGTTGTGGTAAAAAATACGTCGGGCGACGAAACCGCAGCCTATGTAAATTCAGTTCAATCGGTCCTGCCAGCACAGCGTCAGTTCATTGCAGAGTGGTTGATGGTGGAACGCTTAGTTAAAGGCGTAAATCTGTCTGGTGGTGACATTGATATTAAGGACATCAAACCCTTGTATGTCAATACAACTAGCGGTAGCGGTGCGGATAACAATGCGCTTTTGAGTGCACACGTCAGTGACGACCGGCTAAGCGGCTACGAAGACAATTCTGTGAACGAGTCAGACGCCTTTGATGGCTTTTTAGCTAACGTTTCAGCAGAAACCTGTGAGCCACCGCGCTGCTTCAATGAGCACCTGGTTCGCGTGAAACCATTGTTTGATTACATTTTCGAGCGCAGTGGTGGTGTCATTCAAGAGCCCGCGTACGGTGACGTTGGCTTTGATGCTGTTACCGGAACTTACTCGATTTTCTACACAGCCCCTGATAACGGCAGCTTCGACGACCAAGGCAATTGGACGTTCAAACCTGAGTTTGAGTACTTAAGCGACATCATCGTGGCAGGGCATGAAGCTGCTCGCACGTTCTCAGCCGCCGAATAACCAGACGCCGTTAAGTCGACATTAGAACGAGACAAATATTATGAAAAAATTAATTATCGCAAGCGTATTATCGGCAGTTTTCGGATCGGCACAGGCAGATGAAAGTAGCCAGATTTATGTATCACTGATACACAAAGCGACGAACACAGAAGAGCTGTCAGTCAGCAAATCAAACGCCGCTCAGTCTGTGAATAGATTGATTGAGCGCGATACAGAAATCCGTTGTTTACCAGCAGGCGACACTGGCCAGGAATGGTGTGTTCCCGTCCGTGATACAAATGTCCGTGTACTGGGTGGGATGACTGTGCAAAACGGCCAATCCACGCCTTCATTTGAACGCAACATCAAACCAATTAGCTCTGTGAAGCTTGAGCGTCATGGCTTATCCGATCAGGAAATGATCGAAGCTTTGATGGCGACGGGACTCTATGAAATGGTTGAAGTGAATTACCCAATGAAAAACTTCAACATGCAGTCTCAATCCGTGACTATCCCATTTATAACTGACGGCCCAATTCATGGCGGGCCAGACTACAACCTGTTTGACGATGAATATTACAAAGCACAGCGTTTAAGCATGTACCGTGTGGGCGACTCTATGATGAGTTCAGGGATTGCTAGCGTGATGGCTCGTGGTCAAAGCAGCGATTTGCCTAAAGCAAAGATGTTTGTCATCGATGGCGGCTTCTCTGATTCAGAAGATGTCCTCTATGCTCGAGGCGTAAATATGGTGTCGTGGGGCGACACAAGCCGTGAGTTTGAGCCCGACAATATTACGCCACGAGGCGATGTTGAATCTTGCACCGGTCATGGTTTATCAGCAGCCGGAGTTATGGGTGCAACCCGAGATAATGGTCTGGGTGTAGCTGGTGTCGCAGGGAACGCAGATATCATGGCGCTCCGAGCTCTCAACTGCGGTGACGGAGCTCCTTATGATACGTTTGATGCAAATGATTGGCTTGCCGGCATTCCGGTTGAGCATCATGATGATGTTTATGAGGGCGAAGCAGGTGTCGTCAATATGAGTTACGGCGGGAGCGTCACTCTTGATCCATCACTGGAAGAAGAATTCCCATGTGGTCAAGGCCCGCAGATCTCTATCGATAACATGCAAGATGCAGGATTTATTCCGGTGGCAGCAGCGGGTAATGACAGTATTGAAACCAAACTGATTGCTCCTGCGACATGTAAAGATGTGATTACCGTTGGAGCGATGGACCAAAACGGCAAGTTGGCGGACTTTAGCAACTACGGTCGTGTCATTGATGTTTTTGCGCCGGGCGTTGAGCTTTATGCCGACGGCACGCCTTACGGCATGCCTGAAGATGTTCAGATGCGGGTTGTCAACGGTACGTCATTCGCCGCGCCGATTGTTTCTGGCCTGATTGCTGAAACGAAGCGTCACTTCCCAGCGCTGAACTTCAAAATGGCGGAGCTACTGTTAAAGCAAACGGCTTTTGACCCAATGCTGAACAACTCACCAAAATGTGAGGGTGGTATGTGTGGCGCAGGCCGTATTGACGGTGAAGAGTTTTTTCTAGCAGTAGAAGCCTGGAGTAACGGCCGCCTGAACACCATCAGTCATGCTCTTTCAGGTGTGAGTGAAGCTGAGCAACAATGGTACGTTGACAACTTTGATGCACAAGGCATGGCCTGTGAATCTTATCAGGTCGATTTCTTTAACGGCCACAGCAAGCCAGGCGATACTTATAAGGTGGTTTCTGCCGCGAAAGGTACGGACTTTGAAACCGGGTCGTTCACTGAAGTGGGCCAGTACACATCTGGCAGCGTTGTCTTGTCGGACATCGATCCTGAAAGTAATGACTACGCATTCCAGGTTTGCACCGAAGATAGCGGTTGTGATGGTGAGTTTTACGAGTTCAATACTGACAGTGCAACTGCGGATAGCCGGCCGGCGGTTTGTACGGGTTAATATCTGCAAAATCATCATGTATTAAGTGAGAAGGAATCTTCACATGTCTCAAGCCTGTATCTCCTGTGAAACCGAACTATCCTTGGACACGAAGTTTTGTGGCGCTTGCGGAACACCGCAAGCTGCCACAGAGGCGGTTTCTACAGAAGCCGAGAAAGAGTTGGCGATGGAGCGAGCTTCAGTAGCCAAGGAAAATATCGTCCGAAGACGTGCTGTTGAAGCGCTTAACGCACTGCCTCCTTCACCTGTCCATGAAAAATTTTTCAACAGCCAATGCCGTGGCAAAAAAATATCGACTCAAATAGTTTGGGAAGCATTTTCAGTTGTTGACCATTGGAAAGACAAAAAACACATAAACCAAGTGCATCAGCAAAAGGGGACAATTAAACGGGGTCTCCTTCATAAATCACAAACCGTGGTGACCGATGTGAAAGTAAATACGGTCACGGTAAATTACGATTTTTTGAAGGTGCAGAGCATCTCTGGTGAGGTGCATGAGTACCGTTTGACAGACATGAACTTAAAAAAGTTTTCAGCTGGAGATATCATTATTTTGGGTTGGCTATCTATAGCTGAGGAGGGTTCCGAAGCGATTGAGTACGGCCAAAAATATGAAGACAAAGTGCAACCGTGCGCCTATTTGACGTCGAAAAGCTCAAATGGGAGTAATGATTTTGCGGGCTGGATCCAACCAAAGCAATTTCACAAATTTGTGCACTCAAATACCATCGGTTGGTTTAACCTGATTTGGATGGGTGGGATAGCTGCATTTTTTCTGCTGGACACAAATTACAATTGGCAGTTACTAGCCGCGTGCTTCGCATATACCATCACGTTAGGAATCGCGCGCATCGTTAAGGGAAGGCCTATGAAGCTAGCTTTCGATAAGTGGTACAGGGGTTCGATCGAGAAGGCCGTTGAAAACTGCGAACAGATAATGGCTAAGTTGCGGGCCAAATATAATTAATCAACAGTTACGGTCATTTATGAAGACTCCCCTTATGAACGTTGGGAAGTTCATACTAGCGCTGGTAAAGCCTTCGGTTTCTCTGTGATTCTCGGGGGCACCCTCGTTAGTTTTTTAGTTGTCGGTCCTGCTGTGCCAACGGCCAGGATAACGTGAAAGCTGTCCCTTGATCAGGTTCAGAATGGCAACTGATTTGCCCGCCAGAGAGCAAAATGTTCTCGCGTGCAACGGCTAGACCCAGCCCTGATCCTGACTTTTTGCGAGTGAAAAAGGGCATAAAAATATAGGGTAAGTCTTGTGCTGAGATGCCGTTGCCGTTATCACGAATGGTGACACTAATGTGTTGTTGAGCGGTAAGCTCAACTGTCAATTGAGGTTGGGACTGCCTTTTCAGGGCCTGAACTGCGTTTTTAATAATATTTATTAGTGCTTGTGAGGTTCTGTCTTTATCAACATAGGCTCTTGCGGCAGACGGGGCGTTGAAGCTTAGCTGAATATTATTCTCTTCAAAGGTCGATTGAAACAGTGCCAAGGTGGTTTCTAATAGCTCAGAGATGTTGAGATACTCTGGTTGTGCTTGTTGCTTTACTGAAAAACGGCGGTAGCTTTCGGTGTAATCGATCAGCCACTTTGTTCGGTCTTGAATAAGCTGCAGCATTTCAGTCAGACGAGCATCATAGTCCTGATGCTGTTGAACAATACTTAATGCCGTTTGCGATAATGATGAAATCGGTGTAACTGAATTACCCACCTCATGAGTAATAACGGTTAGTAACTTTTTCCACGCTGCCACTTCTTGTCTGTCTAATGCTTGGCTGATGTCGGTAAAGCAAATCGTGAAGACTCTTCCTTGGTCGGTGGAAATGTAATCATGCCAGGCAGAAAAGCGGATGACGGAGTTTTGTTGCTGCCAGTCGTGAAGTCGGTTACAGGGGCTATTAATAACATTGTTTAGTAACTGCTGTATTGGCGTTGATAGTAAGCGAATACTTTTAGGAGTAAAGGTCAAGCTGGGGTTATTGAGTTTGAGCATTGCCTCGTTAATGATGAATATATCGCCCTGTTCGTTGAATGAAATAATGGGGTTAGAGAGGTTATTTAATGCTAGTGCATAGACGGCTTTGCTAAGCTCATGTTCGTGCTGAAGTGATTGAAAACTTTGAGCAATACCATGGATAGCAGGGGATAAGTTGTGTAAGTCGTTATTTGAGTTCTTTCCCAACGTTGGTGAAGACTGGCCACCGTCTAAGCTGAGTAAACTCAACTTAATTGTCGCTAAACATTTGCGTACAAGAAAAATCGTAGTTGATGCGACGGCTACTGCGCCGATTAACAGACCTGCGCTTGTCCAATAGAGTCCGAGGTTTAAGCAGTATACCGACAGCGCAGTAAGTATAATTATGCTCAATAAGCGCCAGACGATGGCTAGTGCCAGCCTACTGCTCATTCTGGTATCTCTCCAGGCGACGGTAAAGAGCGCCGCGACTTAAGCCGAGTGCTTCGGCTGCTGCACTGATATTGCCCTGATATTCGCTTATGGCATGTTGAATCGTTTGTTGCTCAAGCTGCTTTAAATTCAGACTATGGGTTAGATTAGAGCCTGGTTTTTCAGGTTCGTGAACCATCGTTGCTGGGTGGGGCATGACTGAATCAATTGACGCTGTTCCGTTTTGCGAATGAATCAGATAGCGCTCAATGACATTTCGCAATTCACGGGCGTTACCCGGCCAATCATAGTTTTGCAGGATGGTTTTATCACTTACGTCTAGCGCAGCTGGGGGTTGCTGGTACTGATTAGCAAGTAGCGTCATAAAATGCTCTGCTAGGCAAATAATATCCTGACGACGTTGACGCAATGGTGGAATATAAATTTCTATGGTATTAAGGCGGTAGTATAAGTCCTGCCGAAATTGGCCTTGCTGAATGTTTTGATTGAGGTTCTCATTGGTGGCTGCTATCACTCGAACATCGACAGGATGAGTTTGATCGGCCCCGACGGGTGATACTTGGCGTTGTTCTAAAGCGCGTAATAGTTTTTTTTGCAGTGTTAGTGGCAAGTTTCCAAGCTCATCAAGGAATAATGAGCCTTGATGAGCTTGAAGAAACGCGCCTTTGCGACGTTTATCAGCACCAGTGAATGCGCCCTTTTCATGACCAAACATTTCGCTTTCAAATAGCTCTTTGGATACAGCGCCGCTATCGACTGCGACAAAGTTATATTGCCTCCGGGGGGATAAATCATGGGTCGTTTGCGCAACAATTTCTTTACCCGTACCTGTTTCTCCAATAATCAAGACATTGGCATCGCTGCGAGCTGCCAGACTAACCAGGTCACGAATGCGAGTAGCCGAACTACTCGTACCGATGAAGCGTCGTGCAACATCAACTGATCCGAAAGAGGTGGCGGTACTCTTATTTAGTAAAGCTTTGACGCGTCGAGTGAGCTGCGAGTTATCCCAAGGTTTCATAATGAACTCATTGGCTCCAAGCCTCATGGCTTCAACCGCAATGTCAATGTCCGCAAAGGCGGTGATTGCGACAATAGGAACGTGCGCGTCAAGACGCCGAATCGATTCTATCAACTCTATCCCTTCCTGTCCGTCCACGGATCCATGACTTAAATTCATATCCACAATGAGCAGCTCATACTGTCTATTCTGCATGGCAGAGGTTAATTGATCTGCTGCTGTATAAGTGTCTATTTGCTGGACCATATCGGAAAGTAAGTAATTGAGTGAGACTAAAATATCTTGATTATCATCGACAATGGCTATCATTACTTATCTCATATCACTAAGTTAGTCAGTGTTAACTTATAAAAGAGTGTTGACCTTGTCAAAGTGGAGGCGCCTAAAAGCGAAATTGATGGGATGTTCAGATTCGGACGCTTAAATGTCCAGTTATGGACAATGTTTTATTAGAAGTTTTTAACCAACTGATTTTATTAGGTAAAAACAGATATTATTGTTGGCGTAGGTTTTGCTTGGTTAGAAGTATCTTAGGAATTAGTTAATCGCGGTAGGGTAATGGATAAGAAATTGCATAGTAAACCTTCTCGGAAATTTCGTTGGTCAGCCATTGTGTTCTTAGTGTTGCTGATGGTCTGTGTATTCGTTTGGTTGTCCTCCGGTGATAATCAAACAACTGATTCTATGTCGAGCGAAAAAGACCCCCAAGTTTTTTCAGTAGTAAAGCATGACTTTACTGAGTTGATTACCGTCCGAGGGAATGTTGTTCCGGAAAATGTGGTTTATCTTGACGCCATTGACGGGGGCCAGGTCGAGGAAGTGCATGTCGATGAAGGTGAGTTCGTAAAACAGGGTCAACCTATCGTGACTTTGTCTAATACCGCTCTGCAGTTGGAAGTGATTTCCCGCGAAGCCCAGGTTAGTGAACAGTTGAATAATCTGCGTAATACGCGACTGCAAATGGAAACTGACCGCCTTGATTTAGAAAGAGATATCCTTGAGGTTGAGTATCAATTAGGGGTGTTAAAGCGGCGACTCAAGGAAACCCGACATTTGTTGAAAAACGCACTGGTAGCGAAAGAAGAAGTGACCAAAATTAAAGAAGATATAGATTATTTTAGTCGGCGTTTAGAGCTCGCTAAAGAACGCCGGCAGCAGAATGAAAAACTACGCCAGGTGCAATTAGATCAACTCACCATGACAACCAAACGTTTAGAAGAGAACCTGAGAGTTGCCACTGAAAACTTAGCTCGGCTTGAAATAAAGGCGCATGTCGATGGCTACCTTACGTTTTTAGATGCTGAAGTTGGCGAGTATAAAGCTCCTGGCGCCAGGGTTGGTCAAATTGATGATCCATCTGCGATGAAAGTCAGTGCAAATATAGATGAGTTTTATCTATATAAAGTAAGTAAGAGCCAGTCTGCGGTTGCTGACATCGATGGCCAACAAGTGCAATTAACGGTAACCCGCATATACCCTCAGGTGACCGCCGGTCAATTCAAAGTCGACTTTGCTTTTGCCGATGATTCATCTTTATCGCTGAATAGCGGCCAATCCTTAACATTAGAATTAAAGATTGCGGGTGGCGGGGAACGTTTAGCGATTCCGCGGGGGGCGTTGTCGAGTAAGGAGAAAGAGCAAACGTTAAGTGTGCGGCAAGCGGGGGAAGAATATTATAGCGAACAACAGGTTCGGTTAGGCGCTCAGAATGAACGCTATGTTGAAGTGGTTGCGGGAATGCAGTTAGGCGACCAAGTTAAAAACATAAAAGATGAATAGGACTACCATGCTGACATTAAAAAATGTGGTTAAACGGTTTTATACAGAAGACATTGAAACTACTGCTTTGAATGATATTTCTATGACGGTCAACGAGGGCGAATTTGTCGCGGTAATGGGACCCTCCGGGTGTGGCAAGTCAACGTTGTTGTCGACGTTAGGCATGCTAGACAACATCGATGAAGGTCATTACTACCTGGACCAGAACGAGGTAGGTTATGCCAATGAGCGAGTTTGTAATCAGTTAAGAAATGAAAAAGTTGGTTTTATTTTTCAAGACTTTAACTTAATCGATACGTTGTCAGTTCGGGAAAATATTGAATTGCCATTACGTTATGCTGGGATTTCACCTGAGCAAAGAAGGCAACGTTCAGAGCAACTGATGACTCGCTTTAATATCGTGCATCGAGCGAGCCATCGACCTCTGCAGTTATCAGGGGGGCAGCAACAGCGAGTTGCTATTGCGCGTGCGCTTATTTCCCAACCTCGTTTAATTTTGGCGGATGAGCCAACGGGTAATCTTGATTCTGAAACCGGCTACCGAGTGATGACAATGATTCGCGACTTAAATAGAGATGGGACTACCGTGATCATGGTCACTCACTCGGAAGCTGACGCACAGTTTGCTGATAGAGTTGTCAAAATGCTGGACGGCAGAATATTGCTTGATGGTCAGGTTTCATAGGAGGGGCGCATGCAAGCATTATTTAAAGACGCCGTTCAAACGTGCTTATTAGCGCGGCGGCAAACGCTGCTGCAGGTAATTGTTTTGGCATTTGGTTTGATGGTAATGATTGTAACAGGGCTCTTTGTGCAGCATGAGCTGTCTTTCGACAGTTCACAACCGGATTACCAACGCAGTTATCGCATTAATATAGATTTTCCAGACATAGATTATGGCGGCACTGCCATAGCTGTCAGCCCAGGGGCATTACGGGATGTTTTTTCATCCTCTCGCTTTAAAGAAAGCGTCAGTGTGCACACACAAGTTAGTGCGATGCCAGCAAACTATAAATTGTATACGGCTGATAAATCCTTATTAAATGTGGGTTTGATAGCCGTAGACGAACACTTTTCTGACATTTTCACTGTAAAATCAACGACCGGTAGTACGGTAAGCTCTCCTAGCCAGCCAAACGGTTTATATATCTCGGAGCAGACTGCGAGAAAAATCTGGAACAGTACTGACGTTACTGGAAAGATCCTGTATTTGAATAAGGAACACCCATTAGTGATTGAAGGGGTGGTAGCCGATGAGCAACAGAATTCTCACTTGAATTTCGATGCGTTATTTAACAAGGCGATGATTGAACGGCTGAATCCTGAATATTTTGAGCACTTTCAGATGAATAATTTCTATAACTATCTGAAAGTCGATCAAGATGCCGATATAGTCAGTATCGAAAGGCAGCTGTCAGAAGAGCTCAGTGAGCGTAATAACAAAGAGGTCGTTGTCAGCTTGCAGCCGATAAGCGACATCTATTTATCGACCGGGATCTTAATGGAGCCAGGTGATAGCGGCTCGATTAATGTGCTATTGGCCTTAGTTATTATTGCTGTTGTGGTTTTAGTTATAGCCGTGTCAAATGCCTCTAGCATTCAGGCCGCGATCGTCAATAGCCGATGGCAAGAAATCGCTATTAGGCGGTTATGTGGCGCGGGTCTCTGGCCGTTGATTTTGAATTTTTTATTAAGTGTGGTTATTACTTGCCTATTTGCTGGATTTGCTGCGTTGATATTGAGCGAATTGTTTTTACCAATGTTGAGTAGCTGGCTTAACAAACGCTTATTGATGCCGTATTCAATAAACTCAATTCTGTTGCTAGTGTTGATGACTTCCGTAATAGCAGCCATTTGTGCAATTTACCCTGCCTGGCTACTAAAAACGTTTACTGTGAAGTCTGTTTTTGCTGACAAGCAACGGGCATCGTTTCGCTCTCAGGGCTTAAAGAGACTTGTAGTAACGGTTCAATTAACAATGACCTGTGTACTGTTAGCTCTCTGCTTAAGCCTGAATCATTACATTAATCAAATGCAAGAGATTGATCTTGGCTATGATAGTAAGAATACCTACTTATTTGATGCCTCAGCAGCAAAAGATATCAACCTCGTTGAGTTTGTGAGTGCCCGGACTAAGCCTTATAACTTAGAAGCCGTAGCGGAAGGAGAAGTTTTCCCCACCTATAATTTTAATGTTGGTGCTGAGCAACTAAGGACTGTAAACCATAGTTCGAAAACAATGGACTGGGCACCGCTTGTCGGTGTGTCTGAGCAATATTTTGACTTACTGAATATCAATATTGTTTCAGGGAGAACCTTTAGTGAAACCCGTCAAGGCGACCGTATGCGTTATGATGAGGACAGTGAGAACTATCGAGGTGCCGTCATCATTAATGAAGCTATGAGGAGTTCGCTAGGCTGGTCTGACAGTCAGTCGGCTCTCAATCAGATGCTGGTTTGGGGACCTGATGGGGTATATCACGGGCGGGTTATTGGAGTAAGCGAGGACGTATTTTATGGCAAGCCGACCGAATCAGCCGACCCAATGATGTTTATATTGGGGCGAAATCAAATCAAGGAAAATTACTTGGCGATGACTTTCTCGCAACCGTTGACGACGAAGCAGGTTCAAGTCTTAGAAAAAGATATAAACCAAGGATTGGGCTTCAAAGGTGTTGCTCTTGTCAGTTTGGAAGAACGCTATCAGGCGTTATTTAGAGATGAAACTATACAGTTTCGGTTGATACTGATCATTTCTTTTATTGTATTGGTTTCTTCGTTGGCTGGCGTGTTCGGCTTGATTGCGTTAGATACTGATACTCGCCGAAAAGAGTTGGCTATTCGACGAGTACTGGGAGCGTCGGCTGGGCGTCTTTGTTTGTTCTTCTGGTACAGTTACAGCGGAATGTTCATATGGATGCTAGGAGCTTCTGCGCTTGGTTATTGGGCTACGATAACCTTACTGAAATACTACGAAATACTACCACTACCCTTGTCATTGCTAAGTTTTGCTTCTGCGTACCTGGTTGTATTTATTTTTGTTAGTTTAGTGATCATGGGGCGGACGCATTGGGCGATGAAAGAAAAGCCGAATAAGATTTTACGTGATCACTAGTATTTACAGAAAATGTAAATATCATAAATTGTATTTACTGAGGCTTGGCATGTTTATTTATGTTTTTATTGTTAAGTTTTTTATTGTGCTTAATGCACAATCACTAAAACAAGGAGAATAATCATGTTAAATGTTTTAACTCTACAAAGCCTGAGTTCAGCCGATCAGTCACAATCTGAAGAATTAGCTGCGGCTAACAGTGGTGTCAGCAATTGTTGTACTGGTTGCAGCAGTCTTAGTACAGGCGGTTGCGGTGGCACTAAAGAAAGAGAGCTGCTGTAAGAAAAAGCAGCTGACGGTCGATTTAAACAGTCCGTCAGCTGCTCCTACCTAACTATCGGCGGTGAAATAGGTAAGTCAAAAAGCTCCACTGCATTATTGACGTGTAAACTAACCCAATACCGTTGATTAATGGAGATTAACGATTTTTGAGTAAATGACTGGATAACCGTTTTTGTTGTTACTCCTCTGGCTATCCGATTGATTAAACCTTGAAAAGTCTGACCTGGGCCTGAGATTAGCAGCTTTTTAGGGCGCCCATTGCACTCATCAATGTAGTCCTCATGAGTGCACCACGTATGAATAATACGCTGCTCTACAGACAGTATTGGATTGCAAATATCCCGTGCTGATTGATTAAGTACTTTTCTAATACGTTCTGGGCTCAAGCCCGTGACGAAACCGATATGGGATTGTGTTTTCAGTCGGTTATCTTTTTGCAAAGCTTGACGATGTGCGACATTTACAAGTTCGTACTCAATGATATCGGTTAAGACATCATGAGCAACTTCGCCTAAGTACCGTTCGACAATAAATTTAAGAGATTCATGCAATTCCCTTAAAGGGCTATGGCTTTTATCTTCGGCGTTATCCATTTTATTTCACCTTTAACAATCCTTCGTCGAAATTTTCACTTAACTACCATTTTATACATTAATTTAACAAATTTTGTTGGGGATGCATCATGTTTTTTAATGAATATTAGTAAACTCGATTATCCGTAAATACAGCCGACAGCGGTCAGTCGTTATTCATCTTATGTAATATCAACATATGATCTTAAGCTTAGGTAGTTATGGACTATCTGCTATTGCTTCTAATCGATGCGAGTCAAATATGATAAGCAAATACTGGCGATTTATTTCGCCCCACAGATCGTTGTTTATATCGATTACAATGCTTTCCGTCATCACTGGACTGGGTACAGCAGTTGCTGACCCTCTGGCGTTAAAGATACTGGTTGATGCGTTAACTGAAGGTAACTTTACAAAGTTCAGCTATTTCGCAGCAGGATTCATTGTTATCGCTTTGTTAACTTCATGGCTTCGGTATTTAATGAGTTGCCAAGCAAAGAAATTACAGAACAGCATCCACAAAACAACGACGCTAAAATTAAGTGGGAAATTCTTTCGTAAGTCACTAAATGAGGTCGGTAAACAGGGATCGACTTATTACATTAATCGACTTCATGATGAGCCTAGAGAACTCTCCCAAGTTGGCACTTATGGTGCTGCCACGATATCTCGAGCGGTTCAAATGGTCGCTTCGCTAGCCGTTGTTATTTATCTTTCATGGCAAGTTACACTTGCACTACTAATTATTGCACCTGTGCTGATTTTTCTGGGAAAGCACTTTAGCCATAAGCTAAAGGAAACAGAATCCGCAAGGTTGGAAACTGATGCGCAGTTCAAGTCTATTTTAGGCGGCTTTGTGAATGGTTTTCCGTTCGTAAAATTAATGAATGGCAGTAAACAAACTGTTTCTTCATTAGATAGAGAAATTGAGCAGCCATTGACAGCCTCCTACTTAAATACGCAAGTGGGAGCTAAGTACAACCTTTTATCATCGATGTTTTTTTCTATTTCTGAAATTAGTGTGATTATTATAGCCGGCTCTCAGGTTGTATTTGGCGGAATTACTATTGGTAGTCTGTTTGCCTTCATGCGCTCTTATCACATTATTATTGGGTTGGTCGACGGTATAGCGTCATCCTTACCTTTATTAATTCGTCTGAATTCGACTATTGATCGTTATGATATGTTCAGTGGCGAAACAACATCAAAAGGGCGAATACCAAACGACAAGTCTAAGAATCTAGATAATTTTGAGATCAATATACCTAGCCTCAGTTTTTCTTATCACTCTGGCGAACATATTTTGTCAAATTTTAAGCTATGCGTTAAGAAGCAGGAGCGTGTTCTAATAAAAGGACGTAATGGCTCAGGAAAAACGACGCTAAGCTTCATCCTTGCTGGTTTGATACAAGTGGAGCAACAGCAACCCACCAAGATACCGAGCGCGCGAGAAGTTAGCGCCTATATTAGCAGTGTGCCGTTTGCTCCACTGTCTGTTGGTGAGTTGGTTTTAGATAAGCGCTCAGCTTGGTGCCACGACACCTACATAAAGCTATTAAATGAGCTTTCACTAGAGAAATATATCAGTACACCTGTCTTATCCCTTTCCGCAGGACAACAAGCTAAAGTCAGAATTGCATTAACACTCTCAAAAAACGCTGATTTATATATCTTCGATGAACCTCTAGCTTTTGTCGACGCGCAGTCGAAAGTCCACATCTCCGATTTAATAAAGCAGCATACAAATGGGAAAACCGTTTTATTTATTACCCATGAAGCAGAACAACTATTCGAACCTTTTGAACAGATAATAACAATAGATAGAGTTGGGATTAAACACTATGAGTGCGAATGAATTTTATGGTGTCGTTAGCAAAGAATTTTATGATACGCCTGATAACTTACCTGTTAGCGGGCTCTACCTTAATCACGTAAAAAGACTTGTTCCTCGCTCTTGGCGTATACAGGTCAGGGGCTGGTGGACATTTATTACCCCAGCGGACCACAAAATGGCCAAGCAAGGCTTTAAGATTCATATTTCAGCTATTAATAAAGATGCAGTCAGCATTATAAATGCGGTCTTGCCCATCCTGGTGACCCATCAAGTAGCTTTCAAGTTTGTATCCGGTCCGGAAATGTACACTTTAGGGGTTAGTAAAAACTTTGGGCGCAGTGGCTCTGCCAAATTGATTGCTGTATATCCAACCAATGAAGAAGTCTTTCGTAAGGTAATAGAAGATCTCTATCAGGCGACTAAGGACTTTCAAGGTCCCTATATATTATCGGACATGCGTTATAAAGACAGCGGTGTGGTTTACTATCGATATGGTGGTTTTATTTCAGTTGAAAAACTTAAAATAAACGGCACAGCAGAAGCTATGATACAGGACGCAGATGGATCTTATGTCAGCGATGAAAGAGTACCTTACTATAAATTACCAGAGTGGGTGACTGAACCTTTTCAGAAAGTTAACGATATTTCTACCTTGTCAGTTCCGTTACTTAATGACCGCTATCAAGTGCTTAACGTCATGAAGTTTTCTAATTCGGGTGGGGTATACTTAGCTAAAGATCTAAGTAATGACGAGGATGTTGTTATAAAAGAGGCTAGACCACATATTGGTTTAGCGCGAGTTAGTGAAGATCGATACATTGACAGTAAAGAACTATTGAAGCGTGAAGCTTTAGTTCTGCGGAAACTTGAAAAGCTTGACTGCGCACCGCGTTTCATAGACGAGTTTGAACAAGAGAGTCATGCATATTTAGTACAAAGTTTTATTCCAGGGCAGCCTTTAAGCTCTTTTCGTGCACGGGACAACGTGACCTTAATCAGTAAAACCGATCGCGAAGGCGTTATAGATTTTATAATGACCTTTTCTGTATTAGCGCGTCGTACAATCGATATGGTCAAAAAAGTGCATAGTGAGCAGGTTATTTTGGGAGATCTATCCGCATCTAACGTAATGGTTGAACCGGAGTCGTTAACTGTTCGTTTAATTGATTTTGAGACCTCATGGGATTGCGAACAAGGAGAACCAGACTATATTGTTACCGATTGGGGAACTGACGGCTACCGACATCGTGTAAAGCGGCAGAGCAGTGATGATATAAAGTCCGACTTGCTGAAATCCGATTGGTATTCATTGGCAATGACGTTATATAGCACTTTATTACCTAACAATAATTTATTTGAGCTTGCGCCAGATAAGTTCGAATTAATGTTAACTAAATTGACAGAATACTATGGTCTTCCTGACTCGCTTAAAGGTTTTTTAAAGGCATTAAAACAAGCCAATTTAGACTCAGCTATGTCTCAGTTGAACGAGTTAGAAGGAGTGAGTGCTAAAGCGGTTCTACCCGTCGAAAGTTGGCAGGGTATAAATAATATCAATACGGCTAAATCGATTGACCGCGCGGCGGTAAATAGTGAGCGACTGGCTGATTATGTAGAGAGTGTAGCCACACCTTTGCGGGAAGACAGGTTATGGCCGTCTGGCGCAGAGATATTTGTGACTAAGCCCGGCAGTTTAGCTTATGGAGCTGCCGGAACACAGATGTTTTTGGCCGATATGCACAGGGAATGTCAGGCAAAGTATAATCTGTGGTGGCAACGTGAATGGAAACATTTTGAAAGCTACCCTCCCGGATTTCACAGTGGGTTAGCTGGTATTTCTTATCTGTACGGAAATATAGGGCAGTTAGATACTGCAAAAGTTCTCTTTGAACAACTGTCGAAGAGCTCGCTCAGATTTGCAAACAATAACTGGATGTATGGTGAGGCTGGTATCGCTCATGCTGGGTTAGCCTTATTTGCGCAGTCCAAGGATGAAGAGTTTTTGTATCATGCTAAGCAATCTGGGGAGCATTTATTAAAGAGTGCAGAGAATCATGAGGGAGCTCTTTGCTGGCTGGATAGTAACGGCAAACCTTTGCATCCTGGTTTTGCCGACGGTGTCTCCGGGATTATATTGGCATTAACTCAGCTGTATGAGGTAACAACCGAACAGAAATATATAGATAGCGCGCTTCAGGCGCTCTCCTATGTTAACCAATATGCAGATGTGTCGTTGGGAAGACCTGTTTGGTACCTTGACCAGACTCGGCAAATTCATACGCCTTATTGGTACCGAGGTGCGGCAGGCATTGGCAGTGTTTTATTGCGGATGGGTAGTGTTATCGACGATCAGGGACTCATCGACTTAGGTTGCGAGGCAATAGGTGGAGCTTTCTCCAAATTTACGGTGGCTTGTGATCAGTATCGCGGTATGAGTGGTATTGGCGAGTCGCTGTTAGATGCTTATCAGATAACCGCTGATGAGCGCTTTTTAAGAATGGCCTGTTTGGTTGCTGATACTATATCTCTGTATATTATTGAGCAAGACGAGGGAGCCGTTATCCCTGGTTTTCAAAACAAGCGTTTTCAATGTGATTATGCGCACGGCACAGCCGGTGTCGGTTGCTTTTTAAAACGTTTGACGACGCAATCGGCTCGCCGTTTTATGGATATTCAAATGAGTCGCTAGTAAATGATTAGACACCTGCTGTTTGGAATGCCCCCAGTATCATTGACACCCTGACGCCTCAAAATGAGGCTTGCTCAAACTGCTCGGGGCTGATGCCACCGAGGTGACTATGTCGCCGTTTC
>Ga0208471_1000376_pt1 | contig 16870 bp, 15 predicted proteins | sample DeeseametaMP0441_FD_184210 | JGI IMG/M metagenome (GOLD analysis project Ga0208471, IMG submission 184210) | Marine microbial communities from the Deep Atlantic Ocean - MP0441 (SPAdes) | ecosystem: Environmental > Aquatic > Marine > Oceanic | place: East of Rio de Janeiro, Brazil, South Atlantic...
TGCCGAAACGCTGACGCCCGCGCGGCTGACCGGCCTGCTGGCCATGGGCGGCGAACCGGTGTTGGCGATCAGCGCCCGGCGCGCCGAAACCCTGAAAGCGCGCGCCTACGATGGCAGCTTTGCGCGCGTCCTCCTGCCACGGGACGCCACGTTGCGATGGGTGAAATCCATCGCGGATCCGGCGGACGATCTGCGCAGCCCCCTCAAAGGCCCGCTGGCCTGCGCACGTGGGGGCGATGCGACGCCGCACGGCTTGGCGATTGATCTGATCAAGTCAGCGCGCCTGCTGCCCGCTGCTGTGATACTCGACCTTGCGGATGCAGGTCAGTTCGCCCAGCAAAACGGCCTGACGATGATCAACCTGAGCGCGGCACAACCGATCCTTGCCGCGCGCAGCCCCTTGCATCCGGTGGTCAATGCGCGTCTCCCGATGGAGGTGTCAGAGGCCGGACGTTTGCATATTTTCCGCCCCGACGACGGCGGGGAGGAACACTACGCCATCGAAATCGGCCGCCCCGACCGCAGCAAACCCGTGCTCGCGCGGCTGCATTCGGCCTGCTTTACCGGCGATATCATGGGCAGTCTGAAATGCGACTGCGGGCCGCAACTGCATGCCGCGCTGACCCAGATGGGCAAGGAAGGGCACGGCGTGTTGCTGTACCTCAACCAAGAGGGGCGCGGCATCGGGCTGACCAACAAGATGCGCGCCTATTCCCTTCAGGATCAAGGCTTTGACACGGTCGAGGCGAACCACCGTCTGGGCTTTGAAGACGATGAACGCGATTTTCGATTGGGGTCGGACATCCTGACATCAATGGGGTTTTCGTCGGTGCGCCTGCTGACCAACAACCCCCGCAAGGTCGAGATGATGGAGGCAAGCGGCGTCAAAGTCGCAGAGCGCGTCCCCCTCAAGGTCGGCGAGAACAGCCACAACCACGCCTACCTTGCCACAAAAGCCGCCAAATCCGGGCACCTTCTGTGACACCCGACGATCTGGTCCTTACGCCGCGGGGCGTCCGGTTTCAGGGGCAACTTTACCCCTGCACCATCGGAAAAACCGGTATCACCCGCAATAAGCGCGAGGGCGACAAGGCGACGCCCGCGGGCATTCACCGCATTGTCGGTATGCTCTACCGTCCCGACCGCATTCCCACCCCTGTGCCATGGGCGATGCCGATCGGCCCCCGTGATCTTTGGTCTGATGATGGCACGCAGGGCGACTACAACAGCCTTGTGCAGGCCCCCTACCCGCACAGCCACGAGGTTCTGCGCCGTGCCGACCCCCTATACGATCTGGTGATCCTGACAGATTGGAACTGGCCCGATGCCGTTGCAGGGCGCGGGTCGGCGATCTTTATCCACCAGCAGCGCCGACCGGGCTATCCCACCGAAGGCTGCGTCGCCTTTTCACGCGCGCATCTGCACCAGATCGCCGTGCGGCTGACCCGGTACAGCAGGTTGATCGTCTAGCCTGCGCTACGTTCCCCGAAGATGGCGGAGCCGACACGCACATGGGTCGCCCCAAGCGCGATAGCCTTTTCAAAATCGCTGCTCATCCCCATCGACAGATCCCGCACCCCGTTGCGCGCCGCGATCTTGGCCAGCAGCGCGAAATGCAGCGCGGCTTCTTCATCGACCGGCGGGATGCACATCAGCCCGCGCACGGGCAGATCAAGCGACAGACATTCCTTGATAAAATCGTCGGCATCCGCTGGAAGAACACCGGCCTTCTGATCCTCTTCGCCGGTGTTAACCTGCACGAAAATATCAGGACAGCGCCCCATTTCCTGCGCCAGCCGCGCAAAGGTTTGCGCCAGTTTGGGGCGGTCAAGCGTGTGAATGACGTCAAATAATTCGAACGCGCTGCGCGCCTTATTGCTTTGCAGCGGGCCGATCAGATGCAGCTTTACGCCGTCAAACTCCTGCCGGAAAGCGGGCCATTTGCCTTCGGCCTCCTGCACGCGGTTCTCGCCGAAACAGCGGTGACCTTCCGACAGCACCGCCGCAACCCGCGCGTCCGGCTGCACCTTGCTCACGGCGATCAGCTCAACGCTGCCCGGCGCGCGGCCTGCGTCGGTTTCGGCTTTGGCGATGCGGGATGTGATGTCGTGCAAGCTCATGTCAGTCGGCCCCTGTTGTTGAGGGCGCACAGAACAACAGCTTGGCGCAAAAGAAAAGGGGCAGACCAACGGCCTGCCCCTCTTTTAGACTGTATCGTTCAACTTAGAAAGTGAAACGAACACCCATGTCGGCACGGATCGAGTCGTCGCCGCGGCTGATAACACCGCCACGCAGGGACACGCCGCCACCCAGATCGTGGTGAGCGCCGATACCGTAGGAAGTCTCTTCGAAGTAGTCAGCGTCTGCAACGTAAACGTCGAGGTTGGTCGCTGCGCCGATGTCGAAGGACGCGGTCAGGGCGTAGTGGTCGCCGTTGCCGCCTGTGCCGGTGATGTCGTTGTCATCGCCGTTGTCAGCATATGCCAAGGAAACTGTGGCTGGGCCAACGTTACCTACAACGGACAGAGCGTAGTCAGTGTCGGACTCGGAGTCGGAGTCCTGAGCAGCGGCAGCAAATGTGATGCCGTTGTATGTGTACGCAACGTAGCCTGCAACACGGTCGTTTGTGTCGGAAGCAGAGATGTGTACTTTCAGATCGCCCATGGAGTACAGAACTTCAACACCGTTAGAGCCGGCTGCGCCGTCACCACCGGAGGAGTACGCGTCGCCGCGGAAGTTGTATGCTGTGTACTCATACGACAGGCCGGTGAGACCCAGATCGATTTCGTACATGCCAGGCATGGATTCCAGAGCGCCGTAGATGTTGCCTACGCCAACTTCGAAACCACCGGTGCGCGCGAAGAAGCGTACGCCGTTGATACCTGTGCCGGCAGGACCGTTTGCAACAGCGAAGTCATCCGCGTTGCCCAGAATGCCGTCGTCGCCGTCGTCGATGGACTGCTGTGTGTCGGAGTTGTTTTGCTGGATACGTGCACGTGCACCGAATGTAACGCCCATGTCGGACTCAGCCGTCGCGTCGATCTGCAGACGGAAACGGCTTGTTACGTTTGTTTCATCGTTGCCGGAGTCGTTTTCTTGGTAAAGAACACCAAAACGGCCGTAGCCGCCGAATGTAACGTCTGCAGCTGCAACGCCAGCGGTCGCAACCAGAGCTGTTGTAGCGAAGAGAACTTTTTTCATGAGTTATCCCTCGGTTTGAATTCATATGCCCATACCGGGGAATCCGGTAAAGGTATGAGAGGTGTTTTCAGCGTTTGCCCTAGTTTTGGCAAGGATCGCGGAAGCCTTGGCATCATTGGAAAAAACTGTGATGCAGCTATGTCACAGTTGCGCACACCCGCAGAATGCACGGACGGGCCAAGAACGCAGAGGCACAGGTGCCCTGTACTCTAGTATATACTGACATTGCGCTTGCCCACCGAACCCCGCTTGGATAGACCTGTGCCCAAACAGGCAAAGGACGGTCGAGATGGTGCGCAGTTCGGTATTCAAATCTACACTAGCCCTCGTGGTGGTCTCAGCGCTTGGCGCATGCGGTGGCCTGAACTTCGGCCCACCCAACGACAACGACCCGAACCTCGGGCTGTCTCCGACGAACCCCAACTATGTCGAGACGAACCCAGACAACACCATTTGGGCAATCTTCAACCGCAAAGACAATGACACCAACGTGTCGGTCAACAAATACCTGTGGTCCGCGTCGCTCGAAGTTCTCAACTTCCTGCCAGTGCAATCCATCGACCCCTATACCGGTGTGATCGTGACCGGCTATGGCACCCCCCCGGGGGGCAACCAGTCTTACCGCGCGACGGTCCTGATTGATGATCCCGCGCTTGATGCACGGTCGCTGAACATCGCGCTGCAAACCCGTGGCGGCCGCACGGTCAGCAAAGCAACCTCTCGCGCGGTCGAAGACGCGATCTTGAGCCGTGCGCGTGAAATGCGCATTGCCGACGCCAAATTCTAAGCCCGCACCCGTCTATTCCCCATTATCACGCCGGGCCACGCGCTAGTCGCTCGCCCGGCGTTTCTCGTTGATAAGGTCCGCCAAGATGCCCTCCTACTCCCCCGCCGAAATCGAAGCCCGCTGGCAAGCCGCCTGGGAAAAGAACGATGTGTTCCAAGCGGTACGCAACGCCGACAAGCCAAAGTATTACGTGCTTGAAATGTTTCCCTATCCCTCGGGGCGCATCCACATGGGGCACGTGCGGAACTATACGATGGGCGACGTGATCGCGCGCTATAAGATCGCGACGGGGCATAACGTGCTGCACCCGATGGGCTGGGATGCCTTCGGGATGCCCGCTGAAAACGCCGCGATGGCTATTGGCGGCCACCCCAAAGATTGGACCTATGGCAACATCGCCGACATGCGCGACCAGATGAAACCGCTGGGATTGTCGATCGATTGGTCCCGCGAATTCGCTACCTGCGACCCCGAATATTACGGCCAGCAGCAGGCGCTGTTCCTCGATTTCCTGTCGGAAGGGCTGGTCTATCGCAAGAACGCCATCGTGAACTGGGATCCGGTCGATATGACCGTTCTGGCCAACGAACAGGTCGAGGCAGGGCGCGGCTGGCGCTCTGGCGCGCTGGTGGAACGGCGCGAGCTGACGCAATGGTTCTTCAAAATCTCCGACCACTCGGAAGAGCTGCTTGATGCGTTGGACACGCTCGATAACTGGCCCGCGAAGGTCAAGCTGATGCAGGCGAACTGGATCGGCAAATCGCGCGGTCTGCAATTCGCGTTCTCGACCATCGACGCGCCGGAAGGTTTCGACCGGATCGAAGTATACACCACACGCCCCGACACCCTGCTTGGCGCAAGCTTTGTCGGCATTTCCCCCGATCACCCGCTGGCCAAACTGCTCGAGAAAGACAGCCCCGAAATCGCGGCCTTCTGTGCCGAGTGCCGTAAGGGCGGCACAACCGAAGAAGCGATCGAGACTGCTGAAAAGCTGGGGATGGATACCGGCCTGCGTGTGCGCCACCCCTTCGATACCGCGTGGGAACTGCCCATCTATATCGCGAACTTCATCCTGATGGACTACGGCACGGGGGCGATCTTTGGCTGCCCCGCCCATGACGCACGGGACTTTGAATTCGCCACCAAATACGGGCTGCCGATCACGTCGACCTTCTTGCCGTCCGACGACGCGGACCCAAAGCTCGCCGCGCCCTTCGTGCCGGCGAAATCCGAAAAAGTGTACTACAATGGCGGCTTTGCCGGCGAGAAATGGCAAACCGGCGAAGAGGCGATCATTGCGGCCATCGACGCCTGCGAAGCGCAGGGCGTGGGCCAAGGCGTGACCAAATACCGTCTGCGCGATTGGGGCCTGTCCCGGCAACGCTACTGGGGCTGCCCGATCCCGGTCGTGCATTGCGACACCTGCGGCGTGGTGCCCGAAAAGAAAGAGAACCTGCCGATCGAGTTGCCCTATGACGTCAGCTTTGACACGCCCGGCAACCCGTTGGACCGACACCCCACATGGCGCGACTGCGCCTGCCCGTCTTGCGGTGCGCCCGCGAAACGCGAAACCGATACGATGGACACATTCGTCGATTCGTCTTGGTATTTCGCCCGCTTCACCGCGCCACGCGCTGACACGCCGACCAATATGGCGGATGCGGAATACTGGATGAATGTGGACCAATATATCGGTGGCATCGAACACGCGATCCTGCACCTGCTGTATTCGCGCTTCTTCGCCCGCGCGATGCAGATCACCGGCCACCTGCCTGAAAAAGCGATTGAGCCGTTTAACGCGCTGTTCACGCAAGGCATGGTAACACATGAGATTTACCAAACCCGCGACGCAAATGACCGCCCCGTCTATCACCTGCCCGAAGATGTGACCGACGGCAAACTCGCCGATGGGACAGAGGTTGAAATCATCCCCTCGGCCAAGATGTCGAAGTCGAAGAAAAACGTGGTCGACCCGCTGGGGATCATCGCGAATTACGGGGCGGATACCGCCCGCTGGTTCGTCCTGTCCGATTCGCCCCCCGAACGCGATGTCGAATGGACCGCATCTGGGGCAGAGGCGGCGTATAAGCACCTAAACCGCGTGTGGAACATCAGCAGCCGCATCGCCGAGATGGACGACAGCGCCGCAGGCACAGGAGACGACGATCTGCTGCGCGCGATGCACAAGACGATCCACGATGTCACGATGGGTGTGGAATCCTTTGGCTTCAACGCCGCGATCGCCAAGCTTTATGCCTTTACCGCGACGTTGCAGAAATCCAAGGCGGGCAAAGCCGCACAGCGCGAAGCGATCATGACGCTGGCCCAGTTGATGGCCCCGATGACGCCCCACCTGGCAGAGGAAATCTGGACCGCGCAAGGCGGCGACGGTCTGATCACCACCTCGTCCTGGCCGCAAGCAGACGAAGCGATGCTGGTCGACGATACGGTGACCCTACCGATCCAGATCAACGGCAAACGCCGCGCGGAAATTCAGGTACCTGCCGATATGCCGAAGGAAGAGGTTGAAAAGATCGCGCTGAGCCACGAAGCTGTCATTCGTACCCTTGATGGGGCCACGCCTAAAAAGGTCATCGTAGTGCCCGGACGGATCGTCAATGTCGTTGCTTAACCGCCGTTTTATTATCGCATTGCCACTGCTGGTCCTGGCGGCCTGCGGGTTTCAACCCGTTTACGGCCCCGGCGGCACTGGCACGGCGCTGCAAAACGCGGTGCAGGTCGACGCGCCGAATGATGCCTATTCCTACACGCTCGTGCGCGAGATCGAGACGCGGTTGGGCCGCGCCGCCAGCCCGCGATATGCTTTGGCCCTGACCGTCGATACCTCGGAAGAGGGGTTGGCGATCGACAGCGAAGACAACACCACACGGTATAATCTGGTCGGCAAGGTCGATTTCGCCCTGCGCAACCTCAGCAGTGGTCAGATCGAGGTATCAGGAAATGTCGAAAACTTTACCGGCTATTCCGCGACCGGTTCGACTGTTGCAACGCTCGCGGCAGAACGTGATGCCCAAAAACGCTTGATGGTCATGTTGGCCGACCAGCTGGTCACCCGCCTTTACGCGGTCGATTTGACCCCATGAAGCTGCCCCCACGCGACGCGAATGCCTATTTCGCCAAGCCCGATCCGACAAAGACCGGGCTGCTGATCTATGGCGGCGATGCGATGCGCGTCGCGTTGAAACGGCAGAGTTTTCTGAAAAACCTGCTGGGCCCCAATGCCGAAGAGGAAATGCGCCTGACCCGTATTCAGGCCGCTGACCTGCGGCGGGATGCGCCCATGTTGCTGGACGCAATCAAGGCGGTAGGTTTCTTCCCGGGGCCGCGCGCGGCTTTTGTGGAAGACGCCAACGACAATATCGCCAAAATCCTGACCGATGCACTGGCCGACTGGCAGCCGGGGGACGCGCAGATCGTCGTGTCGGCGGGGGATCTGAAAAAAACCTCCAAGGTGCTCAAGGCGTTCGAGGCGCATAAGAACGCTTTCGCCACCCCGATCTACGACAATCCGCCTGACCGGGAAGAGATTGAACGCGTGCTTGCCGAAGCAAAGCTCAGCCCCGAGGCAGATGCTATGGGGGCGCTCAGTGAATTGGCGCGGGTGCTTGATCCGGGCGATTTTCGTCAAATGGTGGATAAAATCACGCTCTATAAGATCGGCGACGCAGGCCCCCTCACGGCAGAGGATGTGGCCAACTGCGCCCCCACCTCGACAGAGGCAGAGGTCGACGACATTCTCCACGTCGTAGCAGAGGCGCGCGCGGGCGACATCGGCCCGGTGATGGCCAAGCTGCAGGCCCAAGGGGTGAACGCCGTGACGCTGATCATCATGGCGACACGTCATTTCCGCACTCTTTACCGCATCGCGAGCAATCCGGGCGGCCAGATCTGGGGTGTGCGCGACCGCGATCGCGCCATGCGTCAGGCCAAAAACTGGGGTGCGGCCAAACTGGAAACCGCATTGACCGTGCTGACAGACACCGACCTGACGCTTCGGTCAGCAGGCCAGCACGCGCCGACGATGGCGCTGGTCGAACGCGCCTTTATCCGCCTCGCCATGCTGGGGGCACAACGCTAAATTCAGGTTAATTCTTGGGAGGGAATGTCGATGTATAAGGTTATCGGGGCAACCAAAACGCGGGCGATGCGGGTGATGTGGATGCTCGAGGAGTTGGGCCAGCCCTACGATCACCTGCCCTGTGCGCCACGTTCGGACGAGGCCAAGCAATACAACCCGTCCGGCAAAATTCCCGCACTTGTGGACGGCGATGACGTGCTGACCGATTCTGTCGCGATCATGCAGTATCTGGCGGACAAACACGGCGCGCTGACCGCCCCCGCTGGCACCGCGGCCCGTGCGCATCAGGACGCGCTGACCTTCTGGCTGATCGACGAAATGGATGCGATCCTTTGGGCTGCGGCGAAACACAGCTTTGTCTTCCCGCAGGAACAGCGCGTCCCCGAGATCAAGGATAGCCTGAAAGCCGAATTCGCCCGCTCCGCGGCGATCCTGTCAGACAGGTTGGACGGTCCGTTCCTGATGGGGGAGGAGGTCACCATACCGGATTTGCTGGCGACCCATTGCATCAACTGGTCCATCGGCGCGGGATTTGCGCGGGTGGATGACAAGCTGGGAAATTGGGCCAAGTCCATGCGTGACCGCCCCGCGTTCAAGGCCGCCGCCACCCGCGAAGGTTAATCCCGCTGCGCCCAAGCGGCAGCGTGTTGTCCGGCCCATCGGCCTGTCGCAAGGCAGGCCGAGATCAGATACCCGCCCGTCGGGGCCTCCCAATCCAGCATTTCGCCTGCAACGAAAACGCCGGGGCGGGCGTGTAGCATCAACCCGTCATCCAGCGCATCAAGCTTTACCCCGCCTGCGGTTGAAATCGCCTCGTCCAGCGGGCGCAGGCCTGCGTGTTTCACCGGCAGCGCTTTCAGCAACCTCGCCAAGTCAGTCGCGTTCGCCGGCAAGGGGCGCGCCATTTCCTGAAGCAGCGCAATCTTGGCCACATCCAGTTTGAGCGTTTTGCGCAGATAGTTTGCCACGCTCATCTTGCCACGTGGCTTAGCCAGCTTTTCGACCAACGCCTCGCGGGATTGATCCGGCAGCAGGTCCAGCATCAGCGGATGCCCTTCACGCAGCCCGCGCGACACGGTGTAGATCCCGCCGCCTTCCAATCCGCGGGCGGAAATAACAGCCTCCCCCCGGGATCGGTAGGTGCCTGATTTCAAGCCGATCCCTTTCAGCGCCGCGCCGAAATGCGCCTCCATATGTGGCGACCAGTTCATCGCGATTCCTGCATTGGCAGGCGCAAAAGGCGCGATATCGACGCCCGCGTCGCGCAGCGGCAAAGCCCAGGCACCGGTGGATCCCAAGCGCGACCAGCTTGCCCCGCCCATGGCCAGCACAGTGACATCGGCCGGCAAGCCTTTCATGCCTTCTGGCGTATCGAACACCGGCGCGCCGTCTTCCCATCCGGTCCAACGCCAACGGGTGTTCACCACAACCCCCGCATCGGCCAGCCGCGCCAGCCACGCACGCAGCAGCGGCGACGCCTTCATCACGGTCGGGAAAACCCGCCCGGTAGAGCCGGTGAATAGGTTTTGCCCCAATCCCTTGGCCCATTCCTGCACCGCCGTAGCATCGAAACTGTTGAGAATGGGTTCAAGCGGTTCTTTCGCCGTCGAAAAAGCGTTCAGGAATTTGGCGTGTTCTTCGGCCTTGGTGATATTCAGCCCCGATTTACCCGCCATCAACAGCTTGCGCCCGACGGATGGCTTATGATCGCAGACCGTCACAGCCAAGCCTGCCGCGGCCATCATTTCGGCCGCCATCAGCCCTGCAGGCCCCGCGCCGATGACAACCCCGCGGCGGGCGGGCAAATTTTCTGATGTCATGACGTGCTCTTCCATTCGGGTTAAGGATATAGCTGTGAGTTACAGCGGCACCATTAACTTGACCTTAAACCAAATGCACGACGATCGTGCTTATTCCAATAAAAGGGCAGAATATGCGCATCATTTTAATCATCTCGGGCCTTACACTGCTGGCAAGCTGCGGAGTGCCCTTCGTCCCGTTCATCTAACCGCCTGACCTAGGGCATCTCGGTAGGGGTTTCGGGCGGGGCGCACATCGCTTTGATCCCAGTGGCGATTTCGGGCGTGGCGGCAACGGTATCGGCGACGATATCGCGTGCGCTTTGCCAAAGCTCGTCGGCTGGCACAATACGATCGACCAAGCCGAACGTTAGCGCCTCTTCGGCGGTGATCTTCTGCCCGCCCATCAGAATAAGCTTGCTGCGCGCAGGGCCGATCAAGGCTGCCATACGTGCGGGGTCGCTGGGTTGCGGCAAGAACCCCAGCTTCATCACCGGATAGAAAAATTTGGCCCCGGGCACGCAGATCCGCAGATCGCAGGCCAGCGCCATCCCCATAGCGCCCCCCGCCAGCGTCCCGTTCAGCGCGCAGATGCTTAGCCCCGGGAGCGCGGCAATCGCGCCCGACAGCCTTTCCCATATGTCAGAGACAGCGAGCCCCGCGCGCGCCTCGTCCAGATCGGCACCAGCACTGAACACTTTGCCAGTACCCGTCAGGATCACCGCGCGGGCGGCTTGGGCGTCTTCCATGAACTCGGCCAGGGCGACCAGCATCTCGTGGGTGAGAGAATTCGCCTTGTCCGGCCGGTTGATCGTCGCGACCCAGACAGGGCCTTCGCGGCCGAAATCGATCATACCAGACCAATCGCTTTGCGGATGCCCTCGTCGCGCAGCGAGATTTCCTCGCCACAGTATGTGTCGGCCTCGGCGCTGCACATCCACAACAGGGCTCGCGCGGGCCAATCGGCGGGGATGTGATCTTCCCATGCCAGTTCGCTGACGGGGTTGATGCCGCTTGCCTTGATCTCGCGCTGCATCTGGGTTGCGACCGTGCCCGGCGACAGGCCGATGGCGCGGATCCCGTTCGCGGCTTCCTCCAGGTGGATCGAGCGGCCCATCATGTTCACCGCCGCTTTGGACGCGCAATAGTGGCTCCAGGCTTCGATGGCGTGATGCGCGGCACCCGAGCTGATGGTCAGGATCGACCCGCCGCCTGCGTCTTTCATCACGGGCAAGACAGCGCGCATGCCGTTGTAGACGCCCTTGAGGTTGATATCGATGACCTGCGACCATTCGTCAGGGTCCGACGCGGAAAGATGCGAGATCGGTTCGATCACACCGGCGTTGTTGATGAGCACATCGACGCGGCCAAAGGCCCCCAGCACCGTTTCCACCGCCGAGGACATCTCACCGAAACGCGCCACATTGCAGGGGATCGCGATGGCTTGCTTGCCAATTTCGCCCGCCAGATCGGCAATCGCGTCCTGAGACCGCGCCATCAGCACGACATTCGCCCCTGCGTCTGCATAAACCCGTGCCGCTTCGGCCCCAATCCCGCGGCTGGCACCGGTGATCATCACGGTTTTACCTGTCATATCCATCGTATAATTCCCTTCGTCATCAATAAGCCCCGCACGGGGCCTGCCGTACACGGCGTTTGGTGACATCGTTAGCAACAACATCGGCCAGCGCCAATCAAAAGCGCCCCCGCGGGCGGAACATCGCAGATTGGCGCGGGTCGCTTTGCCTTGTAAGGTGGCGTCGGGCGCTTACCTTTAGCGCAACCGCGCTGTCACCGGATAGCCGCCCGCGATTTGCGACAAAGGAATTTTTCATGATCCGCCTTCTCTTCGGCAGTGCCGCCCTTTCAGTTCTTTTCACCTCGTCCAGCGCTTTGGCGGATGTGACACCGCAGGATGTGTGGCGTGACTGGCAGGACCATATGCAAAGCATGGGCTATGCGCTGACGGCCACCGAAAAGGTATCCGGGGATACGCTCGCGGTGAGCAATGTCCGCTTTGATCTGACGAGCGAGCCTGATCTGGGCCAGATCACGATGTCGCTTGAACAATTGAGCCTTGTGCAAAACGACGATGGCACCGTGTCGGTGGTCATGCCCGACGCAATGCCCTTGGTGTTCGAAATCACCCCGACCGACCCGGATGAAGACCGCGTGCGCGCAGCGCTGACCGTGAACCAGACCGGCCAGGACATGCGCGTGAGCGGGACGCCGACCGACCTGAGCAGCGCCTATGCTGCCGGTCTTCTAGGCTTGACGCTGGATCAGATGACGGTGGGAGACGAGACCTTCGGCCCCGACAACGCCACGCTGAATGTGGTGCTGAACAACGTCGAATACGCCTCTAAATCGGTGCTGGACGATATGCGCGCCTATGCGCAGGACGGGTCCATTGCGTCGATGACGTTTGACATGCGCTTCAAAGACCCCGAAGAGCCCGCCATCGCGACGATCAACGGCACCTCGACGGATATGACGTTCGACGGCGACGGGCGGTTGCCACTGGGTATTGCGCAGGCCAGTGATATGGCCGCGATGCTGCGGGCAGGTATGACCGGCGCGGGCACGTTCACCAGCGGCAACAGCACCATGACGGTCGACATCGAAGATCCCGAGAATGGCAATATGTCTGCCGCTGTCGCCTCTGAAGGGGGGCGTTTGACGGTTGAAACCAGCGCCGACGGCATGAGCTATGCCGGTTCGCGTCAAGGCATGGCGCTGTCAGTGCAGCCGCAGCAGTTTCCTTTCCTTCTGTCCTTCGGCCTCGATAATGCGGCGTTCAACCTGAGCGCGCCGGTGCTCAAGACCGACGATGCGCAGGATTTGGCCCTTGGGTTGAACCTCGAAGGGTTCACCATGTCGGATATGGTCTGGGGCATGATCAACCCGCAAGGCACCCTGCCCCGCGATCCGGCCAACCTGTCGTTGGATGTGTCCGGCAAGGCGCGGCTGCTGATGGATTACTTTGACCCCGAGGCCGCGACCAGAATGGCCGAGACCGGACAGGTGCCAGCACAGCTGGATAGCGTGAACCTGAATGCGCTGATCGTGGATGCACTGGGGGCCAAGCTGACCGGCAATGGCGCGGTCACGTTCGAGCATGACGAGAACGCCCCCACGGCGCTCAAGCCGTCGGGCGCTGTTGACCTCAAGCTAGTGGGCGGGAACACCTTGATCGATACGCTGGTGTCCTCGGGCTTGCTGCCTGCGCAGATGGCGATGGGTGCGCGTATGATGATGGGCATGTTCGCCGTCCCGGCCGAGGGTGAGGAGGATACGCTGAAATCCAAGCTCGAATTCACCCGCGACGGGCAAATCCTCGCCAATGGGCAGCGGATCAAGTAACCCTTCGCGGCCACGGCCCTCCAGCGACTGGCGTCCCTTGCACAGCTGCGGCAGGGGCGCTAGCAGTCTTTCACCCATTCAAGGAGTATCCCCCCATGTCGCAATCCATTGAGGCGCTGACCAAGTCGTTGCTGCATGCCGCCCGTCAAGCGGGTGCGGATAGTGCTGATGCGATGGCCGTGCGCGGGACGTCGGTGAACGTCGATGTGCGTGGCGGGGTGCTGGAACAGGCCGAACGCGCCGAGGGCGTCGATATCGGGCTGCGGGTTTTTGTAGGGCAACGCTCTGCCAATGTTTCTGCTTCCGACACATCGGACCGTACGATCGAGGAAATGGCGATCCGCGCGGTGGCAATGGCGAAAGAGGCCCCCGAAGATCCCTACATTGGTCTTGCCGATCCCGACCAGTTGGCGACGGATTGGGATGTCGAGGCGCTTGAGCTTTACGACCCCGCGCCCGAGCCTTCGCCCGAAGCGCTGCAGGATGACGCCGCCCGCGCCGAGGCCGCAGGGCTGGCCGTCAAAGGTGTCAGTCAGGTGCAGTCCGCGGGTGCGGGCTATGGCGCGCAACAGGTATTTATGGCGGCCAGCAACGGCTTCGAAGGCGGATACCGCCGTACCGACCGCGGGCTGTCCTGCGTTGCAATCGCTGGCAGCGGCACAGGGATGGAGCGGGACTATGACGGCGACAGCCGCATCTTCCAGACCGACCTGCGCAGCCCCGAAGACATCGGGACCAAAGCCGGTGAGCGCGTTCTTGAACGCATGGGGGCACGCAAGCCGCCCACGGGGGCCTATCCGGTATTGTTTGATGAACGCATTTCCTCGGCGTTGATCGGGCATCTTCTGTCGGCGATCAGTGGCACGGCGATTGCACGCGGTGCCTCGTGGCTGCGCGACGCTATGGGCGAACAGGTGCTGCCAAAGGGCATGTCCCTGATCGAAGACCCGTTTCGCCCCCGCGTCGCAGGTTCGCGCCCGTTCGATGGCGAAGGGCTGCCCACGTCGCGCCGCACCATAGTGGACGACGGGATGTTGCAGGGCTGGACCCTTGATCTGGCAACCGCGCGCAAGCTGGGGCTGACCCCGACCGGCAATGCCGCACGCGGCACCGGATCGAACCCCGGTCCGGCCACATGGAATATCGCGCTGTCCCAGGGCAATGCCACCCGCGCAGACCTGATCCGCGATATGGGCACAGGTCTTCTGGTGACGTCGATGATCGGGTCGACCATCAACCCCAATACCGGCGACTACTCTCGTGGGGCGTCCGGTCTGTGGATCGAAAACGGCGAGATCACCCACGCGATCAACGAATGTACCATCGCGGGCAATCTGCGTGATATGCTGCAATCAATCGTACCGGCCAATGACGCGCGCGCGCATCTGAGCCGCGTTGTGCCGTCGCTTCTTGTCTCGGGAACGACCCTTGCCGGCGCTTGATGACCTCTCCCTTCTGATCGAGGCCGCACGCCGCTCGGGCGAGATTGCGACCTCTTTCACTGGCAAGACCGCGCAGCGTTGGGACAAGCCCGATGATGCCGGCCCGGTGACCGAGGCTGACCTTGCGGTGAACGCGATGCTGCACCAAACGCTGACAGCGGCACGCCCGGATTATGGCTGGCTGTCCGAGGAAAGCGACGACGGTACACGGCGGCTGGGGCAGCGTGATCTGTTCATCGTCGACCCGATTGACGGCACACGCAGCTTTATCGAAGGGTCCGACACCTGGTCCCATTCCCTTGCCATTGCGCGCGACGGGAGGATCACGGCGGCGGTGGTGTTCCTGCCCATGCTCGACCGGCTCTATGCCGCGGCGGCGGGGGCCGGTGCGACCCTGAACGGGCAAAGCATCTCTGTCTCCGACATCGCCACATTGCCCGAGGCGACCGTGCTGGCCACGAAACCGGTGATGGAAATGCAGCATTGGACCAAGGGCGACCCCGGCTTCAAACGCGCGCACCGTCCGTCGCTGGCCTATCGGCTGGGGCTGGTGGGTCAGGGTCGTTTTGACGGCATGGTCACGTTGCGCAAAAGCTGGGAATGGGACATTGCCGCAGGGGCGCTGATTGTCACCGAAGCAGGCGGGCAATGCACCGACCGCACAGGGCAACCCCTGCGGTTCAACAACCCCGATCCACGCCTGAACGGTGTCGTCGCGGGGGGCGATGCCGTCCATGCGGCGCTGCTAAGCGGCCTTGCCCAGACCCAAGCCACCCCTTAGATTGCCCCCAAGGCCATCTGTTTGAAAACAAAGGACCGCGATATGACCCAACGCTTGCACCTCGTCTTTGGGGGCGAACTGATTTCGCCCACCGGTACCGCGTTCAAAAACGTCGATGACATCCATGTCGTCGGGATTTTTCCGAACTACGCCAGCGCCTATGACGCCTGGAAAAACGAGGCACAGCGCACGGTCGATAATGCGCATATGCGGTATTTTATCGCGCATCTGCACCGTCTGCGCGACGAAGAGGCTGCGGCCTCCTCTACCGAAGAGCTGGGGTAAACTCTTATGGCGCGGTCGCTTGGGCTGTCGGCCTATCGCGCCTTTACCGGTCGCGGGGGCGTGCCGCCATTCACCCCCGTGGCCAAGCGCCCCACCGGAGAGCTGGTCTGGTGCCACGCCCCCGAACCCGGCAGCTTGTTCGCGATACAGGATCTGGCCATCCGCCTGTGCCGGAGCCGTCCGGGGCTGAGTGTTCTGATCACCGTTCCCCAAGCCTTGGTGCCGGTGGACCTGCCGCCGTGTAGCGAAGCCGACGTGCTGATCGATACCCTGCCCGAAGACCACCCGACGCTTGCCAAAAACTTTATCGATTACTGGCAGCCCGACGCCTGTGTCTGGGCATGGGGGCGCTTGCACCCGAATATGATTGCAGAGATGACCACACAGGCCTGCCCGATGTTCCTGATCGATGCCGACAGCGACGGTTTTGACGGGCGGCGCGACCGGTGGCTGCGCGATCTGACCCGCGATCTGCTGATGCATTTCTCGGCGATCATGACGCGGTCAGAGGCGGGGATGCAACGGCTTGTCCGGCTTGGGCTCGCCCGCAAGGACATAGAGCTGACCCCCGCCCTTCAGGCCGGTGGCCGCGTGTTGCCGTGCATGGATTCCGATCTGGCCGATCTGTCGGCTGCGGTTGTGGGTCGTCCGATCTGGTTCGCCAATCAGGTGCTCGAGGGTGAGTTGAACACCGTGCTCACCGCGCACCGCCAAGGGCTCCGCCTGTCACACCGGCTGTTGCTGATCCTCGCGCCCGCCGACCCCAAGCAGGCCGATGTTTTCGCGCAGCGGATGGAAGATCAGAACTTTCGAGTGCTGCGATGGGGCGACGCGGGCTATCCCGACGCCTCGACCCAGGTGATGATCGCCGACGATCCGGCAGAGATCGGCTTGTTCTACCGGCTGGCCCCTGTGTCCTTTCTGGGCAACTCCCTGATCAACGGCAGCGGTGGCTGTGATCCGTTCGAGGCCGCGGCCCTGGGATCGGCTGTGCTGTACGGGCCGAAAGTCCGACGGTATCTGCCGCTTTATACCCGGCTGGCTGCCGAAGGAGCCGCGCGGATCGTGAATGATGCCACAGCGCTTGGTACCGCCGTGAACCGGCTGATCGCG
>Ga0208471_1000391_pt1 | contig 16484 bp, 20 predicted proteins | sample DeeseametaMP0441_FD_184210 | JGI IMG/M metagenome (GOLD analysis project Ga0208471, IMG submission 184210) | Marine microbial communities from the Deep Atlantic Ocean - MP0441 (SPAdes) | ecosystem: Environmental > Aquatic > Marine > Oceanic | place: East of Rio de Janeiro, Brazil, South Atlantic...
GGTGGTGACGCTCGACGGTTGCTGAATTACCTTGAAGTAGTGGCCGACTTTGTTGAAAGCAGCAGTCAGCCTATTACGCCTGAGCTAATTACCGCCGCTATTGGTGAAAAGGCCACCGCATTCGACCATCAGGGTGACCATTATTACGATATTCTATCAGCGTTTCATAAATCGGTACGGGGCTCTTCGCCAGACGGTGCCTTATATTGGTACGCGCGCTTATTAACAGGCGGCGGTGATGCTCTGGTTATAGCACGTAGGTTACTGGCTATTGCCTCTGAAGATATTGGTAATGCCGACCCAAGAGCCCTGCAGTTAGCGTTAAATGCCTGGGATACGTATCACAGAGTAGGGCCGGCAGAGGGCGAAAGAGCCATCGCTCAGGCCGTTATTTATTGTGCCTGTGCCGCTAAGAGTAATGCGGTGTACAATGCGTTTAAAGGGGCACTCAGGGCGGCCAAAGAGCACAGCGACGCGCCGGTACCGGAACACCTACGCAATGCACCCACCAAAGTGCATAAAGAGCAGGGATACGGCGCTGATTACCAATACGCGCACAACTACCCAAATGCTTATGTGCCCGGTGAACGTTATTTACCGTCAGAACTGGCTGAAACGCAGTTTTATCAGCCCGAGCCGCGAGGCTTAGAAATTAAGTTGCAGGAAAAGCTGCGCTGGCTACAGGACATGGACGCTAAGTCAGACTGGAAAAGGGAGCCGGATGAATAACTTATTGCTGCATTTTTTCTGCGTAGCTGCCGGCGGAGCCATTGGCGCCTCGGGACGTTACGCTATTGGCCTTGGGATGCAATCATTTGGACTGCGGGCATTCCCTTTTGCGACGCTGACCGTTAACATATTAGGCTCATTTTTATTGGGGCTGTTACTGGCGTATGGGCAACAACAATCCTTGTCAGAGACAACCCGCTTATTCCTTGGTGTTGGGGTTTTAGGGGCATTTACAACCTTTTCAACCTTTTCGGTTGAGGTTGTGGCGCTTGCCAGCCAGGGCGAAATGCTAAAAGCCGCTTTGCACGTCGGCTTAAACGTAATTATCTGTATTGCTGCTGTTGTTGCAGCAATGATGTTGTACTCAACAACGGTTAAATAGGACACTCATGCTAGACGCTAAATACTTCCGTGAGGAATTAGACAATACCGCAAAAGCACTTGCTAAAAGAGGCTTCGACTTAGACGTTGCTAAACTCAGCAAGCTTGAAGAACAACGTAAAGAGGTACAGGTACGTACTGAACAACTTCAGGCTGAACGTAACAGTCGCTCCAAAGCGATTGGTAAAGCGAAAGCAGCGGGTGAAGATATACAGCCGTTACTCGATGCGGTGAGTGATTTAGGTGACCAGCTGGATAGCGCGAAAGAAGAACTTAAAGCGATTCAGGAAGAGCTTAACGGCATTATTATGGGTGTGCCTAACCTGCCGGCAGATGAAGTGCCACAAGGTGAAGACGAGAGTGAAAACCAGGAAGTACTGACCTGGGGCGAACCGAAGTCGTTCGACTTTGAAGTAAAAGATCACGTTGATCTTGGCGAAGCCTTAGCTAAAGGTATGGACTTTGAAGCCGCAGCAAAATTAACCGGTGCGCGCTTTGTTGTTATGCGTGGTGGCATTGCTCGTCTGCATCGTGCGCTGACTCAGTTCATGCTGGACTTACACACACAAGAGCACGGTTACCTGGAAACCTACGTGCCTTATATGGTGAATCAGGATTCTTTGCTGGGAACAGGGCAGTTACCTAAATTTGGTAAAGACTTATTCCACATTGAAGGCGAGTCACAAGATCAAATACCAATGTCACTGATTCCAACGGCTGAAGTACCGTTAACGAACTTATACCGTGACGAAATAGCCGATGAAGACGAACTGCCGCTTAAATTTACGGCGCATACACCGTGTTTCCGCAGCGAGGCTGGTTCTCATGGTCGTGACACCCGAGGCCTTATTCGACAGCATCAGTTCGATAAAGTCGAGCTAGTTTGGTTAGTAAAACCTGAAGAATCAATGGACGCGCTAGAGCAACTGACCGGGCATGCTGAGACTGTGCTGCAAAAGCTGGAACTGCCGTATCGTAAGGTATTGCTTTGCACTGGCGATATGGGCTTTGGCGCCGCTAAAACTTACGACTTAGAAGTATGGTTACCAGCGCAACAGGCGTACCGTGAAATCAGTTCTTGCTCAAATATGCAGGACTTTCAAGCGCGTCGTATGCAGGCTCGCTTCCGTCGTAAAGGTGCAAAGAAACCAGAGCTTATGCACACATTGAATGGCTCGGGTTTAGCAGTAGGCCGGGCGTTAGTTGCTGTACTGGAAAACTACCAACAGGAAGACGGCTCAATAGTTGTGCCTGAAGCCCTGCGACCTTATATGGGTGGTCTTGAAGTTATTAAGGGCTAAAGTTAACCCTAAATGCATTTAGCCGGTTTCGGCAGGCCTGCAATTCGTGTGGCCTGCTTAGCCGGGCCTTTCGGGAATAATTTGTAAAGGTAACGACTGTTGCCTTTATCTTCTCCCAACTGCTTTTTCATGGCTTTCACCAAAACACGCATAGCCGGACTGGTATCGAATTCTCGGTAAAAGTCTTGTACAAAATTGACAACTTCCCAGTGTGCCGGTGTCATATCAATACTTTCAAGCTCCGCAATATGCAGGGCCAGCTCTTCATTCCAGTCATCAATATTGGCTAAATACTCGTGCTTGTCGGTTTCGTATGTTTTACCGTTAAATTCAATCATGCGGACTACCAGGTCATTTGCTGTTGAAAACTGAGAACCAGTTCAACCCATTCTTCGTCCGATTTTACCACAAGGTAATTAGGTTCGGTCGCTTTTGAGATCTCGATATCGCTTTTACGAGCATAAACAGTTTGCGCTACTGGCGAGCTGTCAGGAAGTGTTTTTAGAGCTTGTTCTGACACTAAAAACGCATCGTCTTGCCCAAGCAGATGGCTGTGCATTTCTAACCATGCTGACAGTGAATTGTCCCGTATCCAATGCAAAGTTTTCATGAGAACTGCAGCACCTCGTCAAACTGATTCAGATGTTGTTTCAGCTTTTCCGTTTTAATAGTGATCACTTCAATATTTGCCGGAAGGGCATCAATGTCTATGTCGGAGTTTGAACACAGAGCAATAGGCTCAGCATCTAATAAGTCCAACATAGCGTAACGCTTTGACGGTGCTTTCACTAATACATCAGTGGCACTGTTAATAAGAACAAGTTGTACCGGTGTGTCGAAGCTTGCCAGTGCGAGGGCCACATCGAGCGCCTCGGTAGCTGTATCTGGATTATTGCTGCTTTGTACTATGGCTATTTTTTTCATGGGACTAAAATTGTAATGTCCGGTCACTGGTGGCTATGGCTTTGGATAGGGCGGTGAGTCCTGTAGCTTCAAAGCTAGGATGAAACTCATCTATACCAATGCGCTCAGCCACGGTATGGCAAACCACCAACGGGATGCCAGATTGGTTTTTAAAATCACTCCATTGCTGAATCAGCGTCTCATTTTCTGCAGGTGTTTGCGCAACGGCATGATCAACCGCTTGTCGGTAAAAAAACAGGCAGGTTATTTCATGTCCTTGCTTAATAGCATTATTTGCAAAGGTTAGAGCATCAAGTGAGCGTTTCTGATTCGACGCCGAGCTTTGCAAAATAAGAGTGAGTTTAGCCACGTTTTTCCAATAGTTAATAGCTTATATACAAAAACGCCCCGCATTGCGGGGCGCATTACATTATGTGTAAATGACGATTACTCGTCGCCGCCAAATGCCATTAGTAATGTTAGCAAATTGACGAACAGGTTATAAATAGACACATACAAAGTAACTGTCGCTAAGATGTAGTTGCGCTCGCCACCGTTAATGATATCGCTGGTTTGCCACATAATCAGCATAGCCATCAATGGAATCATTATTGCTGACAATGCTAAGTGCAGAGCTGGCATTTGGAAGAACAAGTTAGCAATAGCGGCAACAATAACCATGATGATACCGGCAGTTACTAAACCACCTAGCTTGGACATGTCTTTCTTAGTCGTCAGAACATAAGCTGAGGTAGCGAAAAAGGTAAGTGCGGTACCGCCGAGGGCAGTAGCAACCATTTCGCCGCCGCCTGGCATTGATAGGGCCATATTAATAATTGGACCTAAGGTGTATCCCAGGAAGCCTGTCAGGCCGAAGGTGAAAACCAAGCCCATAGCACTGTCTTTGGTTTTATAAACACCAAACAGCAGACCAAAATAACCAACTAGGGTTAAAATCAACCCTGGGTGTGGCCAGTTCATTGCACTGCTAATAGCTGCAACAACGGCACTAAAGGCCAAAGTCATTGCTAATAGGGTGTAAGTGTTACGTAGTACTTTATTGACGGCCAGTGCCGATTCATTCTGACCGACATATACCTGACTGCGATTGTTCATAGATTTCTCCGTGTTGAACTACTGTCTATTAAGACGCTTTATTATTAAAAAAGTTTCCTAAATACTACAGCATAAATGGGGTGTTAGGGCAGTAATTTCCAGTAAAAAGTAGACAGTTTGTCTAATAAACGCCCAAACAGTACCTTTATTTAAATTTTTCCTTTACAAGCGGAATTTAGGTCTTTAATATTCGCATCGTTCTCAACGACACAGTCATTGAAAACAACAATTCGGAGAGGTGGCAGAGCTCGGTTGAATGCACCTGACTTGAAATCAGGCGTGGGTTCATACCCACCGGGGGTTCGAATCCCTCCCTCTCCGCCAAATTTAGATGAAAAAGCCCGACTCATTGAGTTGGGCTTTTTCATTTCTGCAATTACATTCTTGTCATTCCCTTTTTAAATAGTATCCTAATCAGTAATTCAAACAGTTGTTTAACAGGGAAGCGATATGCAGTTTCACGAGACTTTAGCGTTAATTGAGAGTGACAAGAACAACCAAACCATTACCTTGCCTGAAGGCTGGGCACAGGGGCGGGCATTTTTTGGTGGTTTTAGTGCCGCTGTTGCTGCGCAATTTCTTCTGCAACAGTTTCCGCAAGACTATCATCTGCGCAGCTTTGCTATTTCTTTTGTTGCGCCGGCAACGCCAGGAGATGCAACTTTAAGTTATCGAGTGCTCCGTCAAGGTTCCTCGGTATTGCAGGTTACTGTTGAACTGACGCAAAATAATGAAGTGATGCTTGCTGGTTTAGCAAGCTTAGGTAAAGGGCGTCAGTCTTCAGTATCTGTCAGTGGTGAAACACCGCCAGACTTAAAGACTGTTAACGATGGCCCGGGCTTGCCAGAGGCTGATATTGTCCCTGAATTTGCGAAGAACTTTGATTATCGAATTACCTCCGGAGGAATGCCGTTTAGCGGACAACCGGGAAGAACCTTCGGTGGTTGGGTGCGCTTCAGAAACGAGCAGCAGAAACTGACCATAGCGGCTATTTTAGCGTTAGTGGATGCGTGGCCCCCGGCCGTGTTGCCACACTTAAAGCAGCCAGCGCCCGCATCGTCGCTCACCTGGACTATTGAGTTTCCTGATAAGCCGTTAGCAGACTTCAGTACTCATGACTGGTATCAGTATGAAGCTTTTATCGAGCATGCTGAGAACGGGTACGGTCATAGTCGGGCAGGACTTTGGTCAGACAACGATGAGTTATTGGCAATAAGCCGTCAAACCTTTACTGTGTTTGCTTAACTTTATGCAAACGACGTCACAATCTATAAAACAACACCTTATTGATACCCAACCAGGGTTTGATTTGGTGTTGTTGCAATTGCCTGAGCGTGCGCCTCTTAAACCCTCAAATACGCCGGTCATTGACGCCTTACCGCGAATTATTATTCGGCAAATGCTGTCGCTTAAAGCGTCGGCAACCATTATTGAACGTGCGGAGCAAGCTGCACAGTCGTTAGACCTACAATCGATAGCTTACCTGCCAACCGATAGCTTACTAAATTGTGGCGTGAGTCGCACAAAAGCGGTAGCAATTCAAAGCGTTGCTCATTACCAGAAAACCGAGCCTGAGCGGATTGCAAATTGGGCAAGCATGACATCAGAGGCGCTTGTTAGTGATGCGACTAAGCTCAAAGGTATTGGTCCCTGGACTGCATCGATACTGGCCATGTTTCACTTTGCGCATGAAGATCTTTTCCCCATTCAGGACTCCTCATTACGAAAAGCCATCAGCCAACTAAAAGATCAGGACGTTTACATTATTCCTGAAAAAGCCACCCCATACCGTAGTTATTTAGCCTGTTATTTGTGGGACATGTTAGATCAAGCAAGACGATAAAGCCCACGCCAAACGTGCTCTGCAAGAGTAGCGCATAAAACCATCGACGTACGAATACTGCAAAATTGCTGGTTATTGTAAAGATTTGTAAAAGCAAGTTGCGAGGCTAATGAAAACCACTGAATATTCGCTCCCGAATTCGGGCAGAGGGGTACGAGTTCATCAACTTTAAGGACAATAATATAACCAATACGCAATAAGGAACATGGCTAATGAACCGTATTATTTTAGCGATACCTAACCCTATCACCAGCGCAGGGATGGCGGCTGTGATACAACAGCATTTTCATACGCAAATTGAAGTGGTTAATTCAATGAATGCGCTGAGACAAGCGTGTTACAAACACGATGATGCACTCGTTATTTTGAGCAGTCAACTCTCTGGAGTAGCAACCGTCGAGCACTGGCGACGCATTAAAAGGCGACATGTCGACTTACAGTTAATTGTCTGGGGCCGAAACCAGCAAGATATTCTTAACTTTCAGTGCGGTATTAGTCAGGTCGATGGCTATTTACTGGAATCCTCTAATAGTGACGAGCTTGTACAAGCGCTAAAGACCCTCAAAACAGGAAGCATTTATGTTGCCGCTCCGGTTGCTGAATACTTAGCGCGGAACCCGCGCAGTCGCAAGCAGCAGGGAATGGTCGATGCTCTCTCAGATAGAGAGTTGCAGGTGGCACAAATGCTAAGCCGCGGCATTCGGGTTAGAGAAATTGCAAAACATTTGTGCATCAGTAGTAAAACAATAAATACCTTCCGCTACCGCATTTTCTCTAAACTTGGCATTGATGGTGATGTACAATTGTCACATATGGCAATTCAATCGGGTCTGGTTGACCTAATTCAGTTTGAAGGTAGATGACAAATAGCAATTCAGTAACCTTTAATTACAAAGACTTTCTTCGGAACCTGACTCATCAACCCGGTGTATACCGTATGTATGATGAGTCGGGCGACGTTATTTATGTTGGAAAGGCGAAAGATCTCAAAAAGCGAGTTTCCAGCTACTTTCGAGAAAAAGTTGACGCCGTCAAAACTCAAGTTTTGGTTAAGCAAATAGCGTCAATGGATGTCACTGTGACCGACACGGAAGCAGACGCGCTGATTCTCGAAAACAGCTTTATTAAAAAATACCGACCGCGCTACAACGTTTTATTACGCGACGATAAATCTTATCCTTATATTATTTTAACCTCTCACGAACACCCCCGACTGGGTTTTCACCGAGGTGCGCGCCGAGAGAAAGGTGACTACTTTGGGCCCTTCCCAAACGGTAGTGCGGTGCGCGAGAGCCTTAATTTAATGCAGAAGCTGTTTCCAATCCGTCAGTGCCAGGACTCCTATTACCGAGCTCGTACCAGACCTTGTTTGCAGTATCAGCTCAAACGCTGTCTGGCGCCTTGCGTTAGTAAATGCACCGATGACGAATACAACGAACAAGTTCAGTTGGCGAAACATTTTCTCAATGGAAAAAATCAGCAAGTTATTGATGAGCTGGTGACAAAAATGGAGCAAGCCAGTGAGGCTCTGGAATTTGAAAAAGCGGCACGGTTTCGCGACCAAATAGCGTCTTTGCGTAAGACTCAGGAGCGCAACTCGGTTACCGGTGCGCAGCAGGAGCTTGATGTTATTGGCATGGCTCGTGGTAATGGCATGACTACCATTCAAATGATGTTTATACGGGATAACCACTTACAGGGCAGCCGCAGCTATTTCCCGAAAGTACCGGCGGACACCAGTGACGAGGAAGTTTTGCGTGCCTTCTTGCTGCAGTTTTATTTATCAGATAATGCGGGCCGAAAAACGCCCCGCGAAATTATACTGCCGGACACAGTAGAGCCCGATGAAGTGCTGGCACAAGTCATGGGGCAGGCGCTCAATCGTTCGGTGAAAATGCAAAACAATGTTCGCGGTGAACGGAAACAGTATCAGCAATTAGCGGCAAAAAACGCAGTGAATACGCTGGAGAGCCGTCTGAACCAACAAAGCACCATGAACCGTCGTACGTCGGCGTTACAGCAGGTGCTGGATTTTGGTGTACCCATTCAACGTATGGAATGCTTTGACATTAGCCATACCATGGGGCAGCAGACCGTAGCTTCCTGCGTGGTGTTTGATCAAAACGGACCGAAAAAGTCCGATTACCGACGCTATAATATTACCGGAATTACTCCGGGGGATGACTACGCCGCTATGTCTAAAGCATTGGCAAAGCGCTATGATAAGGCTAGAGAGCAGGGCAATATACCCGACATTCTCTTTATAGACGGTGGTAAAGGGCAGCTGTCACAAGCTGAGAAGTATTTCGAGGACTGGGGCAGTGACGCCCCGATGCTTATTGGTGTAGCAAAAGGTGAGTCACGTAAGCCGGGGCTTGAAACGCTCATTATGGCAGGCAGTCATGAGACTATTCCGTTAAGTAAAGACGCCAGTGCGCTGCATTTAATTCAGCATATTCGTGACGAGTCACACCGTTTTGCGATAACCGGACACCGTCAAAAGCGAGCGAAAGTGCAGAAAACATCGACTTTAGAGCAAATAGAAGGCATTGGTGCTAAACGCCGGCAAACGCTTTTGAAAAATCTGGGTGGATTACAAGAGGTAAAAAACGCTAGTATTAGTAAACTTTCTAGCGTACCTGGTATTAGCCAGGCCATGGCGGAAAAAATTTATTACTCGTTTCGGGATGAGTAAAACCAAATAAGGAATCAGCGGATAATGAAGTGGAATATCCCTAATATTTTGACCAGCTTTCGGATTTTTCTGATTCCGGTGTTTCTGGTGGTGTTTTACTTGCCCTTTGAAGACGCTCGTTTTTGGGCGGCAGTGATATTTCTGTCGGCTGCTGTTACCGATGCCTTAGATGGCTTTGTCGCGCGTCGCTTTAATCAGTTTACTAAATTTGGTGAGTTTTTAGACCCAGTGGCGGACAAAGCCATGGTAGTAGCGGCGTTAGTGGTGATAGTTGAAGACTTTAATGCCGCGTACATCACTATACCGGCGTTAACCATGATTTGTCGTGAGCTTATTGTCAGCGCCTTGCGTGAGTGGATGGCGCAAAGTGGCAACCGCGGTAAAGTTGCGGTATCAAATTTAGGTAAACTGAAAACTATTGCGCAAATGGTCGCGCTTATTGGTTTAATTTGGAACGCGAATATCTATATTTTCTGGATTTCTATTGTTTTATTCTACGCAGCCTTTGTTCTGACCGTCTGGTCAATGTGGGAATATTTACGTGGCGCCAGCAAGGAATTGACTAGAAATTAGCAGCTTTGCCGTAAATTTGCGCAAACAGTCATAAATTTGATAAAAAGTCATTGACTGAAAAAGATTAAACAGTAGAATGCCTCGGCAGATGACGGTGCGGGAATAGCTCAGCTGGTAGAGCACAACCTTGCCAAGGTTGGGGTCGCGAGTTCGAATCTCGTTTCCCGCTCCAAATTCTGGCGGGTTGGCAGAATGGCTATGCAGCGGATTGCAAATCCGTGGATCTCGGTTCGACTCCGGGACCCGCCTCCATTATTCGAGAACACTTCTTGTAGTGCCCGGGTGGTGGAATTGGTAGACACAAGGGATTTAAAATCCCTCGCTGGTAACAGCGTGCCGGTTCAAGTCCGGCCCCGGGCACCAATTCCGATTATTTCAAAGTCTATTAAATACCGCGAGCCATTGAATTTACTGGCTTTTAAGGCGAATTCTGATTATCTCTGTCTACAATAAATCGTTGCAAATCGATATTAAGTGGTGCTACTTTTGGTGCTATCTCAATTCGGTTATATGGATGTAGCACCATGTCTGATGACAAGCTAGTCATAGCAACGCATAAGCACGTCGAACATCTTAAACCCTCAGACCGTGATGAATGGTATCGGGTAGCAGGTGGCACCGGTTTACGGCTTCTTGTAAGAAAGCAGGGCGGTAAATATTGGCGCTTGAAATATCGCTTCAATAAGAAGCAGAAGACGCTGGCGCTGGGCGTATTTCCTAACGTAACTCTCAAGCAAGCAAAAGACGCAACGATCAAAGCCAAGGCCATGTTGGCTGATGGTATCGATCCCGGTGATACAAAATCCACAAATGCGAATGATAATAGCTTGCGTTTTTATGCGGCTAAATGGCTTGAGTACCAATCGCAGGCAACAGCTCGAACATGGTCTGAAGATCACAAAGCGAGAGTATGGAAGCGTCTTGAAAAAGGCATTCTTAAAAAACTCGGTGACAAGCTGATCACTGACGTCCGTAAAGAGGATATCAGACGTTTAATTGAGAATGTTGAGGCGAAGGGTCACCATGAAACCGCCAAACGCATAGCGGATGATACACAGCGTTTATTTGAATACGTTGTTGATCAATACTCACTGGAAGATGATGTCGACATTCGCCTGCTGCGCCCCGTCAAAGTTATTTCCAAGCCGGTTGTTCACCGTGAAGCCCTGGATATCAATAACCTGCCATTTTTCATGCAGGATCTAGCTAACTATACGCAGACGGGCAGGGAATTGACGGCACTGGCTATTGAGTTATTGATTTTGACGTTTGTTCGTTCAGGGGAGCTTAGAGGCGCTCGTTGGGAGGAGTTTGACCTAGATAACAAGGTTTGGTCGATTCCTGCAGAGCGGATGAAAATGAAGCGGCCACATGAGGTGCCGTTATCAGCCCAAGCTCTTGATGTCATTAAACGCATCAAACGCATTACCGGCTACTATGAGTTGCTATTCCCGTCGGAAACTAAGCCTGATGAGCCAATGTCTGATAATACAATGCGCCAGGCAATGTTCAAAATGGGCTACTTTCCTAAGGCGAAAGACACTAAAGACGGTAGAGTTGCCAAAACCTATCTAAAGTACCAGGAGAATGCTCATTACCCTGATGGTCGTTTAAAAGAGAAGGCGGTGCCACATGGCTTTAGAACCATGGCGTCATCAACGTTGCATGAGAGTGACCAGAAATTTCGTTCTGACGCTATTGAGCGTCAATTAGCACACGTTGAACAGAACAAGGTGAAAGGAGCATATTCGCACAAGGCGGAGTATTGGGATGAACGGGTTGAGATGATGGAGTGGTGGAGCCGGTTTATAAGCGGTCAAAAGCAATCAATGTAGGCAATGTAAAAGTACGAAGTCTAAAGAGTTAAAAATTTGAGACTTGAGGCTCAGTCACTCAAACTTTTCCCCCATGCTCCATTCCGTCTGGGTTGGGAGCTGGAGTTACGGTATCGCCTGTCAGCAAGCAGAAGCAGCCGCTACTCGATGTTCCTATATGCTCTTCAATCAAAAGTGTTTTTATCTCAGGGTATTGCATAAATACTTTCATCCAAATACTGAAAAAACCTTCAGCTTTTGCCAACTTTATGACCATTCGTTTCATGGAAGCAGTGCAATTTCTTTGATACTCCTCTAAAGCATCCAAAGCTACGAGAAATGCATCCATTCTTTGGGTTTTCCTGTCTAAACTTACAATTTGATCATTTGAATCGCGAAACCGTTGCACAGGTTTGTCTAATCCTGTTAACTCTAGGGTGTTGGCAGCTAATTGGCGCTCTATGTTAGAGAGGTTGGACGAGGGAGATACACTTCCATCACGATGATATTCGAATGCCACAAATGTGTTATCCCTATCGGGGAAGACCATCTCATTAAAAAGCACCTGCTTTGAGCCTTTGCAGGAATTACAGTTTGTACAAGCAATTAGGAAATTGCGCCAGTCGTTTTCGAGTTCTGGATCCCCGTGTTCACCTCCCTTAGGAATAAGATGTTCTACAGCGATATTTGTTGCTAACCGACGCTCGCAATAGCTACAATAACGGTCAAGACGCGAAACTAAATCTGACTTCGCTGAGTCATAAGGGTAAAATCCGTTTTCGTTTGGGGTTGCTCCTTTGCTCACTGGGCGCATATCTATTCCCCTAAGATAGAAGTACGTTTTAGCTCTAGAAAAGCTTGAAAAGCAGGGTTGTCAGAATAAGGGGCTAGTTTATTTGCTAGTCGTTCCTTGTAGGTTTCTAGCTTTTCTTCTGGCTCCGTTTCAGCAGAGTAAAGAGCTCTTAAATACTCAGTGGCGACCGCTTTCATCTCTTTATATCTGATGCTTACCTGAGGCTCACTAACGCCCATTATACCTGTAGCGATATCCTCTAGTGTCTTGTTACTCAGAACTGCAGTTGAATCTCCGTTTAACATGAATAGCTCGTCACCACTTCTTAACGACTGTATGAGAAACGGTGAGTGGGTTGTGAAAAAGAACTGAATTTTCGGAAAAACAGCCCTCAAATTCTCGATCAGTCCCCTTTGCCACTTGGGGTGAAGATGTAAGTCAAGCTCATCAACAAGAACGATACCTTCAGTTTGCTTTAGCACTTCCTTACCCAAATGTGGATTTAACTTCACTGCTTTCTGAGCAATATCTGCGACCAGAGAAACTATACATCTTTGTCCATCACTGAGAATTGAAAATGGTTGAGGTTCAGAATTCTTAAGTTTTAAAGTGAGCTCCCCCGACTTTGCGTTAAAGTTCAGAGATTCCCCATTATCGATACAGCACAAAACCGCATCCTTGACAACGTTAAGCATAATTGGCTCTTTTCCCTCTTGAAAAGCTCGCCAAGCTTGTCTACCAAACCATTTAATAAGTTCTCTAACCGGGATTCTAGGATCTAGGCTATGCTTATAGCCATCGAGACGGGAGGGTTTATGGTTCGCACCCATCTTAATAGATGCTTTTTTCGACACTCTCGGGTCCTGCCAAAGCCTCATGGTTCCGTAATATGCTAATAAAGGGAGTTTTGAACTGGCAGCGTCTGAAAGGTCGATTTGCTTAGCAATATCTATTAGCTGAGTCGCCTCACCGTATCGTGTATTCCCGCTCTCGGAATGCTTTGAGCGCTTCCAAGAAACTTGTTTAGAGTCAATAACGCCAGTAGCCGAGACCTCCACCGGCCACGTTGCATCGAAACTTGGTTCATCTCCGATTGAGGAAAACTTGATTGTGGCATCTGTTGCTGATATCGGTTTAGTATCAAGCTTCTGCTTAAAACCAAGAAACCAAGTAGCTGTAGAAACCGCTATAGCATCAAGCAATGCGGTTTTTCCCGTTGCATTTTCACCTACTATCAAATTAATATTTGGGTGAAAATCATACTCATTTTCTCGGTAACACCGAAAGTTTTTTAAATTCAACCTGCTTAATCGCATTTTTAACCTTCCGCAAAAATAAGTTGTTACCAATCTACCAGCGTATTCAAAACATTCTCGGAAACATAATGGAGCTATCACTACCAAGTGGTACTCGAGCAGGTGCTATATGTCCCGGCCAAAAGGTCTTTAATATAAAATACCTAAAGTAATGATACAGCTCTGAAACATTTTTTTGTACCATAAGCTTATTGCCGCAACGCGATAACTTACGATTCCGAAATCAGTTCAAACTCTGTAAAAAGCTTTTACTCGTCACTCATCAAAGCTTATTGCTTGGTGCTTTTAAGCATTTTTTTCATTATTCGCTTTTTTTCCGGACGCTTTTCGCTTTTCCGAGTAATGATTTCTCTAGCTCTTATTTCTAAAACACTATGCAGCATTGTGTGTATTTCGATAGAGTTTGAACGTTTTACTTCGCCTTTAGTTACTGTAGGTTGCGCGTTAAATGACCAGCTTGTTGGATCTAATGAGCTGATTTTTAACCCAATTGCTCCTACATGATACAAACACATTAGGATAGCGGTTAATAAATCAGATTGCTTCAAATCACACTCAGGTGACAAAAGATTTTGAGCTGTTTCTGCTACGGGGTCACTTGAGGTAACTGAAGCAAGTTCAAGCGCGACTTGATCCAATGTATCTCTTGAGAAAGAGCTACGAGTTAAGGGGCTTTGAAGACCCCTCAGTGCTTCAATTGTGATATTGAGAGCAGGGTAGAACTCGAACCATTCATCGCGAAGGGCTCTGAGTCTCTTTGTAGAATAAGCAGCTTCTGCTTGCCGTATTGCGGTCCAAGAAATTTCATTTTTGTCTGCTGCTAGAGAAAAACACTCGTTGGCAAACTGGATGACATCGCGCGGGCGCATTAAGCTTCGGTTAATTATAAAATCAGAAGCTGCCTCTGTGGCTTTAGCAGTTTCATGAGGAAAAACATCATAGAAATCGACGTTCTGTTTTGTGTAGACTCTCTCGTAGGTTGCTTTTACACGCCTTGATAGCAAATTAAATAGGTCATGTTTTGACCATTGAAGCTTTAATAAATAGGCTTCATACTTCTCCTCTTGGAATCCACCATCACGAGTTTTTTCGAATACTAAATCAATCAGATCTCGTCTCAGTGCTGAGACAACTTTTACTTGAGGTAGCTTTCTCCTTAAAGCCCTTGTTTCTTCAATTAAAGCTCTTATAAACCTGCATCTAGTATCAGTTTCTGCCCAGTCTTCGTCAAGCTTATCAATTAAAATATAGTGTCGCTTTTGTTTGTCACTAAATGCATGTTCCTCAAGTAAATCAAGAACTTGATCGAGCTTTTGTATCTGAATTCCACTGACGACTTGATTGGCTAAACTTACAACTTCTTTTCTTTCTTCCTCAGACAGCTTTCTAACACCCTCAGCAGACAAAGTCATACTAGAGTACTTCGTTCCTAGAGAGAGCTTTACGTCTTTATCTAACTTTTTTGTAATTTCCTTTAGTTGTTCACCAGTTTCTAACCAAAACTTGTCACCCCAATCTGTGAAATACTCGACGGCCTTTTTTTGTAATTCATTTTTTCCTACCCAAGACAAAAACTTTGTTAAGAAGTTTGAACTCTGTGACTCGTTTTTTAGGTCAAACTTTTGTTGCAACAGCTCTATAGTCAGAATATGCCTCCACAGAGCACGATAAAATAGATCTATTTTTATATTCAGCGCTTCAAAAAATTGAATTATATTTGAGTGTTCAAGAAACCTAATCGATATATCGTTGGGGTCCAGGAGGGTAGAATACTCGACTTCTTTAGACAGCTTATAGATCATCGCGCTCTTGCCAGCTCCGGTTCGTCCAACGATTACAGAGCTATGGTTGGTGACATCAAGCAACTCGTTTAATTGCCCATTATCAAAGAAACAACTCTCTAGAAGAGCTGTATCTGATTCAGCATCGAGTTCACCTATCTTTAAGCCCTTTCTTATCCTTATTTTTTCAGTCATAGCGATCTCACTTGAATCCTTCCTTAATTAAAGCTGAAGCAGCTTGCAACCTTCCGCGATACAGTGAGGGTTAGTGGCGATACCTCACTCTCTTTGGTTTATGGTCTAATTTTGAGTAGCTGAGCTACCTACGTTCAGTCAATAGAAGCCAATGATGTCAGTCCTGCGAGCATGGTGCAGTATTTTATGCTGATCAAACCTTTTTATAGCAACTAGTATGTAATAACACGTTTTCCTTTAAGTCTTAACTAGCAGGTCACGATATCTTCCGCTAAATATAATGGCAACAAACGAACCTATTTAAAAGAAAGGCCTTTGCTATATAGTCCGAACGAATTCAGACAATTTTATAGCCTTTGAAAGCTCGGTCGCATACGACTTGCTGATTCCGGCGGCCTCTACAATTTCTCTCTTCGAGGCACCAGAGGTTTTGATTTCGTCAGCATACTTAACCCCAAATAGGTGGATCATAACTACTGACTCACCTTCTTTTGAGTTGAAATACATCTTTTGAAGCACTGTTCCTAGCTCTTGTAAGGTCATGTACTAGGCTCCTTTCATGATTTTCTTATCCTTAAATATTTCAGACATACATCATGCTTTTGAAGCAAGCGAGGCCCTTGCTCTTAGGCTGGTTCCCAAATTAACGAAATGGGAACAAGCAAACCCCATAAAAACGGGTTATTTACCCCTTTATACCCCCTTAGGTACTCAAAATCACGTTTTACAGCAAAAAAGGAACTAGATTATGGCCGAGGTACAAGCGGTTAAAGATCTGGATACCGTAAAGCTAATCAGCTACCTTCTCAGACGAACTTACGGGCAGCAAATTGCTGACGTTTGGGATGTTGGGCTGAACCTGGCGTTGCGGATCTCAGATTTACTATCCATCAAGTTTGAAAATATCGAGCACGACCGATTGTTGCTGGTCGAAGGCAAAACGTCCAAGCTAGCGACAATTAAACTCAATGAAAAGGCGAGGGCTGCGTATTTCGGGGTCATCCGGACATTGATTTCGGTCTGAGCCGGACAAGCATTTCGGTA
>Ga0208471_1000418_pt1 | contig 15689 bp, 16 predicted proteins | sample DeeseametaMP0441_FD_184210 | JGI IMG/M metagenome (GOLD analysis project Ga0208471, IMG submission 184210) | Marine microbial communities from the Deep Atlantic Ocean - MP0441 (SPAdes) | ecosystem: Environmental > Aquatic > Marine > Oceanic | place: East of Rio de Janeiro, Brazil, South Atlantic...
GTTTTTTTCCTGCAGATCGTGATGAAGAGGACCATGGAGTCCAGAACATCACATTATCGGCCCCATAACAGTCACACTCCTCCGCTGACATTTGTCCGTTACTGTCATTATCCCGGCTACTTTTGGGACATTCCGCAGTGTCGGATATAATATCAAACTCTGTTCCGTCTTGTCCGGTTGTATGAAACAACCCAAGCTGGTGTCCCATTTCGTGAGCAGCGGTTTCACCAAGCAGTTGTGAATCCAGCGTGGTTCCAGTTGCATGCGCAGTGAGACTGTTCAGCACTCCGTTCCAGGAATTGGCGATACCCATTGAGCCCGGAATTCCTGCGGCATTGCCCAAGTGTTCGGAGTCTGAATAATCCTCAATAAAAAACAAATTAACACCCTCTGTCACTCCCTGTGAAACAAGTGCGGAAGTTGTTGAATCGGTGAAAGTTCCGGATATTGCCGCATATTGAGAGTCGCTGATTGTGATAGTGCTGTTAATGGTTAGTGTGATTCCATTTGTAGAATAGATTCCGGACATTACACTCAATGTAGCGGTCAGATCACCTGCAGCCCAGGTTGTACCGGTGATGTAGGGCTGAACAACTATTGTTGTAGAAGTTGGAGTGGATCTGGAGCGCAGTGCCAATTTAACACGGTCGTTATTGTAGGCTTTGAACGTCCAAGTACCTGCTTTTGCACTGAAGCTGGGCGACTGCGGTACAAGAACATTGGCATAACCGCTACCTCCAAGGCTTCCACTTGCAACGCCGTTCAAATTTGGTGTTGAAGAAGAACTCAAAATATCTGTTCCATCAGGGTCAGACAATGAATAGAACGCAACCGAGGCATTGTTATCCTTGTGTGTAGACAATAAAAAAGAAATTCCATCTGAAGGCACTACAAAAGATCCTGTAAAATATCCGTCTCCACTATTTGTTTGAGTGATTTCTGACACAGTAAAAGGAGAAGTAGAATTGTCAGCAGTACTTGTGGCTGAAGAGCTGCTCTCTTTTTTAGAGCATCCACTGCCTATCAGCAGAGACGCAGTAAGTAGAATGAAGGCGGCATGGCAGAGATTCAGTTTTATTTTCATGAGTTATTCAATTTATTATTTTCTTTGAATCTCAGTCTGCCTGATACGCCCAATTGGACTGACTACTACTTTAGTGCTGTAATCATCAGTTTCCAGCGTGATGGTGCCGGCCGCGGCAAATCCAAATGCGCTGAATGAAGGCCAGCGGGTGGCGTTGATAGAGGTATTTTCCGGAATTTTTTCCTGTAATATTGTGTCATAATTACCGGCACTTTTGCGCTGCAGCAACAGATTTCCGGATTCACTTTTCAAGCGGTGAGATCTATGCTGAGTCAGTGCCAGCCACTGTGCCTGCCGCAGAGTGTTTTTGAATAGATCAACCGTGTTTACAAACTCAGCCCTGTCCAGAAGAGGAAACAGGGAAACGGAAAGCAAGCCTGTAAGAATTCCCATGATTGTGATGGAAATCAAAATTTCGTATAAAGTAAATCCGCCGGATTTTTTGTCAGTACGCATGTGGATCAATAAATACCTTGAACAAAGTCAGGAATAATATTTTAATGTCAAACCAGATTGACCAGCGCTCGATGTAGTACAAATCACATTCGATACGTTTTTCAAGTGATGTATTACCGCGCCAGCCGTTGATTTGTGCCCAGCCGGTGATGCCTGCTTTGACCTTGTGCCGAAGCATGTAATGTGGAATTTGGCTTTTAAATTGTTCAATAAATACAGGACGCTCAGGTCTGGGTCCGACCAAACTCATTTCGCCCTTAAAGACATTGAAAAGCTGGGGCAATTCATCCAAGCTGTATTTACGCAGAAAGATTCCAAATTTTGTACGACGCTCGTCGTTTTCGCTGGCCCAGACAGCACCGGTTTGTAACTCCGCGTCCGAATGCATGGAACGAAATTTTAGGGCATTAAAAGTACGGCCATCAAGCCCCATTCGTTCCTGACCATAAAGAGCTGGTCCTGATGAAGTGAGTTTAATCAGCAGTGCTATCACCATCATCACAGGTGCAAAAAGCACAATTGCGAAAAAAGCTCCGGAAATGTCCAGCAGACGCTTAAGAACTTGATTCCAGCCAGTCATTGGACTTTGCACGATGGTAACAATCGGCATGTCATCAAATGACTCCACTTCTGTGTGCAGTGTTCGGAAAGTTCCCAAGTCAGGAATAATCCGCACATCAACCCATTGCTCAGCCAGCAGTTCTTTCAGTACCGGAAGATAGTGCTGTTCTTCCGGAGAGAGAGCAATAAAAACTTGATCAATTTGTTGTGCCTGAATAATCTGGTTCAGCTGATCAATTCCTCCCAGTCTGGGTATATTTTGTGGAATTTCTGAGTTTTGCTTAGCCTTTGTTTCTATCACTCCTTTGAGAACAATTCCCAGAGATTTGAGTCGTAGGAGGCGTTCAATAAATTTGTTTGCGGAGACACCGTTTCCTATCAGCAAAACACGTTCAACATGTGCGCCTCTGGCGTGCAACCAATGTAAAGATCCTCTTGTAATGAGTCGTGAAAAAAATAGTAAAATCAATAAACAAATAAGAAAATAGAGGGTGTGAACACGAGAAAAAGAAAATTCTCGATAGAAAAACGCGGTGACCAAAGTCAGCAATAATAAGGTGAATGTTCCGCGCAAAAGATGGTAAAATTCTTGGGGTGGATGGACAACTTTATGCAGACGATAAACTCCGCTTAAAGAGAAAACGAAACCAGTTAAAATGGCCACAAAGAAGGCCGCTTTCAAGTATTCAGCATGTGTGGGAATCATCGAGGCCGGGGGGAGATCAATCCAGAAGAATCGGAGCTGATATGCAAGTTCCCATGCGGCAAATGCTAAAGACATGTCTATCAGTCTTAAAACTGAAGCAAAAACCTGAGTGTGCCTTTTCAACATGCACTTCCTCTAAACGAAGATGCAGAGGCAAAGTAAGCTTGGGGTTTGTAGTTTATTTTAATCAATTTATTTAGATAATTATGAAAGAATTTCATCCGAGTCATATCCGACTTTTGGTTTTTGATCTAGACAGCCTGACAGTTAAATTTGATCAGGAGGCATGGGATAAATTTCGTCAGTTTTTAGGTGTTTTTGCTGATCGTGATTTTGAGACTGTGCTCATTGCAGAGTCTATCCAAGCTTCTGAATGGAACTCATACGCAAATCTTTCAGTCATTCAAAGCACCGGTACAGAAGCATTTAAAAATAATTCTTCTCTGTCAGGTGAAAACGTATTTTGGTTTTCCGAACATCCGGATTTGCAAATAAAATTAGCAACATCTACCAAAAATTTTGCAGGAAGCATTGGCCAAACTGCGAAAAACGGTGGCCTTCAGTATCAACATTTATACGATATGCTGCAAATATTTCATCCGAGTAAAATAACTGCCGAAGATTTATCTGCAACTCTTTTTAATTTAAAGCAGAACTCAGAGCAGGTTCCATTGATGCTCGGCATAGGAGGCCCTGACGAATGCGGACATTCTTTTTTTGTCGGCGAACTAATCGATTCCCTTGAAGATCAAGGATTGCTCGTTTCAAGCCTGGATTTGTCTCAAGTTTTAGGAACAGAATTTCAACAACATGACAATTCAGGAACATTGTCTGCTTCTTCTTTCTGGCGCTCCGAAAAAATCCGGAACTGGGTTATTGAAGATGTTTTGCGTCCCTACAGTCTGGGGCAACAAGTTTACTTCGAAAATCCTCCTGAAAATATTAAGGATTATGAAATATGCACATTCCCTTTTTTTCTTGCTCCGGAAATGATTTTACTGGTTTGGGGAACAACGCTTTTCCTGCCTGAATTTGAAAAATTAATAGATTTGCGATTCTTACTTGAACTTTCAGTAAAAACCGCGGCAGCCCGTTTGTTTGGCCTTGATGATCGTGAAAATTTTGACCAATCATTTATAGAGACATATCAGCAGAAAGAAGGCAAATATTACGCAGACTATCTTACACAATATGATGTGCAAAACAAAATTGATTACAGGATAAATTTCGAAAACTTTAACGCTTTCCGTAGAAAAGAATAGATTTAACCTCCCTCAAAACGCCCTAAATCTTCCTTGATCTTTCGTTCCTCTTCAGCTGTCAGTTGAGCTAGTTCCTCATTTTCTGGATTGTTTGTCCTGCGCTTAGCCCGCAAGAAGACCACAAAAAGTCCAATCACTATCCCGGCGCCAGGAAGTATCCAGAGCAACAAATTGAAGCCCTGCTTTGTTGGCGAACGTAAAATCCACTCTCCATAACGCTTCACAAAATATGCTATTATTTCTTCATCAGATTTGCCATTTTTCATCAGTTCACGAATTTTATCTTTTATACTATTTGAAAATCCAGCTTCCGAATCTTTGACAGACAAACCCTGACAAGTTGGGCAGCGTAATTCGTCAGAGAGTTTTCTGAAGCGAGCAGAGAACTTTTCGCCTTCTTCTGCTAAACTGACACTAAGCGTTCCACTTAAAATGATTAAAGTTATAATTACAGTAATGAATCTGAAGTTAAACATAAAAAAGTAGTTTGTTTTGAATTAAGCGCGGAATATCTGTATTTTGCATAAAAAGGGAGAAAAGATAGTGTGTGTCTAATTTCTCAATCCTTTTAGTTTATCTTTCTCTCAAAAAGGATGCAATGTAAAACAGGAAATGAATGTTTTATGTTCGAAAAATTAGACAGATATTTGAGTCCTTAACAAATTAATAGCTTTGTATCATTCGAAAAATGATTATTATCTTGTGAATCTGTTATTTAAATTGTCTAATGCTTTGTGTGGTAGATTTATGAGTTGATTTGAATGCAATTGTGCTTTTTACTAAATTTGAAACTGGAGTGAAATTTGTTTGGAAATAACAAAAAAGCATCCTACAAGGGCACTGCGCCAACTTATGTGGGAAAAGGCATGCGGATCGAAGGCAAAATCTGTGGGATGCGTCCTATTTGGATTGATGGTGATGTTCAAGGTACAATTGACATTGCCAGCGAGGTGATAATTGGAGAACCCGCAATAATTGATGCAACAATTCGTGCGTCAACAATAAAAATAAACGGTCATGTTAAAGGAGAATTATTTGCATCCAAAAGGATTGAAATAATGTCTAAAGGCCGTGTAAAGGGAAGTGTCACAAATCTTGCGGGATGTTTAATTATTCACGATGGGGGAGTTGTCGAGGGAGTTTGTTCAATTGCAACTGAAGAAAAAATGAAAAGTTTGCTGCCACAGGAGTTTCCCAAATTGCTGACGGATAAAACGGCCTCGTCTGTCAAGGAAATTCAAGCCCCGGAAAACAAAGTCAAATCTTCTGCTCAACCAACTGAAAAATCAACTGAAAATTCTATAAATTGAAGTTCATTCTTTTTCAGATTTAGAGTTTTCTTTGTAATGCAACGGAACTTTATTTGAAGTTCCACGATTGTTGGCGATTACTCTTGTTGGACGAAATGCGGGGAAAATCTTTCTGATGCTTTCTGTTGTCTGAATGGGCTTAGCAGGGATAATAAGAGAGAATGCTTTGCGATCTACTTCAAAATGTATTGATTGCACAGAATCCTGTATTGTCGCAAAATCCAAAGTCAAATTTGCCCAATTCCCTTGAACCTCAACGTGTTTCCCTGTTTTCAGTAGTCTCTCCTTTTCAACTATTTTAGTATCAGTTGCCAGCCACTGTTTGAGCTGCTTAAAACGTTCAGTCGCGGTTAAGGAAGTTTCACGTTTCAGGTAAACTTTTAGTACAGGAGTTCTGGTCAACTTTCCCGGATGCATTGTTAACGAACTCAAAGCTTCGTCGTGGAAAGCAATGCGGCAACAAAATTTGCCACTCAACCGGCTGTTTTGTTCGTCAATAAAAATAGTTGTTTCAGCAGCAGATTGGGTACTGTTGATTACAAAATCATTCCAAAAATATCTTGTTTCCAATTCTGGTGCAAGAAACTGAACCTTCACAACATCTGCATGAATTGTATGTCCTGCTTTAAAAACCTGCAGCACGGGTTTTAAATATAAGGAAGACTGACTGATGGAGGTTGCAAGCCGCTGTAGATCGAGCGGCCAAAACCCAATTTCCAGAGTGCTTCTGCATTCGTGACTGGCCTGTATTATTGTGTTAAAACCACGTCTAATAGAACTTGGAGTACCGATCAAGATAATTTTTTTCCAACCGGACCATATTTCACGTTCCACAAGTTTCTCCAGTGGAGTGTCGCCGGTTGTGAAGAAAAATTCATGGGGCACCAACTGCTCCATGATACTCAGTCCATGACGTTTCCAGAACAAAGAAATTCCAGGATGAGAATAGCTGTCCAGAATCAGATGCATTGGATGTTTCATAACACTTCAGTGTGTGATTAAAAGATAATTAGCATGGCCGGAATGTCATAATTGTTTCAATTCCTGCAGTGCATGCTGGGTTTTAATTATGAGGTCTTCCTGCGAACCTTCATTCTTCAAAACGACATCAGCATAGGCTAATCGATCATCTGGAGAAAGTTGTGATTCGATACGTGCCTGGGCTTCTGTTTTGTTCAGACCATCACGTTCTTGCAATCTCAGCATTGCGATTTCCGGAACCAGCGTCACTACCCAAATATGTTGGCAAACCTTATGCCAATTTGCTTCAATTAAAATGGCCGCCTCCAAAAAAACTATTTTGCGGACACAGTCGGAGACCAATTTTTCATATTCTTTTTGTATCATGTCGGCAATAATTGGATGAGATATTTCATTCAGCCGCTTCAGTTTTTGCGGATCTAAAAATACTATTTTTCCCAGTGCCGGACGATTTACAGTACCTTCCGGATGCAAAATTCCTTTACCAAATGTTTCCACGACTTTTTTGTAACCGTGGGTTCCAGGCTCCAGGACTCGGTGTCCCAGCTTATCGGCATCGATAATCGAATAACCCTTGTCGCGCAGATAGCGGATTACTGTGCTTTTTCCGGAGGCAATTCCGCCTGTAAGGCCAACAAGAATTGATTCTGTTTCAGTTGAATTCATAATGCTTTGATCATCTAAAGATAGTTGTGGGCTAAAAAAGGCTTTGTTGTCTTCTTTCGGCCTTTTACTTGTCAGCATAAAGCTAACACGGTGTTAGATCAAGACACGAATCTTAAGTTAAAAACAAAAATAGTATTGACAATTATTCTCAATTATATGAGATTCAGGCTGTGAAAACAAAATTTAAAAATTGGCCGATTAACTTTCAGTGCTTTTTTGGCCAATCTTGATGCACGGATTTTAACCAAGGAGAAAATATGCAAGCTACTGAAAATACTGCTACTCGTGTTGATTCGGCAGCAGATGTTTTGTCAGGAAAACTGAAAGATATTTTGGACAATAAGGAAAAAGGAGTGATTCAAGTTGACAGCGATTGTCTTGTTGTCGTGGCAGCTAGAAAAATGCGTGACAATAAGGTAGGAGCTGTGATGGTTGTGGAAAATGATTCTTTGGCCGGAATTTTTACCGAACGAGACTTGATGAGCCGTGTTGTCGCTGCCGGGCTGGATCCTGAAAAAGCACAAGTTTCTGAAGCAATGACCTCATCAATTGCCACAGTTCCACCGGAAACATCAATCCGAGAAGCGGCAAATATCATGTCGCAAAACCGAATCCGGCACCTTCCTGTGCTTCAAGATGGGAAGTTGTACGGTGTTATTTCGACAGGTGATATTCTTGCCTGGAAGCTGCGGGAACAGGAATTTACTTTGCACCAGCTAGAGGATTATTTTTTTAAATCCTAACTTTTTGATTTACTGCCAAACTTCTGCGGGGACAAAGCTACCCAGTTTAATCGTCCCCAATCTTCCCTTTCCGTCTTCACTGTTCCCAAGTGATTTTGATTTTCCGGTTTGGGTATATTTAGTTAAAGTCTGAATTAGATTTGCGGATCTCATTCGGAAATATTAGTAATCATCAAACCACTTCTTTCAATCTGCCTGTCACCAGTTTGTGGAGTGTTTCGGATATATAAGTCTGATATGGAATTCCTTCTTTTGCCGCACGTTTCTGAAGACGCACAAGGTCACGAGATGAGATTCTGATGTTGATACGCTTATCCTTCAGCAGTGTTTGACGTGCTACATCCTCAAGCTATTGTTTTTCTTTTTTAAGTTTGGGAATTTGTTTGAATTTTCCTTTCTCAAAATCATCAAGTATCTGCTGTTCTTCTTGATCCAATACCTCAATATTCTTCATGAAATATACTCCCGTGTTGCTTTTCAGCTGGGAATGATGGTTTTCAAAAATCTCGTGCCTTTTTAACAATCCGCTACATTAGCTGTTAGCCGATTCAACTTATTGACACTTCAAGTTTTCTACCAAGTGCAACAGCAGCCTTTTCCAAAGTTGATAATCGGATATCTTCTGCATGATTTTCTATGCGAGATATAGCAGATTTTTTTGTATGCATTTTTTTTGCAATTTCTTCTTGTGTTAAGCCGGAAGCTTCTCTTGCCTGTTTTAATAATGCTCCAATTTTAAATGCCTGATATCCAGTTTCATAATTTTCTGAAAATTCTTCATCAAGTTGTTTTCGCTTACTAACATATTTTTTTAGATCACTCATATTTCCTCTCTCTGTTAATAAAATCTTGTTTTCGTTTTTCGGCTAGTTTGATAGCACTTTTAGGTGTTTTCTGGGTTTTCTTTTGAAATGCATGATTCAATACAATCATGTTATTACTTGCAAGAAAACCAAGAATTCTGAAAATATTACTTCCAAATTTAATTTTTACTTCCCAAATAGCATTTGTATCAATAAGCTTTTTGAAGTATTGAGTAGGAATAATATCAAGTTCTTCAATTAGTTGTAGAACCCATGCCACTTTTTGAGCTTCCTTTCCTGATAATGAATCGAGGAAATCTTCTACAGGACAGTATCCTGAAGTCGTTCTGTAGAATTGAATTTTTCTCATTATTTAAAGTTAACACATTTGTAAACATTTTGCATGAACAAAATGCAGTACTTGCTCCTTGAAGCAACAAAAAGAGTTAATTTGTGTTGCTGGAGTTCCTGCCTTTGATAAATAAATCTATGAATGTTGAAATGACATACCATGCTTTCGCCGAATTATAATGAGACTTTCATTAGTGATTTTCAATTATTTCATCAATTGCCTCCCAGTTTGAGAATTCTTAATTTCTTCCCTTGCTGCTTGCTGTACTGTTAATCCGGAATTCCTATATTTCTTAATCAATGGAAGAATGACCAAATTGTATTCAATTTTACTAGGTGCAGAATATTCATATTTCCAACCAATCAAATCAATGAAATCTTTGAAAATGCTATTAGGGGTTTTATCTACTATTTTCATCTTTTCTATGTCTTCCCATGTATAATCATCATTTGCATCAAGGCGTTTCAAATAATTGTAAATAACGACTTCTACCATTCCTTTTACAATTTCTTCCCAATTTTTATGAATAACTTATTATCTGCAAACAAGGCTCCAATAATTTTAGTGTTCCCATTTGGGTCAATATGAATAATCCCTGCATTCCAACCCTTGCCTTCAGGATCAGTAATTAGTTGGAAGCGTGTTTTTCCTCTAGCTGATTTGAGTGTAACGCCTATTCTCTTTTCTTGAATCCATGTATCAATTTCTTCATAATAATCAGTATTATCTTTGCTCTGCATCGTGTCATAAGGAACAAAGGTTATTTTCTCTCCACTTTGTGCAATCTCCCGTACAAACATTGGTATCCAAGCTCTTACTTGATCTGTTCCTAAACCATACTCATCCATCATCTTCTTAGGAAGAATTAAATTCAGCGGCTTAGAGTCGAATATCATATATTTGCCGAATATCTGTTCATTAGCAGTTTTATACGCATCATAGATTGACCTGTCAGGATTTGCTTCGTGTATTTTATGTGCAGTACTTTGAAGGATTTGTTTTAATCCATCTACTTTATTCATATTTTCAAAAACACCAATAAACCCTGTTTGTTGATATTGATTTAAAATCTCACTTTCCTGTTCTGCTGTTATAGGCGATTTATACGTTTTTGATTTACGACCAAAAACTGCATTACCGAATTCTACAAGATTTAATTGGTTATACTTTTTATCTCTGATTAATTCGAAATACATAGCTTTAGCATAATTTCCATTGTTATAATAAGAATTATACATTTGCTTATATTCAAGATCGCTATAACCAAGTATTCTATCTACTAATTTATTAGCTGATCCCTTTCCCATAAGTTTTGCCGTATAAATTGGAGTCTCCAAATTGACCAGCAAAATAGAAAATATCATTACACTCAACATGTATTTTGAATATTTGTTTATCACTTTTAGCTATTACATTGATAGAAATGGAAACATCAAAAATGAATATTATAATAGAGTTATTTTTTAATTACGGGTGACAAATTCGTAAAAAAATTGTCATTCCCGCGAAAGCGGGAATCCAGGAACTTGTAAGTATCGGAAATAATGGATTCCCGCTTTCGCGGGAATGACATTTAAGTGTGTAATTTTTACTATTTACGAGTGTATCACGTGTATTTTATACATTTTAGCCAACTCACAACTCAGTCAAAAAAACCATCCTATCTGTAAGATTGCTAACTCTGTTTGAGCACTGCCAAAATCTGTTTTTTCCTGACCTAACCCCATTCCTGCTTCAACAAAATACTTTTCTGTTTCAAATCCGAAAACACCTGCGCTTAAATCAATAGCACCGGTCAAGTGGTAGATGAAAATTCTCCTTGCGCCAAAATAAGAATCAAACGATTCCGTTGGCAGGTGAATATTGAAACCCGCGTTAAAGTCCCCGGCAGCTAGTATGTAGGACAAGCCTGCGTTCAGCGAAAGATGATTATTTAGTCTGTATTGAAAGCGGATACCCGGCATAGGTAAAACAGCCGGGCCCAAAGTGAAAGCGGTCTTTATGCCATTACGGACCGGCTTGGCGCGAGAATTTTGGGCTGACAGGAAAGTCAGCAACGCAAATATTAGCATCATTAAAGAGCATTTTCTGCACATGAAAACCCCTTGTTTTTTTCGGTTTCACTTTCCAAAACTATTGAAGTTTTCTCAGAAGTGTAGCAGGAAAATAAAGTTGAATTAAACTTACGTCTTAGTTTTTCTAATTCCTAAACGGATACTTTAATTGACCCCTATCCCAAATCAAAACTCACCCCTTGCGCCAGTGGCAAATCGGATGAATAATTGATCGTATTGGTTTGACGGCGCATGTAGGATTTCCATGCATCCGAGCCGGATTCCCTTCCACCACCGGTATCTTTTTCTCCGCCGAATGCTCCGCCGATTTCCGCTCCGGAAGTGCCGATGTTGATGTTGGCCAGTCCGCAGTCTGAACCTTCATGTGAGAGAAATTTTTCGGATTGTTGAAAATCACGGGTGAAAACTGCAGAAGACAAACCTTGTGGGACATCATTTTGCAAACAGAGTGCTTCGTCGAAATTCTGGTAGCGAATCAGGTAGAGCAAGGGCGCAAAGGTTTCATCCTGCACAATCGTCCAATGATTTTCTACTTCCGCAAGGGCTGGGCGTACGTAAAGATTTGAAGGATGTCCTTCCAAAACATCCCCGCCATAAATTAACTTTCCGCCTTGTCTCCGGACTTCCTCCAGAGCATTCCGGAAGTTATTCACGGCGACTTCGTCTATCATGGGGCCGATTAGTGTGTTCGAATCGAGGGGATCACCAACACGGTTTTCAAGTTGTGAATAAGCTTGAATGAGTTTGTTCTTCACATCTTCATAAATCGATTCATGGATAATAATTCGGCGTGTGGTAGTGCAGCGTTGACCGCAGGTTCCCACCGAACCAAAAACAATTCCCGGAATCGCAATCTTCAAATCCGCACTTTCCGTAACAATAATCGCGTTGTTTCCGCCAAGTTCTAAAATGCTTCGTCCCAGCCTTGAAGCAACTTTTGCGGATACTTTACGTCCCATTTCGGTGGAACCGGTGGCGGAAATCAAGGGGACTCTTTTATCATTCACCAACGTTTCCGCAATTTCTTCATTTGTACCGATTACGAGATTAAATACGCCTTCCTGAATTCCATTTTCACGCAGGACTTTTCCGAGAATCCGTTGCAACGCAATTGAACACAAAGGTGTTTTTGGACTCGGTTTCCAAATCGAAACATTCCCGCAAACTGCGGCGATCATGGCGTTCCATGACCAAACCGCAACTGGAAAATTGAAAGCGGAAATTATGCCCACAATACCTAGAGGATGGTATTGGTCGTACATGCGGTGTCCGGGTCGTTCCGAATGCATGGTTGATCCATAAAGCTGACGTGAAAGGCCGACCGCAAAATCACAAATGTCGATCATTTCCTGTACCTCTCCCAAACCTTCCTGATAAATTTTCCCCATTTCCCAGGAAACCAATTTCCCCAGATCGTCTTTTGCTTCACGTACCGCGTTGCCGATTTGCCTCACGATGTCACCACGTTGCGGGGCCGGAACTTTGCGCCATTCCGGAAAGGCCTGCTGAGCTTTTGAAATCAACGTTTCATAATCTTCACGGTTTGCATTTTGAACGTTTGCGATGACGGAACTGTCTGTCGGAGAAACCGATTCGGTCAAGGTTCCATTTCCGGACAACCATTCTGCTCCAGTACTAACTCCGGAATTAAATTTTTCCAGACCAAGGTTTTTCAAAAAATTTAGTTTAGTCATAATTTCACACTAATCATTATTTATAAAAGTGTCCGATGTTGTTTATTCAATCAGTAATTTTTGCGGTTTCTTTGTTCTCAAGTACAAGTGGTTCGAGATCATCCTGGCTTCCTACCCTGCTTTGCACACGTTCTACAATCTGCTGCAATTCACTGTTGCGCTCCTCCATCGTACCGTGTTTCTCTCTTTCAGCCGCAACAAGATGTTTGAGTCGTTTGATTTCTTTCTTTTGCTTACGCAGATTTCTCAGCAGAACTGCATGGTAGAAGAAGAAATAAAAGACAGAAAAAATTATTCCAAACGCAAAGCTAAAAAAAACCGAAACAAAAACAGGACGCTCACTTTGGTAACTGAAATTTACCCAGCTGAGATCATAATTAAGGACTACTAGTTCGGTGTTTTGGGTGGCAAAATCCACGCTGAATACGAGAAATCCGGCGAATAGAATCAATGATAAATAACGCATAGAAAAGACAGACAAAGGAGGTTTTTGCAGGAAAATAAACTTCTGTCAGTATCACTCAGAAACTACTTGAGTGTCAAGGCAAGCGCAGTATTTTTGCAAATCTTACATTAAGGAGAAGTCTAGACTTTTTGGCGGAATTAAGGCAGTATAAGACGCTGCAAACTGCACGGAGATGGATGAAACACTGGTGGTTTCCCCGGACTTCAAACCCGCGCGTGGGGCACTAACACTGTCTCAGATAGGTTCGATTCCTATGCATCTCCGCCAGTCTACTGATATTATTAGATAAACACTACTAGAGTATTGGTATTAGTCTCCCACCACCTAGTTTTGCAAAAATGAGGTACTTTTGAGGTACTTTTTTTATGCGAAAAACATCTTATTTAATCAAACAAACAGACAGGAATTACTTTTCTTATCAATCAAAGTTCAATATTCCTGTTCCTCTCCAAAATCACTTTGGTAGAAAATCATTCAAAATATCATTAAAATCTGGTAATTATAATGAATGTTGTTGTTTATCCAATAGACTTCATAAATTACTAAAGGTTATTTTCCAACAAATTGTAATGGGAAACAAGAAATTAACTTTTGAAGAAGTTAAATCTATATTGAAAATAGAGGTGGATAAATCCGTCTTACACATTAAACACACGGAAACAGGAACAGGAACAACTGAAAGTCAAGTGTTACATTCGCTCCAACATATTACTGAAGAAGAAACACGATTTAAAAGAAGTTTAGAGGATGAAAGAAAGAAGATTGAAGATAAGGTAGATAGGGAAATGTCAAAGATACTCCAATCTAACGGATTTAAGATTGATAAGAAAAGTTTAGAGTTTAAGACCCTACGAAAACGAGTAATTGAATTAAAACTTCTTCGTTATAGTCATAAGAAAGATTATGTATCTGGTAAAAATACAGATTTGAATAAGTTTTTGGAAGAATGTGATAGAAATTTCAATTTAGGTATTTTGAATCAGAATGTTGGAGAAAAACTGACACCAGTAATAGAAAATTATGCACCAGAACCTTATCTTGTAAAATCTAATGATGTAGTTGTTGAGGTAGAAGAAACATTCTTAATTTCAAAGTTGATTGATGATTATATTGAAAGTACCGAAAGACAAAAAGAATTAAGAGAAAAGACCTTAATTGAGTATAGGAATACATTAGACTTAATGGTTGAGATAATAGGTGATTTACCAATCAACCAACTATCACAAAAACACGGAAGGTTATTAAGTTCATCATTAGAGAAATTACCACCAAGAAGAAAAACTGATGGTAGATATAATCAAAAGTCAGTAAAACAACTTATTAAAATGGAAGTTGATAATCCTATGGACACAAGGACTGTCAATAAACTTATACAGAGGTGTTCATCTTGGTTAAATTGGGTGATAAGAAATGGGTACTATACCGAAAGGAATATCTTTCACGGTAAAAGTATTCCTTCAAATAAGGGGAAGAATACTATTACCAGACAACCTTTTACAGATAAACAATTAAAACTGATTTTCAACAAAGGATATTTACAGAGGACATTAAACTCTACATCTCCTTGTAAGTTTGTTTTTTATTGGATAGGAATTTTAGGGTTGCATCACGGAACACGGTTGCAGGAAACATCACAACTGTACATAAGTGATATTTACCCATTAAACAAAATATGGGTGATTGACATAAACGATAATACAAAAGATAAGAAACTTAAAACACCCAATTCAAAGAGAATTATTCCCTTGCACCAAACCCTAATTGATTTGGGGTTCTTGGATTATCTACACATACTTGAACAAAATGGTAAAGAAAGATTATTCCACGAATTATCATTAGGTAGAGATGGTTATACTAAAAACCCTTCAAGGTTCTTTAATGATTATTTAAGAGAGTTGGGGATAAAATCTGCAACTGAAAAATATGATTTCCACAGTCTCCGTCATAATTGCAATATTGAACTAATTCAAAAAGATGTAGGTGTTGAATATAGGAATGATTATCTTGGGTGGGGTCAAACAGGAATGAGTAAATCAGTTTATGGGAAACCATTTGAACCATCCATATTACAGAAACATTGTTCAAATAATATTTCATATCCCATCAACTGGAAGAACTTGAAGGTAGATTGGAAATTGATTATTGGATGAGAAATAGAAGAACCATCATTATCATAGGTTTTATTTTAGTAGTAATGTATGCATTTTCTCATATTGAAGATTTTCTAATTTTGTTTGGGTAAATGAACACTCTCTATTTCACATCACCCTATAGACGGTCTTTACGAACCATCAGACTTGAATACGGACAAGTTAAGAAGGTCTTTATACTCAGAACCTATGACGGAGAAATCAACGGTAGAGGGGAATCTGAGAGTCCTCCACAAGAAGAAGTATTTGAGGATGAACAGGGACTTTTGAAGAAGGTATACGAGACTAAATCTGGACTACTGGAAGGTCGATGGATTGTCCAAAATAAACAATCAATATCTCAACCAAGTTTTATTGCAACGAATGTTATGGATGGTGAG
>Ga0208471_1000419_pt1 | contig 15660 bp, 18 predicted proteins | sample DeeseametaMP0441_FD_184210 | JGI IMG/M metagenome (GOLD analysis project Ga0208471, IMG submission 184210) | Marine microbial communities from the Deep Atlantic Ocean - MP0441 (SPAdes) | ecosystem: Environmental > Aquatic > Marine > Oceanic | place: East of Rio de Janeiro, Brazil, South Atlantic...
TTTTTCTGTCAAACATCACAAAATACTATATCACAAACTATTTTGATATTATTTTTCATTCGTTCTGTTCAGAACTACTAATAAGAAAATGATGTTTTCGTATTAGTAGGTTAGGTGAATCCAAAGATACGATCAGCATGAGTACCAGATTTTAGGAATCCTGCCTGGATTATTGGTCTACACTGCACTTCACCCAGAATGAAAAATGGGAATAATCGAAAAACTAATTAAATGGACAAGATACATATTGTTCACGAATCCCGCGCTCTAAACCAATCGAGAAGCCCTGCCAACATTCGCATACGAATTATCTCATGAAAATCAAAACCCTGACAAATTTTTTGTAGTGGTTGAAAAGCCCGTTAATTTTGTTATAGTGTTGGATTCTGATTTAGCTTTTTCAGCTGATAAATGTGCTGAATCAAACGTCTTTGCAAGTTTATAAACTATGATAAGTAAAAATCACCAATGCCGCAATGTTTACGGTCAGATCGGGGCAGTGGTCATGGAGGTGCTGGGTGATGATTACCACCAGAGATTAACCATTGTGATGGGAAAGGTTTGTCTTAATAAATACTCACAAAATATTTTTTTAACCCTTTTCTATTAATTTCAAAAAAATTAATTGTAAAAAAAATCTATATTTCGATATCAAGACCTTTGAGCATTTCTTTCATATTTGCGAGGTTTCCACCCATGATGACTTTATTATTATTAGACTTTAACTTGGTAAGTGACTTAATGTATTTTTGCCCTAGCTCTAACTTAACAGCTTCTGTGCCTCCTGGACCGCTAATCGCACTTGCCACCTTTTTAATAGACTCTGCAGTTGCCCTACCTAGAGATAAAATTTCTGAAGCCTTTCCACTGGCTTCATTGATACGCTTTTGCATCTCCCCTTCTGAATTATTTATAAGCTCACGCATAAGACCTTCAGAAGTATTAATCAATGACTGCTTTTCGCCAACACTCTTCTCTAAAATGGCACGCCTATTTCGCTCGGCAGTCACCTGCTTTTCCATGGACTGGCGAACAGATTCCGGCGGCACGAGATTTTTAATTTCAAATCTTAAAATCCGAACCCCCCATTTTTCTGACACACTATCGAGCACAGAAACAACCTTGCCACTGATGGCTTCTCTTTCTTCAAAGGTTCGATCAAGATCCAAAGTTCCAATAATTGCCCTGGTGGTGGTTTGTGCCAGTTGAATGGATGCATATTGGAAATCGGTGATGCCGTAACTTGCTTTTTGTGAGTCGATAACCTGCAGATAAATAACGCCATCGACTTCAACCTGAATTTCATCTTTTGTGAAACAGGTCTGGGAAGGGACGTCCATGGTATGCTCTTTTAAATCTTGGATAAACGCAACTTTATCAACGAAAGGAATCAGAAAATGGAAACCTGCATCAAGAGTTTTGTTGTAACTTCCGAATCTCTCCACAATAAATTCCATCCGAGCGGGAACCAAACGCAAAGACCTGACTAATGCCTGAATGATATATAGGAAAAGAACACCTACAATTAGTAAAAATATAATATTATCTATCGACATGATTACCTTCTTTTAGAGTAGATTTATTTCCTTTAAGTTCGTCTATGATTCCTTTTAATGAAGCCAGATTTGCTGGAAAAAGTGAGACTTCTCCACTTTCGAAAACTTCATCAAGTTGGTCTATATACTGATCTATAATGCGCATTTTTAAAGCCTCATTGCCACCAGCAAGGTTGATCGCTGCCCCTACAAGTTCCAAGCTTTGTGCAGTCGAATCAGCAATGAGCTTAATACCCTCAGCCCTGCCATTCGCTTCATTAACCCGTTTTTGTTTTTCGCCTTCAGAGATATTAATGGCACTTTGCCTTTTCCCCTCAGAAACATTTATTAATTTTTCTTTTTCCGCAGTTGCTCTGGTAATTTCGGCTCGTTTTTCTCTTTCCGCTTCCATCTGTTTTTCTAAAGTTTCGACAACATGTTGTGAGGGTGCAATATCCTTAATTTCATAGCGCAAAACCTTCACTCCCCAAGGGTCAGAAGCTTTATCAATTTCACTGATTATTTTCTCATTGACTTCATCTCTCTCTGAAAAAATCGACCCCAATGTAATTTTTCCGATTTCTGATCTCATTGTGGTTTGGGCAAGATTAATACTTGCGTCTAAGTAATTTCCAATCCCATAACTTGCTTTCTTAGAATCCATTACCTTCAGATACAAAAGCCCATCAATTTCAACTTGAATATTATCCTTCGTAATAACACTTTGGGAGGGAATATCAATAACCTGTTCTCTCATCTCTTGCCTATAAGCAGCAAAGTCAATAAAAGGAATTAGAAAATATATACCTGGTACAAGTGTCCTTTGATATTTTCCAAGTCTTTCAACAATGATATTTTCACGTTCACTAACAATAATAATTGTCTTATAAATGATAAAACAAATTAATATTATAATTCCTGAATAGATACTTAACACTTCATCACTCCTTTCCTATGTTTTTTGGACTATCCATGTAATATTGTCTCGTCCAATAATTTTAACTTGCTCACCTTTTAAAATTGTCTGGTTTCCTTCTGCACGAGCTTGCCAGGTGCTTCCACTATGCTCAACTCGTCCAGATTCACCAGAATTTATATCTGCAACTATCTCAACAATCGATCCCATCACTTCTTCATCTTCATCAATATTTTCCTTCCTGTTATCTGCTGGAACAAATCTAAGAACTAAAAAACGAAGAGTTAATAAGTATATTATTGAGCCTATAAAAAAAGTTGTATATTGCTGGAGAACTCCATCAATATAGCCAAGATGCATTCCGAACGCCACAGTCAAAGCTCCAAGTCCCACGAACATCATAACCAAACCAGGGACAAGAAACTCAATGGCTATCAAGAAAATCCCAGAACCTAACCAAAGGCTAAAAGCAAGATTACTCATAGCTACAGATTGTACTCGACTTTCTTCTCAATTAATATAGATATCAATAAAAACGCTTTGTCCTAGTTGATTTATGTTATTATATGCGGAAAATAGCTCTACGATGAATCAAGACCATTCCAATCGGAAATAAATGAATGTTTATATAAATAATTTTAAGCGAAATATTGTTTTTGATTACTAAGTCTAATTGGCATTGTATCTTTTGTAAAGGAGTTTTTTTCATCAGCATATTTAAGTCGCCCCCAGATAAGGACAGTTTTTCTTATGAGTTAAGGTGGACTTTAGTTTGTTTTTCATTGTCTTAATCATGCTTCCTTTTTGGCAACTTCTCTACCCCGCCGTTTATCCATCTTCAATTTAGGCTATTTACAACTGAAGTGGACCCCAAGTAAAGGACAGGGAACAATGACTTACACTGATGGAATAAAGTATGATGGGGAGTTTAAAGATGGTAAAAAACATGTTCATGGAACGATGACCTGGACAAATGGAGACAAGTACGAAGGTGAGTGGAAAATGGGGGTAAGGCATGGTCAGGGAACATTCACTTTTGGAGAAGGAGATTCGAAAGGACAAAAGTATGCAGTTCCTTTGAGGAAGGAATCGATTATAGAGCCAATACCTACCCAATAGTATAATTTATATTTGAATTTCCAGGATTGTAGATCCTGTTGTCTCGCGACTTTGCAAAGCACGGTGAGCATTTGCTGCATCTTTCAGGGGATATGTTTGATTAATAGATATTGATATCCCACCTCTTATTGCTTCGAACAAAGGAGAGCTAATTTCCTCAGTCCTGCTCAAATTCCACGTCTATTTTATCCATCATCTGACTGAACATATCCGCATCCTTGAATGGACGAGGCGGGGTCAGTAAAGTTGAAGGTGAGCTGTGCGGTACATACTTGTAATCACACCGATCATCTGACCATGCATATTGAGCAACGGCCCACCGGAATTGCCATGGTTGATGCTGGCTTCTGCCTGAAAAACATGTTTAGCCCAGGTTGTCGTCCATCCCGATTTCCATTTGAAGAACCAGGCGGAAAAACTCGGCTAGAGGCAGATGAGGTTAAAAGAAAGGGAGAACGGATGAACAACACCGCTAAAACGCCAGAGTCCACAGACAAGTGGGTAGGATTTGGAAGGGATTCAGAGAAGGTGAAGGCGCCGCGTAGCGCCTTCCAGAAAAACTTTAGCCCGCTCTGGCCACCCCAAGCAGTTTTTTGAGCCAGGCGTTGAGAAGTTTGACCTCACTTTTGGTGCTGGCTTCAATGGAATAATCCGAATTCTTGATGTAAACACGGATAAGGTTGGCGTCATTGTGGTAGTGGACGACCAGCCCCGATTCGCAGGGCGCTTTCGCTTGACAGTTGAACAGGATGCTGTCCACATTGACGTCCATAATGATGTTCAGATCTCTGCTTAAAAACAGGTCAAATGCCACACGCTTGATTTCCACTTTGATGTTTTTGTCTTCAGAAACGAGATTGCACAAATGGGTTTCACAACTCCCCTTGATGAAGTTCGTGTGCTTGATGATCAGGTCGTAGATCCCGATTCCCATCTGTGATGTTTTATCCTGCGAGGATGCGTATCCGGACCCAAGCAGGAAGGCAGCTGCCGTAAAAACAAGAAACTTTTTCATGTAGACTCCTTTGGAATTAGGTAAACAATCGAAAAATATACAGGCGGCATATCAGCTATGCAAGCCTTTTCAAGTATGATTCACATTTTTAATATATAGGAAAATAAAAACAAGTCAAGGGAATTTTAATATATAGGAAAATAAAAACGAGTCAACGGAATATTTTCATGGCTCCAATGGCATCTGGCGGTGGGTTGACGGATTTAATTTTACGGTGTTTGGTTTTTTGGTTTGGTTTTCGGTGCAGTTCCTTTGAGGGAGGTATCTCCATGGCTTTTGATGGAATAATTGCCTTTAACGAAAAATGTTATTGGGGATAAACTTTTGTCCAGGTATCCCCATCTGTGTAAGTTGTAGATGATTTCTTTACTGCCTACAGCAACTCATTTAACAACATAAGTGCAATTAAGCCTGTTTCACCAAATACAATTCCGACCCAGAGACGTTTCCCCAGCAGATAGAAGCCCAGAAAGGCCAGAGCCATGGGAATCAATCTATGCCAAAGCGGAAGTAATGCCAGCAGGCCTGTCGGAAGAATAAGTGTCCGGGCCACCAGTGCGGCAATGATTCCATACGCCAGGCAGGTGAACCACTCAAAAATCGGATGGTTAGCTTCGATCCGATGGCTGATCATGACCGCGGCAAAACGCCATACATAAGTTGCTAGAACCGCGGATAAAAAAAATATCCAGGCCGATGTCTCAACCATTGTCTTCTTTTTTGTTCAAGAGGACTTGAAGCTTGTGACGCAGCAAATAGGCCAATGTACCTGTAATCAACCCTGTCAACACCAGACCCCATTCAGCTGTCAACAGATGCATTGGCGGTCCAAGAACACAGCCTAATACAAAGGCGAGTAGAAAAGGAGGATGTACCGTATTTGACATAATCAGTCCAAAATAAACAGGAACCAGAAAAACAAAACAGAGCGATACCGTTTGCGGCATGCTTTCAAAAAGTATGTATCCCTGCAGAACACCGATGATCCCCGCTGTCATGCAGGTGAAGGAAAAGCCCAGAAAATAGGCCATCCTGCGGTCTGCTCTGATTTCAGGACCTCGATTGAGCATTTCAGACCAGGTGTTGATCGAAATCATATGGGCAAGAAAATAATTCCAGCGACGATTGTGAGGAGAGTCATCAAAAACTGGCATCATTGAAAGTGTCATCGGCATAAATCTCGCGTTTGCTCCTGCCACACCAAGAACGACTGCAATTAAGGGAGCACCCATACCATAAAGTTCCACGTGAACAACCTGTCCAGGCAGACCCCAGATTAAAATCGTAGACAGCATGGACATATAAAGTGATAACCCCTGTTCCTGTGCAAAAGATCCAAACCCCGTCATTGCAGCAAAGAGCAGTAGTGCAGGCACACCGAGGGCATTTCTGATACCGGCCAAAACAGCTCTTGGATTAGTCTTGAGTTCCTTCATTGGTTTATTAATATTTCTAAAAAATATAAATTGTAGAGGTAAGGACAGATGGCCACATGAAAAGTCTGAAATCCACCATTTGTCATTTCGACTGTAATTAAAAATCTTAATAATATCAACGTTTATCTTATGTAAGATTTCTCGCTTTGCTCGAAATGACACAGTTATAGGGCTTTTTACGGCTACCTCATGACGAATAAAATTTAACTGCTGCGCCTTGTATCAAATGACAGAACAGATTTAGTTCTCGTAATATTAAAGAGTAAAATCGAATCATTGTTTGAAAAGTTACATATTTTTTTTTGGATAGTGCAAATTTTATTACAAGAATTAAAATTAGCTGAGATTTAGAGAAAGGCAACCTTAATCAGAGTCAGTCACATGATTTTCCGCAAATCCGCAAACATTTCCAAATAAAGTTTTACTAATCTTTGAATCAGGAGTAAACTGCGCTCATTCGCGTCAATCATCCTCACTTGAGAGAGTTCAGCATGGAAAGAGATTTCACCAGCCGCAGCCACCACGACATGGGGGGACTGGAGGCAGGCCATATTAAACAGGTTGAACATGATTATGAGCTTTGGGAAAAGCGTGTGGATGCATTGCTGGTGCTGCTGACCTCCAAATCTCCCAAACTGATGAGCGTTGATCAACTACGTAAAGGCATAGAAAGTTTACCGCCGGATGCATACGAAAAGATGAGCTACTACGAACGTTGGATTTTTTCCATCACCCAGGCTCTGCAATACAATGGGCTGCTGACAACCGAAGAACTTAGCCGCAAACTGGAAGAGGTACAGTCACGGTATGAAACGGAGGCGGCATGACAACTGCCTTTAATCCGGGAGATGCAGTGCAAGTTCGCAGAGGTTCTCCTCCCGGACATATTCGGACACCGTTTTATGTGAGAGGCTGCAAAGGTCGAATAGAACGAATTGCCGGAGAGTATCGTAATCCGGAAGAACTGGCCTTTGGGCGATTCGACGCCCCCATTGTTCCCCTCTATCGTGTACGTTTCCAGCAAAATGAGGTTTGGTCGGAATATCATGGAAATCCACGAGATACGCTGGACGTAGAAATTTTCGAATTTTGGTTAGAACCATCAAATCCGGAGAAAACATGAATGCCCAACAAACAAACGAAACCAATCCGGAAAATGCCGCATCCGGAACTTATTACCAATTCCTGGAAATTTCTGTCCGGGAGTTGTTGATTGAAAAAGGTGTGCTTAGTGAAGATGATATCCGGATAGCAGTCGAGGAGATGGATTCCCGTGGTCCGGAACGAGGCGCACAAGTCGTAGCCCGTGCCTGGGTGGACCCTCAGTTCAAGCAGTCGCTGCTGCAAGATGCGCCATCTGCAGTAAAAACACTTGGGCTTGACATCGGCCCGTTGCAATTACTGGTTGTGGAGAACACACCTGATGTTCACAATCTGATTGTCTGTACGCTCTGTTCCTGTTATCCGCGCACGCTTCTCGGACTTCCTCCGGACTGGTACAAAAGTCGTGAATACCGCTCACGTGCGGTACGTGAACCGAGGTCAGTTTTGCGGGAATTCGGTACTGAGATTCCGGACGAGGTTGAAGTTCGGGTGCATGACAGCACGGCTGATTTACGCTATCTCGTTCTGCCACAACGACCAACAGGCACGGGGCACCTCACCGAGGATGAACTTTCCGCGCTCGTAGAACGAGATTCAATGATCGGAGTTACAGTCGTCCTGGAAACTGGTTTCTGAATTAAATCATCAATTTTTTAGCTGTTTGTCATTTTTGCTAAAATTTTCTGCTTTTAGGCTGAGACCGTTTTCCGCTTTACAAATGAAGACGGTTGTGTTCCAATGCCTTTTTTAAATGGGGTACTTAGGCTGTACCCTGCTTACAATAACCGCCTAACATGGAGAAATTAATATGGCTAATTATTCTAATCTGAAAAGCAACAGTGAAGTAAAACAGCGCTCATATATTACAATTATTATGAACAAAATCATTATGTTGCTTTTGTTTTTAATGATTGTAAGCATGGCTTTTCCGGGACTTTCTCCGGCCGAAAACCACACTGCTGAAAGCAGCGGCACCAAGATGTCAATGGAATCCGATAAACAGGACATGAATGAAATGAAGATGGACATGTCCGCCTGTAAACGCATGGTTGAACTGACCAATGAAGCAGAGCATCAGTTGGGAGGAGCGCAATATACCGGTAAAATGCCGATGAAAGGCATGGCAATGAAGATGAGCATGGATTCCAAAAAAGGTATGAAAATGAAAATGGATTCCAAGGATGAGGGTACGAAAATGAAAATGGATTCCAAGGATGAGGGTACGAAAATGAAAATGGATTCCAAGGATGAGGGTATGAAAATGAAAATGGACTCCAAGGATGAGGGTATGCATCAGGATCATGATGCCAAGGCGGGAGGTTCATTTTTCATGGCGCCAAACGAAATGCATCACATTGAAGGAACCTATAGCAAGGATTGTGGCTTTCAATTGTTTTTATTTAATGCCTTCACAAAACCGATCAAGGTCGATCGTTTCCGGGCCCTTATCAAAGTCAGTGGTGAAATTGATGAAGAGGATGTTGAGTTTAGCCGCTTTCTCTCACCAAACAAGATGAATTCTTTTTTGCAGGCACCTTTGATGAAAGGACTCAATCCTCCCTTTGAAATAGAACTTAATGTCAAATTTCCTGAAAGTGAAAAAGTCGAAAGTTTCAATTTTGAAGTTGATAAAGATGGGAAAATTTCTTGAAAATGTAACTTTTAGGCTTTCAATTTCAAAGAGGAATAATGGAAACAAACCTTAAATTACTTACGGTTGCAGCGCTGGTTTACTTCAGCTTTGCATCAATTACTTCTGCGGCAACAATTAAAGGAAAGGTTCTGTTTGAAGGCACTGCTCCCAAAGCAAAAATCATCCAGATGGACCAGGATAAAGCTTGCCTGGAGTTTTACAAAGGTCAGGATCCGCCGCGTTTCAAAAGTCTTGTAGTCAATGAAAACAGCACCTTGCAGTCGGTATTCGTTTACATTGGCAAAGGAGTGAAGGGAAAGTTCAAATCAAAGAATATAGTCACGCTTGACCAGAAAGGGTGCGCATACACGCCCCGTGTCTTTGGGATGCTCGCTGGAGAAACCCTGATTGTCAACAACGGAGACAAGACCAAGCATAATTTCCATTTGCTTGGAAAAAATAAATACAACCGATCCGCAAACCCCGGTAAAAGCATAAAACGTAAAATCAAAAAAGCCGGCTCCCTGAAGATAAAAAAGAAAAAAGGGAAACTCAAAAGTAAAGTAATGTCCAAAATCAAATGCGATGTTCATCCCTGGATGGTGGCCTATGTCGGAGTCATGAAGCACCCTTTCTTTAGAGTAACAGGCGGCGACGGAGCATTTGAGATCGATGATCTTCCGGAAGGAAAATACACTCTTGTCGCCTGGCATGAAAAATTGGGAACCCAAACCCAGGAGTTTACTGTTGGAAAGAGTGATGTGAAGACAGTGGATTTCACTTATTCAAAATAATTAGCCTGCCAAAATCAAAAGGAAAACAATGAAAGAGGATGGTTATTCAGGCTGGTGGTTTCCTCCTAACATTTCCGCAAATTACGGACAAACCCTGGATCAAGGGACTGCTATTATTACCTGGGTCACGATGATCGGGGGGATCGTGGTCATCGGATTGATGTTATTTGCTGTGATCCGATACCGGTACCGTCCGGATCGAAAAGCCCTTTACCTGCATGGCAATTTCAAGTTTGAAACCACCATGCTGGTGCTGGTGACTGTGTTTACCCTTGGCGGGGAATTTTTTGTCCTGGGCGAGATCAGCGAAGGGGTTTGGGACAAGATCAAGTATCAAGCCCCCGAAGACGCGATGGAAATCGAAGTGCTGGCAGAGCAGTTTGCCTGGAACATCCGTTATCCGGGAGATGATGGACAATTTGGTGAAACCGATAACGAACTCGTTGACGAGGAAAATCCTTTTGGTATCGATGAGGATGATTCGGCTGCAGAAGACGATGTCGTGACTAGAGGCTTGATTCATGTCCCGGTCAACGTGCCTGTGAAGGTGAAATTACGATCCAAGGATGTGATCCACAGCTTTTTCATTCCAGTGTTGCGGATCAAACAAGATGCACTGCCAGGAGAGACCATTGACGTCTGGTTCCAAGCCAAAGAAACCGGGGAATATCATCTGGTGTGTGCAGAATTGTGTGGATTGGGCCACACGACCATGAAAGCAGGATTTGTCGTTGAGCCGCTGGAGGAGTTTCAAAGCTGGCTCGAAGAAAAATCTGAGGAATAATTCAAGGTTAGGAGATTTCATGACAACTGTCACCTTGGACACTGTTCAGTCCCACAAGGAAAGTTTTCTCACAACTTATGTGTTTTCGATGGACCATAAGATGATCGGCAAGCAATTTCTGATTGCCTCTTTCCTGATGTTATTCCTGGGAGGATGTTTGGCCATGGCAGTCCGCTGGCAGCTTGGATTCCCGGACACTCCACTTCCGGGAGGGACACTTCTGCCGGAAACAATGGTAGATGAGGATGGCTTCATGTTGCCGGAGTTCTACAACGTGCTGTTTTCCATGCATGCTTCCATCATGATCTTTTTCGCCGTCATTCCTTTGTTGAACGGATGGTTCGCAAATTTCGTACTCCCTTTGCAAATCGGGGCGCGGGATATGGCTTCTCCTTTGTTGAACATGATTTCCTTTTGGTTTTATGTCCTGGCAGGCATCATTGTCTTATCCGGTTTCTTTGTAGAAGGTGGCGCTGCTGCTGCCGGATGGACTTCCTATCCGCCCTTGAGCGCGCTGGCAGGAATGGGCCAGACCCTGTGGATTATTGGAGTGATGATTTTGGGGTTTTCCAGCATCATGGGTTCCATCAACTACATCACCACCGTCTTCAAACTGCGTGCGCCAGGCATGGCTTTTGGACGGATGCCTTTGCCAGTTTGGGCAATCTTTATTACCGCCTTCATGACTCTGCTGGCAACGCCGGTGCTCACAACGGCAATGATCATGCTGCTTCTGGACAATGCCTTTGGCACTAGTTTTTTCCTGCCGGAACTTATTGTTTCAGGCGAGCTCACTGAAACGAGTGGTGGGAAACCATTGCTCTATCAACATATCTTCTGGTTCTACTCCCATCCGGCTGTCTACATCATGATTATGCCTGCATTCGGTGTGGTTTCCGAAGTGATTTCGGTGTTCTCCCGGAAACCTATTTTTGGTTACAAGATGATGGTGGGTTCCCTGATTAGCATTGCTGGGATGTCTTTTATTGTCTGGGCGCATCACATGTATCAGAGCGGGTTGAATGCTACAGCCGCCAAGTTTTTCATGTTTACCACTATCGTGATCACGATCCCTCCGACCATCTTAATCTTCAATTGGCTGGCTACTTTGTTAGGAGGCAATATCCGCTTGCGCGTCCCGATGCTCCACGCCCTGGCCTTTCTTTCCATGTTCATGATTGGGGGGTTGAGTGGACTTTTTCTTGCTTCAACCTATGGAGACATCTTTTTTCACGACACCTATTTTGTCGTTGCTCATCTTCATTATGTCTTGTTCGGAGGCAGCTTGTTTGGCATTTTCGCAGGGACAACTTACTGGTTTCCCAAAGCATTTGGGCGCATGATGAATCAGCGATTGGGACAGATCCATTTTTGGCTGACCCTGATTTTCTTCAATCTGACTTTTTTCACAATGCATTTTCTTGGATTTGCCGGCCACATGCGGCGCATTGCCGAACCCATGAACTATCCCTTTCTCGAATCAACCCAGGGATTGCATACCTTTATCACCATCAGCGCCCTGATCTTGGGAGCTTCCCAATTGATCTTTGCCTTCAATTTTATCCGGAGTATTTTTCGCGGAAAAGAGGCACCAGCCAATCCATGGGATGCTAACACACTCGAATGGTCAGTTAAAAATCCCGGTCACGGCAACTGGGGACTTTCTGTACCAATTGTTTATCACGGCCCATACGAATACAGTCATCCGGAAGTTCTTGAAGATTTCCTGCCTCAGAACCGCCATCAGTCTGGAATTATTTGAACATGCTCTTTGCGCAAAAACAGCATTATGAATGAAACAACCATTCCATTTCCGGGTGAAGAAGGACGTCTCGCTAAACTTTCCTCGGCTAAATTGATGATGTGGGTTTTCCTTGCTTCTGATGTAATGGGGTTTGCTTCTTTAATTGCGGGCTATTTTTATCTCAGAATACTCAGTGTTGATTGGCCGGATTCGGGTGAGTTGCTCAACGTAACACTTACCAGCATTAACACGGTCTTTCTCCTCTCAAGCAGTTTTACGATGGGAAGTGCGGTGGCTGCCATCAAAAGGAACGACCAAAAAGGGATGCTTCGTCAATTGTGGTTAACGATTTCTCTGGGTTCCCTTTTTCTTATGCTGCAAGGATATGAATATTTTGAATTGTCTTTAGTGTTTTCCGAAGTCTTTGACGAACGTCCGTTTTCCGGACATGTCTTTGCCTCAACTTTTTTCCTGCTTACCGGCTTTCACGCAGCACATGTACTTGCTGGTTTGATTTATCTTGGCTGCATTGCAGTTGCTGCAGGCAGAGGACGTTATAGCTCCGAAAACTATCTTGCGCTAGACATTGCAGGACTTTTCTGGCATTTCGTCGATTGGATCTGGGTGGCGGTCTTTCTCTCACTTTATATCATCTAAGGTGACTGCCTATATCACTTGCAGACTGAACTCACAGCATTGAATACACTAAATTTACACTTCCCGCATTTAGTTAATTTCCTTTTCACATTTATACTTTACTTGCCGAATCGTGAGTATCTAAATGTTTTAAAACTCCATTTTTAATGCTATAGATCCAACCGTGAACCGTCAGCTCTTTTCCCTGTTTCCAGGCTTTCTGGACAATGGTTGTGTTACAAATGTTCGTGACTTGTTCTTTGACATTCATTTCACAGAGCAAATCCAGCTTTTTTTCATGATCAAGCCCCTCAAATTTTTCTGTGTTGAAACGAATGACATCCTTGATATGGCGCAACCAATTATCGATAATTCCATGCTCATGATTTTCCAATGCCGCCTTTATTCCGCCACAATCGTAGTGGCCGCAAAGAATAATATGTTTTACTTTTAGCTCCTCAACTGCGAACTGTATTACGGAAAGACAGTTAAAATCTGTATGTACGACTACATTTGCAATATTCCGATGTACAAATACTTCACCAGGCTGCAAATTTATAATTTGGTTGGCGGCAACCCTGCTGTCTGAACAGCCTATCCAAAGATACTTTGGTGCTTGTTGTTGTGATAGTCGTGTGAAAAATTCAGGGTCATTTTCCTTGATTGAAGTGGCCCATGCTAAATTGTTGTCTAACAAATGTTTCAGAGTGTTCACTAGTATTTCCTTTCATTATATTTACAGATAAACTGAGGCTATCCGCTAAATCAGGTAGATTTGAGTTAAAAAAAGACTTCAAGTCAGTTTCATAACAGTATGACTATATTGAGTCTGTTAAAAAATAACAGATTTTTTTACTACAAAAGCCATGCTCTCTCTATCTGTATGTCAACTAAAATTCAATCCCGATCAACTCTTCCAGTTGGGAGGATTGCCAAACCCCGGACAAGTTTAATCCTGACTATTTTGAAAAATTAATCCCAACATCTTCATTGTACTATCCCACTTCTCTGAAAACCCACTTCCCATTTTTACCTTGACATATTCACACATTGGAGTAAATAAGAAATATAATCTCCAAAGTCTGCTTTTGACTGCTTAAATTGATTCGAACGAAATATGGTTCCATGATTGCAGAAGTAGTTATAGAGGATGATCTTAATCGGCAAGTTCATTGAAAAATATCTGGGTGACGTACTGATTGAGGATTCTTCCATTCCGCTTGCAATCGTTGCCGCAGACATTTCCACTGGTGAAAAAGTGGTTTTCAAAACCGGAAGTCTGGCCACGGCGATTATGGCCAGTACCTGCATTCCTGGAGTTTTTATGCCGGCTCAGGTTGGCGGACGGATGCTTGTAGATGGAGCGATTGCCGAAAATGTGCCGGTGAAAGTTCTCAAAGAAATGGGTGCAAAAGTTTGTGTCGGTGTCGATTTGGGAAGCGGTGGTTATCGTCAGCCGGAATCACTGGTGGAAGTCTTGCTGAATGCCTTCAGTATCGCCATCGACCGCTCGGCTTTGGGATGATGGAATCATCGATCCGTCCGATACCAGGATGGTGCTCGGTTTGGCGATCTCCGCCTCATTTAACGCACCTCTTGACAAAACTGAATATGGAGTCTTCAGGATGCAAATAATCGTACTTTGAACTGGCTTGAATACTGCATTTAGCATTGAATCTCTGATTTTGATACTTCAATATAACTATACATTAATTTCCAGCTGAAAAATAGCTGATGGAGGCCGGATGAACTCATCAAGTAAATTCAATTCTTTTTTTGCCCTGATTCTTGTCCCACTGGTTTTCTTCCTGAGCAGTTGTTCTGAAAGAAGCGAATTCGGGGAAGCAAGTGATTATGAAAAATTGGGAGCAGCATGTATCCCTTCTTCTGGAGAAGTCACCCCGCCCAGCGTCTCTTCTGTGAGTCCCACAGACAATTCCACATACACTTCTGTTGCGACTACGGCTGTAGTAACATTCAGTGAAATAATGGCAACCGGAAGTGTTACAACAAATACAAGTGACACAACCTGTTCGGGTAGCTTTCAATTATCGTCCGATAATTTTACCACTTGCATTAAAATGTCAGCCGCCCCAGTGGCTTCGGATAATGACACAACCTTTACCATAACTCCTGCGAGCAGTCTTAGTGCAGCAACAACCTTCAAAGTTAAAATTACTACTTCCGTTACGGACATTTCGTGCAACACTCTTGGAAGTGACAATTCAAGCATAGTAGGATTCAGTACCTCTCCATCGGGATCAGGAACATTTATAGGCAGTGTCCAGATGGACAATGGTAGTGCTTTGTCCGGAGTAAGTGTGAGTGATGCGCTCTTTGGATCAACTGTTGCGACCATGACTTCTGACAGCAATGGTGATTTTAGTCAGGCTTCACTTGCTTTGGGCATGCATTCTTTGACCTATTCCAAGAGCGGCTACTTGGGTCTAACCATGCAAGAACTGCTAGAAACAGATGGCGAAACAATTACTCTAGAGACGGTGAGGCTACTTAATGATAATTGTACATCCGGTACTATGTCAGGAACTATATCGGATGCCGTGACTGGTGACAATATGTCAGGAGTTAATCTTTATTATACCATTGGGATAAACCAGAATTTTAAATGGGGCGAATGGACCTATTTTGGTACTACAGATGAAAACGGGGTTTGGTCTCTACCAAATTCTAACTATCCATCTTCAATAAGCCGGGGCTGGTATACAATTATGAACAATAAATCCGGATACTATAAGGACTACCATAACGCCGAGGTCTGCGGTGACAAGCCTAATCAGAATAACTCGTTGTCTTCACGGTTGAATGAAGGAGAAATGAGAATTATGTTGAAATGGCCAATAACTAACCCAATAACTGGAGTAGATTTGGACGCTCACCTTTCAATCCCTGACAATGATAGCACTGGAACGTTTCACTTATATTA
>Ga0208471_1000423_pt1 | contig 15544 bp, 12 predicted proteins | sample DeeseametaMP0441_FD_184210 | JGI IMG/M metagenome (GOLD analysis project Ga0208471, IMG submission 184210) | Marine microbial communities from the Deep Atlantic Ocean - MP0441 (SPAdes) | ecosystem: Environmental > Aquatic > Marine > Oceanic | place: East of Rio de Janeiro, Brazil, South Atlantic...
AGCGTTCAATAATACCATTTACCTGTAACAGTTTAGCTTTTAAGAATGTTTGTTGCTGAGCACGAGCGGTAGCTTGCCACACCACAACGTTCATATTGCCTATATCATCTTCTAAAGTTAGAAAGGTAACGCCTGCGGCTGTACCCGGGGCCTGTCGACCTGTTACTGCGCCAAGCACTTTTACAACTGATTTATTTGTCTTGTCTTTAAGTGAATTAGACCAGCTTATGTCTTTAAGCTTATGCCGCCTCTTGAGTAAAGAAATAGGGTGGTTATTTACCGATAAGCCGGTTGAGGCATAGTCTTCAAGTAAGTTTTCTGCCTCGGTCGGTGCAGCGCCCAGCGGTGTGGTATTTTTATCTGCATAAAAATCGTCAGTATCAAACAGTGGTAGACGGGTTTGGGTATCCATAATTCGCCAACGGGTTTCGTATCGGTTGCCTGAAATAGTGCGAAGGGCATCGGCGCTAGCCAGTGCCTCTAGTTCATTACTTTTAAGCGATAGTTGCTGTAATTGTTCAACATTGGTATAGCCCTTATCTGAGCGGTTTTCCACGATAAGCTGAGACGATGCTTCACTTAAGCCTTTAATAAGCTTAAGGCCAAGCTGAATGTATTTTTCTTGGCCTTGTACCACCAAAGAATGCTCAACGTCAGACTGGTTAACACAGGGCGCTTCTACCCGTATGTGATGACGCTTAGCGTCTTGAACTAACTGAGACGGAGAATAAAACCCCATGGGCCAGCTATTTAATAGCGCTACGTAAAACTCAACGGGAAAGTAAAACTTCAACCAGCAAGATACATAAGCTAATACGGCAAAAGATGCTGAGTGCGATTCAGGAAAGCCGTAACCTGCAAAGCCTTTTATTTGTTCAAATAAGTTGTGGGCGAACGTACTGTCATAGCCTTTGTCCGTCATACCTTTAATAAGCTTGTCTCTGAATTCAAAAATTCTACCGTCTTTTTTCCAGCTCGCCATAGCGCGCCGCAGCTGGTCAGCTTCTCCGCCACTAAAGCCTGCTGCAACCATGGCAAGCTGAATCACTTGTTCTTGAAAGATAGGCACGCCCATGGTGCGAGACAGAACTTTCTCCACATCTTTAGATGGGTAGCTAATGGTTTCGTTGCCGTGTCGACGTATCAGATAAGGGTGGACCATATCACCCTGAATTGGACCTGGCCGTACAATGGCTATTTGTACGACCAAATCGTAATAGCGACGAGGTTTTAGCCTTGGCAGCATAGACATCTGAGCTCGTGATTCTATTTGAAAAACGCCTACCGTATCGGCCCGACAAATCATATCGAAAACCTGTTTGTCATCTCCGAGCTTAGTAATGAACGGAATACTGGTTTCAACAGGGTATTGTTTATTGATAAGCGAGAATGCGCGACGTATAGCGCTCAACATCCCAAGCGCCAGTACATCCACTTTTAAAAGGCCTAAGGTTTCAATGTCGTCCTTATCCCACTGAATAATAGTACGCTCTTCCATCGCGGCGTTCTCAACAGGAACAAGATCGTAGAGCGGCCCTGCGCTAATAACAAAACCGCCTACATGTTGCGACAAATGTCGGGGCGTGCCCAGTAAAGCTTCGGTAAGGGTAATTAACTGCTGCACCCTAGGCTCTTCAGGGTTTAGCCCAAGCCCCGCCAGCTGAGATTTCCACGGAATAACGCTGTCTCGGCGATTAATCTGCTTTACCACAAAATCAAGCTGTGATTCGCTAAAGCCCAGCGCCTTGCCCACATCTTTAAAAGCCGACTTAAAGCGATAGCAAATAACCGTAGCCGCGATAGCGGTTCTTTCCCGGCCGTACTTTTGATAAATGTATTGGATGACCTCTTCACGGCGTTGATGCTCAAAATCCACATCAATATCTGGCGGTTCGTTACGCTCTTTGGAAATAAAGCGCTCGAACAGCACACTTATTTGCCTTGGGTCTACTGCGGTTATTTCCAAGCAATAGCACACTACCGAGTTGGCCGCAGAGCCGCGCCCTTGATACAAAATACGTTGTCGCTTGGCAAACTGAACAATGTCGTAAATGGTTAAAAAGAAATACTCATACTCTTGCTCGGCAATAAGCGTAAGTTCTTTTTCTATGGTTTGGCGAATATCAGGGGTTATACCTTCAGGAAAGCGCACTTTTATACCGGCCTCTACACGTTCCCGCAAATACGAAGTGGGCGTATACCCTTCAGGTACAAGCTCCGCAGGATAGTGGTAGCGCAGCTCTTCTAAAGAAAATGTGAAAGCGTGAGCAAGGGCATTGGTATTGGCAATCCATTTCTCAGGGTAAAGCTTCTTAATTTTTTGTACGGTTCGCAGACTACGCTCTGCATTACTCAACGCATCCCGACCTATTTTGTCTACACTGGTATGCACGTTAATAGCATGCAATACATGTTGAAGCGGCAGTCTGTCAGCGTGATGCATGAGTACACCTGTACAGGCAATAACAGGAAAAGGATAGGCAGACTGCAGATGATTGTAATGCGCAAACCTGTGGTGATCCCTTCCGTCTAATAGGCGCTGAGCGCCAATATAGGCATCAATACTAGGGTGTTTTTGCAGCCATTCAGCCCAATGCTTGTCTTTAGCTTCTTTGCCGCTTGGTAGCCAAATGAATTTGCAATGGCGAATGGTACGCAAGTCCCACTCAGCTAGTTGGTATTCACCTTTATCAGAGCGACGCCTCGCGTTAGTAATAATTCGGCATAGTTCGCTATAGGCCGCTTTGTTCGGGCACAACAGCACAAAAGATAAAGTGTCATCAAATACAAAGTAACTACCCACAATAAGCGTAATCGGTAGGCCCTGATGCTTAATTTCGTCGAAAGCCCGTACCACTCCCGCTACTGAGCATTCATCGGTAATGGCAAGTGCGTCGTAACCAAGGAAAGAAGCCGTGGTAACAAGCTCTGCGGGGGAAGAGGCACCGCAAAGAAAACTATAATTGCTTTGGCAAAAGAGCTCACTGTATTTCATGATATTGCCTTTACCTTTTTCTTTAACCGCATACCGCTAGCAAAAAAGGCCCTGCACCCACCAGCGGCTCTCTTCATCTTTAAACACTAAAAGCCTTACGCATTGCTCAGTTTGGGCGATGAAATAATCACGCTTTGTTGGGCTGTCATGCCACCACTCGCTGTGTAATCGCACGGGGCCAAAGCAAATTTGGGTAGCCTGAATAAGCGGTTTAGGTACATCAAAGGTGAAGGTAGGCGTAATGTCACTGCTATAAGCGTAATTACCGGCACAGTTACCGGTGCTCGACTCTGTCACTGTCATATATTCAAACTGATGGCTGTCGGCAGCGCGAGGTTGAAACGTACTGTTATCGCCTAGCTTCGCGTTTAAGCGCCCAATTAATTGCTTTTGTGCAATATCGTTAAATCTGTCGCTAAAAAAGTCGCCATTCTGCGTATCCATTTCTTCAAATTGCTGACAGGTAAGCGCAATGGCTGTGGCTGGCTCAGGCAACACCAGATTCTCAGTTTTAAGACTAAACAAGGGCAGCCAACTTTGTACTGAGGACTGAGGCAGTGCCGAACGTATATTAATATCCATTACAGGTGCTTCTCTGAAATGAATATGTACACTGATGCTGGATGTATATAAGTTTCTTGCCCGTAAATAGTGAGACAAATGCTCAAACTGCTGGCTGACAAAAGGGGTTAGATGCTGCGTGTTTTCAATATCAAAAGGCAATAGGATAAAGTTATCGAAGTGCTCCAAAGGCCTAAATAATGTAACCCGTGGAAAGGTTTCTCCCCTTAACGCAGTAAGATACATAATAGTGTTATTGTCAAAGCGCCGACCCAGTTCTTGTACCGGCATTGCCAACAGCTGTTGTACGCAGGAAACGCCCACCCTTGCCAACGAGTCAATGACTTTAGGTGATAGAGCCGTAATAGAAAGCGGGCACGTACTTAGCGCTTTTTTTATGTCATCGGATGTATGCAAGTAGGTATTAAATTTATGAAGCGCTAATACTTTTGCGGCCTCAATTGTCCATGCGCTAGCAAAATGATAACGAATATCTGCTTCTGCCAGAGCTTGGGTTAAAGTTTTCCACAGTGGCTTATGACCGCCATAGTAATGAGTTAGGTTATCTAGCCTTACTGCCAGACCGCTGAAACTATTTGAGTGAATGTGGTTGTCTAATACGATATCAGAAGCCAGTGGATAAAGCCGATGGGCTAACTGCGTCAGCATATGCTTTTCGGCTTCTTCACTGAAAGGCAGAATATGCACGTAAGGGCATAACGCCGCTGCTTGGGCTAGCCCATGCCCAATTTCAATGCCTTCTTTTTTCGCAATATCATTACACTGCGTAATTTTGTTTGTTTTACTGCAGTACACTGCAACGGGAGTATTCGACGCTAACGCTGAATACTGGTTGTTAGTTTCGTGCTTCGGCAATTGGCTATGTGCACGCTTACTTCTAGCCGCTTTGATATGGCTGTCTAAAGTTAGTTGATAGCAGTAAATATAAGCCCACAGCATCATTAGCTCACAGAGTGTAATGCCTGATCGGAAAGCGTGTTGTGTGCCATGGCCCATTTAATGGCGTGATTGTCGGGGGTCCACCGATGGGAAATAACAATGTTATCTTTGGGCCACCCATGACGCTGCTTGCGTATGTTCACCGCCAAAGCGTGGGGTTTACCCTTTAGCGCGATATCCAACGTAATGGGTAATGCACTGTCGCTTTGATTCGACAGGTTGGCTTGTGAATCACTTAAGCTGGCCTTCGGATAACCTAACTGTGATGCCTGCTGTTGCGGTGGAGTATACAGTAAGCACAGCGCATCATTATGCGTTGCTGCTACCTGTAGGCGTCGTGCTTCTTTTTGATTTACAGCATTACTCCACAGCACTACGCAATGGCAAGCCGTACTTTTTAAACATTGCTCTGCTGCCCACAACGACTCTTGTTCAGAACTTGGTTTTACTACCAGAACTTGTTGCGCTTTAAGCCCCAAGTTTTCTAACCACGGCGACTGTAGTAGCCCGGGAGGGTTAATAAATACCACCAGCTTATGCGTACGGTGTTGGCATATAACCTGTTTAAAGAGTGAAAGTTCACCCATGCCGGTTAACGAAGAGATACGGACAAGACCTGTAGATGTAACGCCACCGTTAAGTGCTTTATCCAGACGCGGAAAACCCAGTGAAAACTTGGTTTCACTTTGTCTCTGATCTCTGGCCCGCCAAATATGCGGGTGGTTATTAAGCACGGATAACGATTTATTCATGGTACTCAAAATAAACTGTATTTTTATACAGTATTATAGTGCAGCAATAACCCTTTTCAAGACAAAAGGTTTTTGGCTTGTTGTTTTAAGCGCTAACTTACTGATAAGTTTGGAAAGGTAAAAAGATTAAACTTTTAAAAGTGTAGGAACATGGCTAGGGTCGCTGACCTTACTACATAGCAAAGCGGGCGACCCTGTTGTACAGTTAGCGCTGCATCAGCGCTAACGAGAGACACAGAGTAAAATGTTACTCTTCAGATGATGGTTCTTTTTGAGCCTTTGCTGTCGTGCCGCTTACTGTTGCTGTAACGGTTTGGCAAAAAGCAATAAATCCATCTGCGGTATTTTTTGCCCACACCATGCGAACGTTGCCAGGTAGCGCCTTTACCACTTCACGAATTTCCTCAAGCGTCACTTCTTCATTAAGCAGCACTTTATTCAACGATTCCTCAAATGACATTCCTTTTTCACAACAGGTCATGACAATAGTTGAAAAGTTGCGCATAAGTGGGTGCAGCGCATTGTATTGAGTTTGGTCGATAAGGCGGCTTTTATAGGCACTTTCAATACGCGCAGTAAGATTTTTCTCTAACGCATCTGTAACAAGAACAAGGTTGCGATAAGCATACGTAACCTTGTTGTTGGTCTGTTTATTCGAGTGACGCAATAGCGCCAGCTCTTTCTGTAAATTCTGCGCTCGCAGCACAAAGTAAATTAAAAACAGGATAAGTAATCCAATAACACCAAATGCAACGATCATGTTTATTGTGCCTTTTGTTCTTCTATAAACGTATTGATGTTTTGCTCCAAGATAAACAGTGGAACTGAGCCGTTTTCTAACACGGCGCGGTGGAATTTACGCACATCAAAACGCTCGCCTAATGCTTTCTCTGCTTTCTTGCGAAGGCCTTTAATTTTGATTTCACCAATCTTGTAAGACAAGGCTTGCGCTGGCCAAGAGATATAGCGGTCTATTTCAGTATTTACGTTGTGTTCTGAAAGCGCGGTGTTTTCCATCATATAATCAACCGCTTGTTGACGGCTCCAGCCCATCGTGTGCATACCGGTATCCACAACCAAGCGACACGCACGCCACATTTCGTAGCTTAAGCGACCGAAGTTGTCGTACGGCGTTTCGTAAATACCTGCTTCAATACCTAAAAACTCAGAGTACAGACCCCAGCCTTCACCAAACGCTGAAATATAGGTGTTACGACGTACCATAGGTAAGTCTTCAAGCTCTGCTGCCAACGATATTTGAAGATGGTGGCCAGGCACTGCTTCGTGCAAGGTCAGTGCAGGCAATGCATACAAAGGGCGCTTATCGAGGGCATACGTGTTTACCCAGTAATATCCTGGCTGATCATCGCGGCTAGGATGAATGTAACGGCCCGTTGTATATTTGGGCGCGATAGCGTCTGGTACAGGCGCTACACCGTAAGGCGTTCTTGGCAGATACTCAAAGAGCGAAGGAAGCTTTGCGTCCATTTTCTTTGCAATGAACGACGCCTCTTTTAGTAAATCTTCAGCGCTGGTGGCATAGAATTGCGGGTCTTCGCGTAAAAACGCAATGAAGTCGTTAATGTCGCCATCAAAGCCAAGCTCATCCACAATTTGCTGCATTTGCGCGCGAATGCGTTTTACTTCAGACAAACCTAAATCATGGATTTCCTGAGGCGTCATATCCGTGGTGGTGTAATGCTTGGCTCTATTGGCGTAATACGCCACGCCATCAGGCCAGTTATTCGCGGCAATATCTTCACGGGCGTTGGGAATGTATTCGTCTACCATGAAATCGTAGAACATTTGATATGCAGGCAATACGCTGCTGTTTATGGCTGCCTTGCCTTGCTCCGTTAGCGCTGATTTTTGCTCGGCAGTAAAGTACTCTGGAAAACGGGTAAATGGAGAATAAAAGCCACTGTCCTCGGCATTTTCAACAATGTATGACGCCACCGAGTTCTCAAACCCTTTCAGCACGACTTTAGGCTGCGTGTAGTCTTCTTTTAGCGCCTGTTTCATATACGCAATTTGTTGGTCAAAATAAGGCTTAAGCGCATTTAGGCGGCTAATGTAGGCCTGATAATCTTCTACGCGCTTAAAGGTGGATAAATTAGGAAGTGAGGCCATTGCACCGTGAAAGCCATATTCTGAATTGATAGGCACTAAATGCGCGCGATACGTATATTCGTCCACATAGTTAGCTAAACGATATTGTTGCATCAGCAAGGCAATATAAGCATCAGTAGAGATGTCTTCTTTTTTATACTGACTTAAGGCCTTTTGAAAAGTACGCCATTGTTCATTTTGTGCTTTCAGGGCTTTGGGAGAGTTGTCTGGTAATACGTGAGCGAGTGAAGTATCGCCTTCGCGAGAAGCTAGAAGCGGGGAAACCGAAAGCTCGTATTGCCAAATGTCATCAAGTAGTTGATACAAGCTTTCATCGTTAAGGTCCTTTGCAGATGAGCTAACGCTGCAAATAAATAATAATGCTGCTAAAACATAGCGATACATAAGGGTCTCCGGCAACCTTCACCGGAATGACCCGGCGGTTACTCTTTCGTTGGTGTATATATTGGACTAGGGAAAGCAGTTACTTTATCAGATTTATTTTCTAATTTAGTAATTTTGGCTGAACCTTTTTTATTTACGGCGTCAATGCGCAAAATGTTGTGCATCGGTACATAAGTTTTTGTTACTTCAGAAAATTCGGTTTTCAACCTTTCATGACTAGGGTCTACAACAACACTTGTGTGAGTATCCCACACAAAGTCACCTATCTCGATAAAGCCAAACAAAGCGCCCTGCATAAGGCTTTTCACGTATAACTCATAGCGCTCACCGTTGCTGATGAACTGAACGCGGTAAAGAATGTCGTCTTTTGACATAGATGCTGCTCTTCACTAAAAAATATAAAAACACCCGGAAGCTGAGCCGGTATGTGGCTAACAATTTTACCTTGCTCATAAAATGCGAGCAACGGTAGGAAACACATGGTAAACGTAAGCAGTTTAATGGTATTCCGCCTATTAACTGCGTTACCATGATGCACACTTAGTTATATGGTGAAATTAGAATGATAAAAAAACTCCTTATAGGTAGTGCAATGACAGCAATGACCTTTGCTGCTACTGCCCATAACCACGCATCGACAGACAATGCTTTTAACCCTGATACACAGCGAATCAAATCGCACCTGTTTTTCCTAGCAGATGATTTGCTTGAAGGTCGTGACACGGGCTCTCGTGGCCATGAAATTGCGGCGCTATATATTGCGACCGAATTTGCTAAATATGGTTTGAAGCCAGCGGGTACAGACGGCTACATGCAAAACGTAGCGTTTCGCAAAGCGAATCTGGTTCAAGAGTCTCCCAAGTTTACTTTCACGCAAAACGGCGAAACCGTCGACTTTGACTACCCGAAAGAATATCTAGCTAGCCCGAGCTTGCTTAGCACCGAGGCTAATGTAAAAGGTGAAATGGTCTTTGTGGGCTACGGCATTGTGGCTGACGAGCTATCTCACAACGATTACAAAGACTTAGATGTAAAAGGTAAGGTTGTTGTAGCGCTTGCTGGTAAGCCAAGCGACTTTCCATCAGAAGAGGGCGCTCACTTTGCGTCTGGCTATCAAAAGCAAAAGTATGCGGTAGACAATGGCGCTATTGGCATGATCACTATCACAACGCCTAAAAATGAAAAGGTACGCCCTTATCAAAGCCGTTTGAACTACATCCATACGCCGCGTATGGCATGGTTAGACGACAGTGGTCAGCCTGCAAACAGCTTTTCTCAGCTTAAAGGTGGCGCTTACATGAGTGAAGGCGCTGCGCGTAAGTTATTTGAAGGCGCAGAAAAGAGCCTTGATGACGTTTATGCACAGCTTGAAGCCGACAAAGTACCGCAAGGCTTTGCGTTAAACGGTGTGGTTGATATCAGTAAGACGAGCGTACACGACACCATCACTAGCCCAAATGTTGTGGGTGTACTTGAAGGTTCTGACCCAGAGCTTAAAAACGAGTATGTGGTTTTCTCTGCTCACTCTGACCATATTGGTTTTGCCAAGACCGTGAAGAAAGACAACATTAACAATGGTGCCATGGACAATGCGTCTGGTACGTCAGTGATGTTAGAAACTGCACGCCTGTTTAGCGAAATGGAAGAAAAGCCAAAGCGCTCAATTCTGTTCGTATCGGTAACGGGTGAAGAGAAGGGCCTGCTAGGTGCAGACTATTTTGCTCGTAATCCAACTGTACCGGTTACTTCAATGGTGGCGAACGTAAATCTAGATATGCCAATTTTGACTTACGAGTTTGCAGACGTTATTGCGTTTGGCGCGAACCACAGTGATTTGCAAGAGTCAGTGGAAAAAGCGGCGGCGAATGCCAACATTGAACTAAGCCCTGACCCATGGCCTGAGCAAGCGTTATTCACTCGCTCAGATCACTATGCGTTTGTAAAGCAAGGTGTGCCTTCAGTGTTTATGGTGCCGGGTCTGAAGTCTAAAGATCCTAACGTAGATGGCAGCAAGGTGTTTGGTCAGTTCTTATCTACGCACTACCATAAGCCTAGCGACGACATTAACCAGCCATTCAACTGGAATGCGGCAGAGACTTTCACCAAGGTTAACGCGCAAATTGGTTGGACACTAGCAAACCAAAAGAACAAGCCTAAGTGGAACGACGGCGATTTCTTTGGAAACACGTTTAGCAAGTAAGTCCATATTTAACATTAAAAAGCAGCATTTTTATGCTGCTTTTTTTGTGCCTGTAGTTTATGGATAGTGACTGAAGTAATGAATTATGTGCATGTTTGAACGCTGAGAGCTGAACTCGGCAGCTATCTGATTTCATTGCACTTTCCATATTAATTTTGAAAAGTGTCAATGCAATATAGAATGGGAAACAAGCAATAAAAAAGGCGCTTGAAAGCGCCTTAGTCGTAACTTAATTGGGTTCTAAACAAACATTTGCTTGAAAGCAGCCCATTGTTCATTGAACTGCTCGGTTGGCTTACGCGTAAATCCACTGCGGATAAAGCCATTAATACGGCCATCGGTGTAGCAAATCATCATGTTGGCGATAATCGCTTCATCTGCAGAAAGGGTTTTACCTTCGCGTAGCTTGCGCTCTCTTAGCACTTGTTTAAGCTGCGTTTCTAAACGCTCGAAAAGCTTTGCTATGCGCGCGCGCAACCGGTCTTGTTCACCCATTAACGCATCACCATTTAATATTCGAGTAATACCCGGGTTCTTCTCAGCAAAGCCCAAAATAAGATGAAGAATAAGCTGACAACGCGTAAGCGAGTCTTTCTCTTCATTCACAATCTTATTGATGCGCGTGAAAAGTGTTTCTTCAATAAACTCGATAAGCCCTTCAAACATTCGCGCTTTACTTGGAAAGTGACGGTAAAGTGCCGCTTCAGACACTCCCACTTTTTCCGCTAATTTAGCAGTAGTGATACGTTGACCTGGGCTGGTTTCTAACATTCCAGCAAGTGCTTGCAGAATTTGAGCTCTGCGATTTGTTTTTTTGACAGCAGGCATGACGAAAGTATTTCCTCCGCTACCGAGTTATAGCAACTCGGGCTCCATGTTAAGTTGGCTTACACCAAAGCGTTTATATTTATCGTTTTTATTATCGACACTTAATAAGCATCTGTTAGTTTTTATTGTTTAAAGCGTAGCGCTCTGCAATAAGTGCAAGTAATTGACCCGCTAACTCGTTTTTACTGGTTGCAGGTAATCGTTTATCACCATCTTGCCATATTACGTGCAGTGCATTTTTATCACTGTTAAACCCCAGACCCTCGGCAGTAATATCGTTAGCCGCAATCATGTCTAGCTTCTTTTTGGCTAGCTTCGAGCGCGCATAATCTTCTACATTTTGGCTCTCGGCCGCAAAGCCCACACAAAATGGTCTGTCTTGGCTGGTGGATATAGTGGCTAGAATATCAGGGTTTTTAACAAAAGTAAGTGTTAACTCATCACCGGTTTTCTTAATTTTATTGTCGGCAACGCTCACGGCCTTGTAATCTGCTACAGCAGCCGTACTAATAAATATATCTGTGGAGGCTTTAAGCGTTTGACAAGTATTAAGCATTTCCTCTGCGGTAGTGACATTAATACGGTCACAGCGTTCGGGCGTTTCAAGCGACACAGGACCTGCCACTAAGGTTACATTTGCCCCCGCGAGTGCTGCTGCCTGAGCGATGGCAAACCCCATCTTTCCTGAGCTGTGATTTGAAATATATCGTACAGGGTCCAAAGGCTCTCTGGTTGGTCCCGCTGTTATCGTAATATTCTTTCCCGATAACGCCTTTAGCGACGAAGAAAGGGATAAAGCGTCTCTCTCTGCGTCATTTATTACATTGGCAATATCAACAGGCTCAACCATTCGACCTGAACCCACATCGCCACAGGCTTGTTCACCACTTGCCGGGCCAATAAAGGTTACGCCGTGCTCTTTTAAAATATCGATGTTGCGCTTTGTTGCTACCGCTTTCCACATTTGTTGATTCATGGCAGGAGCAATAAAGAGTTTCGCTGTTGTTGCAAGGTACAGTGTAGTCAGCAAGTCATCTGCCATACCGTGAGCAAGCTTAGCAATGGTGTTTGCGGTTGCGGGTGCAACAAGTAGGATATCAGCCCACTTTGCCAATTCAATATGCCCCATTGCGGCTTCAGCAGCAGGATCAAGCAGCTGGCGATGCACTGGATTTCCTGACACAGCCTGAAGTGATAATGAACTAACGAACTCTGCGGCAGAGTCTGTTAGAACCACACGCACGTTTGCGCCTAACGCAGTAAGCTTGCGCACAAGATCAGGTGCTTTATAAGCGGCAATCCCGCCAGTAACACCTAGCAAAATATTTTTGTTAGCAATAGACATAGAAGAACACAAAATCTCGAAATTAGCGTTAGCCTACCATGGTGACAAAAAATCGGATAGCTGAACGAAAGTAGGTCTTGTTTCAACTGTGGCAGATAAGCAGTGCCTACAGGTGTCAAAAGTCAATGATAAACCCGCCTTTTATACAGTCGTTTCTTTGTCACCATTCATCTATAAACAACCTTTTATAGAATAGTCGGGCTAGATGAATGTCGATAAAAGTATGGCCAAAGAATGAAAGGCCAAGAGAAAAATTATTGCAGCACGGGGCTGAAAGCTTAAGTGATGCTGAACTCATCGCTGTCTTGCTGGGAAAAGGTGTGAAAGGAAAAAGCGCTGTGTCTGTTGCACATGAACTTCTCAACGAGCTAGGCTGCTTACGGGGTGTGGTAACAGCAACGAAAGAACGGTTTGCCAAAATAACGGGAGTTGGACCGTGCAAGTATGCGCAGTTTCAGGCGGGCTTTGAAATATTTAAACGCAATTTGGAAATAAAGCTGAAGCGTCAGGACGTTTTTAATAATGTAGATGATACTAAACGTTATCTACAGGCAAAGCTAAGAGACTGTGAACGTGAGAAGTTCGCGCTTTTAATGCTTGATAGCCAACATCAGCTTATTGCTTTTCGCACTATGTTTAACGGTACGATCAACAGTGCAGCGGTCTATCCAAGAGAATTGATCAAACAAGTAATGATCGATAATGCAGCCGCGATCATTTTGGTTCATAATCATCCTTCAGGCGTTGCTGAGCCTAGTCATGCGGATATACGATTAACCGCAGAGATCAAAAGCGCAATGGCGTCGATCGATGTGCCAGTTTTAGATCATTTTGTGGTTGGTGATAAAGAAACTGTTTCATTCGCACAGCGAGGCTTGTTAAGATAAGAAATCTAAGTCATTTGTCGATTATAATCTAGTCAAATGGTTGAAAATGATTTAGCATAGGATTTAGTGGGTTATTTTATTAAAGGACTGTTATGAAGAAGTCAATCATTGCATTATTTGCAGCTGCAACTATGGTTGCAGGCGTTAACGCACAAGACGGTGAAGGTGGTAGTGGTACTACTGGCATCGGCGGCGTAAGCGGCGGTATGATCGCGTCTGGTGTTGTTGTTGCGGGTATCGTTGCGGGTGTTGTAAACAACAACTCTGCTGATGCACCAGGAAATGGCGGCACTACTCCAGGTCAACCTACTTGTGAAGGTGACGACCAAATCGTTGATGGTGTGTGCGTAGGTACAACCGAAACTGTTACTGTAACTACCTCTGGTTCTGTAACAAAAACCATCACCGTACCTGTTACATTTACTTACGCACCGACCGTACAGTAAATTTAAGAGTATTCGAAAAAGCCGCTTTTTTTAGCGGCTTTTTTTATTTTTATAGCAAAGTTCATTTGTTTTTAGTTTTTGTCGGCGCATTTTAATGAAACTACACACTTTATTTGCCCTTTCGGGTGTTGTTTGCCTTTTTCTTTCCGGATGTTCCACCACGTCACTAGCGTATTACAACACGCTGAAGCTCGCGCTAAAAGATAGAACAGTTAGTTATACCGTTGAAGAGATTGCTGCTAGTAAAGCTGATCTTATGCAAATTAAAGCGGGCGGAAGAGATGCAGCCTCGCTTGCCCTTGCGTATATCGATGGTGAAAAGTACCGGTGGGTATCTGGTGATAAAGTCATCTTCACCATGCACCATGGCATTATCGTTAAAACTGAAGGTTTGGATCACGACCTATACTACACGGGAAATCTTCAGCACAATCCGCTTGCCACCAACAATGTTCTGCCATTCAATTGGAAACGCAAAGTTGATATTGCTTCCATAGGTTACGGTGTGCCGGTTGACTCATCTTGGCGAATAGAAGGGGAAGAAACTCGCGAATATTTAGGTTTTTCTGTTCCGGTAATTAAGGTTATCGAAACCGTAGAATTTTCTGAATACACGCCATTTATCGACGTAGGGTTGTCGTGGGAAAACACGTATTTCTTGCACAAATACTCGAAGGAACTTCTGGCCTCAAAGCAGCAGTTCAGCCCTGAAGGAGACGTTTACGATATGGTTTATTTAAGCCGAGTAGTACGTGAGATGAAGACACAAGGAGCAACGCAATAATGAAGTATATCTATACGCTTTTTATTGCCCTAGGCCTTACTGCATCTACCAAGTTATATGCAAATGATAACCTTGTTAGTGTCATGATAAACAAGCAAACCTATCAGTTCGACAGGCCGATACGACTATCAAGCGTACTGTCCATTGTCGCTGATAATGGTGATTGGTACTGGCCTTCAGCTTCAGCTTTTGATTTAGCTAACCCTAAAGCTGAAGAAGAGAAAGAGATAGCGCTATCTCAAATTAGCGGGCTGCTCAATCAATTTGATGCCGATTCTGAAACACATAAAGCCCTTCAAAATCTCTATGATCAGGTAAGCTCATGGACGGTGTCTACACGCATAGACATGCCAATTTCCTACAATCGAGCAAGGTTGTTTTTTGAAGACAACCCTATGTTTCAGCCAGGTAAATACTGGATTCGACTAAATGGAAGACCTGACGTTGTGCATTTCTCTGGCGCTGTTGTAAAGCCTGGTGCGTACAAGCATCAAAGCGATACGTCGGTTTATACGGCTGTTCACACGGTGAAAAAAGCGGTTGATGCCGACAGAAGTCATGTCTACGTAATTGATCCAATGGGAAATATTGAAGAAAAGGGTATTGCTTATTGGAATTTAGATTTTGGGCAGCTTATGCCGGGCAGCCAAGTCTATGTTCCTATCTCATCAGAACTCTTTAGCAATAAACTTAAGCAATTAAATGAGCGCGTAGCCGCTTTAGCAGTACATAGGGTTTTACCTCAATGAGTGCGCCACTACTTTCTAAGAAAAAAACACTCGCGCTTGTAATTGGCAGCGCGCTTTCTTCTACCGCTTTTGCTGATACTCAAGTTCGCGTTACTCCTTCGCAGATGGTGCAGGGCGGAAATGGTCTTATTCAAACACCAACGGCTCGTATGCGAGACGAAGGTGGAATGGCCATTAACTATACCGACAACGGCGAATATCGCTTCTGGTCTGTTAACATTCAGCTTTATGATTGGATGGAAGCAACAGCCCGTTATACTGACGTGCGCACAAGACTTTACAGTCAAGTTGAATCATTTAGTGGTGATCAAACGCTGAAAGATAAAGGCTTAGACGTTAAATTCAGATTGTGGAAAGAAAGCTACTATCTGCCAGATATCAGTGTCGGCTTCAGAGATTTTGGTGGAACAGGCTTTTTTGAAAGTGAATACGTCAACGCCAGTAAATCTATCGGTCCATTCGACTTTCACCTTGGCTTAGGCTGGGGATATCTCGGTACAGCCGATGACATCAGCAACCCGTT
>Ga0208471_1000429_pt1 | contig 15451 bp, 17 predicted proteins | sample DeeseametaMP0441_FD_184210 | JGI IMG/M metagenome (GOLD analysis project Ga0208471, IMG submission 184210) | Marine microbial communities from the Deep Atlantic Ocean - MP0441 (SPAdes) | ecosystem: Environmental > Aquatic > Marine > Oceanic | place: East of Rio de Janeiro, Brazil, South Atlantic...
AATTGCATGCAAACGTTGGGCATTCTCGTTACTCGGCTGATTATATGAAATTGCAACAATTCTATCCTGATTCAGCAGTGGTGGAATTTTCTATCGCCGGTCTGACCCGTCACCGGAGGCCCCAGACAAACTTAATGCCGAGTTAGGAGCCTTGAGTTTGTTGCCTACTGGGTTTTTCTATGCAGACGAAGTAAAACGACCAACAATCCACATTAAAGTGGCAGTGACAGTAGAGCTAATCGAATCGATTGAGGCATCTGCGATGCTAGCATGCCGACCGGTGACAAATGATTGGTGATATTCATCGGAAATCCCAAACAAACTAGAAACCATGGCCACCGCAATTACCCAACGCAGGTTGATCTCAAAATTCCATCCTCGAATAGCCAATTGGAGAAAGGCCGCGAGTCCGGAGAAAAGTACTACGTGTCCGATCAATGGTATTGGTTTCAGATGAAATGGCTGAGACACTTCCTGGCCTGACAAAGACGAAAGGTAGAAGATCAAGCCCATCCAACATATCGCTGTGGTGGACCATCCAATCCCGGAAACATTCATGGGTCAACAACACACTGGATATTTTGTTACGTTTGGGTATCAGAACCCTGTCGGGATTATAGGGTATGGACCTGTCACCGGAGGCCTCAGACAAACTTAAAATGCTGTGGGTTTTTAGGTGCTAGGTGGCATGGAGATTTGGGGATTTTAGCCCCAATTTAGCCCCAATTTATTTGTGTCCGGTAGGCACGGTTTTAGCCTTTAGCCTCAAAATGGTGCCTGCTGTGTACGCCTATGCACAGAAAGCAACTTACTCTTAATCAGTAGGTTCTCGGTTCGACCCCGAGGAGGGTCCTCAGAAAATTGAGTACGGAAAAGTTCGTGACCAATTCGTGACCATTTGATCCAAAACAAAGCCCCCGACCGTTACGGTGCGGGGGTTTTCTTATTGGCTGAAATCAGTCGATTTCGTGCCTAGAAACTGTCTGGCGGGAGTGCGAGGGAGTCGAACCCACCTACCCCGCTCGTCACGAGGCATAACGGATTTGAAGTCCGTTCCTATTCGTACTGATTGGTACGCACGGCGACGCACTTGAAAACCGTTATAGGGGCAACTTTATCGTGGGTTCGAATCCCACTCCCTCCGCCAGTTGTAGGCGTAAAAGAGGCCCCACAGACCGAAATCTGCGGGCCTTCTTTTTCCGGAAATCACCGAACGTCGATCAAATGGTCTGGGTTACGTCGACATGTTTGGCACTTTATCCTCTTATGGTTGGCAATCCCATTCTTCGTCCGGTTCCGGTTTTGGGTCTTCCGAGAATATCACTAACATCAATCCCACTCCCTCAGTCCTTATTTAGAACGGCCCAGCGGTGCCATTGTTGCCCACGGGCAACGATATGTACAACAGTACCCAGTACCCAGTTTCTACAATTGTAGAAATTTTAACCACCGCTTCAGAAGGTTGGCCACAGCCCCCGGCCAACTCATCCTGCATGTTGGGCAGGACGTGGGAATATAGGCCAAGGGTGATGGTGACGCTGGAATGGGCCGTCGGGTTCTTCTTCGGCAACGTGGGACTCAGCTTGGAACTGTGGACGGTGATTTCTGGAATATCAGGATTCGACGATTAGTCAACTGGCTCTCCGTTGGTAGTGTTCACGGCTAGATAAAAGATGCGTTCACGCTGCCCAATCGAGTGAATGTGATATTGATATTGTCGCCAGGTGATACTCGAATCGGGGTAACTACCGATCCAGAAATAATTATTTCCCCGGCTCTTAGGTAATCATCGAACTCGGCCATTTTATTAGCCAGCCAGGCGATCGGATTAATAGGGTTGCCCATTACCTCGAATCCGGTTCCTGATCCGACGAGTAGGCCATTATGTTCGACTGTAGCCCCTTCATATTGAAGGTCAATGGCCGCTAGATCAATCATCCTCGACCCAATGATTACTCCCCCATGTAAAGCTTGGTGAGCAATAACGTCGGTTGAACGAATTCCTTCACCTTGGACCTTAATATCGACTAGCTCTATGGCTGGCAATACGGCTTGCGTCGCGGCCATGACCTGGACAGGTGTCGCGCCAGGTCCTCTAAGATCATCCTTGAGTATGAAGGCGATTTCTGCCTCACAATGAGGATCAGCCAGCTCCGATAATGGAACCGCTGATCCGTTAGCGTATACCCTTGTATCCAAAATGTGGCCAAAGCACGGTTCATCCACTCCTAGATGAGCTCTTGCGGCCTTGGTGGTTAATGCTACCTTGTGTCCCCGAATAACCTCACCTGAGTCCTTTAGATGTTCGACAAGTCTATATTGGATTGCATATGCATCTGCCTCAGTTAACTCATGATTCAAAAATGGACTGCACAAGGTTCCTGTGCGAAAAGATCGAAGCACCTGGTGAAGGGTTTCCTCTATGGTGGAGTTATTGTCCGACATGCTGTCCTCTCTCAACAAAACTTGGTTCTAAACTCTGAGCATGTAAATTGCTGCTTTAAAAAGTGGCCTGAAATTTCAAGGCTTATTGCAAGACAATAGACGTATCAGCCATCCTATACTAGGATGACCAAGATAACGGGCCTAGAAAACATATCGGTACGAGTTGGAAAGTAATAGCGCTAATTCCTGGATATAATCTGTTATGAACATCGAGTGAGTAAGGAGAAGTTTCATGCCTGGTGCGACTATAACCGTCGGTAACGTGGAAATCACAGCGGTACACGACAACGAAGGCGCTTTACCCCTAAGTATGGTGTTCCCTGGAGTTGACGCGGAATTATGGGTTCCTTATCAACAAAAATACCCTGAGTGCTTTAACGGAGATAACAATGAAAATTTTGCCGCACATTTCGATTGTTACGTGATTCGCTCTGAAGGGCGCATTATATTGGTAGACACCGGTGTGGGAAGTATGGCCACTAATCCTGGGGCTGTTACTGCTTTCGCCGGCGGGGCCGATGGCAGGCTTTTGTCGGACTTGCAATCTGCTGGCGTAAACAAAGAGGATATTGATACCGTATTCTTAACCCATTTACACCCGGACCACGTGGGTTGGAACGTTAACAACGACGGGCCTTCTCCCGTCCCCACTTTCCCAAACGCCAGGTATGTTTTTCATCAAGATGACTGGGAGGCGTTTCGTCCACCACGAGATAGCGAGGTATTTGGATTGACTTTCTGGGAAGAGACGCTTGCGCCCTTGGAAACGGCTGGGGTGACAGAGCCTCTATCTGGTGAACAATCTATTACCTCCGAAATAACTGCTATTCTGACGCCAGGGCATACACCTGGATCGATGAGCTTGGCTATTGATTCAGGCGGTGAAAAAGCTCTCGTGATGGGAGATGTTTTTCACGGCCCACCCCAAGTTAGCGAACCAAGTTGGGTTTTTGCTTTCGATGCAGATCCAGATACAGCAGTTCAATCCCGGAATAGAATGTTGGACCGTGCAGAGGCTGAAAACGCTATCATGGCCATATGCCATAGTACTGGGTTCGGGCGGATTGTATTACAAGAAGGCAGAAGATATTGGCAAGGCTTATGACGCCGATATTTATTGAAATGATGCGGTTATTACCCAACCGCCAACATAGGTGACCCTGTGGCGGTTATATCGTCACAGGCATCTTTTGTTCAACTCGTCAATTGTAAAGATTCGCCGTACGTCTCCAGAAGCTCCATAAAAAGCTCATGGCGTGGCTGATTGGTAGCTTCCGCTTCCGATTTGCGCAGGTAAATTCTCAAAACCGATTCCTGGTTTTCATCCAAGTGTAGGCGTTGCTCTGAGCTACGTAGATCGTATACGCCCAGGCGATGGCCACCACCGCCACCACGCCGGAAACGACCACCATCCGGTCACGCTTGAGTAGCGATTCGATCTGTGAAGAGGTCTGCATCGGATTAAATCTTGTAGAGGGCCGCGATTTCTCGCGGCCGTGTGGTTGCACTATTATCTAGCTGGAGCGGACGTCAACCGGAATTACTGATTGGTCCATTCGACGGGTGCGAAAATGGCGCTCTGGCCGGTATGATCAAATTTGATCGCCCCGGTATCGACCTTCATCACTGAGGTGCGGGCGTTGTCGCCGTCATCCCAGATCAGTCCGCCGCCGGGGAAAACGATGTGGACTTCGTTCTCATCGCCAGTGACCGGATTTAGGAGAGGGGTGAATCTGGCCTCGCAGATTCCGTCTATGCTGAACCCGCTGTTGCGGCCGTTGATGTCCATCGTGATTGACTTCATGTGTGGGCCGTCCAGCGAGCTGAGGGTGGTGGCCAATATCTCCCAGGGCATCCCGCCGGCTTGGCCGGTGAGAATGGTGGCAATGCCGGTGACCTGGTCCTCGCTGGCCGATTCATCGATGAAGATTGCGGCGGCCCCATCGCCTTCATGAATGGCCTTTGGCCATTTGATGGCCAAGACAATCTTCATGCCTGAAAGGTTGGTGTCGCCAAAATTACCCTCGTCTATCTGAATCCCAACCAAGGCCTCGCAAGAGCCGTGATCCGGGAACCCGCCAAAGTTGCAGTTACATCCGGAGTCGCAATTGCAGGTTTCCAAGAAAACTCCTTTGACGCGGTAAGGGGTTTGTGTTTGTGTCATCCGATGATTCTCCTTGGTTTGTTTAGCGAATGGGAGGCAATCCGGTAGCGGCAAGCGCTACGCCCGATCCCTCATATGGTTCCTGAAATCGTCTAGAAAAGTCAACAGGGCACAGGCTACGTTACTGGCTTTACTGCCGGCCTCCCTTCCTAGGCAGGCCACCGATTATATTTTATAGCTTGACCCTGATTTTGCCTATGCCTACAACAGCCGGGGTATCGCTTACCAGGAGTTAGGCCAGACCGCCAAAGCCGACGCTGACTTCGCCAAAGCCTGCTCCCTGGACACCAAGGCCTGCTGATTGCCTTCCAGTCCGTCGACCAAAGAGCATATGTCTCCAGGGGTCATAATGAATGCATTGGTACATTCCAGGCACAAATAGGGAAAGATAATAGGGCTAGACGGACGCCCTGGTACGAATAGCAACGCACTTGAAAACCGTTATACCTCGCACTTCTGCCATCAACGGTTAGGTCCTATGAAAGAAGCCCCCATTTGAGGGGGCTTTTCTTGTTCCAGCGACACCCCCATCCGGAAGCCACAGGGGTAGGGTACTGGTGACGGTAGGGGTGTGCCTGCCGGACCCGATGCCAAGTCCTACCCATGGACCATTGGGTTCTTCTTTGGCAACACCGAACTCAGCCTGGAACTTTTGGTTAACGGAGGGACACTTCCTAACCGGGTACGGCCCTTCCTTAAGGGCCACCGCAAGTCACCTCGCATCCATTCACGCCTCCGAGGCATTCCCAGACCGCACCGGATATAATCCAGCGGCCAATACCCCGGATGCGGTCAATAGACACATCGTTAACAACCCCGTCTGCAATGATCCAGTTGATTGCGCCACGATTCCCACCAAAGTCGGCCCAGCCGCGAATCCTAATGCGGAGAACGTAACTACCAAAGACGATATCACTGCTACCTCACGTGGGCTTATGTCCGGGAATTCGAAAGGAAGAACATTTATGGCGGGTGTGAAGACCCACGCTAAACCAAGACCGGTGATCAAAAACATCAGGACAACAGGATCACCAGAAAGAATGATCCCTACGCCAAATAACGCGTTAAAGAGAGCGGGGATCCCCAGAAGGAGTTTCCTGTTAGGGATTTTCTTCGCTAAAAACCCTCCTAGCAGTGCAGTAGGGATGAGAGCGTAGTAAAGGAACCCTAACAACGGGCCGCCTAAGATCAGTGGGACACCGCGTTGTTCGAGCCAGAATGTCGGAAGGAAAGTCACTAACGAGGTCCACGTTGCTGAAAGGAAGAACATCACCACCGCGATAACCCAGCCTTGAGGGTAGTGAGATAGCGCATGGAGAGGTGTCCCTTCCTGTTCCTCAAGCCTACTTTGGAAACCTTCTACCGGTGCTTCATCCTCTTTGGCAATCAATAACCACACCGACGTTTGTAAGATGAACATCCCACCGAGGATCATATATGCCATCCGCCAACTTCCAAGTTCTGTGATAATGATTGCGCTGGTGCTCACAGCTAGGGCAAGCATCAAACTGTGTTGGGAAAGCCCAACGGCGTTTATCTGCGCAAATTGGCGGGGAGCTGCCCATTGCTGCAGCAATAACGTGCGTGCCGGAACCGTCATAACATGACATCCGACAAACGCAAACCTAGCTAATAGTAAGATCGGAAACCCAGTTGCGAAGGCTTGGACAAATAAGAAAGGTATACTCAAGAATAACGACAGTGAGACTACCAGAACAGGTCGGATTCTTGAAAACCACACACCGAACGGTAGCGATGCTATGGCAGCCGTAACCCACCAAGCTCCTTGAAGGAGACCTGCCTCCAACGGCGAGATGTCCAGATCCTCACGGATAAAGGGCAGGAAAAGGCCAAAGGTGTACGAGATCAAGATTACGCTGCTACCTTGCGCTCGAAAGAGCAACAATACGGCCCAGCCACGGAAGCTCGTAGTTTCTAATTCACGTCTAACTATCTCAACCTCCGGTCGAGAAAACCCGGCTATGAGGCGCGTATGCGCCAGCATGATTCCCTGGTAGGCGTTGGTTCTACGAAGGGTTGCACCATGAGGTGAATATTAACTACTTAAGTGTTATTTCACCAAGTTAGTTTGTTGTCGATGTTTATGCCGCCCATCGGGAAGGCATAGGGGGTGGGTACTGGTGACGGTACCTTGGACCATCGGGTACTTCTTCGGTAACACCGAACTCAGCATGAAACTTTGGACGGTGATTGCCGGAATATCAGGGTTTGATGATTAGACAACGCCAACGCTTGTGATTAACATGGCCCCTGAGCCTGATTCTATTTCTGGATTGGAGGAACCCTATGGCGACCTACATCTCTTTTCTCAGCTTCACTGAACAAGGTGTCAAAACAATCAAAGACCTTCCCGCCCGGATAGCGGCTGGCCGTCAGGCTTTTGAAGCCAATGGCGGCAAACTGATTGAATATTACCTGACGTTGGGCGCACAGGATGCCGTGGTTGTCTTTGAGGCTCCTGATGATGAAACCGTGGCGAGCATAGCACTTGCGACAGCGGGCCTGGGCAATCTCCGCACCACCTCCATGAGGGCGTTCACGGAAGCGGAGATTCCTGGCGTTCTCGGCAAAATGCCATAACGCTTCCAAACTCTTTAGCGCATCTGGCAAATGAAAGCCCCTCAGATTGTTCTCTAGGGGGCTTTTCTTGTTTCAGCGACACCCCCATCGGGAAGCCATAGGGGGTGGGGTACTGGTGTGTAGGCGTTCAGCGATAATGGGACACTTTTAGGGGGAGAAAAACATGAGGGTGGTGGTGTGTTTGGACTCCCGGCGCAGGGTATAGATTTACCCCACCGAAACCATCACCGCCGCTATCACAAAGCCCTTGGCAACGTGACGCCCGATGATGTCCTACACGGAAGACGCAAAGAGATCCTGATCACGAGAAAGGAGGTGAAAGCCCAGACCTTAGCCCAACGCAAACGCTACAACGAACTGCTACGGGAGTCCCAGAACGCCGCCATTTCCCCCTGATCTCTCCTTAACAAAAGTGTCCCACTTTTGCTGGTTGCCAACACTTTGAAGATGATGGGTATCGAAGTTCGTCAGCCCAAGGTGCCGGATCTTGCCTTCATCCCTGAGTTCCCCCAGATGTCCCATGGCTTCCATGTAACGCTCGTCGTTATAGTCCCACCAATGGAATTGGAGCAGGTCTAAGGAATCGACATCCATCCGGCGCAGCGACTTGTTGATGTTCTCATCTACCCAACTTCGGTCCATGGGTCCAGGGTTGGGGACCCATTTCGTGAAGGCTTGAATTCCTGCCAATGCATCAGGCCCTCGCCGATCTGCAAGCCGCCGCCGGAACTCGCCGATAAAGTCTTCAGCGGGACCGTAGTGGTCAGCAAGGTCCCATGTGGTGAACCCGGCATCCAGGTAAGTGAACATGCTCTCCACGGCTTTTTCCGGGTCGATTGATCCGTGGGCACCAGACACCTGCCACATGCCGTTAAGCATGCAGCAGATCTGGAGATTAGGAGCAAGTTGGAATCTGCTCGATGGGGGCAAGGACGCCGGTGTGTTAATAAGCATTGAACCTGCTAGGGGAGAAAAATCAGCATTTGGTCAACCTGTTAATGAGGCTAACGCTCCAGGCTTCGCCCACTTTCGCAGATCTGCTGGTTCGTGAATAGGAGCCAAGCATTGCCTGCCAACGCATAGATAAGCGGTGGGTGACGCGTCTGGCGCAAAGCCCAATGATTGAACGACATCAGGCCCTTCTACCGGGTCCAGAATCTGCACAACCCAGCGCAGCGTCTTCGCCTTGAACCCCGCTCTCACCAGTTCTTTTGTGATGCGATGGTTGCTATCGCCAACTACCACCAGGTGAACCGCCCCCGATTCCAAGATCTCACTGGCCCTAGCCCAGGCGGATGCAGCCGGTAGGAATAACCGTTCTTCATCTTCCTCCACCTTCCGAAGAGCGGGCGGTCCTACGTAGCTCTGGCCGGGCACAACCCCGCTGAACGCATCTAGAGTGGTCCGCGCCTCATCAAGATATCCTTCGCTCCCGGTTATAGTCCCCAGGGAGACCAGTGCCTCTGCCAGAAGCGCATTCTCCAGGACCGGCTTTACCCCAGGCAATGCTGGCCCGCCCGATCCTGTTCCAAAGTTGGAATCGTAGTACCCACCGTCAGGCGCGGTGAAAAACTCCCGGACCGAAGACACCAACCGCTCAGCCCGATCAAGAAGCACCGGATTGCCAGTTACCTGATAGCAATCCAGGAAGGCCCTCAGAGCATAAACGTGGTCGGCGAGAAAGTACGGCCCTCCGGTTGATCCGGCTTCGTGTGGCATTCTCCGGGCATTGCCTTCAAACTCGGCCCAGAGCCTCTCCATTATCCGTAACCCGTAATCCAAATAAGTATGGGTGCCAAAGACCCCGATAGCCTGAACGAAGGCTGAGGCAGCCAGCGCATTCCATCCGGTGTACAAGGTAGTGTCGATGGACGCCTTGGGGGAGGCATCCCGATCCTTCCAGGGCAGGCGGTAGTACTCTTCTTCGGCATCCTGGCTGGCGTAAAACAGTCCGCTAACCGGGTCTTTGAGAATAGTCAGCATGTAATCAAGAGTCGCAATAGCCGTTTTTCTGTAGGTCAGTTTGCCGGTGACCCGTGACGCTAATAGGTATGCCGAAGCCAGTCGGGCATTGGTGTAGAGCATTTTTTCATAATGAGGTACATGCCAATCGCGGGTTACAGAGTACCGGAAAAAACCACCTTCTCTTTGGTCCAATAGCCCTGCTGCCATACCGTCAAGAGTCTGGCAGGCCATGTCTTTGAGGGGTCGCTCTCCGGTGTGCTGATAAAGCGAGAGCAATAACTCGATCCCTTCCCATGGTGGTTGCTTCGGCTCGTTGCCAAACCCGCCAAACCCGGAGTCGAAGATCTCCTCTAGCTTCCCGCGCACCATAGCCGTTGTTGCACCCGAGCCCTGGGCCGATTCATCACCAGCGATTTCGGAGGTAATCGAAACTTTACCAGTGCCTTCGGAATATGAAGACTTGACCTGTTCCAGCAGCCGAACCATCTCATCCGGAGCGGTATAAATCCTTCCCGCTAAAACTTGACCATCTCCATCAAGAAAGGCGACGGATGGGAATCCTCCTTGGTTATATCGGGCGGAAATGTCAGGCCGTTGGTCCACGTCCACTCGCACCGGAATGAACGATGCGTTGATCAACTCGATGACCCGTTGGTCCGAGTACGAGGTCTGGTCCATGACATGGCACCAGTGACACCAGGATGCCGTGAGGGCCAAGAGCACTGGTCTCCCATCGGTGCGGGCGGAAAGAAATGCCTGATCGTTCCAGTCCTTCCAGACGATAGTATTCGTTGACGTGTTGTTAGCCATCGGACCTCGGGCGCAACGGAATTAGACGAAGAGTCGGGCGATTATACGCCGTCCTCACTAAGACTGCATCGATAATTGAGCTGGACCAATTAGTTGGACATGATTCGGGTAATCTCCTCCCCGTAACTTCAGTGTCGCGATAAGGGAGTTAAAGTCCCGATGCCCCATATCCCGAGATAGCTTGCGTACAATCAGTAATACCGAATACGCCGCTTTGGGGTCAGGTGCGCATTCGACCTGGATATGTGCTGACCGGGCAGGCTCACCAATTGTCCGCCACACACTTTAGCACTAACGTAAAGGGTGCTCCCTCCCCCTGATCTCTCCTTTACGAAAGTGTCCCACTTTTGCTGGTTGCCAACACTGTTCTTGATCGGCTATTTTTGCCCTCTTAAGCCAATCTGAGACCGTAGGCAATTATGGGGAATCAAACCCAGAAGCGTAATTACCTTACGGTCCCGATGGTATCGGGACTGCCTGCTATAATTCCCACCCACAGCCAAACCAGCCAAATCGAGGTAGACCATGCGTGTTGCAGGCAAAGTAGCCCTGATCAGCGGCGGCGCCGGGGGGATCGGTGCGGCCACGGCCAAGTTGCTCGCCAGCGAAGGTGCCGCCGTAGTGATTGCCGACCTCCTGGAAGATGAAGGCAGGGCGACTGAGGCATTGATCGCCGAGTCCGGAGGCAAAGCCTTGTTCGTGAACCTGGACGTAACCAGTGAAGAGAGTTGGAAGAATGCCGTTCAGGCCGCCGTGTCTAGCTTCGGCAAGCTGGACATCCTGGTCAACAACGCCGGAGTAAGCCACCGGGCGGGCGTGGAGGAGACCAGTTCGGAGGCCTGGGACAAGGTCATGGACGTGAACGTGAAGGGCGTGTTCTTGGGCACCAAGGCGGCGATCCCTGAGATGCGGAAGGCGGGCGGTGGCTCCATCATCAACATCTCTTCCATATATGGGTTGGTTGGCAGCGCGACTTCGTCGGCTTATCACGCCTCCAAGGGCGCGGTGCGAATCTTCAACAAGTCCACCGCCATCCAGTACGCCTCCGAGAACATCCGGGCCAATTCGGTCCATCCAGGATTCGTCGATTCTCCCATGACCCGGGCCCACCATGACGTCCCGAATATCCATGAAGAACGGGTCGCCAAAATGCCCCTGGGCCGCATGGGTCAGCCGGAAGACATCGCGGCCGGGATCCTATATCTGGCCTCGGACGAGTCGTCCTTCGTCACAGGGGCCGAATTAGTCATCGACGGCGGCATGACCGCCCAGTAGCGCTCCATGACCTACTCTGAAAGCCAGTTTATATTCTGCGAAATCTGATTGGAGATCCCGACATATGGCTCAGGTGTCGCCTAATGACTGAGAGACGGTTCCGTGGGGTGGGATGCCTCATATTTAGCGTTATCGCCTTCGTAATCACAATCTGGAGTATCGTGGCCGTCTTCAACCTTGGGATCCAGATAATCGGTGCAGAGGAAATATCCGACAGGGTGGTGTGACCGAAGGGATTTTCGTCTCTGGCGGCTTGGCCTTGATTGGAGTAATCACTGGATTAATCGGCTTTTTTATTAGTTATCGCCTTCTCCGCAGTAAGCGTTAGTCGTTCAGCTCCAGAGTCATTGGGCTCAGTTCCACGCCACGAACGCCCCCGCGCACGAGTACCAACGAACCAGCCACAGCGCTCCCCGAGACCTCCGCGGCTCCCCACCACCGGTCTCCCTTCCAGACCGCCACCATGCCGGCTAGGACTCCAAGCGACCTGAAGATCACCGCCGCCGCCGCTTGCGTAGGTGCGGGGGTGTGCCTATAATTTAGTTTGTCCCAACGGCTAGGGGCGGTTAGCTCAGTGGTTAGAGCGCCTCGTTCACACCGAGGAGGTCGGAGGTTCGACCCCTCCATCGCCCACCATGCAGGCTGGGACCGCAAGAGTCCGGGTCGTCAGCCTGGCTCTCAGATGCCGAGGCGGCGGAACGGCAGACGCGCTGCGTTCAGGGCGCAGTGTCCTTACGGATGTGTGGGTTCAAATCCCACCCTCGGCACCAGAAAAGCTAGCAGCCTACAGCTATCAGCGATCAACGCCCTTCGGGTGCCGGTATCCCTGACCGCTGAATGCTTATAGCTGACACCTTCATCATGCGCTTGTAGCTCAGCGGATTAGAGCACTGGCTTGCGGAGCCAGGGGTCGTGGGTTCGAATCCCGCCAAGCGCACCACTTTTCTTCCACTTCAGGAGTCCGTAGGTCTCCCCGCTTCTCCACATCTTTAGATCGGCCACTACCCGAAATCATTTCCGGCGAAAGAATCAATATGACAGATTTTGTGGCGATCGATCTCGATGAATCCGCTAACCGGCGGACTTTTGCCGACGGTAGCAAGCGGACGGTGGTAGTCTTGGCGTCGGTTGCCGTTGGTAGAGGAGAATACCTGCCAGGGTGGAAATGGTCGGACCACGCAGGGGCTCAGACTGGAAAAAGCTCTGAAGCTCACGTTGGTTATGTCATCCAAGGTCAGATGATGATTCAAGGAGCCGATGGCGGAGAGGTCTTGGTTGGCCCAGGAGATGCGTTCGAGGCCCAGCCGGGCCACGACGCATGGGTGGTCGGCGATGTGGCGTGTATCGCTCTCGATTTTGAGCACCTCAATCAGTAAGAAGCTAGATGCAGGGATCAATCCGGGCTGCAAACTGCGCGTTTGCGGAGCCTGGGATCGTGGGTTTGAATCCCGCCAAGCGCACCACTTTTGGGAACGATTAAAGGCCCTCAGATAAACTCTGAGGGCCTTCATATTTCCTTAAAGATTCCCGTCTATTCTGGACTCGAGAATCAGCGCTCTCTCAACCAGGAGGTTTGGTGCCCAAGGGACTCGTCATATCTGCGATATTCGCCCTGGGAATCGCCGTGGGTTGCTCCCAGCAAGATGGCACAACCACAAGGGTTGTCCCAGAGGATACCGCTGTGCCACCACCTGCAGTTTCCGCGCCAGCCGATGAAAGAGCCATCGCAAGTACCAACCCGACAGGTACCGCCGCAGTCCGGCCAACGGAAGCACCGGTAGCACAGGCGCCGGCCCGATCTCCGCAGCGCGGCGGATTCGTACCGCTGGATGACCCGGCATTCCTCGCCGCCGTTGAGACCGATTACTTTGGTGATGAAGAGCTGGTCCTTGGGGTCGAGTTCGGCGGGGAGGTCCGCGCCTACCCCGTGCGGATGCTCCGCTACCACCACATCGTCAACGACACAGTGGGAGGCGAGCCGCTGCTCGTTACTTATTGAATCAAATGCAGTTCGGGGGTCGGGTTCGACCCCGTGGTGGATGGACAACACCTAACATTTGATGTGCTGGGACTGTTGGATGGCGTGTTCCGGATGAGAGACCGCGAAACCGGGACTATCTGGACACATTTGGACGGCAAGGCCATCGCCGGCCCCTTGGATGGACAACGCCTCAGCATGGTTCCGATCCCGCAAACCACCTGGGGGCAATGGAAGTCCGATTACGCGGATACGCTCGTACTAGACCCAGACACCCAGTTCCAAGACCGCTACGTCCGGCCGGTCCAGATCGGCGTGTTCAACCCCAACGAGGCTATCTACGGCGATGACCGGCTCCCTTCCAACACGTTGGTTGTCGGTGTTGAGATCGAGGGCGTCTACAAGGGTTATCCCATCGCTCAGTTGGAAGAGGCCGGGTCGGTGATCAATGACACTGTTGGCGGCCAACCCATCGTCGTTTTCTATGATTCGGAGGCCAGGACCGGAGTGGCCTACCTTCGCCAGGTCGACGGCCAAGTCTTGGAGTTCGATAACGTGATGGAAGATGGTTTTGAGATAAAAGACCGAGCCACCGGGTCATCGTGGGATATTCACGGACGCACGGCCAACGGGGCCTACGGAGAAGCCCGGCTTGAGTTCGTGCCGTCGTTCATCTCGGAGTGGTATGGTTGGTCCGCCTACCATCCGGAATCTGAGTTGTATCAGGCAGGGTCGTAAGAAATGCGAAATGGAGTCATTGCCGGATCGATCGCCGCGATATTAGCAACTTTAGTGTCGCTGCCGTTGCACTCGCCCGTGGACAACGTTTTCAACTCCGCCACAGTCGCGCTGGCATCCCTGTTTGTGGGAATCGGGGCGGGAGTGTTCTGGAACAAGCTTGAAGACAGTCAGCGGCAGTTGCCCTACTACTAGGGCGGCTTGGCTCTGGGTTTGACCGCCGTCGTGATCGCCGCGGTGTTAGGCGGTACTCAGTTAGACCGGACTGTGTCATTCAGCGTTCCGCTGGCTGTGATCGCGTTCGTTCTATCAGTTGCGCTGGTCCCAGCGCTGGGCGGCCCCGGCGGTCTTGGTCATCGCCGCCGTGATCGGAATCGGGTTGGTGGGTCAGGGCGACGGTGAAAGCGGAGACCTTTCCCTGCCGGAACAGGTTGGGTCGGGAATCGTTGGCGATGGCCTCCAATTTCTGGTCACGGATGGTTCCGAGATCACCTTCACCGTGGGCGAAAAATTAAGCCGCTTGCCGCTGCCCAGCGACGCCGTTGTGCGTACCGAAGCGCTGTCTGGCCAACTTAATCTCGATGAAGGTCCTTCCCAGGTGTCGGTCGATCTATCGACTCTTTCCAGCGACCAAGACTTTCGAGATCGTTATATCCAGACTCGGATGTTCCAGAACAGCCCGGTGGCCGTATTCACAGTGGACGTACTTGGAGTCCTGCCGCCGGAATTCTTTAGCGGAGAAACCTTCACCCGCCAGGTCAGCGGCAGCCTGAACGTTAACGGAGGTGATTTCCCGCTCACTTTCGATCTGGAAGTCAGGAACGATGGCGACGTGTTGAACATCCTGGCCCGAACTGTTTTTACCTGGGACCAGTTTGGGATTCGAGTGCCCAATATAAGCAACATCGTGTCTGTTGAGGATGAAGTGTCAGTCCAGTTGCTACTGGTCGCCGTGCCCAGTTAGGCTGAAGGCAGACCGCCGCCAAAAGTTCGAATTCACCGGTCAAAATACCGTTAACCGCACCGCTTTTTCCCAGACACGCAATGCCACTGAATGTAGAATCGTCAATCATGGTTCGACGCCTTTATCAGGTCCGGTGATCAACGAAATCGATCAAAACGGTCGGCTGCATGGATGACATCTGGACAATCATCGCGGTAGTGTGGCTGTTGGCCTGGTTGCTGGCGGCCGTCCGAGTAGTAAAAACCAATCATGATCTGTGGGCGGGAATCGGCGGGGCGTGCCTGGGGTTCTGGTCTTTAGCGGCAGGATGGGCATTCAAATGGGTCTGGTGGTGATTTGCCAGCGTATGCCATTGTGACCGATTCAGCCAGTGCTGGGACCCGTCGAATCAGGTTTTACCGAGTGTAGAATTTTCAGTATGTCTTGGTGGTGGCCGTTGGGGCCATAGTCCTGGCCGGCTGCAACGGCGATGGCCAAACTGTCACGCCGGTTGCAACTAATACGCCAACAC
>Ga0208471_1000437_pt1 | contig 15171 bp, 12 predicted proteins | sample DeeseametaMP0441_FD_184210 | JGI IMG/M metagenome (GOLD analysis project Ga0208471, IMG submission 184210) | Marine microbial communities from the Deep Atlantic Ocean - MP0441 (SPAdes) | ecosystem: Environmental > Aquatic > Marine > Oceanic | place: East of Rio de Janeiro, Brazil, South Atlantic...
CAAATCTGCTAGTAATCCAGGCCGAATAACACCAAATTGAATATCTTCTCCTTTAGGTTCAAAAATTGCTTCCGCACCATGCTTTGTGGCACCTCGAAAAACCTCGAGCGGATGGAACCCGGCTTCCTGCAAAAGTTCCATTTCTTCAATAGTAGAAAATCCGAATAGGTTATAAGTGTATCCAGCATCTGAACTTACTGTCACACGACCACCTGCATTTTTATAATCATTCAAAAAAGACATCCATACCCGGTAAAAGTTTTTCCAGGCTACTTCATCTGCCGTGGTCCAATCGAAATAGTAAGCCCCATGGTTATACCTGCTCGGTATATAATAATCCCAAAGTGATGGTAGCGTATATTTTTCATGCCATACTGCAGTCTGGGCACGCATCACATCCCGTGTAGCGATATATGCTGTCATAGTTGGATCAATAATGAAATTATATTCAAGTAATTCATCAATAAGGGCTTTCCATTCAGGAGATCCTCTTTCGTGAATCAAATCCCACTGTCTAGCCACTTGCCCAAAACGATGCTGTTCATTGTTGTAATTCATATCGTAAGGCCAAGGTTGGACATCATTATTTTTATACAGAGCTTCAAAAAGTCCGTAAAAATGGGTCTGATTCCGCAAACCTAAGCGTGCTGCATCAATTAAATTCATTTCAGCAACTCCTATCTGTGAAAGGTGGGCTACGGAACCCATTTTATTGGCATTCGCCTCATCCAATAAAGCTTTCATAATCTGAGGTCTTAGAGCTGTAAGTTTTAAACCGTCAATCCCTTTTTTCTTGGCATACCTTACCCATTTCTTGGCCGTTTCAGGATCATTAATAGGGCCACCTTTCCAGTCTGCTCCATTTCCCGGACGGTCATAAACATAAATCCGTGGTGCGACAATCTCATTTTTTGCGCTTCTTTCCTTTTCTTTGAGTGACCATTCCATTGGCCCAAGAGCAACCCCTCTTACTGTAGTAATACCATGAGCCATCCACAATTTATAAGTATATTCTGCGTCAGGTGCTTTAAACTGGTTCCCGCTATGAATATGAAGATCTACAAAACCGGGCAGTATATACATCCCAGCAGCATCAATTTCATAATCACCTTTTTTAGGTCGTTTTGATTCATTAATAGGAATACCTGGATAGCCTACATTTTGTACTTTGACAATCTTATTATTTTCAATAACAATATCCATAGGACCCCGCGGTGGAGCGCCAGTACCGTCAATCACAATCCCACCTCGAATAATTAATCTTTTATAGGGTCCCTTACCTTCATCTTTTTTCCTATCCGGTGCTGCGTTAGGCCCTTTTGAACTCAGCTCTTGTACCTCAAAAATTTCTTTTTTCTTTTGGTTGCTAATTTGTTGACTTGATGCTACCAAAAAAATGGATAGTAGGATCACCAAATATTTACGAATATGAAAAAATGTTTTTTCAATTCCATTATGTTTTGTTTTATTCATTTTATTATCCTTTATTTGACCCAGAGGCGTTTCATTATTCTTCCTTTATTTCTTTCAACAACATTGGGTTATAAAAATTAGCCGTAATCAAAAGTCTAATGCTTTTTTATTCTAATCGTTTTTAGCAATATTTCCATTTACCATCACAAAATCTATGGATCGAAAAGCTTTAATATTCTCATCCGGATTTCCATCAACTGCAATAATATCTGCAAAATAGCCTTCTTTTATCTGACCCAGCTCATCATTTTTACGAAGCAGTTTAGCGCCCATCACCGTGGCAGAATGGATCACATCCATGGGCAACATACCATAATTGACCATACGTTCCATTTCGCGCCAGCCCTCGCCATGGGGCATAGAACCGATATCCGTACCAAAAGCAATTTTGACCCCCTTCTTCATGGCACGCCGGAATGATTTCTTATGTTCAGCTACAATACGATTATGGAATCGAATATCTGCTTCACTTGCACCTTCATCGGGAAGATAGACTGTCATAGTTGGGCACCAGAATGTGCCGTTCTTAACCATTAGCGCCAGTATTTTATCATCCAGGAACAAGCCGTGCTCGAGACTGTGAACGCCGCCCTTTACAGCATTATAAGCTCCGCTACCCCCATAGGCGTGGGCGGCCACATCCATACCCCATCTGCGCGCTTCATTCACCATAACTTCAACTTCCTCTGTACTGAGTTGGGACAGGGGCTCCATTGTTTCTCGATTAATATGCCGCAATGTGCCTGTGGCATATATTTTGATAAAGTCCACGCCGGATTTACGCTGGTCACGAATTGCAGCCACCATATCATCAGGATTATCGGCAATAATGGCCAATTGTTCAACTTTTTTATCTATGGATGGACGTAATCCAGTCAAATTCATGTGTCCGCCAGTGATACTGATCGCCCAGCCAGAAACAAATATCCTGGGTCCAAAGAACATGCCTTCATTGATCGCATCACGGACAGCGATATCAGCCATATCTGCACCTTCATTATCAACATCTCGTATCGTCGTAAAACCTGACATCAGTATTTGCTTTGCCGCTTTAAAGGCTTCCATGGTGCGATAAGTATTTGTTTTATAAAGGACTGGCGGATTACTGCTGTAATCAGGGGTTAAGCAAATGTGCGTGTGGCAATCAATTAGTCCTGGAAGAACTGTCTTATTGCTCAAATCAATAATGGAGGCTGAAGCGGATTCCAGGTTTTTCCCAACTTTGATGATTCGATTCCCCTCCACCAGAATATCTACATTCTTTTTGACAGTTTTCTGGTTTGTATCAATGAGTCGACCGGCGCGGATCAAGATCTGCTGCCCTTGAACCGCGAAAGTTGTCAGCAATAAAGCTGACAGCAGAATTAACAGTTTTGGATGGTTCATTTTCTTCTCCTTTATTTGAGCCTGAGGCGTTTCATACTATAAATTACAAAAATTATTTGTTTAAACGGGCTTCCGCGCAAATATAACCAAAAGAAGACCACTGGTTTCCATCTACAACAAATCTAAATATTTCCGTTGCCTCTTTTTCTCTTCCCTGCAAAAAATAATAATTTCCCAAACCAAAAGCCATGGTTGCATTAACCAGTGATTGTCCAGTCATGATTTGTTTTTTTATTTCAGTCGGATCATTTTGGCCTTTATATAATTTTAATATTTCAAAGTAGGTATGATTTTCAATAATAGCCATATCATCAGTAATTGTTTCCAATAAATCTTCCGCTTTAACATTACGACCTAAATGTCGATTGATTATATAAAGCCAGTTAGCTGCTGCCACATAGCTGTCAGGGTTTTCTGCCAGGGTCAAAGATTTTTCATAAGCTCTAAGCGCTTGATTATAGTTTCCTTGGATATAATAAGTGAGTCCAAGATGGTAATAGATATTACCCTGTAATGTGCTAGTTGGCAAATTTAAAGAGTTGGGAAGACCATCCGGTTCTACTTTATTAGGTTTATTCCTGGTGATGCTAACCGCTTTTTTAAAGTCCTTGATGGCAAGTTCAAAACAGCGGGATGAAATATAACGATGACCTCTATGGCGATAGAAACGGGCATCTTTTGGATATTTTATTATACCCTTTGAGTAGATCTCAATTGCCTCATCATATTTACCAAGATAAGCTAATCGTCGACCAAGCCATATCAAATTATCAGGGCTGGCGTCTTTAGAAAAATTAAGCTTGGCTTCGGTTAACTTGTTTTCATAGATCAACCGAGCTTTATCGTCAATATAAATTTCTGGAATTTCTGTTTCACAAATTTGAGGAAAAAGTTCAGTTATAATTATTGAGATTATGATCATCACACTTTTCATAAGAGAGACAAATCGGTTCCCTTCATTTTCTAACAATCTTCTTCTTGCTTAAATCTTTTGGGTGGGGGTGCTCCTCTAATGCCCAACTCCAAACTACGAAGTTGGTTATAATTAATAGTGAATTATTAATTATATATATAAAGCTCATGGTGGGAATGTAATGATAAATGCGGTGAAAACAAAAATCCCCACTACTGCGGGGCTATAAACCTTTTTATTAAGATAACTTTAGTTTATATTTAATTTAGTTTTATTGTAATTCTAGGAAAAATATCTTTCATGAATATTTTCTCAATGATGCGAAAAATAGGTAGGACTAATTTTGAACTTAAGTTCAAGTCCTCTGGAGGTGAAAATGTCCATATATTTGAAAGACCGGCTTTATTTTTAGATAGCGATGAACAAAAACAATTAAAGGATGAGATTTATACTTTTTCATTAAAATGTACACCTAATAATCAAATATTAGACTATGGCATTTTTAAGGACTCTGATGATGATAAATTTTTAGAAAAATGCATCCTTACTACCGTACGTGATAAAAAAAATGAAAAGTTAATCGCTTTTAATTGTCTCCCTCTTTTAGATGTAACTTTAAAAAATAAGCCTATATATTTTGTCCATTTGGGACTTGTGATGATTGATCCAGATAATAGAAGTAAAGGATTGGTGTGGATTCTTTATGGCCTTACAGTTGTCATTATGTTTTGTAGACACAGGCTTAAGCCTATTTGGATCTCTAATGTAACGCAAGTTCCTGCTATTGTTGGACTGTTCTCAGAAGGCTTTGATTCAGTATATCCCGATGCCCTAAAAGATTCCCGAAGAACCTTTGATCATATTTCTCTTGTAAGACAAATCATGCTTAATCATCGCCACATGTTTGGTGTCGGCCATGAAGCTGAATTTGATGAAAAATCTTTCATTATCAAAAATGCCTATACTGGAGGATCTAATAATCTATTGAAGTCCTGGGATGAGGTTGCGAAACATAGGAATGATCAAGTTAACAATTTCTGTAGTGAAAGATTAGATTATAATAGAGGAGATGATTTTATTCAAATTGCTAAATTGGATTTTTTCAATCTTCAAAGATATATTATACGCGTCGTTCCTATAAAATCACTTGCGATGATTCTTAATAATATAATTTTAGTTATACTTCAATCAATTTTATTACCAATCTATTATTGGTTTAAATCAGACACATCCACCATGGATCTAAAACCGAGAGGGTAATTTGGAAAAATTTGATTACAAAGAATTCATTAATCGCAATATTGGTTTTGTGACAGAAGAGCAACAGCATCAAATTCAATCTTCAAAAATATTTGTTTGTGGAGTGGGTGGTATGGGTGGAGCTTGCGTTAATTCGCTAGCTAGGATGGGCATAGAGGATATTACGATTGCAGATATTGATGATTTTGAATTATCAAATATTAATAGGCAAGTATTTGCTAACACTGATACTCTTGGAAAATCGAAAGTATTTTCTACTCAAGAGCAGCTTTTAAAATTAAATCCAAATATAAATATTACTTCATATGAAAAAGATTGGCCTGATAGTCTTGATCAGATCTGTGATAAAAATAAAATAATTATTAATGGTACTGATGATATTTTGGCAACACTATTAATTTATAGAAAAGCAAAGATGCATGGATGCACAGTAATTGATGCTTACGCATCTCCGCTTCCATCGGTCTATGTAGTAAAGCCAGATGATCCTAGACCTGAAGAAACTTTGAATTTTCCAACAATTGGTAAATCGCTTGATGAAATAACCAGCGATGATATCGATGTATGTGTATTAAAAGAAATTGAGTTTGTGATGACACATTCATCCTCAGTAAAATATATAGATATTGAAATAGCTGCAGAATATATGGCTGGAAAAAGGAGTAGGATGTCTATTGCTCCTATGGTAATAGCCACTGGTAACATGATGGCCTACGAGGTGCTTTTTGCAATACTTAACAAGCCATCTGGGGCAGATAATAAAGGATATTTTTGGAATCCATATAAAGGAAAAATCGAGAAACCTAGAAATCCTCTTTTAGCTTTTTTTATTAAAGCCCTTGTTCGCAGATTTTTAAATAAACTTCTTAAAGATATTTAATTGTAGTTATGGTTGATGGTTTTATAAATAGTATCTGTTTTATTTCTATAGTTCAATATTATCTGAGTCTAAAAAAGGATGACGTAAAAAGCTATTTGATCAAAATTACCAAAGTTTTTCTTATGGTTTCTGCTGGTCTTACGTTAGTGAGATCTGCCGTCTTTTTTTTAGGGGATACAATTCTATTGAATTCCTTACTAGATCTCCTAAGGGTCTTTCTTCCATTAGTTATTGCACTTTTTTTTGAAGCATTAATAAAGCGGCATTATCCCAAGATATATAAGTGGTCCTTGGTATTGCTAACAATATTTTTATTATTTGGATATCTTTTCTCATTAGAATATTGGAAAGATATCTATCAATTATCTTTAATAATTATTGTTGTTTTATCAGCAGGATTTATTTTAATTGAAAAAAAATATCTTAATACTGCTGATAAACAGGTTCTATTTACCCACCTGATTGCTATTATACTATCTATACCTTTTTTAGCATTTGAATTCTACATGTATAATGAGGATACTCTAATTAATGTAAGTACAGCATCTTTTTCAGCGTTGGTATTTATAAATGCGTTAGCACAATTAATTAATGGACATTCGAGACCCTACAATGTACTAACAAGTATTCTATGGTATTTTATTGTCTCAAGTCTTTTTGTTGGAATCATGTTTATCTCTTCAATTGTTGTTGACCCTGAAAGAATGATTGAAATGTTATTTATCATGTTTACGATTCAAGTAGCATTTGGAACAAGTCAAATACTCCGATCCTATGAAATCAAAAAAAATAGCGCAACTTTTATTTCATGGCTAGTTGATCAAAAAGATGGTTTTGTCAAAAGCATGAATTTGGGTCGGTCACATGGCCCTGGGTTAGGTGATTTTATAATATTAGCTAAAGATGAATTAGATCAATATGATTCTGAAGATTTAATTAAATATGGTTCTAAAAATAACAAATTGATAAACCATTCTGCGCTTAAATCAAAAATAAATAATCATGAAAATAATTCTATAGATTCAACGGCAGAAGAACAGCTTATTGATATAATGGAATCTCAGGATATGTCCGATATGTTTTTTTTAACAATAGACCCATTACGAATAATGCTCATCAATTATTCGAATTTGAGATCTGCACAAAGCCTAAACGATAAGATTGAACTTTTATCATATTTTGCATCAGCGCATGATAGGGATAAGTGATATGATAGAAGTCAAAGAAAAAGATTTTAACTCATTTTTTAAAGCTCCATTTAATGCCTATGGACCCAACTCGCTTTATGTTTCGCCATTTAAATCAGACTTAAAAAGATTTCTCTCAAACAAAAATCCTCTTTTTAAAGACAAAAACACATTTACCTTTTTTTCTGCATTCAAAAATGGAACACCAGTTGGAAGAGTTGTAGTACATGTTCATAAAAAATCAAACGAGAAGTATAAATCGAAAACTGCATATTTTGGCTTCTTCGATTGTATTGATGATTTAGATGTTGCAAAAGCCTTATTTGATAGAGTCGAAAGATGGGCGCGCATTAATAAATTTTCTGAAATAATGGGGAATTTTAACCTAACCGCGATGCAGCAAATAGGAGTAACAACAGATGGATTTGAAAATGTTCCTTACATGGACCAAGTTTACTCACCTCCTCAAATCAGTAAACTCTTAGAAAAATTAGGTTATAATAGTTTTTTCCCGATGACAACTTTTGAAATAGATTTAAAATCAATTGATCCAGAAATTTTGAATAAAGATATGAAGTTTTCATCTATAGATGATGAAAATATTAAATTTGAAAAAATTAATAAACGAAATTTTAAAGTTCACATTGAACATGCTAGAATTTGCTTAAATGATGGTTTTGCAAATAATCCCATGTTTGTGCCAGTAACAAAAGATGAATTTTATTTTCAATCTAAAGATATGTCATTAATTATAGATAATCATATATCAACAATAGCATATCATGATAATAGACCCATCGGAGTGACAGTTTGTCTACCTGATCTTAACCCATTTGTAAAAGCAAATAAATCTCGTTTTTCTTTAATGACGCCATTTCATCTTTTAAAACTTAAAACGCAAAGAAAACGTGCCGGAATAATTTATACTTCAGTTATTCAAGATTATCAAATCAAGGGATTGGGCGGAATTTTAATGTACCATACATTATCCGCTGTGAAATCAAGGGGCTATGAATATTTAGGTGTTACCTGGATTTCAGATGAAAATATACCAAGCTTGAGAAATATTGAAAAAGCAGGTGGGAAGCCATTGCACAAACTTTGTCTTTATAAAAAAGAAATATGATTTTAGATGACAATAGGATCGATCAATTGATCGAAAATTCAAATTATCCTAGCCCACATAATACTCAACCTATCAAATGGAAAATCAAATCAGACGGATCATTCAAGCTTTTTTTCAATGAAAAAAGGTGGCTAAAATATGCTGATCCATCAAAAAGAGACCTACAATTAACCATTGGTGCTGCGCTTGAATCTTTAACCATTGCCGCTTCGCAATTCAAACTACAATTAAATAATATCGAATATTTATTCGAAGATAATGTTAAGTTAAACACTAACATAAAATTAGCAGTAACCGGTAAGATTTACGAAGGTGGAACACCAGATCATTTATTGGAATTTGTAAAAAAAAGAAAATCATGGAGAGGTAAGTTTTTACCCGAAAGCGATCAAACAATCAATGAAATAAAATCTGCATTATTATCTAGAACACTTTATATCATAACTGATCGAATTTTAATTAATCAATGTGCACACTGGTATGATAAAAATACATTCGAATTTTTAAAAGATAAAAATTACCAAAAAGAATTATATGAATGGTTAAGATTTTTAAAATCGCATCCCGACTACAACTTTGATGGCCTCAATGCAGATTGCCTAAACTTAAGCTCTCTGTTAGCAAAGCTAGGACATGTTCTCTATAACCCAAAAATTTATGAAAAATTTTCTTCATCATTTTTAGCAAAATTACTTTCATCGGAAGAAGCAGTAACCAATACCGCCCCATTCTTATCTGTTTTAATAAACCCGCCATCTAAATCCTATATTGATTCCGGTAGACAAATGTTCAGGGATTGGTTAAGGTTGACTGCTCTTGGTTATTATGGTGCACCAATTTCCTCTTTAACAGATAATAAAGAAACATCCAAGAAACTGCTGAATTCTATCAGCCATAAAAGTGATGATGAGATAATTTTCGTTATGAGATGCGGTAGGCCTGATGGAGAGATTCCCCAAAGCGGTAGGCTTTCATTAGATAGAATAAGATTTTAATCTGCTAAAAAATGAAGTATAATAAATTATTAGTCGGTCTATTTTTTTCAATCCTAATTTTGGGATGCGCAAGTCGTTATTTGGAACAAAATGATCAGATTAGTTTTGATTCAAATAAAGGTTGGAATGATTTCTTGTACAATAGTTTTGATACGATATCAATGCACACTCTTCAATCAAATGCTTTTTCCTGGAAAATTATTTCGACTACTCTTTTAATGTATTATAATGACAAAGAAGGCCTTAAAATCGACTTAAAAAACCTTCCAATGATTTTTAAAAAATTTGGTTTTATGTACCCAAATTCCATTAAAAACCTCCCATCTGTAGAATCTCGGCTGAAGTATTCACCTTTAGGTATTGTCAAGGGCAGAACAAGATTATTAAACATTTTTCCTGTTGAAGGTGTAACCATCGGATGCGCATCATGCCATGCAGGACCAGTTTATGATGAAGAGGGTGTTACTACAAATCAACTTTGGGCCGGTCAGCCAAATACATCTATAAACTTTGAAATGTATGTAAACGAAGTATTTAATTCACTCTTATATGTGGTTGATCAAAAAAAGGAATTCACAAAATCATTAAATAATTTATACCCTGAAATTGGTTTTCTAGAAAAGTTTACAATTAACCACCTTCTGTTTAATAACTACAAAAAACTTATTATTACCATGAATGAAAAACTTGGAAGACTGGCGCCTTATCCTCTTGGCGCTCCAGGAATTACGAATGGGGTTTCTGCATTAAAATATCAATTAAATATTATTGAACGAGAAAAATATAATGATAATGAGGTAGGATTTACTTCCATTCCTGATCTTAGCTCAAGGGAATTAAGAACTTCCCTACTATATGATGGTGCTTATGCTGCAGACAACAAACACTTTTACCCGAGAAATGAAAAGGAGTATAAATATTCTAAAAAAAGTATAATCAAGGATCACACCCGAATAATTTCATTATTCACTGTTCCTACAATGGGGATAACTTTAACACAAGCTTCCCAAATGCATTTAGAAATTGATCAAGTAGTGGAAGCTATTTATGAAGAATATGTTCCACAGCAATTCCCTGGTCAAATCGATTCTAATCTCGCAAAAAAAGGAAGAGAACTTTATAATAATAATTGTGCATCATGTCATGGTTTGTATTCAGATGACCTAGTGCGACCTAAGCTTATATCGTTCCCAAACAAACTTAGTAAGCTTGAAGAAATTCAAACTGATCCAATGCGAGCCAAAGCAATTAATTCACAATTAATAAAACATTTAAGGGATAGTAAATTTGAAGGCGTTCACGCTGAAAGAACATTAGGGTATGTTGGAACAATTTTAGATGGCGTATGGGCAACGGCCCCTTATCTTCATAATGGCTCAGTTCCAACTTTATGGCATTTGCTCTTTCCCGATAAAAGACCTGAAAAATTTTTGGTTGGTGGACATATGTTAGATTATGAAAAAGTTGGAATTTTACATGATAAAGATGATTATCTTAAGTATAAGAAAGGCTATCAACCATTCAGCTTGCCAGTTATTATCAATACAAATTTGCCTGGATATTCCAATCAGGGTCACGAAATTGAATTTTCCACGCTTACCCCAAAAGAGAAGATCGCACTAATAGAATTTTTAAAACTAATTTAGTAAAGAGGTATATGTGGGCAGATCTCCCCTCAATGTGGAGCAATAACCCCAAATGGATGGTTGTGTCCCTCAAATAAGATATCTGTAATTTTAATAGTTTTCATTTCCAAATCTACCCATCATCCCACAAACAAAAAACCCCGCTGCTGCGGGGCTCTTGCTTAAATCCTTTGGGTGGGGATATCTAATCTAAGAAACTATTTGAGGGTGAACGTAAATATCAAATATACCGCTCAACACTTTTCCTTTCACTTTCACCTGAATCCAGATGCGGTATTGCCCCGGCTGTGGAAATTCTATTGGTGGATAAGACACAACCTCCGAAGATTTATGCATCCCACCTTCCATGTACTGCGAATGGTCCATATCCATGTGTCCTTTGTGTTCAGAACCATGCTGAGGTTTTATCCCCGCCTGCTTTTCAAATTGCTGTTGGGAGGCCATTGAAATTGAACCAATAGGATGCAGATGAAGAAATACGGATCCATCTATTTTTAAAATACCGGCATGACTCAGCATACCCATATAAGGTTCAAGTGACAGGTGTCCTCCTTCAATATCCGTTACCTTAAAAGAAAACCCAACCTCTGTTCCGACGATAATCCGGTCAGGCAGGTTAACCCATTCCACCAGATATTTTTCATTAACCAAATCGCTTGCATGAGCCGCTGAATCCAATTCAAGATCAGGTAATGAATAACCCATTCTCCATGAATCATCTGGATCTCTTGAAATGGTTAAATTATCTAATTTTTCAACTCCAGAGAATTCAGGTACAAGTACTGTATCAACCAGTGTTTGTGTAAATCCGCTTTCGTGGGTGATATCAGCAAAGAAAACATAATTACCACCTGGAAGTGGTGGAGCAATGACTTGAAAGGTATTCTGGTCTTTATCGATTGAAACAGGATGAATGTGGGAAAAGGCATCCAATTCTGGAATTCGTATTAAATAGGTATGCATCATTTTTCCATGGTCAGGGATTAACGGAGAGTAAAAACCGTTTAGCCACTTTTCATCTGTAATGGATATTTGCAATATTCGGGTACCATCCTCAATGGCGACTTCCAATGTAACTTCAATAGGTTTAAACAGATTCTCCTGATATTGATTTTCAATACTGTTCCACCACATTCTTCCGCCATACAACAATCCAATAAAAATAAGTGCCCCAAGCAACATTGAGATTCTGCTTTTCTTAATTCTCTCCTTCGAAGTCTTTGACCCTGGTTTTAATGTACTTTCTTTTACCGCAGCTCCTACGATGGTAATCCCACCAAAAACAAGAAATACCATTAAGGCGGTTAAAATTCCCTTCAAAAGAAGTGACATCTCCAATTGTCTTGTGGCGATGGAATTTACTGGAACGATAGCTCTACCGTGCCCTTGTCCACCATAAACATCAACATTCACGCTGTAGGATCCAAAAGCCATCAACCACAATTCAGAATAAAAGAGCGTTTTATCGCCTGATACATTTATAGCCACATCAGGTGGCGGTGAACCTTCAGGTCCGGTGTCATATTTAACAGGTTGAACCGTCACTTTTTCCACGCCTTCACCAAGTGAACGAACCGTAATTTCAGCCAGTCCCGGAACAACTCCAGGAGGGCGGATAATTACCCGTATAGGATAGGGTCCTGCTTTCCCCTCATAAAAAACATTCAAACTGCCCACATGTGCAAAAGTGAGGGAAAAGCATCCTAGAAGGATGGAAGTGAATAATAATTTTTTATTCATCTTTTAACTTGTCTCATCCATTCACCCCACCAGAAACCGACTCTGGCAGATATTGCAGCGATTAATGTAACAGAGAACAATCCCGCAATTGATACAGGTGTTAGAGGAATAGGAGGTCCGAATCCTCTATAATCATATTCCCAGAATTTAAATTCATATGGTCCCATGCGTGACCAATAAGGTTTATTAAAGTGTCCTGAAAAGAACCAATTCCGTGCAGATTCAGACAGCAGGAATTCAGAAAAATACCATTGGACAACAAAAAACAGCGAAACAAAGGTAAAACCGATGGCTGCAGATCTTACCCAGTCATTCATTTTATCAGACTTGATTATGATGAGATCAACTGCAATCGCAGGAATGAACAACAATACAGGGAACGGCGGCGGGACAAAATGAGTAATTTCCCTGTATATTGGAGCCAAGAGCGGTTGCCCTTCAAACAGGGGAAGAACCCAGACCATAATACACCTGTGAAACATGCAGATTAATGCTGCTATGGTTGCCGGCCATTTTAATTTTGAGGATTTAGAAATAGCGACCAAAACTACGGGATAGACTATTGCCGATATTTTATAGAATTCTAAGCTGTGGTGTTTATTGGTGAAACTGTATTCAGTGGTTAGGATAACCATCAATAATATCAAGATTCCACCTGTGTAAGTATAAAGCCAGCTATACAGGTTGATGTTTGAGACATTTGATCTGTTCTGCTGGACAAGAGTCAACAGCATCGCACCAAATACAATAGCAATGAATCCTGCTGCAAGAACCATGTGAGGCGGACTGATAATCTCAACATCAAGCCCATAAGCATTGTGCCACCAATCATCAAAGGGTGCAGAAGTCAGCATGGCAACGGTACCCCAGATACATACCCAAGCCGCCATTGGTCCCGTAAATCCCCAGAATTTTACTCCTGAATTCATTCCTTCATTTTTATCAAAAAACGTCATATTAAAGACCAATATGGCGCTGGTAAATCCACCGAGAATACCACCCAGATAAATGACCATATGGGCTGGAGTCCAGAATGTGTCCCTGCCAATTGTCATATGCCAGGAAATATCCCATTGAAGTCCAACTGCTATACAAGTAGAGGCAATCGATATGACATAACAAAACCAAGGAATTCCTGATAATGATAATGGTTTTTGGTTCAGGTGGTTAGTCATCATCCACCTTAAAGGCTTTCCCACCATATTCTTTTAGACTAATAATATTTTCCCCGGATTGTGGAAATACAACAGATGAATAAAACAAAATTGATGTTATTATAAACACTGTCTTTTTCATTTCAATTTTCTTTTACTATAACTCTTCACAGTGGAATATAAGAACAAATGTGGGAGAAACAAAAAACCCCGCTGCTAGGGGGGGCCATAGTTCTAATAAAAATTATTTTTCATTATAGTGGTTAGATAAAATCTCATAGTCATAGGATGTGATTTCATAAGGATTTCCATATGGGTCTGCAAAATAAATCGAAAATGAAACACTATGGTCATCAACTTCAATAACCTCGCTTAGTGCATCATTGATTCTTTTATGCCAATTAATAAATTCTTTTCCAGTTGCATTAAAAGCGATAACAGACCGATTGTTCTTTGGTTCACCTTCAAAAAGAGCGATATGAATACTACCCTCATCATTTCCAATTGTGAGTGGACCAGTTTTTTCCCAAAAAAGTAATCTTTCTATAGGTTTCAACCCCAAAATAGCACTGTACCAATCAAGGGCTTCTTGTCTATCTGGTACCAAAACATGAATATGGTCGATATTTTGCAATTTAGGGTTCATTTTAAAAGACAATGTATTTTGTATACTAAATCTACCTATCATCCCACAAACAAAAAAGCCCCCTAATAATTAGAGAGCTGTAAAGATTTTACCAGGAGAGGAGTATTAAATTAACTCCTCTATCCTGGTATTTAGCAGAGCGATTATTGAGGGATTACATTTGTTGCACAAGGACCTTTTTCACTTGTCCCTTCATTGTAATCAACAGATTGTCCTTCACTTAGGGTTTTAAACCCATCCATTTGTATATCACTCATATGAACAAATAAGTCTTTATCATCCTCAGTTGGGCTGATAAATCCATAGCCTTTAGAGGCATTGAACCATTTAACTGTTCCTGTTTTTACTTCACTCATTGTTATTCCTTAACTTATTTTATTTAACTTGATTATTAATCCTTTACTTAAAAAAAACAGCCTTCAAAAAAAGCAGGCTATATAATGTAAAAATAAAGCGCTTAAAAATGCCTATATAATATATCTTTCCTCTAAATAGGACGCTAAATATACCATAATTTATATTATATCTAACAAAACTTTTTTCCATAGACATTAGGGTACAAAAACTACTGCGATATATCCTAACAGGCTAGAGTAGAGGAACTAGGGAGGCGGGCTTAAGTAACCTTCAGTACCACCAGTCCTAAATATCTATAAACAAAAAAAACCACTAATGTGGGGCTTGATGCTTATATCGTTTATTTATTCTTCAGTGTTTGATTCTGTTTTTCCTCCATGATCTGCTACCAATTTCCATTTACCTCCA
>Ga0208471_1000443_pt1 | contig 15070 bp, 9 predicted proteins | sample DeeseametaMP0441_FD_184210 | JGI IMG/M metagenome (GOLD analysis project Ga0208471, IMG submission 184210) | Marine microbial communities from the Deep Atlantic Ocean - MP0441 (SPAdes) | ecosystem: Environmental > Aquatic > Marine > Oceanic | place: East of Rio de Janeiro, Brazil, South Atlantic...
GAAGACTTGAGGTTTGTTGACAAGAGTGTCGAAATTATTAAACAATTTCAACACTATATAGGAAGTGCTGGTGGAGGTGGCGGGAGTCGAACCCGCTCCACCAAATGGTCTACAATTATATGATATTATTAGATATAATTAGACTACTAAAATAACTAATGGGACAGGTGTAATGGGACAGTTTTGCCCATTATTTTTTTATTCGACTATTTTGCTATCTTTTGTATCAAAAAAATCTACTCATCCTTCAGGCCGAGCGTCTTTAACTGAGTCACAAATTCTTCCAAAAATTCCCCACTTTGGTTAAAAAGCCATCTGGCTTTGAGGCTTTGAACGGTTGAACGATCTTCATCTGTATTTTGAAGTTCAAAGTATTCACGTGCCTTTTTTTCATCGCCTCGTATTAATTTAACAAAAGCGAGCGACAAATAGGCGTCAGATTTAATCGACGCTCTTATATGATCCTGTTTTGTTAACGGAAGAGCGATCTTTTCAACCTTTTCGTACTTTCCCAAGACCATAAGAGTTCTAATAAAATGCATTTTAATAAAGGTGGGAGCATGAGGAGCAATATCTATGATTTTTTCGTATGTTTTTAAACTTTTTTCTAAGTCACCGCTTCCACGAAAAACTCCAGCTGCAATAGCCATTGCATCCAAGCTATTCTGGCCAATCTCAACCACCTTATTGGCGCTGACAACAGCATTTTCGTAATCTTTTAAAAAAATACTTTCAATATAAGCCTTAAGAGCGTGACTATCTGGCAAGTACTCTCCCAACTCGACGCATTTTTTTGATAGCTCGTAGGCTTCTTTAATATCCTTTGCTTTTTCTTCTGAAAGACCCAAGCTGACCTTAAGGACAATTGTCCATGCCTCAAGGCCGTACTTTAGTGGGTTATCATCTGCAAGCTGAGGTTTTAATTCAGCCCAAAGTTCTTCAACCCTATAATAATCCTTGACATTTTTTCGTTGCACAGCTGCATACCAGTCCATGAATAGTTGGAACTGCTCAAGCGAAGTGAAGTAGCTTGACCAGGTCTTTGCCTGTTTCCCCATCGTCAAGTTGGCACCTAATTCAGTGAGAACGGCTCTACTTATTTTGTCTTGGACAGTGAAAATATCAGTATCTTGAAAATCATATTTTTTTGACCAGACTATTGACTGATTAGCAATTTCGAAAAGTTCTACATTAATTCGTATCTTTTCACTCGCAACTTGGTAAGCACCGATGAGTTTGTATTGCACACCATAATCTGCTGCTATTTTTTGGTCAGGTAATTTGTTTTGTTCTATATAGTCTGTAGTGTTTGTTGACTGGACCACAAGCTGTGTGTAGTTCGATAATGTTGTTATTATGCTGTCTTTAATACCCGCACTGATGAAATCTTTAGAAGGATCTCCAGATGAATTTTTGAATGATAAAACTAAAATTGTAGGTTTATCTGCGATGACCACCTTTTTGTCCTTCTGTCCCGTATCATTGATCGAATGCATATAGTAAACATAGCCGCCAATGCCCAGGACAAGAATTCCAATAATTGCAGCGATAAGAGGCACTTTTGATTTAGATTTAGTTTTTATTGTACGTTTTTGAGAATCATCTATAACAACATCAAAAGCATGAAATTTATTATCCTTTACAGTTTGCTCGCCCAAATCATTAAACAAGAAATCCATTTTCTTATTAATAAACTCATGAACACTCCTTGAAAGACATACTCCATTTGGTTGAGCAAGAGCTTCCAGACGTGCAGCAATGTTGACTCCATCACCATAAAGATTATCTCCTTCTATAACGACGTCTCCCATGTTAATGCCAATACGAAATTCCATTTTTAAATCTGATGTCTCTGACTCGTTTCTTTCCTTGATGAGTTTCTGAAATTCTGTTGCACAGATAACTGCAGAAACAGCACTTGAAAATTCGGCTAGCACAGAATCTCCGGCGGTATTAAAAATTCTACCGTCATGTTCTTTAAAAAGATCCTCAAGGATTTTTTTGCAGACTCTGAAATTCTTAATAGTCTGATCTTCGTTTTTCTCAACAGATTTACTGTAACCAACTACGTCGGTTGCAAAAATTACTGCAATCTTACGTTCAATCTCTTTAGTAGCCATTTAGCAACTTACAGGAAATGGGGTGAAATGTTTAAGATTCTTAAAAACAATCGAGTATAACAAATTTTATCTAAATTCAAGATAAAGACTACATCATTTAAAGGGGAAATCAAAGCGTGCTAAGAAGATAAAAATACAAAAGAAGGAATATTGTGAGGATGTGGGAAAATCACAGGAGAAAAATTAAACGTTAGTTATATAATGATTAACTATATATTAAATCAAATAATCTTCTACCACTACCAGGCCCTTTAGTTCCCACACGAAAACCACCTCATTAGTAGTCTATTTAGTTTTATTCACAGTCTAAAAAAGAAACTCAAGGGGGGTAAGATCCGTAGCCGCTATATATAAAAGGCTTTCAGATTTTTTTAGCCAATTATTCCCAGCACTCTACCAGAAGCGTCCAAAAAAAGTCACCATATAGAAAAATAGTGTAGTGATGAAAAATGTTTATGAACCGTTGGTTCCAACGGAGAACCTATACGGTGTGCTAAAAGTCAGGACTATCTTGTTCTCCAAATGGATTAATTTCAAGAACATATCTGCCTCCTCTTCCAGATTCATTAACTATTACAATATAGTTATTCTCAAGAAACCTTTTACCCATTTCGATTCTCTCTTCTCTGCTTAATCGTCCAGACTTTGCCTCTTGTTTCCATTTTTTCCAATCAGTTTCTTCAAAGAAACCACATTCAATTGCTTGCTTTATGTATCTTTCTGCTGAACTTGCTGACCTCTGCAGAACATCTTTCAAGTCCTCATACTTTGCTATATAACCTCTCTTCAACAGGTCTTTAACTAGCGTATGTCTAGCCTCAGTACTAGATTCATCAAACAACTCCCACTTTTTATCCATTGGATTGAACTGAATGGACAAACTGATCCTTTGACCTTTTCTTGACTTTCCTTCTAGCACTTGAAATGTCACATAACCATCAAGTAAAGACTGACATGGTAATAGGCATATAGTTTTGTCAAGTCTTGTAGCCATATCATAGCTTCCTCGCCATGTTGGAATACCATCAGGACCAATCCCAAGGTTCTTTCCAGTATGATGAACAATGACCATGGAGCACCCAGACTTTCTAGCCTTTGTAACCATCATGTTAAAGTTTTGCATTTGTCCAGCTGAGTTATCATCGCCAAGTTCAACTAGATTACTCAGGTTATCTAGAACAACAATAGGATGACTTCCCTTTTCTGTGTTATCTCTTACCCAATTAAGAAGTTCCCATTGGTTTTTCTCTAGTTCAAGACTAAGAAATTCCTCAACCTCATCGGGCTGTGAAACTCTAGAAATAAACCTAAAGTTTTTCCTTAATTCTTCTTCATCCAAATCTAAAGATGGAATCAAAAGCTTGATCCTTTCATGAATGTCTTCTTCAAGCATCTCTCCGTCTAAGTAGAAGACAGGTTGCGGATCCTCATTTACCCAATCCAATAACTCGAGTTTCCCACCTCCTGCAGCTATCAATGCAATTGCAAGTGAGAGCCATGTCTTTCCAACACCAGTTGGAGAATATAACATCACTGCCTCACGATCATGAAGAAGATTGGAGACAAGAACAGTTCTCTTAGGATAAACCTTATTCTCCATGTCCGACCAAAGTGATACATGAAGATGCTCTTTTATTTTCGGACCTTCATTCTTCAGAACTTTCTTTGGTGTAAATGGTAGACGATGTTTGGAACCACATTCCTTTTTTGATCTACTTTTGTTTCTAATGTTTTTTGTGTTTACTTGCATTTCAAATGTTAATCCTAAGTTTTTGCAATCAATTGTTGTGTTTGCTGTTTCCATGATTCGAGATTAAAGGAATTCAAGATGACTCTGAGAGTATCAGAGGTCGTCCCTTTGATCCCAAGTTTAACTAGTGTATCCTTTGTTTCGCTGAGTTTCTTGAGTTCTAAATCAGAAACTCTAAAACCTACTACTGTTGAACTTTGGTTTACATGACCAAAGTATTGGTAGTTCTTCATAATTGTTTTTATTGTTAACGATATAGATAGATGGTCAGGAACAAATTAAAGAAAATTTTGAACTGGCCAATGGAGTACTGAGGTGGATTTTGGTAAAGATCTTTAATAGGAAGTATTGTTATTTAAACTGATGTTTAAAAGGTTTCACTTAAGTTTAACCAAACTGAGTATCCGTTATACCAATTATTTCGTATGTACTCAGGAATGGTTCTTGATCCGTAAATGTCCATAATTGATTTGTATGGTTAGGATTACTTTTTTAAATAACAATTGATGGGAAAAACAGACAGAGAGAGGGAGGGAGCTAGAGGAAGTATTTAGCCAAAATGTTCTTAAATTAAATCAGAAGATTCCACTATTATCAGTACTTGTTACAAAATTTAATTACTTAGGATAGATTTCTTAATTATAATGGCTCATAGGACCCATATGTCGCTATTTAAAGCATACTAAAGGCTAAATATGAAAAGGAATACTTATAAAATAATACTGCTGTCAGCAGCGGTATAGTGTCATTAACAGAGATATTTTATAACTAAGAAAAAGGTGAATGAGTATGTGTTTCATGGAGCTCATTTGGTTGACTAGAAGAACCCAAAATACCTCATTAATCGGTTTGTTTTACAAGAAATGGGAAAGTTGTGGAGGGTGTCTGACTGTGAAGAATTAGTGGGAGTTACTCACAGGAGATGATGGGGTTGGATTAGTGGCCATCCGGATGGCCGCTTGACTAGATTAACTCAAACACCACTTTTGACGATAACTCTTTACTAAAGAAAAAAGAACATTAATAATTATACATAATAATTTCTGATGAAATTTAAAAGTCTGAGTTTTAATTATGGTTCATTCCTCACCAAGAGAGCGTGTTCTTAAGATTTTTGAAGAGGAATATGGTAGTGCTCCTGAATATCTGGTTCAGGCTCCAGGGCGGGTAAACCTGATAGGAGAACATACAGATTACAACGACGGCTACGTCCTACCTCTTGCCATAGACCGGGCAGTCTGGATCGCCTTATCAGTCATTCCAAAGCCAGAAGTTCGTTTACATTCACTAGATTTTGATCAAAGCATTCGTGTGCCACTTGATCGTGCTTTGACAAAGGGCGAAGGCTGGCCAGAATACTTAAAAGGGTTAATTAACATTTATAAACATTCCAATTTGGAGCTTTTTGGCTGGAAGGGCGTGATGGCCGGAAATGTTCCTATTGGGGCAGGACTTTCTTCATCGGCTGCCCTAGAACTGGCCCTTACAAGAGCATTTGGAACAGTGGGACACTGGAACTGGAATCCAAGCCAGATGGCCAGCATCTGTCAATTAGCCGAAAATGAATGGGTCGGTATGAATTGCGGCATAATGGACCAGATGATTTCTGCTTCGGGGTTGGCGGGGCATGTATTGTTACTCGATTGCCGTAGCCTTAAGACCATTCCTGTGCCTTTGCCTGAAGCTGTCAGAGTGGTGATTCTGGATACTGATACTCGACGCGGGTTGGTCGATTCTGCGTATAACGAACGCAGGAGCCAGTGTGAGTCCGTAGCCAGTTACTTTGGAGTCAAGGCTCTCAGAGACGTTTCAATCGAACAGTTGGAAAGATCAAAAGCGAAGCTTGATCCTCTTGAGTTCAGGAGGGCGCGTCATGTAATTAGAGAAAACGGAAGGGTACTTGATTGTGCCGAGGCTTTACGATTGGGAAATCTGGATCGTGTTGGAGAACTGATGATTGCCAGTCACATTAGTTTGCGCGATGATTTTGAAGTCTCCAGTGAAGCCCTAGACCTCATTGCTGAATGCGCCCGCAAAGCTCCAGGCTGTTATGGGGCCCGGATGACTGGCGCTGGGTTTGGCGGCTGTGCAGTGGCCTTGGTCAATACCAAAAGCATCGACGCTTTTGTTGAACAATTACTCAAAGATTATGCCCAAGCTTCAAATAGAAAAGCCCATCTCTATGTTTGCAGCCCCTCTGACGGAGCTTCAGCATTTTCTGCTGAGGAATTCTTACTATTCTAGATTCTGAATTCTTTCATTCCCTTTCCTTATGGCAGAGCCCTCATTTCATTTGCTTGATCGAAAGCAAAGTAGCCGGATCAGTTTTTCTTGGATCAAAGGAGCGAAGCACGTAATCGAATTGATAGCTTCCTGATGGAATAAGGTAGTGTTCCAGAGTATCTGGACCACAGCTTCCGGTACCAAGGCCCCTCTGTCTATGATCAAGATAAACGAAGGTATAAGGGTGAGCTTTGAGTTCGTATGCATGCGAAGTAGAGTAAAGGACCTCATCAGGATAATGACTGACTGAACCCTCGAAAAGTCCGGTGCTTGAAATGAGCAGCCCTGCACGATTCCCGTCCTTCAGCATCATCCAGCGGAGTCCCGTTTTGTTTCCATGTTCCTGAGGCACGATGTAAGGGACGTACTGGTCATTAACACTGGACTGAAAACGTCCTACTCGGACTCCGGCCAATCTGTCGCAGTAGCTTTCATGAGGGCCGTTACCGAACCATTCGAACTCTTCAAAACCTTCTTGAAGTTGGAAGGATATTCCAATTCGCGGCAGGTCGTTTAGGTCTTCATGAACCATCACTTTATTTTCCATCCACAGTGTTAAATCTGGAAAGACATGCCAGATGGTATGGTGAACGAAGGCATCAGAGACTGGTCCACAGGAGTAGTGCTGCTCAACCTCAAGGTGCAACAGTGCCAACTCAAGGTTTTGATCAAGAGCATCCAGGCCCCTACGCTCTAGGTTGTTCATTGTACTATCATCCATCCGTATAACTCCCTCTGAAACTCGGCATCTTTCGTATGTCACTCTGAGCTGGTTCAGGCCTGCTTTTATCCAGCGACCGAGAGCCGTTACAGAAATTAAGTTTAGCGTATCCTTTTCTTCCTGTCCGCTCCAGGCTTTTATTCCGTCATTGTCTGTTGGCGCACGCCATACATTGAGTTGTGGTGAAGAAGCCAACAGATCCCGGTCTCCAAAACGGATATGTTCCAATCTTCCAGAATTTGCGTCAAAAGAAAGACTGCCCTGATCTGACTCGATCTTTATATCTGTTTTGGATATTGATACGTCCGGCGAATGATGATCCTGAAATGAAAATACACCTTGATCTGAGTTATTTTCAAATTCTCTGATTCTGAACTGGTCCCATCCCAATTCGTGTCCTGCATCCGCCCATTTACAGGAAGTATTGAGTAAATACCATAGATTCAGATATACTTCCTGTCCAGGGAGCACCATAGGTTCTGATAGATTCAGCTTTACCAGCATCGTTTGACCGGGACCTGCCTCAAGAGCTTCAAGTGTTCCTTCCTGAATCATTTTACCGTCTATTTCAATTTTCCATTCCAGTCGAATGTCTTCCAGCCCTTTAAAATTCATGCGGTTCAAGAGTTCTATCTTTCCTTTTTGAAGGTCAATTGCTTCTGCATGTACAGGCTGGACCAGTTTTTTAAATTCCTGCATTGCAGGATGAGGTTGCCGGTCGGGCCAGACCAGTCCGTTGATACAGAAATTAGCATCATTCGGTTCGTCGCCAAAATCTCCACCATATTTCCATTGTCCTTTACCCTCAGGATCTAGACCCTGGTCTACCCAGTCCCAGATGAAACCACCCTGAAGACCATGATTCTCCCGGATTACATCCCAGTAGTCTGAGAGGCTGCCGTTGCTGTTTCCCATTGCATGAGAATACTCACACATGATCAGCGGTCTTTCGTCTTTCGTAGTCTGCACCCATTCAACCATATCATTGATTTCGGGATACATGGGGGCAACCACGTCAGTGGCCAGCCTGTTGAAACCTGCTTCCGGCTGCCAGTCCCCTTGGAATTCCGGACGTAGTGCGCCCTCGTAGTGCAGTAATCTACTGCTGTCACGCTCCCGGATCCATCCCGCACAGGCAGCATGGTTGGGTCCGTATCCTGACTCATTGCCAAGAGACCACATGATTATACAGGGATGATTCTTGTTGGTCTCAACCATGCGTATTGTACGATCCAGGAACGCACTGGCCCATTGAGGTTCCCTGCAGAGACGGCCATAGTAATGGTGGGTTTCTATGTTAGCCTCATCTACAACATAAATCCCATACTCATCACAGAGTTCGTACCAGTGTGGATCGTTCGGGTAATGTGCACAGCGCACCGCGTTGAAGTTATGCTGTTTCATCAGCCGGATGTCCTCCAGCATCGATTTCCGGCTGACAGTTTTTCCGTTAAGAGGATCGTGTTCATGGCGGTTCACTCCCTGTATCAGAACGGGCCGGCCATTGATGAGCAGTTCCCGGTTTTTGATTTCAACCCGGCGGAAGCCAACTTTAGATGATGTCCATTCTGTCTCATTTCCTAAAGGGTCGAAAAGACAGAGCAGCAGAGTGTAGAGGTTTGGAATTTCACTGGTCCAAAGTTGAGGTTTTTCGACTTTTTCAGAAAAACGAAGCAAGTGGCCAAGGTTGATTCTTGTCTGTTCTGCAAGTGGTATTTCCTCAAGAGGCATGGATGAAAATACCCGGTTGCCGTCAGGATCAATCAGTTGTATACCCACCTTCCAGCCTGCTTCCGTTGTTCCAGCAAAACTCACTCTTGCCTCCACTTCAAGGCTTCCTGCGTCCAGACCCTGGTTCAATTCTCCACGCGGAAACATGTCTTCCAGATATGTCATTGCCGTGGAGCGTAGGTAAACACTCCGATGAAGGCCTGCCATCCACCAGTGGTCCTGGTCTTCCAAGAAACTTCCGTCTGACCAGCGTATCACCACCACGGTTAGTTGGTTTTCTCCTGCAACAATCCAGGGGGTCAGGTCGAATTCCACCGGGGTACGGCTATCCTTGCCGAATCCCACTTGATTTCCGTTACAGAACAGGAAGAAGGCGCTTTCTACTCCGCCAAAGTGGATCACCGTCCTACGTTCCTTCCAGTAATCTGGAAGTGCAAAACGGGTACGGTAAACTCCCGTAGGATTTTCTTCCGGAACTTTGGGTGGCTGGTGAGGGAATGGCATCTGCACGTTTGTGTAGTGCGGAAAGTCATGCCCCTGCATCGTCCAATTACCAGGAACCTTGATGCAGTCCCATCCGGAATCTTTCCAATCAGGTTGAATACTTCCTTGCTCCAAGTCAGTCGGTTTTTGATAAAGCCGAAAGCTCCAGTTGCCGTCCAGGCCGAGATGCCAAGGTGAATCTAGAGGTTCTGCATTAAGAGCCTTGGTTTCACTTGGGTATCCGTAAAGATGAGTCCGTGGGGGCAGAGTGTTGATTCCTACGCATTCCGGATTCATCCAGGGGATGTCCGGTCCTGCATGGAGAAAATTTGGACAGAGAGTCATGAGGTTTGATTGTAGTGCAAAACAGCCTGTTCACGGAGTCTTTCTGCGGCCTCTTCCGGGGTTAGATCACGCTGTGCTTCAGCCAGTAGTTCGTAGCCGACCATGAATTTTTTTACTTCTGCAGAGCGAAGAAGAGGGGGATAAAAATGAGCATGGAGCTGCCAAAAAGGCGATTGTTCTTTCAGGGGTGCACTGTGCCAGCCCATCGAATAGGGGAAGGATGTCTGAAAAAGGTTATCATATCGAGTTAGTATAAGTTTTAGAATTTCAGACAAATCCTCTTGCTCCTTTGGCTTGAGATCCGATAGGCGCTGTGTTGCTCTCAGTGGTAAAAGAAGCATTTCAAAAGGCCAAGTGGCCCAATAGGGTAGGACTGCCAGCCAGGAAGAATTCTGCTCGATGACTCGGTTTCCCGATTCAATTTCACTTTGTGCGTAATGGTAGAGCAGTGGTTCTCCATGTTCGTCGTAGTATTGTTTCTGGCTCTGCTGTTCTTTTTCTGCTTCAGTTGGAAGTACATTTGTTGCCCATACCTGACCATGGGGATGTGGATTAGAACAGCCCATTGCCTCCCCTTTGTTTTCAAAAATTTGCACCCATCGATAGGTTTCCCCAAGTTCGAGAGTTTGATCTATCCAAGTCTTAACGACTTCAAGGATCTCTGAAGTTTCCATTTCAGGAAGTGATAGTCGATGATTCGGAGAAAAGCAGATGACCCTGCAGGTTCCAGAAACCTCCTTTGAAAGGAAAAGTTCAGCATGTTTTGTTTCTTTATCAATAGGTTTATGGGGCGCTTCAAGAAGGGCTGAGAAGTCATTGGTGAAGACGAATGTTCCACTGTAGTCTGGATTAAGTATTCCTCCAGTTCTCTCGTTTCCAGGACAGAGGTAGCAGCCGGAATCGTATTCTGGTAGTTCTCTATTTACCTCTGTTTCAGTCTGTCCCTGCCAGGGCCTTGTCATACGGTGCGGAGAAACTAGCACCCACTCACCCTTCAGAGGATTGTGACGTCGATGAGGGGAATCATATTTGTTTGTCATATAAGAAGTGGTGAGATTTGAATATTATTCTTTGATTGCACCCATTGTCAGCCCGGCAATGAAATGTTTCTGTAGCATAAAAAACATGATCACCGGAGGGAGTGCGGCCACGATCGATCCAGCAGAAATGAGGTGCCATGATGCCGTCCACCTTCCTCTGAGGGCCTGAATGCCCAGGGTGATAGGGCGTGCTTCATCTCCCTGAACCAGGACAAGTGCCCAGAAATAATCATTCCAGATAAAAGTGAACTCCAGGACAGCTAGGGCTGCTAATGCAGGAAGCAAAAGTGGCAAAATAATGTTCCAGTATACTCTGAACTCTGAAGCCCCTTCGATTCTTGCGCTTTCCACCAGTTCGTGAGGTATTTCCTTAATAAATCCACGAAGGAAAAAGGTACAGAAACCTGTTTGAAATGCCGTGTGAAAGAGGATGAGACCCATTTTTGTATCGTAAACTCCAAGATTTAAAGTCAAATTTCGAACAGGTATCATCAGTATTTGGGCAGGCACAAAATTACCGGCAATGAATAAGGCAAAGATTAGAAAATTGCCACGGAAACGATGTTTGGCAAGAGAGTAGCCGGCAAGAGAGCTCAATGTCAAAGTTCCCACAACCGAGGGTATTGTGATCACCAGGCTGTTAAAAAAATATTGAAGCATTGGGGTCACCGTAAAAACTTGGGTATAGTTTTCCACCAAAGCAAATTCAGTCGGCCAGCCCCAATAGTTTCCAGAGTTGATGTCTGCCAGGGAACGGAAGGAAGTCAATAAAACACCAATAAGAGGGAGCAGCCAGACAATCAGGACCACATAAAGAATTATACGGTAACTTCCGCGAGCAAAAAAAGGGGCTTTTTGTATGGATTCCGGGAACATATCAAAGTCTTCCCTTTTCGTTTAACCAGACCCTTATCAGGAACCAGGCGATATAAATATCAAGAATTAAAAAAAGAATGGTTGCCAAAGCAGCTCCGTAGCCCATTCTATAATTAAAAATTGCCTGTTCTACCATTTCATAGGCGAGTACGGTTGTACTACCCCACGGACCGCCCTGGGTCATAATGGCGACTAGGTCAAAACTACGTAAGGCGCCCAGCACTGAAACTACTACTGCGATGAATGTAGCTGGCCTCAATTGTGGAAGGATAATGTTCCAGAACATGGCCCAGCCGCTTGCTCCGTCAATTCTTGCAGACTCTATAATTTCTTTGTTCAGGGCGGCTAGTCCTGCTAGGTATAAAATTAGGCAATAAGCAATCTGAGGCCACATAGCGGCCGCGATGATGCCGAAATTAGCAAGATTCTCATCTGATAGCAAAGCCAGGGGTTGGAGTCCAAATAATTCAAGAAAGGAATCGAGTAGGCCGTATTTAGGATTGTAAAACCATGAAAAGATAAGCCCCACTACCACTGGGCTGATGACAAACGGAAAAAAGAATAGCGACTTTGCATATTTTATTTCAGAGAGGTCCTGATTGAGAAAAAGCGCCAGAGCAAGACTGAGAGGAGGTGCCAGAAGAAAAAAAACAAGCCATAAAAGGTTGTTCAAGATTGCAGTATGAACTCTGTCGTCATCCCACATTTCAACGTAATTACCAATTCCGACCCAAATCATCTCCCCAACGCCATCCCACTCGAAAAAACTGATCCAGAGGCTAGAGAAAATCGGATGGAGAACATACACCGCAAAAAAAAGCATTGCGGGAGCCAGAAAAAAGACCGGAGCGAACTTAAGCTGGTTCCGGTCCCAATAATTTGCTTGCATGGAAGGTGGGCAGGGGATTCCTGCCCAATTAAGAGATTACTTCTTGAAAATACGCTTACGCACTTTTTCAATACGCTTGCGGATTTGTTTTTCACGATCTGGGAATACCATAAATTCCTGAAATCCTTTCATGCCTTCCTTTGCCATTTCAGGAGTGGTATCACGATCATAAAACTGAGCTAAACCAGCAGCCTCACTGAGCACCTTGAAACCAATTTTCAAGAACTCATCAGTTGGTGTTGGAGACTGATTATTGGCAGGCAACATACCAGCAGCCTCCGCAATTATTCCTTGAATATCAGCTCTTGCAAAGAATGCAAGGAATTTTTTTGCATCTGTCTTATTTTTTGCACGGGAAGGGATGTGCATCGAATCAGTCGGAGCATCCTCATAAGTGCGGACACTACCATCAATAACTGGGAATTGAAAGTATCCGATTTTACCATCTAGCCCGGCTTTGACAAGATCTGGCACGACGAAGTTACCCATGAGGTACATAGCTGCATCACCGTTGATCATAGGTGCCTGACCCTCCTGCCATGAATAAGATGCATGGTTTTTAATGTAATACCCCTTACGCGCCAGGTCTCCCCAAATATCAAAGACTTTATCCAGACGTTTGTCTTCATATGAGATATTTCCATCCATAAGGGCCATGTGGAAGTCGTAACCATTGACACGCAAATTCAGAAAATCAAACCATCCGGCAGCAGTCCAGAGATACTTTGTGCCGATGGTGAATGGAGTTATTCCATTCTTCTTGAGGGTTTCAGAAATGTGCATCAGATCTCCCATACTCCTTGGTTCTCCAAGTCCGTACTTTGCGAATATATCCTTGCGATAATAGAATCCCCACTGGTAGTAGGTCGTTGGAACTCCCCACTGCTTGCCATCCAAAGTAACTGTGGAGCGGGCCGAGGACAATTTAGCATGAAGGTCGTGCTTGTTCCAGACATCGCTGACGTCCTCGAAGAGACCCTGCTCTACAAAGAACTTCATCCTGTTCCCTGAGAACCAATTCACAACGTCTGGTGGCTCAGCCTGCAGAAAGTTGCGGATCGCCGTCTTGTATGCTTCATGGTCATAAATAGTCATTTTAACCTTGATGCCAGGATTTTCCTTTTCAAACATCGGAATGATTCGCTCTTTCCAGAGCTTATGGACATCTGGATTCGAACTGTTGTTTGTAACTTTAATTGTACCTGCCATTGCTGTCGTGACAAACAGCAATGCGGTAACTATTAAGACTAAATATTTCATTTTTTACTCCTTTAGATTAAGATCTAGCAAAAAAATATCGCTATGAAAACAATCCAGTACAAGTGGTTTATCTCCATAACAACATACTGTGATGAGGTTATTCCCACCACCTAAAACATAATATAACTTTTTTTTTACAATTGCAAACGAATTTGAATCCGATAAAGATGTTTTCTCAATTTAATTTTGGAATCATTCCTCCATGAGCTTCCAAAAGATCGTCAACAAGATGCCAAATCTCATCCACCGACAGTTCAGCTGCAGTATGTGGATCAAGCATCGCGGCATGATAGACATGTTCCTTTTTTCCTGATAAGGCTGCTTCGACAGTTAATTGCTGGACGTTAATGTTTGTCATCATCAATGCTGCTAGTTGCGGAGGGAGATTCCCGACCCTAACGGGCTGGATGCCGTTCCTATTGATGAGACAAGGCACCTCCACACTGATATTGCCTGGTAGATTATCAATCAGATCATTATTGCCGACATTGCCGTTTATGGTTACCTCCCTATTATTCTCCAGTCCGTTGATGATCGAAGCTGCATATTCATGGCTTTGACAAACTTCCATAGTCTGATTTTCGTCTTCAAGTTTGACCTTCTGTTCGTCCCATTCGGAGATCTGTTTTTCACATCGTGTAATGTATTCATCCAGCGGAATATTGAATTCATCGATCAGATCCGGACGGTCTCTTTTGATGAACCAGGGAGTGTATTCCGAGAAGTGTTCACTTGATTCAGTGACGAAAAACCCCAGTCTTTTAAGCATCTCGTATCGCACCCGGTTGTCTTCCGGCATACCCCCTTTCTCAGCAATTTTTCTGAGTCGAGGATACAGATCTTCGTTTAACCCATTGAGTTTTTTTTCAAAACGCAGGTAGAAAGACATGTGGTTGATTCCTGCGCAAAAATAATCTATATCTGAAATATTTTCATTGAGATCCTTTGCCAGTTGCTCTGCCGTGCCCTGAACACTGTGACAAAGTCCAACCATATTGATTCCCGGTGCTATTTGATTGATTGCCATACATAGCATCACCATTGGATTGACATAATTGAGCAGAGTTGCTTGCGGGCAAAGTTCTTCCATATCCCCGAGTATTTGCTTGATCACGGGGATGGTTCTTAGGGCTCGCATAATTCCTCCAACCCCCAGAGTATCTGCAATAGTTTGACGTAATCCATATTTCTTTGGGATCTCAAAATCAATGATTGTAGAAGGTTTATAGCCACCTACCTGCATCATAAATATAACGTAATCAGCACCCGTCAAAATTTCACGACGATCTGTGGATGCAAAAACAAGAGTCTTTAATCCAAGTTTTTCCACAATTCTTCTAGTAACAATCTCTGAAGTACCAAGTCTTTCAGGATCAATATCATGAAGAGCAATTTGTGCATCTTCGGCAAGCTCCGGAGTGAGCAAAATGTCACCGATCAGGCGTTTAGCGAAAACAGTGCTTCCTGCACCAATTAAAGCAATTTTTGGCATAATTAAATCTTTATTTTAGATAAAATAATATTCATAAGTATCCACAAATGTTTGTGTGTCAAAGAATTTCATAGTTTTGG
>Ga0208471_1000447_pt1 | contig 14990 bp, 10 predicted proteins | sample DeeseametaMP0441_FD_184210 | JGI IMG/M metagenome (GOLD analysis project Ga0208471, IMG submission 184210) | Marine microbial communities from the Deep Atlantic Ocean - MP0441 (SPAdes) | ecosystem: Environmental > Aquatic > Marine > Oceanic | place: East of Rio de Janeiro, Brazil, South Atlantic...
TAAATATTTGGCGCTTACTTGCTCATCAGACGCAATTATACCGGCTTGGGCTTATATGTTAATTACGACAGAACTTCAGCCTTATGCAAAACGCGTAATTTTAGGAGATCTTCAGCAATTAGAATTCAGCATTTATCAAGATATTATCAATGCCATCGATGTAGAAGAATTTAGAGATGTGCCGGTAATTGTTAAAGGTTGTGCTCGAAAACCGGTACCCGAAAATGCTTATCTGCAAATCGTACAAAAACTACAACCGGTAGCCAAAACCATTATGTTTGGTGAGGCTTGCTCATCGGTTCCGTTATTCAAAAAGAAGAAAAAGTAATTCAGCTTTTCCATTTATATTTAATATTTCTTTAAGAGTCACTTGTTGAAATAAGTTAACTTTGTAGGCAATTTTACTATTAAATTTTGCACTATGAAGAAATTACTATTAATCGTACCTCTTTTACTTTTTACTCAACTCACTTTTGCTCAAGATGAAGAAGAATCTGACGAACCGAAAGAAGGTTGGGTAGGCACAGGAACTTTTTCGTTACTATTTAATCAAGCTGCTTTTAATGCCGAATGGCAAGGCGGCGGAACTTCAAACTACGCCGGTAACGCTACGATTAGCTATAATCTAAACTACAACAAAGACAATTTTACTTGGGATAACACTTTTTTAGGAGATTATGGACTAACCAAGGTAAAAGATGATGAATATGTAAGAAAAACCAACGACCGTTTAGAGGTGAATTCGGTTGCAGGTTGGGAAATAAATGAATCTAATTGGTATTATTCAGTTTTTGCTAACTTCAGAACTCAATTTGCAAAAGGTTATGAGTATGACGAAGTAGATGTGATCGATGAAACTACCGGAAATGTGATTGGTGAAGAAACCGTAAGAACAGAAACTACGCACTTTATGTCTCCGGGTTATTTGCAAGTAGGTCCTGGCATGCTTTGGAAGAAAAATGAAAACTTTAAAGTGAATATTGCGCCGGCTACTGCACGTTTTATTTTTGTAGACGATCGTTTTACCACGGTTGAAGGTTATGAAGACGGTGATTATTTTGGCGTAGATCAAGGAGAATCGATGCGTTTTGAATTTGGTGCTTCGGTAACGGCTTACGCAAAGTTTGATCTAGTTGAAAATGTGACTTTTGAAAATATGCTGAATTTATATGCAAACTATTTAGAAGACCCACAAAATGTAGATTTAGATTACACCGGAAAGTTAAATATGAAGGTGAACGATTATCTTTCTGCGAACTTTATTTTCCAAACGATTTATGACGATAATGCGGTAAGAGCATTTCAGGTTCGAGAAGTATTAGGAGTTGGTTTTACTTATAAAATCAATCCGCAAGAATAATTTTTATACTGAAATATTTACGATATAAAAAAGGCTTTCTATTTCTAGAAAGCCTTTTTTGGTTGAATTCAATAAATGTTTGCTGAATAAATTAATTGGTTTCAGCATTTGGTTGAAGCTCTTTACCTCGTTTTTTTCTGTACTTTACTTTACCGCGATTACTTAGGTAGAACATTACCGGTACGATCACCAAGGTTAAGAAAGTAGCAAAGGTAAGACCGAAGATCACCGTCCAAGCTAAAGGTCCCCAGAAAATTACGTTATCACCACCAATATAGATCTTTGGTTCGTAATTAATAAATAGCGAGAAGAAATCGATGTTTAACCCAACCGCTAAAGGTATTAATCCTAAAACCGTAGTAATTGCCGTTAATAAAACCGGTCTTAATCTCGATTTACCACCGGCCACAATTACTTCAAAATATTGTTGTTTGGTAAGTAGATCTTTTTCATCTAAACCAAGTTCTTCTTTTTTTCGATCGATGAGTATTTGTGTGTAATCAATCAAAACAATTGCGTTGTTCACTACAATACCGGCGAGAGAAATAATCCCCATCATCGTCATAATGATCACGAAATCCATTCCGAAAAAAACTAGTCCGAAAAATACACCGCCTAAACTTAAAAGTACCGCCATCAAGATAATGATAGGCTTTGATAGCGAATTAAATTGTGCTACAAGAATTAATAAAATTCCGCCTAAAGCAATAAGTAGCGCTTTCAATAAGAAAGACATATTTTCTGCTTGCTCTTCTTGTTCTCCCGTAAAGCTAAAACTCATATCTTTTGGGAGCTCGTAGTTCTTTAATTCAGATTTTAGCTGCTGTACAATAGCGTTACCATTATAATCTCCCAAAACGTTAGAATAAATGGTGATCACACGTTTTAAGTCTTTACGTTTGATCGAGCTAAACGTTGCTGTCTGTTTTTTATCGACTACTGCAGAGATCGGGATTTGCATGATCTCTCCGGTATTTTGATTTTTAAACGTAATGGGCTGATTAAAGATCGCATTTTCATTATACCTGAAATCTTCATTAAACCTTACGTTAATTTCATAATCATCATCACCATCTTTATAGGTTGAAACTTCTTCTCCATAAATTGCACGACGTAAAGTTTGCCCAACTACCGCGGTAGAAACGCCTAATCGACCGGCTTTTTTACGATCTACTTTTACGTTAAGTTCCGGTTTAGCTTTGTTAACATCTATTTTAAGCTCTTCGATCCCGTCGATACTTAAATCTTGCATAAACGAACGCATTTTTTGCGCTTCCGCTAACATTTGATCGTAGTTTTCACCTTTAATCTCAATGTTAATTGGGTAACCGGCCGGCGGTCCTGCTGCATCTTTTTCAACAATTACAGAAGCACCGGGTAAACCTTGAACCGCTTCACGAACTTCTTCTAAAACGGTAGAACTTTTTACGCCACGACGATCGTTAAATTCACGCATCGATAGCGTAATTTTACCTTTATGCGGCATTTCATTTTGTTGCCCGCCATCGGTTTGTGGGTTTCCTGCACCTTCACCAACTTGAGAAATAGCAGATTCAACCATAAAGTTATAACCGTCGTCTTCGTACTTTTTAATAGCCTCGAAAACTCGCTTTTCGATCTTTTTAGTTAGTTCGTTAGTTTTCTCGATATCGGTTGCTTCCGGATATTCGATATAAGTAATAATTTGATTAGGCTGATTTTCTGGGAAAAACAACACGTTGGGTTGAGAAACGCCTACCAAAACAAAACTTATAATAAGCAAACCGAAAGTTCCGAAGAAAAATAAATAGGCTCTTTTACCACGAAGCGAATATTTTAAGAAACGCTCATAAAAGTTCTCTAGTTTTTTTAAAGATTTATACTGAAAGTAATTCACCGCTTTTTTCAAAAACAATCGGTAAACCCAAAGTAAAATTACTGCTAATAGCATTAAATTTCCTAAGCCTCTAAAGAAGCCCATTTCTAAAACGAAACCTGCGATTAAAATAATAACGCCAACAACACCTAAGATAATACTTACCATAATGGCGCGCTTTCGCTTCATATCTTTTTCTTCAACCTGCATAAACTGCGACGTAAGCATCGAGTTAATGATTAGCGCAACGAATAGGGAAGAACCTAAAACGATAGAAAGCGTCATCGGGAAAATAACCATAAACTTACCAATGGTTCCCGGCCATAAACCTAACGGGAAAAATGCTGCCAGTGTAGTTGCTGTTGAAGCGATAATCGGCCAAGCAATTTCACCTAAACCTTGTTTGGCGGCTTTAATTCTTGGCATTCCTTCACTCATTAAGGTATAAACGTTTTCAACAACCACAATACCGTTGTCTACCAACATCCCTAGCCCCATTACTAAGGCGAAAAGTACCATTGTGTTTAAGGTGAAACCTAAAGCACTTAATACGATATAAGAAAGTAACATCGATAGCGGAATCGCAACTCCCACAAAAAGTGCGTTTCTAAAACCTAAGAAGAACATTAAAACTCCAACTACCAAAATAACTCCGAAAATAATATTGTTTACCAAGTCGTTTACCTGGTTTTCGGTTTTGATCGATTGGTCGTTAGTCACAGAAATATGAAGGTTATCCGGGAAATATTCTTCTTCTTCAACCTTAATAATTTCTTTGATCTGTTCTACCGCTTCGATCATATTTTTACCGGCGCGCTTTTTAATATCGAGCATGACTACCGGTTCGCCATATTCTCTGGCGTAGGTTGTAGCATCTTTTTCTTGAAAATTGATTTTTGCGATATCCCGTAAATAGGTAACTCCGCCTTCGCGTTTTACCACGACTTCTTCCAACTCTTTCGGGTCTTCGATTTCACCGATAACTCGAATGTTTTTCTGTACGCCGTTTTCTGTTACATTTCCTCCGGAAATTGTTCTGTTCTCTGCGCTAATTGCATTCACAATGTCGTTGAAGCTTATTTGAGAAGCCGTCATTTTATAAACATCGACTGCAATTTCTACTTCTCTTTCTTCAGCACCGCGAATGGTAGCTTCTTTGATCTGCGGAAGCAATTCTATTTTGTCTTGAAGGTATTCAGCATAATCTTTTAATTGCTGAATGGTGTAATCTCCGGTAAGATTCACGTTCAAGATCGGTTGCTCTTCAGAAATATTAAGATCAAAAACATTAGGTTCTACTTTCGCGCCGTTATCTAAAGTTGGCCAAGTAGTTTCGGCTTTTACTAAATCTACCTTGTCTTTAATTTTTTGCTTAGCGACAGAAACTTCAATATCTTCTTCAAACTCGACAATTACAATTGAGTAATCTTGTAAGGTGGTTGAAGTGATTTCTCGAACGCCGGCAACGTCGTTAAACTCTTCTTCTAAAGGTTCTGTAATAAATTTTTCTACATCTTCTGCAGAGTTGCCCGGGTTTACCGAGCTTACGTATATTTTGGTTTCTATAATCTCTGGAAAAACTTCACGCGGCATGCTGTAATAAGAAAGCAGCCCGCCTAGCAAAACGATAGCAATAATCACATAAACGGTCATGTTATTGCTAATCGACCAAGATGAAATAGGAAACTCTTTTTGTGTGTTTTTACTTGACATTTTCGCTTATTTTTACTTCTTGTCCTTCTCTTGTCGATCTTGCTCCTTCAACAATAATGGTTTGTCCGGCTTTTAAACCTTCTAATACTTCAATTTTATTGTCGTAGCTAAGTCCGGTTTTTACGATGTTTCTAGCAGCCGTTCCTGTAGTGTCACTTTCTTTTTTTACGGTGAAAGCAACGCTGTTACCTTCAGCATTTTCTTGAAGAATGTTCAACGGAATTACAATAGCATTTTCTGAAGTGTAATCGTTAAGTTTTACGGTTGCAATAAGGTTGGGTTTGATTAAACCTTGCTCGTTAGGTACAGAAACACGTACTTGAAAACTTCTATTATTAGGATTAATGAAGTCTGAAACTTGCTCGATGCTTCCTTCAAACTCTTTACCAATAGAGCTAAGTTCAATTAATACTTCTGTTCCTTTATTAATTTTACCTAAATAGGTTTCGGGTACTTCTGCAGTTACATACATTTCTGTTAAGTTAACCAAACGGAAAAGCTGACTTTGTCCTGTACTTACTACCTGACCTTCATCGGCAATTACTTGATCGATCGTGCCGGTAAACGGAGCTTTAATTACTGTTTTTGAAAGTTGAGTACGTAATTGGTTTACCGAATTTTGCATAGCTTCAAAATTAGTTTTCGATTCTAAGTATTGAATTTCTGACCCAATGTTTTGGTTCCAAAGACGCTCTTGTCTTTCGTAAGTAGTTTTCGCTAAGGCTAATTGAGACTCAGATTGCGCTAATTGGCTCGATAAACCACCATCGTCAATTTTTGCTAAACGTTGTCCTTTGGTTACTCGCTCACCTTCTTTTACATAAATATTGGTTAAAATACCTGAAAACTCCGGGTGAATAATAATATTTTGATCGGTTTCTACATCACCTTGTACTTCAATATAATGTTTGAAAAGTGTGTCTTGCAATGTTTCAACAGTAACTAGTGAACGACTTTTGTTCGTGTCTAGTTTTTCAATCTCTTCATTTAATAATTCGATCTGTTCTTTTAACTCGCTTTGTTGCGTGGTAAGTTCAGATTTTTTAGCTCTTATTTCGGTAAGGTTTCCACCTTCTATCACATCTTCTACAGATTTTTCTTCGTCGCCACAAGCAATAAGACTTAGGCTTATAAAAGAAAGGAATAAAAACTTTTTCATGATTTATTTATTGGTAAAGTTAAGGTTAGGTGTATTTAATAATGTCTCTAATGCTGCTTTTGCATTTAGTACTTCAAGCATTGATTGTAATAATTCTTGTTGTGCATCGTAAAGCTGAGTTTGTGCTTGTCTTAGCTCAAAACTGGTCGCGATCCCTTCAGAAAATTTAATTTGGTTTTTATTTTCAATACGTTCAGCAAGGGCTAAGTTTTGCTGTGAGGTTTGGTATTTTTCAATGGCGTATTGGTAATCGTTTTTTGCGCGGGTCATCCCTAATCGAATTTGTTCTTTAGATTGCTCAAATTGTGTTTGAGCTTGGTCTAAGGCAATTCTGGCTTGGGCAGTTTGTGCGCTTCTTTTTAAAGAACTGAAAATAGGAATGTTTAAACTCACGCCCCAAATTGAGGATTGAAACCATTGTTGGTTATCGTTTAAAAAGGTGAATTTTTCACTGTTTCCCGTTGTTCCGTAATTGATAAATGTTGAAAGCGTAGGCAGTGCTTGTGCTTTTTGTAAGTTAAGCTCGTGTTCGCGCTGTTCGATTTGCACTTGCGCAAGTTGATAGTCTAAATTCTCTTCAATATTTATTTCAGAATTCAATAGCGTTAGGCTAATGTTGTTTTCAACTAAGCCTTTAAGTGTATCGATTAGATTTACTTCTTTTTCTAACGGAATACCTAGAGTTAATTTTAAGGCATCACGCGCAATGGCAACTAAACGTTCTGCATTATTCAGTTCGTTGCTTATTTGAAGAAAAGTAATTTGTAGTTGTTCTACACTTTCTTCTTCTTGTAATCCGTTTTCAAAAATCTTTCTGGTTTCTTCTAAATTATCTTCCAGGTTGTCTTTGTTACTTTTTAAAATAGCAACACTTTCTTCAGCCAATAAAACATTTCCGTAGGCATCGATCACATCTTGTCGAATTTCTAAAGCGGTACGTTCTGCATTGGTCGTGGTGTATTTTTCAAAAGTTTTTGCAGCACGAACTCCGACAATATATGAACCATCAAATAATAGTTGGCTAGCAGTTGCAGTGGCAGCTAAATTTTGCTTGGTACCAAATTGAACAGGAATAAATGTTCCTGGCGCTCCACCGGCAAGTTCTCCCGGTAATAATTGTACCGGTCGTTTAATGTTGTTTTGATAATCTACTGCGGCACTAATTTGTGGTAATCCATCTGCAGTGGTTTCCCATTTTTGTTTAGCAGCAGCTGCAATATCTCGTTTTGCATTAATTGCCGTGTAGCTACTGTCTAGGGCAAAATTAATGGCTTCTTCTAAGCTAAAACTGTAATTTTCTTTTTCTTGAATTGTTTCTTGCGCGTGCAAGCCAATACTTAATAGTAAAAGAAAACAACTTAGGCGTATTCTCATGAGTTGCATTTATGGTTTAAGTTATTAATGTATTCTAGGCCTTTTTGTGAGGCAATGGCTCTAAAGTGATAATCTAAAAAGTGACTTACTAAATAAGGAATAGTGTATTTATCCATCGGGAAATACTCACTGTCTTTAATGCCTTCTAAAGTCATAAAGTAAAAGTTGAGCACGATTTCATTATCTATATCTTGTCGATAATAACCGTTTTCTTTACCTCGTTTGAGGTTGTTACCAATGCTCAACTTCATTCGTTCTACTTTTAATTCTTTTAAAGCTTCATCGACTTTTGGGTAGTACTTGCAAAGTTGAAATTGAGGAGAAGCTTTCTCTTCTTTTAATCTCTTTAAAATAAATTCATGAATTTTTAAAAGCTCATCGATCGGGTTATACTCTTCAGCAATAATCTCGTCAATGCCTGCGGTAATGCAATTGAATAATTCAATAGCACAAGCTTCCACCAGTTTTCCTTTATTGGGGAAATGGCTGTAAATGGTTTTTTTAGATATGCTTAATTTTTCAGCAATATCATCCATCGTGACACTTTTAAACCCTAAAGTTAAAAACATGTCTGTAGCGGTATCTAAAATATCTTCTTTCAGAATCGGGGGCAAAAGTAACATGGAAACTTTGAGTACAAAAAAAGTTTCCGTAGTTTTTTATTAAATTAAGATTAAATAATTCAGGACGTTCCAAAATCACTTAATTATGGTATTTTAGCCAAAAATTTATCGAAAGCTATGAGTGATATTTCTTTCTATAGAGAAGAGTTTTTAAATTATTTAGAAAGTAATTTATCGAAGAAAGAACCTGTTAATTTATATGAGCCAATTTCCTACATTCTTCAGTTAGGTGGAAAAAGATTAAGACCGGTTTTAGTATTAATTTCTACGGAAGCTTTTGGGGTTTCTTATAAAAAAGCGCTAGACGCAGCCTTAGCGATAGAGGTTTTTCACAACTTTTCGTTGGTGCATGACGATATTATGGATGATGCACCCTTGCGAAGAGGTAAAGCAACCGTTCATGAAAAATGGGATGTAAATACCGGTATTCTTTCTGGTGATGCAATGTTGATAAAAGCTTATCAGTTATTCGAAAACTACGATGGTTCACAATTTAAAGATTTGGCAAAATTGTTTAGCCGCACGGCAATTGAAGTTTGCGAAGGGCAACAATACGATATCGATTTTGAAACCCGAGACGACGTGACGATCGATGACTATTTAAAAATGATCGAATACAAAACAGCAGTTTTGGTAGGAGCTTCTTTAGAAATGGGGGCTATCGTTGCGAACGCGCCAAAAGAATTGCAGAAAGGAATTTACGATTATGGTCGATTAATCGGGATTGCCTTTCAGTTGCAGGACGATTATTTAGATGCATTTGGCGATCCTGAAACTTTTGGGAAGCAAGTTGGCGGTGATATTATTGAAAACAAAAAAACTTATCTTTACTTAAAAGCGCTTGAAAAACTTTCGAAAGAAGAAGCAGAGCAATTAAGACATTTGTACACCATTTTACCCACCGATAATGCGCAAAAGGTAGAAACGGTTAAGCATTTGTTTGAAGAAAGTGGCGCTGCTGAAAAAACACGTGAAGAAATCGCGAATTATACAGAAGAAGCTTTTCAGTTATTAGAAAAATTAGATATTAAATCTGCACAAAAAAACTTATTGAGAGATTTGGGTGAAAGCTTGCTAACGAGAACGATTTAGTAATCGATTGCATAATAAATGTTAATTTTTCATAAAGTTTAGGTGGTATAGAGAAAAATATGTCGAACTATAGCAGAAATTTATAATATATTTCTGCCTATATCTTGTAAAAATTGTATTTTTGACAATGTTTTAAAAACATAAGTGTATATTCCTATCTATGGATCAATTTTCATTTCTAAATGCGGCACACACCGCATATTTTGCAGAACTTTACGATCAATATCTACAGTTTCCTGATAGTGTAGAGCCGAGTTGGAGAGCTTTTTTTCAAGGTTTCGATTTTGGTAAAGGCTTAAGTGTGGTTGAAGAAACTGAAACTTCTTCAGAAAATAAGACTGTCGCAGAGCCAGGAAATGGTACTGTTGTAAATGTTCCCGATAACGTTTTAAAAGAATTTCAGGTCGTTCAGCTTATCGATGGCTATCGTACTCGAGGTCATTTGTTTACCAGAACAAATCCGGTGCGTGAGCGAAGAAAGTACGAGCCGACTTTAGATATCGAAAACTTTGGTTTAGAACAGTCAGATCTAGAAACTGAATTTTCTGCCGGAGAGATCTTAGGATTAGGGACTACTTCCTTAAAAAATATTATTCAACATCTAAAGAACATTTATTGTGAGTCGATAGGGATTGAGTATATGTATATTAGAAAACCGGAAGAAATTCAATGGATTCAGCAGAAGTTGAATGTTAATGAAAATCATCCGCAGTTTTCAAAAGATCAGAAAAAACATATCCTTAAAAAGTTAAACGAAGCTGTTTCTTTTGAAGGGTTTTTGCATACCAAGTACGTAGGTCAAAAACGATTCTCTCTTGAAGGAGGTGAAAGTTTAATTCCTGCTTTAGATGCGCTTATTGAAGCTGCTGCAGAAAAAGGTGTGAAAGAATTCGTAATGGGTATGGCTCACCGTGGTCGTTTAAATACCTTAACCAATATTTTTGGTAAAAGCGCTAAAGATATTTTTAGTGAATTTGATGGTAAAGATTACGAGCAAGAAGTGTTTGACGGTGATGTTAAATATCACTTAGGTTGGACCTCTTGTAGAACCACCGATAGTGGTAAAGATATTAACTTAAATATTGCTCCTAACCCTTCTCACTTAGAGACTGTTGGTCCTGTGGTAGAAGGTATTGCTAGAGCAAAACAAGATGGGCATTATTTAGGATCTCCTGAAAATGTATTACCAATTATTGTGCACGGTGATGCGGCGATTGCCGGTCAAGGGGTGGTTTATGAAACTGTTCAAATGGCACAATTAGAAGGTTATAGAACAGAAGGAACCATTCATATCGTTGTAAATAACCAAATCGGGTTTACAACCAATTACCTAGATGCAAGATCTTCTACTTATTGTACGGATGTTGCAAAAGTAACTTTATCTCCGGTGTTACACGTAAATGCCGATGATGCAGAAGCTGTGGTACATGCGATGTTGTTTGCGTTAGATTTTAGAATGCAATTTGGTCGAGACGTATTTATCGATCTTTTAGGATATAGAAAATATGGTCATAACGAAGGTGATGAACCTCGTTTTACGCAACCAAAATTATACAAGGCAATTGCAAAGCACGATAATACGAGAGATATCTACGCTGAAAAATTAGTGAAAGATGGTATTGTCGAGAAAAATTACGTTCAGAAATTAGAAAAAGATTATAAAGATAATCTTGAAGATAGCTTAGAAAGTTCGCGAAAAGAAGAAACTACCAAGATCACTCCGATTATGCAAGACGAGTGGGAAGGTTATTCTTATGCGACTGAAAGCGATATGATGGAAACCGTAGATACTACAGTAGATTTAGATGAATTAACTGCGGTTGCTGAAAAAATTACCAATTTACCGGAAGATAAGAAGTTCTTGAGAAAGGCTGCTAAGCTAATTGCAGCTCGAAATAAAATGTATTTCGAAACTAACAAGTTAGATTGGGGAATGGCAGAACTTTTAGCTTATGGTACTTTGCTAAAAGAAGGTCACAACGTTAGAATGACTGGTCAAGATGTGGAGCGTGGTACATTCTCTCACCGTCACGCAGTTTTAAAAGTTGAAGAAAGCGAAGAAGAAGTGGTGTTGCATAATCAAATTGCAGACGAGCAAGGTCATTTCTATATTTATAACTCGCTACTTTCAGAATATGGTGTGGTAGGTTTTGATTACGGTTATGCAATGGCAAACCCTAAAACCTTAACCATTTGGGAAGCCCAATTTGGTGACTTTAGTAACGGTGCGCAAATTATGCTAGATCAATATATTTCTGCTGCAGAAGATAAGTGGAAATTACAAAACGGTTTAGTAATGTTCTTACCTCACGGTTACGAAGGTCAGGGGGCAGAGCACTCTTCAGCAAGAATGGAAAGATACCTTCAGCTTTGTGCTAAAGATAATATGTATGTGGTCGATGTAACGACACCTGCTAACTTATTTCACTTATTAAGAAGACAAGTGAAAGTAGGTTTCAGAAAGCCACTTATTGTATTTACGCCGAAGAGTTTATTGAGACACTCTAAAGTGATTTCAACCAAAGAAGAATTAGCAGAAGGAAGTTTTCAAACCGTGTTAGACGATCCGAATGCAGATACTAAAAAGATAAAAACCTTAGTGTTCTGTACCGGTAAGTTCTATTACGATCTGTTAGATAGAAAAGAAAAAGACGAAAGAGATGATGTGGCGTTAGTAAGATTGGAGCAATTATTCCCGATCCCAACGAGCAGAATTAAAGAAATTATCAATAAATACGAAAATGTAGACGATTTAGTCTGGGCGCAAGAAGAGCCAAGAAACATGGGAGCTTATTCTCACTTGTTACTTCATTTAAATGAGATGAGAGATTTTAGAGTTTGCAGTAGAAAATTCTACGGAGCTCCGGCAGCAGGTAGTGCTGTAAGATTTAAGAGAAGACACGAAAGAGTGATCAACAGTGTTTTCGATAAAACAATTAATGACTAACTTTAGAAATACGATACCGAAATTATTTAAATTATGGCTTTAGAAATGAAAGTCCCTTCACCAGGGGAATCAATTACAGAAGTTGAAATCGCAGAATGGCTTGTAGAAGATGGTGATTATGTAGAGAAAGATCAAGCGATTGCAGAGGTAGATAGCGATAAAGCAACACTAGAATTACCTGCTGAAGCAAGCGGAATTATTACCTTAAAAGCAGAAGAAGGTGACGCTGTGCAAGTAGGTGAGGTGGTTTGTTTAATCGATACCGAAGCAGAAAAACCTGGTGGTGGCGAGTCTGCTGAAAAAGAAGAAGCAGAACGACAAGAAAAAGCTGAAGAGGATAACAGTAAAAAAGCAGAGGCTAAAACTGAAGAACCTTCAAAATCTTCAACCGAAGAACAGAAACAAGACGATAAAAATTACGCTACAGGAACTCCTTCTCCGGCAGCTAAGAAAACTTTAGAGGAAAAAGGCATCGATGCAAAAGATGTAAAAGGAACCGGCAAAAACGGAAGAATAACTCAAGATGATGCGGTAAAAGCAAAACCATCGATGGGAACTCCAGGTAACGGTAGTCGTAGCGAATCTCGTAAAAAAATGTCGATGCTTCGTCGTAAAGTTGCAGAACGTTTAGTAAGTGCTAAGAATGAAACAGCAATGCTTACCACGTTCAATGAAGCAGATATGTCGGCTATTTTCGAATTAAGAAAAAAATACAAAGAAGACTTTAAGGCAAAACACGATGTGAGTTTAGGTTTTATGTCTTTCTTTACAAAAGCGGTAATTAGAGCTTTAGAGCAATATCCTGCAGTAAATAGTATGATCGACGGTAAAGAAATGATTACTTACGATTATAAAGATATTAGTATTGCGGTTTCAGGGCCAAAAGGTTTAATGGTTCCTGTGATTAGAAATGCTGAAAGCTTAAGCTTTAGAGGCGTTGAGGCAGAAGTAAAACGCTTAGCACTTCGTGCAAGAGACGGTAAGATCACGGTAGATGAAATGACCGGAGGTACTTTCACGATCTCTAATGGAGGAGTTTTTGGTTCTATGCTTTCAACACCAATTATCAACCCACCACAAAGTGGTATTTTAGGAATGCACAATATTATTGAGCGTCCGGTAGCGGTAGATGGTAAGGTTGAAATTAGACCAATGATGTACTTGGCACTTTCTTACGACCACAGAATTATCGATGGTAAAGAATCTGTTGGTTTCTTAGTGGCTATTAAAGAAGCGCTAGAAAGTCCAGAAGAATTACTAATGGACGGCGATATTAAAAGAGCCCTAGAATTATAAAAACAAAACGTATTTCTATAAATAAAAAGCCTTCATTTTTCAATGAAGGCTTTTTTATGTTTTTGAATATCTGTAATTTTTAATGATCTTAAAGAATTTTCAGCTTTAATATTAGCATAAAAGACTTACTTTAAAAACAAGCATTTCGATTTATAATCGATCACTGCTTTTCCTTTTTTAAGCACATCGGCACCGATAATTCCGTGAACTTTTTCAGCATCGTGGTCGGTTAAAGCTTGGTTTACGTGGCTTAGGTCAAAAACGACCAAGTCTATTTTTTTCTTTCGCCAATCTTTTATCTGTAAAGTGTTTTTGGTAGAAACCTGCGTAAGCATATTCGTGGCACCTGCTCCGGCTGCGCGAACATCACTATCTTCAGCAAAAAGTTTAAAGTGCTCAACCATTTCTTTACCTACGCAAGAACTTGATGCTCCGGTATCTAAAATAAAATTTCCTTGAACACCATTAATTTCTGCACTCAGTTCTAAATGATTGGTCGCAGTAGTGGTTAATTTGATTCGGTGGTAGCCTTTTTCTGTTAAAAATTTTCGCAAGCTCGACATTCTTCTTTTTTCAGCAAAGATAGACGAAGAATTTAAATTAGTTTTGCGAAATGAAAAAGCTTTAGTTCAATCGTATAAAGATTGAAGTGGAGCTACTTCAGCATAGATAAAATTTGAATTTTCATGAAATTAATAGATACGCATACCCATTTATACAGCGATGCTTTTGCAGAAGATAGAAATGAAATGATCGAGCGCGCCATTGCCGATGGTGTCGATAAATTTTACATCCCGGCGATCGATTCTCAAACTACGCAGGCTATGTATGATCTAGAACAAGCATTTCCCGATCGAATGTATTTAATGATGGGGCTTCATCCTACTTCAGTCAAAGAAAATTATGAGGAAGAACTAAGTCACGTTGAAGAAGAATTAGCAAAGCGTAAATTTTATGCGATTGGCGAAATTGGGATCGACCTCTATTGGGATCAATCAACATTGGAAATTCAGCAAGATGCGTTTAGAAGGCAAATAAAGTTAGCGAAAAAGTATAAGTTACCGATCGTGATTCATTGTAGAAATGCTTTCGATGAGGTTTTTGAAATTTTAGAAGAAGAAAAAGGTGATGATCTTTTCGGGATTTTTCATTGTTTTACAGGAACTTTAGCGCAAGCAAAACAAGCACTTCAGTATAACATGAAGTTAGGTATTGGTGGTGTAGTCACTTTTAAAAACGGTAAGATCGACAAGTTTTTAAATGAAATAGATCTGAAATATATTGTTATTGAAACCGATGCGCCTTACTTAGCGCCAAAACCCTTTCGAGGCAAAAGAAACGAAAGTGCCTATGTGGTAAAAGTTGCTGAAAAATTAGCTGAAGTTTATGATACTTCAGTAGAAGAAATAGCAGAAATTACTACAGAAAATGCCTTAGAAATTTTTCAAATTCATTAAAAATTATGCACGAAAATATCTCTAAAATTCTTCTCATCTATACCGGTGGAACCATTGGTATGATCAAAGATTACGAATCTGGTGCTTTAAAAGCTTTTAATTTTGATGAATTAT
>Ga0208471_1000449_pt1 | contig 14974 bp, 16 predicted proteins | sample DeeseametaMP0441_FD_184210 | JGI IMG/M metagenome (GOLD analysis project Ga0208471, IMG submission 184210) | Marine microbial communities from the Deep Atlantic Ocean - MP0441 (SPAdes) | ecosystem: Environmental > Aquatic > Marine > Oceanic | place: East of Rio de Janeiro, Brazil, South Atlantic...
CTGATTGTACACGGCGGCAACGATCTGCAGATCGGCGACGCCGACGCCGCAGCATTGCGTGCAGGCGCGCCCGATGCCGAATTTGTCGAGATCGATGCGATGAACCATGTGTTCAAGGAAGTGCCGGCCGACGACCCCTTCGCCAATCGCGCCAGCTATGCGGACGCGTCGCTCCCGGTCGCGCCGGCGCTGGTCGAGGCGGTCGCCGAGTTCGTCATGCGACCGCGAGGGGAAGAGAATTGAGCCGCAAGGACGACAAGGCATGGTTCGCACCCAAGCGCTACGGATATGGTGCGGGGCTGCCGGTCGCTTGGCAGGGCTGGGCCCTGCTGGCCGGCTACATCGTGATGATGCTGGGCTGCGTCGTGCTGGTCGAGTGGGACGCGGAAATCGGCCTGCCCGTGGCGGTTGTCGTCGGATTGCTGGCCACGCTCCTGCTGGGGTGGGTCGCGGCGGCCAGGACACGCGGCGGCTGGCGCTGGCGCTGGGGTGGCGATAGATAGCGCTGACAGATCGACGGAGTTAGCGCGATGTTAACCATCAAGTCCTATGCAATTGCCATGGTTTCGCCCTTCGTTCCTCCGGCCTCGCGCCTGCCACGCTGGCTTCTGGCCAGTGTAGCGCTCGTCGCTGTTGGGGCCATTCCCGTCGCCGCCCTGCTCGCGCAGAACGGGCCAAGTGCAAGCTTCACCGTCGCCGAAACCGGCCGTGGCTATGGCTCGCTGCAGGCGGCAGTCGATGCGATCGGCGATCGCGAAGGCACGGTGGTGATCGCGCCGGGTAATTGGAACGAGTGTGCTGTCCAGCGCGAGGGGGTGGTTCATTTCCGCGCTGCGGAAGCGGGCCGTTCGCTGCTTGGCGGGAAAGCGTGTGAAGGCAAGGCAGCCCTGGTCCTAAGAGGGCGCGGTGCCAGCGTGGAAGGCCTCGTCTTCGCCGATCTTGCGGTAGAAGACGGCAATGGCGCGGGCATCCGCCTCGAGGAAGGCCCGCTGCGCGTTTCGCAGAGCTGGTTCCGCGACAGCCAGCAGGGCATCCTTACCGCCAATGGTGTCGACAGCGAGCTGGTGGTCGACAAGTCCACCTTCACCCGGCTGGGCACTTGCGAATATTCGGGTGGCTGCGCGCATTCGATCTACGCCGGCGATTACGGCAGCGTCACCGTCACCCGCACGCGCTTCGAACAGGGCACCGGCGGACACTATCTGAAGTCACGCGCCGCGCGGATCGTGGTCGAGGATTGCAGCTTCGACGATGCCAATGGCAATGGCACCAACTACCTGATCGATCTGCCCAATGGCGGCAACGGCGTGATCCGCGGCAACTGGTTCGTGCAGGGACGCGACAAGGAAAACTGGTCGACGATGATCGCGATCGGAGCCGAGGGCGCGCGCTATTCATCCGACGGGTTGATCATTGCCGAAAACGATGCCCGGCTGGCCCCGGGCCTTACGCGCAACCCGTCCTTCGTGGCGGACTGGACCGGTGATGCGCTGGTGATCGAGAACAATCGTCTCGGACCCAATATCAGTTCGTTCGAGAGTCGCTGAAGGCGGGCGCGAAGGCGACTTCGCCTGCTGGCGTTGACCCCTCGAACGACAGGCACTGGAAATACTCCGCCGGTCCACCGGAGTATCGCAACGCCGGATCGTTCTCGAAGCCGAACCGCGAGTAATAGGCCGGGTCCCCCAGCACCACGAGCCCGTATGCGCCGCGCGCCTGCATGTCGGCGATGCCCCGCTTCGCAAGCGCCGAACCGATGCCCTGTCCATGCAGCTCTGGAAGCACGCTGAGCGGGGCGAGGCCGTACCAGCCGGTGGCACCGCCGGCGATCGTGACGGGAGAAAAGGCGATATGGCCTACGATCCGTTCGGCATCCTCCGCCACCAATGACAAGGCAAGGTCGCCATCCTCGCGCAAGCGGGCTGGGAGATGCTGTTCGTCGCCATCCGCAAAGGGCATGCCCAGGAACGCGGCCTCAATCACGGCATGGATCGCAGCCGCATCATCCGGGCTTTCGGGACGGATCGCGATTGCGCTCACAGGAGATGGCCCGACCGATCGCGCTTGGTCGCGAGGTAATGCGCATTGTGCGGATTGTCGGGCAGCGCGTGCGCTACGCGCTCGGTCACGGCAACCCCCTGCGCTGCCAGCGCTTCGACCTTGGCGGGATTGTTGGTCATCAGCCGGATCTTCTCGATCTTGAGCAATTCGAGCATCCGCGCCGCAGTGGGGAAATCGCGCGCCTCGTCGGGTAGCCCCAGACGGGTGTTGGCATCGACCGTGTCGAAGCCCTGGTCTTGCAAGCGATAGGCCCGCAGCTTGTTGATAATGCCGATACCGCGGCCTTCCTGGCGCATGTAGAGCAGCACGCCCCACCCGCCTTTGGCGGCCTCGTCGGCCATGGCATGCAGCGCCGCGTCGAGTTGCGGGCCGCAATCGCATTTGAGGCTGCCGAGCACGTCTCCGGTGAGACATTCGGAATGGAGCCGGACAAGCGGCGTCTGTTCGGCCCTCTGTTCGCCGATGACCAGCGCCACATGTTCGCGCGTGTCGTTGGGGCTGCGGAAAGCGACGATGCGCGCATCCTGCGAAGCCACGACCGGCAGTTTCGCGCGCGAGGCGATCTGCAGATGCACCGCATCGGTGAAGGTATCGACATCACTCGCATTCAGCGCAACGGCTTCGCCCGCGCCTTCGGGGGCGACCATGAAAGCGGGCAGGATCCCCGCAATGCGCGCCAGCTCCAGCGCGGCACGGGCCTGTGTCTCCCACCCTAGCGACAGCGCCTTGAACGGACCCTTGAGCGGGTTGGCCATGTCGAGCGCCGGATCGGCCACGGCCAGCGCGGCGGGTAGGTCGAACCGGTCGGCGCCGCGCATCAGCACCGGTTGGCGGGGGACCGCGGCCTCGATCTGGTTTGCAAGCTTGAGCGTCGCCGCGCGCGTCGCGGACAGCAGCATGCTTTCGGCGGAAATTTCGCCGAATGCGGTTTCGACCGGTTGCAGCAATGGCGCGCCGTCGATCGCCAGCGGCCAGCCGTGGCGCAGCGCATCGACTGCCTGCGCGGCGCGGCGCGCAGGGCTGGCAACAGGCGCGGGCTCCCTCAGAGCGCGAACTCCGTCACCAGGGGCACATGGTCGGACGGTTTCTCCCAGTCGCGCGCATATTCGTGCACCGAATGCGCCTGCGCCTCGCGGGCCAGTTCGGGGCTGGCCCACATATGATCGAGCCGGCGTCCGCGATCGTTCACTTTCCAGTCCTTCGAGCGATAGCTCCACCAGCTGTAATAGCGCTCGGGCGCCTTGATGTGCTCGCGTCCGATGTCACTCCAGCCATGCGCGTCCATGAAGCGCTGCAAGCTCTCGACCTCGATCGGCGTGTGGCTGACCACCTTGAGCAATTGCTTGTGGTTCCACACGTCGCTTTCGAGCGGGGCGATGTTGAAATCGCCCACGATCAACGTCGGCCGGTCGATCGCATCGGCCCAGCGGGTCATGCGTTCGAGGAAGTCGAGCTTCTGGCCAAACTTGGCGTTGATCTCGCGATTCGGTTCGTCGCCCCCTGCGGGAACGTAGACGTTCTCGACGATCATGTCCTGATGATCGGTCAATTCGACACCGACATGGCGCGCCTCGCCATTGTCCTGCCAATCGTGACGGCTGAACTCCTTGAGCGGGGTCTTCGCGACGGTCGCTACGCCGTGATAGCCCTTCTGCCCATGGACCGCGAAATGCTCGTATCCGAGCGCGCGAAACGCCTCGTAGGGGAACTGGTGCTCCTGGCACTTGATCTCCTGCAGGCACAGCACGTCGGGCGCCTGCTCCTCGATGAAGCGCTCGACAATGGGCATGCGCAGGCGGACGGAATTGATGTTCCAGGTAGCGATAGAAACCATGCGGGGGCTTTAGGTCGCTTGCCGCGTCGCAGCAAGCATGCACCCGCGCGGCGCGAGGCGGCTTTGCCTGCGCATCGGATACAAAAAACCCCCGTGCCGGGGGCATTGGCACGGGGGTTTCCTGTGAGCGTTCGTCACGCCTAGAACGAGATGAACCAGGTCGAGGGGGTCAACAGGGGGGAAACCCGCCTCGTGTCGTCTCGTAGATTGAAAATTACGCTCGTTTCGATTGCTCGTCTATGAACGTCGGGAAGCGGGGCGTCGCACACAGCCCACCGCTCGTCGCGGAGCCGTTTAACCCGGGCGACGGGACGATCGGCGCGGATCGCGGAAGGTGAATGCGCTGTCGGCCACGGCCACCCCGTAGCGCTGGTTGGCGAGCCGTACCGTGGTGCGGTGATTCTGCGAATCGAGCGCGACCCAATGCGTCAGCCGCAACCCGCCGGGGGCCGAGGCGTCGCGCGCGAAGATCAGCGTGATCACGCCGAATTCGGGGCGTTTGGTGTCGCGCACTTCGACGCTGACGACATCGGGGTGGCCTGTAGGGACCAGCTTGCCGTAACGTTTCACGTCGCGGCTGGGATCGAGCAGCGCGCCGAGGGGCGAATTGCTGATCGGCCAACGCTGGACCTGGCTGACCTCGTAATCGACCATGTACATCGACTTGCCGTTCGACACGATGAGCATGGGCACGCCCTTTTCGTATTCGAAGCGGATCTTGCCCGGACGCTTGAGCGTCATCACGCCGCGCACGCTCTGGCCGCTGCGGTCGGTCTGGACGAAGTCGGCCTTCATCGTGGAAATGCCACGCAATGCGGCCACCGCGCGATCGAGATCGCCCTGCGCCGCCACTGCGGGGGCGGGGGCGAGGATGGCGGATGCGGGAAGCGCCGCGGCCAGCGTAAGAGCCAGCGCGGCGCGGATCGAGGTTTTCGATTTCGAAGACAAGATGCTCATGCTCCTGCGTTTAGGGTCGGAGCATTGAACCATCACTGAACCTGCTGCGTTCCCGCGGTTCAGCCAAACCAGCCGGAGCCGGCTTACTTGATCTTCGCTTCCTTGAATTCGACGTGCTTGCGAGCAACCGGATCGTACTTGCGGAAGGTGAACTTTTCCGTGTGGTTGCGCGGGTTCTTCTTGGTCACGTAATAGAAGCCCGTATCGGCGGTCGAGACGAGCTTGATCTTGACGGTTGCGGGCTTCGCCATGGCGTGTTCCTAAAGATCTGAAAGGGGCCGACGGGGCCCGAAAAAACAAGGGCGGCGCGTACAGCACCGCCGTTCCGGCGCGCCCATTGGGCGATTCACACGGGAAAGTCAAGCGTCCTACCAGTCGACCTTGCCGCGTTTGGCCTTCACGTCGCCGCGTGCTTTCTTGGCCTTCAGCCGCTTGACCTTGCCCACCCGGTTGACCCGGCTTTTCTTGCGTTTGCGCGGAGGCGTCAGCGCATCGGTAAGCAGCGCCACCAGCCGTTCGCGCGCCGCTTCGCGGTTCTGGTCCTGCGTGCGGTATTCGTTCGCGGTCAGCACGATCTCGCCGCCCTTGGTCAGCTTGCTGCCCGCGATCTCCTTCAATCGCTCGAACGCTTCGGGCGGCATCCCTAGCCGAAAGACGTTCACGCGCAGCTGGACGGCAGTGGCGACCTTGTTGACGTTCTGCCCGCCGGGGCCCGAAGAGGCGATGAACTTCTCTTCGGCGATGTCGAGCGCAGTGTCGGCGATGCGTCCCATTCAGCCGTGATCGTCCGCAAACCCCAGCGCGGTGAAATCGCGTGGCAGCGGCGCAGTGGCAGCGACCGGAGGCTTGCCGTCGCGCGGGACGCTGAGCGCAGCGGCATGGAGCATGGTGCGCGGCGCGCCTTTCCCGTTGCCATAGACCGGGTCGCCCAGCAGCGGCATGCCCAGCCCGGCCTGGCAGTGAACGCGGATCTGGTGCGTCCGCCCCGTCTCGGGGCGGAATTCGAGCAATGCACGGCCATCGACCTCGTGCAAGACGCGCCAATGCGTGATCGAGGGCTTGCCCTTCCTTGCCGCGATCATCCGCCAGCCCTTTTCCGCACTGCTGATCTTGGACAACGACAGTTCGATCGTCCCTTCGCTGTCTGCCGGTACCCCGGACAGCACGCCGAGATAGCGTTTCTCGACCACGCGATCCTCGAAGCATTTCGCAAACCGCTTGAGCGACTTGGGGTTGCGCGCAAGCAGCAGGCAGCCGCTGGTGTCGGTGTCGATCCGGTGTACCGGGACGGGCGCGCGCTGGAAGCCGAGCTTGAGCGCTTCGAAATGGTCTTCGAGGCTGCCGCCGCCGCGGCGCGGGCGTTCGATCGGCAGACCGGCGGGTTTGTCGATCACCAGCGCCTCGCCGTCTTCGAACAGGATCGGGATGTCGGTCATGCGGTCAGTTTCGCTTCCATCATGAGGCGGAGGGAATTGCCGAGCAGGAAGCCGCCCTCCAGATCTTCGATCCGCAGTTCGGCTTCGCGCGCGCGGCCCTCGTCGAGCAGCGTCTGGCGATAAACGCCGGGCAACAGGCCAAGCGTAGCGGGAGGTGTGAGCAGCACGCCATCGCTGCCGCGTACGAAGATATTGGTGACGCATCCCTCGGTCAGCAAGCCGTCTTCGCGCACGAACAGGGCTTCCTGCGCGCCATGCGCGCGCGCGATGCGCTGCGCATCCTCGTAGAAGCCGCGATCGCTGGTCTTGTGTCGTAAACGCCAGTCGCCGGGATCGACCGGCAGCGGCATGACGATGCAGCGCGCCGGTTCGTCCCACGGACCGGGCAGGTCATGCGCTTCCAAGGCGATCGCGCCCGAACGCGCGGCCAACAACCGGACCCGGCTCGGCTTCTCGAGCACGAAGCACAGCGCGTGCAACTGGTTGCGCGCCTCGTGACGATCGAAGGAAAAGCCGAGTTCTGCGGCGCTCGTCTTCATTCGCAGCAAGTGGGTTTCGAGAAACGGGATGCCTGTCTCGGGGGTGAAGCGCATGGTCTCGATCAGATCGAATTGCGCCGCGCCGTGCTCGGGCGAACTGCTGCGGGCAAAGGCGCCCTTGAGCAGCGCCTCGCGCCATTCGGTGCGCGGTTCGCTGTCGGCGACGATCGCGCCACCGACGCCCAGCACTGCCTTGCCGCGGCCGTTCTCGATTTCGGTCAGGCGCAGCGTTCTGATAGCGACATTGAATGCCGCGTCGCCATCGGCGCCGATCCTCCCGATCGCGCCGCAATAGGGGCCACGCGGATCGCGCTCGACAGCGTCGATCAGTTCCATTGCGCGAATTTTGGGCGCGCCGGTGATCGAGCCGCAGGGAAACAAGGCGCGCACCAGATCGAGCGCGTTCGCATCGTCCTTCAGCCTAGCGCGCACCACGCTGACCATCTGATGGACGGTTGGATAGCTTTCGACGGCAAAGGGTTCGTCCACGCGCACGCTGCCGGCATCCGCGACGCGCGCCAGATCGTTGCGCATGAGGTCGACGATCATGAGGTTCTCCGCCCGATCCTTGACCGATGCGGCAAGCTCCCCGGCCAGCGCACGATCGGGTTCGGGCTCGCTCGCCCGTGGACGCGTGCCCTTCATCGGCTTGGCCTTGGCTTCATTGCCTTTGAGCGACACGAACAGTTCGGGGCTCAGGCTGAGCAGCCAGTGCGAACCGTCGAACACCACCCCGCCATAACCTGCCTGCGCCGCGGGACGCAGCGCACCGTAAAGCGCGAGCGGATCGCCCGTGAAGTTGCCTGCCAGCGGAAGGGTAAGATTGGCCTGGTAGATATCGCCCGCGGTGATCGCCTGCTGCAGGCTGGCGAAGGCCTGGGCATAGCCACCGGGCGAAACCTGCGGTTCGAGCGGGCCAATTCCGGCGCGGCCTTCGGCATGACCCGCGAGCCATTCGGGCATGGCGCTGGCCGCGATCCGCAGGGGCTGGTCGAATAACCCCAGCCAGACCAGCGGGCCTTGCCCACCGACGCGGCGGTCGGCAAGCGGCGCCAGCCTGGGTTCGAGCGCGAGCCCCGCCTCATAGCCGATATAGCCTGCCAGTTCGCCACCCTCGCGCCGCGCCGCATCGGCCGCGGCGAGCACATCGGCCACCTGGTCGGCGCGATACGCGACGAATGTCCGCTGCGGGTTTTCGAACAGCAAAGCGTCGGCCGCGCCGCTTTCGCGGGCATCATCGAGCAGGACAAAGGGACGCCGTTCCGCCATCGCCCGCAGCCTTTACCGCAAGCGCCGCGCCTGTCGAGGGATAGCTTGACCGCACCCACAAGGCTGCGCCACACCGCCGGCCAGCTATCATCCACCGGGAGCGGGCACGACACATGGGCGAAATCTTTCTGGGCCTCGGCGCGAATGGCGAAAACCAGCACCTCCGGCTTGGCCAGGCCAATCGTCATGGCCTTATCGCCGGAGCTACGGGGACCGGCAAGACCGTCACGCTGCAGGGGCTGGCGGAAAGCTTCTCGGCTGCGGGCGTTCCCGTCTTCGTCGCCGATGTGAAGGGCGATTTGGCGGGCATTTCGATGGCCGGTTCGCCGCAGTTCAAGCATGCCGACAAGCTCGAAGAACGCGCAAAGCAACTGGGCATGGACGATTATGCCTATGCCGATAACGCCGCTGTGTTCTGGGATCTCTATGGCGAGCAGGGTTTTCCCATCCGGACCACGATTTCGGAGATGGGCCCGCTGTTGCTGGCCCGCCTGCTCGATCTCAATGACACGCAGGAAGGCGTGCTCAACATCATCTTCCGCTATGCCGATGATAACGGGCTCTTGCTGCTGGACCTGGGCGACCTGCAGTCGATGCTCGCCTTTGCCTATGAAAACGCCAAGGACATGTCCGGCAAATACGGCAATGTCTCGAAGCAGAGCGTCGGTGCGATTCAGCGCCAGCTGCTCGGTTTCGAAAGCCAAGGCGCGGACATGTTCTTCGGCGAGCCCGCACTGGAGATCGACGACTTCCTCGCGGTGGACGATCAGGGCCGCGGGGTCATCAATGTGCTCGCGGCCGACAAGCTCATGCGTGGGCCCAAGCTCTACGCCACCTTCCTGTTGTGGCTGCTGGCTGAACTGTTCGAGACGCTGCCCGAGGTGGGCGATCCCGAGAAACCCAAGCTGGTGTTCTTCTTCGACGAGGCACACCTCCTGTTCGACGATGCGCCCGAGGCACTGGAAGATACGGTCGAGCAGGTCGTCAGGTTGATCCGGTCGAAGGGGGTCGGCGTCTTTTTCGTCACGCAGAACCCGATCGACATTCCCGAGAAGATCGCCGGCCAGCTGGGTAATCGCGTCCAGCATGCTCTGCGCGCATTCACCCCGCGCGACCAGCGGGCGATCAAGGCCGCGGCGGAAACCTTCCGCATCAATCCCGATCTCGACGTCGCCGAAGCGATCACCAAGCTCAAGGTCGGCGAGGCGCTGGTATCCACGCTGGACGAAGACGGTGCACCGACCGTGGTCCAGCGAACGCTGATCAAACCGCCACAGTCGCGGCTTGGCCCGGTCACCGAGAAAGAGCGCAAGATCGTCAATTCGGTGAGCGAGCTCGACGGCAAATACGATACCGCAGTCGATCGCGAGAGCGCCGAAGAGGTGCTGGCCGCGAAGGCTGCCGATGCCGCGGAAACCGCCGCCGAGGTCGAGGAAAAGGGCGAAAAGGAGGTGCGCAAGCGCCGCCGCAAGACCACGTCCCTGTGGGAGCGGGCCGGGAAGGCTGCTGCGGGCGCTGCGGCGAGCAGCGCGGCATCGATCATCGCCGCCAAGGTCATGGGAAGGAAGAGCCGAGCCAATCCTGTGCGGACAGCGGCTACCTCGGCTGCTGGAACCATCGCCAGCGAATTCGGCGGCAGCATCGCCGGCCGGTTCGTCCGCAACCTCGTCGGCGGATTGATGCGCTAGAGCGGGATCCGGATTTCCGCGCGCAGGCCACCGGTCGGGCGGTTCGCCAGCACCAGCGATCCGCCATGCTGCTCGGCGACTGCACGGGCCAGCGTCAAACCGAGCCCCGCGCCGCCGGTTTCGCGATTGCGGCTCGCCTCGCCACGAGTGAAGGGCTCGAGCATGTCGTGGATCCGTTCGTCGGGAATGCCGGGCCCGTCGTCGTCGACGCGCAGCACCGCGTTCCCGCCCTCGCGCAAAACGGCGACTTCGGCCGAACCGGCATAGCGTAGCGCATTCGTAACGAGGTTGCGCAGGCCACGCTTGAGCCAGGTCAGGTGAACGGGAGCAGCCACGCGCTCGCCCTCGCTCAACGTCACCGGTTGGCCCATATCCTCGAATTCCTCCATGACGGATGCAGCCAGCGCGCCGAGCTCGGTCATTTCGGGAGTAGCGTCGCTGCGGCCGATGCGCGCAAGCGAGAGGATTTCGTCGAGTGTGCGCGTGATGTCCTCGATAGTCGCGGCCATCTTGGTGCGCGCGTTATCGTCCTCGACGCTTTCGATCCGCACTCGCAAGGCGGCGAGCGGTGTTTTGAGGTCATGTCCGATCGCGCCGAGCATGACGTCCTTCTCGTCGAGCATCGAACCGATCCGGGCCTGCATCGCATTGTGCGCGTCGATCAAACGCCGGACATCATCCGGACCGCTCGCAGCAAGCGGCTCCTCGGGCGCGCCGGCGCTGCCGAAACGGCGCGTGCGTTCGGCCAAAGTAGCCAGTGGGCGGGTGATGCGGCGGAGCACGAAATAGAGGAGTCCGACCAGCACGAGGAACTGGATGAGCGTCTGCAACAGCAGCGTGCCGACCAGCCCGCGGTCGCGCGGAGGGACAGCGATGCGGGCGACCTGCCAGTCGGCCTCCCCCTGCTGGCGCAGGCCCACGACGAGCAGTTCGTGCGGCGCATTGCGCAGGCGCTGCCGCCAGGCAGGGCTGGCGTCCTCGAGGCTTGCGATCAGAGGATCATCGCGCAGGCTGCGCTCGATCGCGACCACCTCTGCGACGGATAGTCCCTGTCGCTCGAGCTGCTGGGTGATGGCTGTTTCCCGCGCCGCATCGCGCTCATCGCCCGGCTGCAACGGGGTGGAGGTGGAATTGGCAAAACGGATGCTGCGGGGGAGGCGAATGATGGGTGCATCGTCGATGGCGCCGCGTCCGCCGCGCGGGCGCGGGGGGCGAACGCGGAGTTCGCGGTCCGGTCCGCCGCGCGCCTCGCGCCGTTGCCCGACCAGGAGCTGAAAGCTGGCAGCACTTGAAAGCGCGAATTCGCGGCGTTCGGAGGCCGCGCGATAGAGCATCACTGCCGAAATCGCCTGGGCAATGAGCAGTGCTGCGGCAAGCGCCAGCATGACCTGACCAAGCAGGCTGCGCGGGAGAACGCGCATCACGAAGCGTCGCTTCGCGCGGTGCGCGTGACATCGGCGCCGAAACGGTAGCCGCCGCCGCGCACGGTCTGGATGAAGTACGGGTTGCGGCTGTCGGCCTCGATCTTGCGGCGCAGCCGGCTGACCTGGTTGTCGACCGCGCGATCGAAGAGATGCGCTTCGCGCCCCTGCACCATGTCGAGCAGACGATCCCGGTCGAGCACCTGCCGTGGATGGTCGCAGAATGCGCGCAGCATGCGGAACTCGGCAGTCGATAACGGCACCAGCGCGCCGTCCGGATCGATCAGGCGGCGCTTGAGCGGATCGAGTTGCCAGCCTTCGAAAGCGTAGAACAGCTCTTCTTCGGGTGCGATGGCAGGGCGTTCGGCGCGACGCAGGACCGAACGGATGCGCGCGACCAGTTCGCGCGGTTCGAACGGTTTCGTGACATAATCGTCGGCGCCGATCTCGAGCCCGATTATGCGGTCCATCGCTTCACCCTTCGCGGTGAGGAGGATGGTGGGCAGACCACGGCTCTCAACGAGATGACGACAAAGCGAAAGGCCGTCCTCGCCGGGCATCATGATGTCGAGCAGCGCGAGGTCGGGGCTTTCCTGAGCCAGGAGTGTGCGCGCCTGCGCCGCGCTTTCGGCCTCGCGCACGGCGAACCCCTGGCGGACGAGATACTCCGCCAGGGGTTCACGCAGGCTGCGTTCGTCGTCGACGAGCAGGATGGAAGTGGGCGTGGGGTCGGTCATGATCGATCCTGTCCGCGCCTACTGCCGGGTGAAGCGGGCACGCAAGGGCTTACTGCCCGCGCCGTTGTTCGCGGCGCTGCTTGCGTTCGGCCTTGGCGGCGTCGCGCTCGGCCGCGGAAATCGCGCCGTCGGCGTTGCTGTCGAGGCGGGTGAAGCGGGCCATGGCGGCGGCATCGAATTCTGCGCGGCTGATCGCCTTGTCGCCATTGGTATCGACGCGTTCGAGCATCCGCATCCCGCGTTTGCCCCGCTTGCCGCGCTGCCCGCGTTCGCCGCGCGCTTCGTGCATCGCCTTCAGCTCAGATTGCGAGAGGCCACCCGAATTGTCGGTATCGGCCGCTGCGAAGCGTTCGGCCATGCGTTCGCTGCGATCGCTGCCGCGCTTTCCACGTCGTTCGGCGCGCTCGGGTCGGTCGCCGCGTTCGGGGCGTTCGGCTTCGCGCGCTTCGCGGGCGGCCTGCATTTCCGCGATCGTCAGTTCGCCATCACCATTGGTGTCGGCGCGGGCAAACATCGCTTCACCGCGTGCAGCCCGGTCCTGCGCATCGAGCACGCCGTTGCCATTCGCATCCATGCGCGCAAAGCGGTCGGCGCTCTGGCTCTGCATTTCGGCGAGGGTGACGGTGCCGTCACCATTGGTGTCGGCATTGTGGCCGGCGCCGCGATACTGGGCGATGGCGGTGGTTCCGGTCAGCGCGAGCGCTGCAGCGGACAGGGCGAGGATGGTCTTCTTCATAGCATGTCTCCAAAAGTCTGGAGAGCTGCGACGGACCAGGGGTCTGAGGGGAGGAACGGTATGCCCGCCGCAGCTCGTGTCCCCCTTCTAGGCACGCCATGTCGCAGCAATATGCCGAATCGCGCGTGAATTGTAACGGAATGCATCAACCGCGGCTTCGCGTTCATCGGGCGGCAAGTCAGCGCGGACGGTGCTGCGTGCCTTCGCCTGCGGTGATGAAGATCGCGGTGGCTTCATCGGCAATATCGGCAATGTGCCAGACGCCGGGCGGATTGATGGCGTATTCGCCCGGTCGCAGCGTGACCGTTTCGCATTGCCCGTCCGGAAATTCCTGCACCAGAATCATCTCGCCCGCAGTGCAGATCACCACCTCCTCGCCCAGCGGGTGCATTTCCCAGCTGGACCAGCTCTGGGTGAAGCAGTGCGCGCTGACCAAGCGACCCTCGCGTCCGTCGGCACCGTGCCGTTCGCCGTAGGCTTCGTACCATTCGAGCCCGTCGAACGGTGGCTGCGGCACTGCGGTCGCGCCGAGGCCGAGATGGATGAAACTGTCGGCAAGGCGGCGCGGCGCATGCATGTCAGGCCACCTTGTCCATCAGGAAAGCATTGAGCTTGTTGCCGTCGGGGTCGCGAAAATAGGCGGCATAGAACACGAGCCCGTTATCGTCGGGCTCGCCGCGCGGCCCGGGGGCACCCTCGTCGCTCCCCCCATTGGCGAGCGCGATGTCGTACAGCCGCTGGACCTGCGCACGGTCTTTTGCCTCGAGCGCGACCATCGTACCATTGCCAACACTGGCGGGCTTGCCGTCGAACGGCATGGTCGCGGCGATGCCCGGCGCGCCATCGGCATCGCCCCAGGCGATGAAGCTGTCGAACTCCATCATCCGGCCGACACCCAGTTCGGCCGCCAGCGGATCGTAAAATCGCGCCGCCCGTTCGAGGTCGCTGGTTCCCACCGTTACGTAGCCGATCATGCACATTCTCCCTTGAAGAAACGATTCGCGACCGGCTGGAACATTATGGGAACATTGCGTGCTCTACAAGGGCGCGCACTGGTCTTCGAGCCACGCCAGATCGTCACCCTCCAGCTGGGGGGCAAGCACGGCGCGCACCGCGGTATGATAGTTGTTCCACCAATCGATCTCGGCGTCCGTCAGCAGCGCCTTGTCGACCAGCGTGCGATCGAGCGGGACGAAGGTGAGCGTCTCGAAACCGAGATACTTGCCTTCGCTGCCCTCGATCCCTGCATCGACCACCAGGACGAGGTTTTCGATGCGGATGCCGTATTCACCGGGCTTGTAATAGCCCGGTTCGTTGGAGAGGATCATGCCTTCGCGCAGCGGGGTCTCGGTGCCCGGGAAGGCGCCGCCGGGCTTGCTGATCCGCTGAGGCCCCTCGTGCACGGAGAGAAAGCTCCCGACACCGTGGCCGGTGCCATGGCCGTAATCGACCCCGCCGTTCCAGAGGTGCATGCGCGCCAGCGCATCGAGCGCGCCGCCGCTGGTGCGGTCGGGGAATTTCTGCATGTCGAGCTGGATGTGCCCCTTGAGCACGCGCGTGTTGCGCTCGACCATTTCGGCGGTCGGCTCGCCCGGACCGATCCACACGGTGCGGGTGATGTCGGTCGTCCCGTCGAGATACTGGCCGCCCGAATCGACGAGATAGATCGACGATGGCGGGATCGGGATATTGCTGTCTTCGTCGACCTTGTAATGCGGCAGCGCGGCATGGCCCGCCGCAGCGCTGATCGTGTCGAAGCTCGCATCCTTGAGCAGGCCGCCCGCTTCGCGGAATTCGCGCAGCTTGGCCGCCGCGGCGAGCTCGTCGACGGCGCCCTTGGGCGCTTCGATGCCGAGCCAGCGCAGGAACCGCGCCACGGCGGCACCATCGCGCGACTGGGCATCGCGGTGGCCCTGCTGTTCGGCCGGGTTCTTGATCGCCTTGGGCAGCACGGTCGGATCGTCGGTGCGCACCACGCTGGCGCCGCCCTGTTCCAGCGCGTGGAAGATGCCCGCCACCGCATGGTTCGGATCGACCGCGACCCGCTTGCCCTCCAGCGCCTCGAGCGCGGGTACGAATTCCGCGCGGTCGCGCACCGTCACCGCATTGCCGAGATGCTGGGTGAGTTCGGGCGTGACCTTGTCGGGCGCGATGAATAGGTCGGCGGTGCCATCGGCATGCGCCAGGACATAGGACAGCGCGACCGGCGTGTTGTCGACATCGCTGCCGCGCATGTTCAGCAGCCACGCGACCGAATCGAGCGCGCTGACGACGGTCGCGTCATAGCCTTCCTGCT
>Ga0208471_1000455_pt1 | contig 14894 bp, 7 predicted proteins | sample DeeseametaMP0441_FD_184210 | JGI IMG/M metagenome (GOLD analysis project Ga0208471, IMG submission 184210) | Marine microbial communities from the Deep Atlantic Ocean - MP0441 (SPAdes) | ecosystem: Environmental > Aquatic > Marine > Oceanic | place: East of Rio de Janeiro, Brazil, South Atlantic...
TTTGTCATTCCCGCGAAAGCGGGAATCCATTATTTCAGATACTTACAAGTTCCTGGATTCCCGCTTTCGCGGGAATGACAACTATTTACGAGTGCATCAAATAATGAAAGGAGAAAAAATGTCTAAACCTCTTTGGCAGCCGAGTCTCGAATTAAAAGAAAAAACCGTGATGACTCGCTTCAGCAAAAAAATTCAGCAACGGTACAATCTTCCGGATATTGAATATGCAACTTTGCACCAGTGGTCGATTGAGAATCCAGAACTTTTTTGGGAAGAAGTTTGGCACGATTGTGAAGTCCGCTCATCCGCTACCTGGAGCAAAGTAATGAGCAAATCTGGTTTCAGCAAAAAAATCGGCACCGAATCTTCAGGATGGTTTACAGGAGCAAAATTAAATTTTGCAGAAAATTTGTTAGCACAGGGTAAGGCTGAAAATGAGGCTCTATGTTTTATAGGCGAAGACGGCAAAACGAGTTCATTGAGTTATGCGGATTTGCGAAAAGCAGTCGCGCATTGTGCTTCCGGAATGAAGTCGCTCGGAGTTTGTGAAAAGGATCGGGTGGCCGCAGTGATTCCAAATTGTCCGGAAGCAATTATCGGCATGTTGGCTGCCGCAAGTCTGGGCGCAATTTGGTCTTCCTGCTCACCTGATTTTGGAATTAACGGAATTTACGATCGGCTCGGACAAATTTCGCCAAAAATTTTAATCACTGCAAACGCGTATAACTATAATGGTAAAGAACACGATTGTCTGATTAAAATCCGTGAAATCACCAAGCGCATTGCTAGTATTGAAGCGGTGTTTGTAGTTCCATTTACGGAATCGCCAATGGTATTGCAGGACAAGGAACAAGGATGGGACGCACTACTGGACCTTTCTGCCGATAGCATAAATTTCGCTCAACTGCCTTTTGACCATCCACTTTATATTCTTTACTCTTCAGGAACAACAGGTTTGCCAAAATCTATTGTTCATGGTGCAGGAGGCACCTTGCTCAAGCATCTAACTGAGCACCGTTATCACGCGGATTTGCAGCCTGGCGACCGGTTGTTCTTTTTTACAACATGCGGCTGGATGATGTGGAACTGGTTGGTGAGTGGACTTGCATCCGGAGCTACACTTATTTTGTATGATGGAGCCCCTGCATTTCCGGACATGAGCCGAATGTGGCGTTTAATTGATGATCAGCGTATCACTCATTTTGGCACAAGCCCAAAGTTTCTGGGTGCGGTAAATAAAGCCGGATATTCACCAAAAGAAAATCATCAGCTGGATTCGTTACGAGCTATTTTATCAACAGGGTCTCCACTTCCTGCAGATTTGTTTTCATGGATTTATGCGGAAGTTGCTTCGGTTGTACTCATGTCAGTCGCAGGCGGTACAGACATCGCCGGTTGTTTTATGGGTGGAAATCCAAACTTGCCGGTTTACTCTGAGGAACTTCAATGCAAAAGTTTGGGTATGAATATTCTTGCATACAATCCTGAAGGAAAATCAGTAGTTTGTGAAAAAGGAGAATTGGTTTGTGCCACGCCATTTCCGTCAACACCAATCTATTTCTGGAATGATTCTGATGGTAAAAAATATCACAAATCATATTTTGAAAATTTTCCGGATGTTTGGACACATGGTGATTTTATCGAAATTACGGAGCATGGCGGTGTGATTGTCTTTGGCCGAAGCGACACTGTACTCAATCCCGGAGGAGTACGTATCGGTACGTCTGAAATATATCGGCCTGTTGAGCAAATGCCGGAGATATTGGACAGCCTGGTTTTAGCCCAGCCCTGGGAAAATGATGTGCGGATTGTGCTGTTTGTGGTGTTATGCGAAGGACACCAACTCGATGCTGAGTTAGTCGCAAAAATAAAATCAACCATTCGCAAAGATACTACACCACGTCATGTTCCGGCACGGATTTTTGCAATTCCGGATGTGCCACGAACAATCAGCGGAAAAAAGGTGGAAAAGGCCGCATTACAAACTATTAAAAATGAAAAGGTTGAAAATACCGCTGCACTCGCAAATCCGGAAAGTTTGGAATACTTTTCAAAATTACGAGAAGAACTAAATCAATCATAAAACAAGTTAGCTCTTATTTTTTTGTGAAACTTCGTAGATACGATCTCGAAGTATTTGCAGGAGATCAAGAATTGGCATTTCAGGCACTTCAGACCACTCCATCAGTTTAAGCACATATTTTTTCAGACGCCCCCGTGATAATCCGCGTTTTTCCCAACTGGAATAAACGCCTTCAATTTCCGGAGGCAATGGTCTCCCGTCCAGGGTTCTGCGCAAAAGAAATTTCAGTGCACTGTCCGCATACCGCTGCACAAACTTTTCCATGGCTGAATGAGTTATTTTTTTGCTGCCAAATACGACATCCGTTTCTTCAGTATCATCTTGAAGTAATCCGGTTTCATCCTCTTCCAGCTCTTCCACATCATCATCAAAGTCATTCAACATTTCAATAGAAGAAACAGCAACCGAAGTTTCAGGTTCCTGCGAATTTTCGACTGGTTCCTGTTCTATTTCTTTTTCGACTATTTCTTTTTCCTCAATTTCCGTTTCACTTGCATCAGCAATTGCAAATTGTTCAAAATCCGGTTCAAGTAAAATTCCCATTTGTTCATCTTGATCCGGAACAGAAGCTGATTTGTGTTCCAGTTTGCTTATTTCAGCTGTACTTTCTGGCGTTTCTATTTCTGCAGAAATATCTGTTTCTACCAGTTTTTCTGTAGCAGAAGTTTGCTTTGAGGGGCGGATAAATTTAATTTGCGGAAATTGCCGATTCTGTTTTTTTTCTGCAGGAACCAAACTTTCTGGAGTTACACCTCGTGCCTTGGCAATATGTTTCAGAAAACCCTTTACCAGTTCGTGCCCCCCAAGGCGTTGCTGGAGTTGACTTCTTAACTGCATCAAGTCTTCAAGCTTGTAGTTTGTTTTTGAAAAATCAGGTTCCTCTGCGGCCTCTTTTTGCTGAGATGTCTCTTGAATTAAGATCAAACTGTGGTACGTTTCTATGTACAAAAGCAGATCCTGCAAAGGATGATTCTCTGACTGACGCAGACCTTCCGCAATGTTGAAACGAATATTGAAATGGTGGTGCTTCCCCATTGCCAACTGATCAAACTTTTTGAGGATTCGTTGACAAAGTTTTTTGTTTAGTTGTGCCTTTGACCATTCAAAATTATTCACATAATCACAGAATGCACTAAAACGTTTCCTTGGTACGAGTTCCTGAAGGACTTCTGCTTCCTGGTCAATAAAATCACGAATCACCCAGCCCCCTGCTTCTATCTCAGTTTCCGATGAATCCAGGAAAACAAAACCTGAATGAAAGAGGTGATCACACAGTTGTATGAGCAATGATTCCGTATCCGGAAGCCATGATTCAAAATATCCGCTGTGCTCACGGAAGGTTGTGTTACGGTGCATGAGAGGAAAAGCGCTTATTGGAGATAAAATTAGTTAGGACTCAAGATAACGTAAAATCTTATCCTCGGCAACCTCGGAATGTCAATAAAATGGAATGCGTAAATTTAGCATTTTGTTAAAGGAACTATGAGCAGACATAATTTTAGAATTACATTGATATTCATCAAGTTTTTTTCTAAAATAGCAATTAAAGAATCAACCTGTAATGCAAGCTGTTTAACTGTTGATTTTAATTTGTTTTCGCAAGTGAAAGAAATGGCGTTTAGACTTAGTACAGTAATTTATAATTTTAGCATTTGTGTGAAATGATCAGCGTTGCTGACTTAGCCATGCAGTATGGCAAAAAAATTCTCTTTGAAAAATCCTCTGTAACCTTTGATCCAGGAAAAAGTTACGGACTTGTCGGCGCAAATGGTTCCGGAAAATCCACGTTGCTGCGCTTGATAACAGGTGAAGAAAAACCTTATTCAGGCACAATATCAGTTCCACGTGACTTAAAACTTGGCGTACTCCAGCAGGACCATTTTAAGTTTGAGAACAATCGGGTTGTTGACGTTGTACTGCTTGGAAGACCAACCTTGTGTGAGGCACTTTTTGAAAAAGAAAAAATACTTGAGTCCGAAAATTTCGACAGCAAAACTGGTCACAGGCTTGGGCAACTGGAAGAAATAATTGCGGAAGAAGACGGTTATGTCGCAGAGCCTTTTGCCGGAGAGTTATTATCCGGATTGGGAATCGCTGAACGCTATCACACCGGCCCAATGAGTGCGTTATCCGGAGGATTTAAACTGCGTGTGCTTTTGGCGCAACTGCTTTTTCAGCAGCCGGACGTGCTTCTTTTGGATGAACCAACTAACCATTTGGATATAGTTTCAATTCGCTGGCTGGAAAAATATTTGTGCTCGCAGTTTGCCGGAACGCTTATTTTTATTTCGCATGATCGCAATTTTCTCAATGAGGTTGCGGGCTACATTGTTGATATTGATTACGAGGAATTGCGGCTTTATACAGGAAACTATGAACAATTTCTTGAAGCAAAGGTGCTGGCAGAAACTCAAAAACTTAAAGAAATAAAAAGTTACGAGCGAAAATCGGCCGAGTTACAAGCCTTTGTTGAACGTTTCCGCGCAAAAGCAACCAAAGCCCGACAAGCTCAGTCACGCGTCAAACAACTCGATAAAATGGAAGTCCCAGAGGTAAAGCGCTCCTCCAGGATTTCGCCGGATTTGAAATTTGTGCAAGCTCGTCCTTCCGGTAGAACCGTCCTGACTGTAAAAAATGTGAGCAAAAAATTTGCTGATACGGAAGTCCTGAAAAATATTTCTTTTGAAATTCAGCGAGGCGAAAAAGTTGCTATCATTGGTCCAAACGGAATTGGCAAATCAACTTTGCTAAAAATTATTCTTGATCAGCTTGCTGCGGACGAAGGTACTTTCGAGTGGGGTTATGAAACACATACTTCTTATTTTGCCCAGGATCACCACGAACAGTTATGTGGAAAAATTAGTGCTTACGATTGGCTCTACGCGACTGCGCCACACGAACCGATTGGGGCAATCCGCGGTTTGTTAGGACGAGTTTTGCTTTCTGGAGATGAGGCTCTCAAACAGGTTTCTGCCTTGAGTGGAGGAGAATCGGCGCGCTTGCTTTTTGCTCGTATTATGTTGGAAAAACGGAATATTTTGATCCTTGACGAGCCCACAAACCACATGGATTTGGAAGGTGTCGCGGCGCTTGGTGATGCTTTGAATGCATTTGAAGGAACCGTTCTTGTGGTCAGTCACTATCGACATTTTGTCTCAAAAGTGGCAACACACATCCTCGAGTTAACTCCGGATGGTGTCAGAGATTTTTCAGGAAGTTACCATGAATACCTGGAAAAATTTGGCGACGATCATCTCAGCCGCGATCAACCTCTTTCCACGACACTTCTGCAAACAGCCGCGCCGGAGCCTGTACTTCAAGAATTGAGCTATGATAAACGAAAAAAAATGCAACGTGAAATTTCAAAATTAAAAAAACAGGCATCACGTTTTGAAACATTGGTTGAAGAAACCGAACAGAAAATTTATGCAATTGAAGCAAAATTTGGAGTTGCAGATTTTTTTCAGCAAACGTCACCTGATGACGTTCAGAAATTACAAATTAAAAAAAACGAGTTAAGCGATGAACTCTCAATAAATCTCAGACAGTGGGAGACTTCATCACAAAATTTGGAAAGTTTGGAAGCAAGTTTTGGCGGCTGATTTAGAGCAAATAACGCAAAGCATTTTTGCGGCATATTTTAATTTCAAAGCATGGATTGCGACAGCTTTAGCTTGAGGATAAAGCATGTTAGAGATTCAGTACTTGTTAAATCAACCAAGCCGAATTTGAATTGTTGGCAGAAATATTAGCAAATGATGTATAATAGTGCATTACTAATTATTAAAGAGGTCAATATGCGAAATTTAATTACTTTGTTTAAGTCCGGAACTTTAGGACTAATCCTTATTTTTATACTGACTTTGTCCGTTGCTAACACGGCATCTGCCCAAACAACTCCGGAAAAGGCGGCAGAGTTATGGAATTTACGTCAGACTGAAATTGAACAACTTTATCAGGAAGGTAACCTCGAAGGCGCATTGAATTCTGCACAGGAGGCAGTGACTCTCGCGGAAACCGCCTTTGGTTCAGGTGCTTTGAGAACAATTTCAAGTTTGTTGTTGCTGGCACAAATCCATACGGAACTCGACCAATTGGAGGAGGCAAATCAGATTTACCAAGTGACTCTTGAAACCAGTGTTGCCTCTTTTGGTGAAGCTGCTACGGAGACACTTTCCGTACTCGACAATTACGGAAAATTTCTTAATGCGATTGATCCGGAAATGGCGGAGCCTGTGCTACAGGAAGCACTGCGAATTACCACTGAAGATGATCCGCAACGAGCATCCAGAATGAAAGCCCTTGGTTTGAATTTGCAGGAACTGGGACGTACTGCCGATGCAGAGGCAATGCTTAGTCAGGCATTGAATGCATATAAAAAAATCTTGGGCGAGAATGATCCTGACACACTTTCTGTAATGGTGAAGCTGGCCCAGTTAAATCTTTCTCAGGGAAAAATAAATACTGCGCAAGAATTATTTGAAACAGCGCTGCCTTTGATGCTTGAAGTTCTGGATGAAACAAATCTTTTGATTTTAGAGAGCAAAGAAAATCTGGCCGAAATTTACCGCCAGCAGGGAAAATATGCTCAGGCCGAAAAATTATTTTTAGAAAGTATGCAAGGGGCGGTAACAGAATATGGTGAGGAAGACCTGCTTGTCGTGCAGATCAAGAGTCATTTGGCCCAGCTTTATGAAGATACTGGTAAGCTCAAAAAGGCCTTGGCTTTACATCAACAGGTTTATGAAATTGACTTGGTACTGCTCGGAGAAGCACATCCAAATACGGCAGGTGACCTGAATAATATGGCCAGTGTGCGCCGTCGTTTGGGTGATTACCAAAAAGCGGAAAAACTGTTTCGGAAATCCTTGAAAGTGATGATAGCGGCTCTGGGCGAAGAATCTCCACAGGCAGTTTCTGTGATGAACAACTTGGCCCTATTTCTTGAAAATCAAGGTCTTTACGATGAAGCGGAACCGCTTTTCAAAAAGGCATATACTATTTCCGGAAGAATCCAGGGTGAGCGTCATCCTACCACACTTGCCTTGCTGAATAACCTTGCGTTTCTTTATGAATCACAGGGTGACTTTGAGCGTTCGGAACTAAATTACAAAATAGTCATTAAACTCAATACCGAGGTTTTTGGCGAAACACATGTCAACACACTTGCCAATCAGAATAATCTTGCCTACCTGTTCCTGCGTGACAAGCGTTATGATGAAGCTTTTCCTATATTTTTAAAAGTACACGGATTGTGGAAAGAGCAGTTAGGCGCCGATCACCAGAATACTTTGAAAGCACTGAACAATCTGGGGCGTGTGCAAAAGTCACTTGGAAATTTGGCAGATGCAGAAAAGTATTTGACTGCTGCGTTGGAAGGAAGAACGAAAGTTTTTGGGAAACGTCATGCTGACACTTTGCGCAGTATGAATGATATTGGCGAACTATTTGTTGTTCAGGAAAAAACGGAAGAGGCGCTGAAAATGTTCCGCGAGACGCTGAAACTTGAAGAAGAAGTTTTGGGCGAAAATCATCCTTATACTTTTGAAACACTGAATAATCTTGCTAACTTGCTCAAAACAATGGGCAAAACGGAAGAAGCTTATGATGTTTTTAAAACAGGATTTAATCGCAGAAACGCATTTTTTGATCGTGTGCTTTGGGTTGCAGGAGACAACACACGCCAGTCTTATATCAGTTTATACAGGCCGGAACAAAATGCGTATATCCGCATGCTGTTGAGTTTGGATGATGAACGTTCTGCCCGCGATCTTTTTGAAGTTAGCCTGAGGCGCAAAGGTTTGTTGCTCAAAATTACCAGTGAAACTCAACAAGTGGTGATGATGTCTGGTTCACCGGAGTTGCAGGCAATTACGGAAGAATTGACTCAAACCCGAAAACAATTAGCAGGACTAACGCTGTCCGGACCAACTGATGACAACCGCAAAGAATTTCCTCAAATAATTTATCAATTGGAGGAAAAAGTCAATTTGCTCCAACTTAAACTTGGAGAACAAAGTCAGCGTTTCCGCCAATCCACCAAGCAGGTTTCTGCAGACGAAGTGGTTAAGGGAATGGGTGAAAATGCTTTGGTTGATTTTATAAGTTTCCGCGGAGATGATGAATCATTACGTATATTAGCAGTTGTGATAAATAAGGGTGAATTCAATATTATAGAATATGAAGATTTAGAATTGATCAGTATCATGGTCATGGAATTACGCGAAATAGTTCAGGATGAGGGTGCAGAAGACGAAGACGTCAAAAGTGTTGCTCTGGAACTTTGGGAAGAACTTTGGCAGCCACTTACAGATGCATTGGGAGAAACCGCTTCAATTTTTATTTCTCCGGACAGTCTGCTGAATGTCTTGCCGTTTGATGTTTTGACGGATGAAGACGACAGCTATCTACTGGAAAATTTCGATTTGCGCATCATCAGTTCCTCAAGAGATTTGGCGCTGGAACCATTGCTTGCGGCAAAAGGTGATTTGATGATTATTGCGGGACCTGACTATAATTCCGATGAACTCCTCAAAACTCCGGCAGCACGGGAAGTAACACATAAGCGCTCCCGTAGTGTTGCACAGGGTGCGCGGATGGGATCCGGTTTGCGCGGACTTAATTTTGATCCACTTCCTGGTGCAGAAAAAGAAGGTGAAGTCATCAAAGAAGTTGCCGATAGAAAAGACGCAAACTCGGGCGGCAGTCGTGTAACATCAATTTATTCGCAACGTGCCGCGGAAGAAAAATTGCTCCGGAATATGTCTTCTGCACCAGAAGTTCTGCATATTGCAACTCACGGATTTTTTCTCAAGGAAGACGAAAAATTGAAAAAACGTCTGCAAGGTCTCAGTCGTGGTTCAAGCAGTATTCCGCCGCCTGCGGATAATCCTTTGCTGAGGGCAGGTCTTGCATTTGCAGGATTGAATGCAAATGCTTCCATGCTTGGTGAAATTGACACCGATAACGATGGAGTCTTGACTGCGATGGAGGTTTTGAGTTTGGATTTGGAGGGAACACAATTGGTTGTTCTGTCTGCATGCGAAACCGGTTTGGGAGAAATACATGAAGGTGAAGGCGTTTATGGTTTACGTCGTTCTTTTCAGGAAGCCGGTGTGAAAAATGTGATCAATTCCTTCTGGGAAGTAAGTGATGCCGGAACGCAATTATTGATGACCAAATTTTATGACAAATTTCTTACAGGAATGTCCGCCCGCAAGGCAATGCGCGAAGCACGTCTGGAAATGCTGGATGATGTCCAGTGGAGTGCGCCATATTACTGGTCTGCTTTTGTGATGGTCGGGCGCAACACATAAACAAGATGGAGCAATTAATCATCCACGGCGGTGCCGGAAGTCTGGAAGGCAAAGTTGTTGAAGCGCAGGAAATGCATGATTCCCTTTGTCACATCTGGGAAGATTCATTTGTAATACTGCAAAAGGGTTCGGCTGAAGAAGCTGTTCGGCACGCGATTAGGATGCTGGAGGATGATCCTATTTTTAATGCCGGAACAGGTTCCAAGCTTCAGGCCGACGGCGAGGTGCGGATGAGTTCGGCCTTGATGGACGGGACTAATAATCGTTTTTCTGGCGTGATTAATATACAAAATATCCGCAATCCAATTGAGGCTGCAGCCTTGCTTTCCGGAGAAGAACACACGATTTTAAGTGGAGATCAAGCCACGGCTTTTTGTCGGAAACACGGCATGCAGGAATATGATCCCGTTACACCGGAGCGTTTAAAGGAATACAAAAAACGTTGTAAAGGAAAACACGGAACAGTCGGTGCGGTGGCGCTGGATAAAGAAGGGCGTATTTTTGCTGGCACTTCAACCGGAGGCATTGGCTGTGAAATTCCAGGACGCGTCAGTGACAGTCCGACGGTGGCCGGAACTTATGCTTCCGCAAAAGCAGGTGTTTCGTGTACAGGAATAGGTGAACAAATCACACAGCAGGCAGCCGCGGCAAAAGTTGTAACAAGGGTTGATGACGGAATGACGTTGCATGACGCTGTTGCCAGGACTATGCAGGAAAGCAATAAATTCAATTGCTTATATGGATTGATCAGTCTTGATTCGGAGGGTCAAGTTGAAGTGGGAAAAACTTCTGCTTTGAATGAGGTTTTTTATGCGTTACACAATGGAGAAATGATCAGAACTTTTTTTGCCTGAGCAGTTCTTTCAATTTCCCTTTTCCTCGGAAAATATCTTACGCTCGTTATCCAGCCAATTTCCAAGAAACAGTTGTTGAGAATCAGGCATTTTATAGCGCTGTTCAAGGATGAAATTTTCCAAAAATGGTCCTGTTTGCAGAAGAAATTCATTTTTCCAAACTTCACTGCGGGCCAATCTGGCGTCATAGCGTAATTCTCCAACTCCCACTTGTCTCCGAAAGCGGAATCGCTGCAGGCTGTATCCTGAGGCCACAAAAGCCAAGTCTATGGCTGTTGCTTTAAGGTCAAAACTTATGTGGAAACTCCCCTTCTTTTCCGGAAAAACCAATCTCGCTTTTGGAGCATAAAGCGGAGATTCATTTTCAAACTTAATGAAGTTCGAATAGTATTCAAGGACGACGATGAACCCCTTGGTATTCAACACATTCGAGTTTTCTTCCAGCATCGTCCCTTCAATCCAGCGTGTTCCCCAGCCGGGCTTATAGTTCAGCGATTCCGGATAACATCCTCCAAGAAATGTAGTCAGCAAAAGTATAAAATAGAAAAAATAGCGCATAACTGGTTAATCTCAATAAATTTTGATTCTATCTTGAAGATAAGCTAACCCCTCAGAATTGCAAGTTATTGTTGATGCTTTTAGTTGTTGTCCGGACTTTGTAGTTCTTGACCCAACATGCGGGTTTTGCTACAATTACACTACCGGATTTTAGTTGGACTGATGCAGTCAACGAGCAAATCACACAAAAATAATTACGACTCGCGGACAAATCACACACTCGCCTTCAGACAACCGTCCTCACTCTGCCCCAAACGGCACAAGGAAAATATGTGGAAAAAAGTTAAAAAATTATTTGGTGACGAAAACACAAAAACACTAGCTGGTTACCAAAAAGTAGTTGATAAAATAAATGCGCATGAAGCTGAAATGCAGGGCTTGGCGGATGAGGATTTTCCTAAAAAAACAGAGGATTTTAAATCTCGTCTTGAAGCCGGTGAAGCAATGGATAACTTGATTCCGGAAGCTTTTGCTCTTGTTCGGGAAGCGTCACAGCGTATGATTGGTGAGCGACATTACGACGTGCAGTTGCAGGGAGGGTTGGCTTTGCATCATGGAAACATTGCGGAAATGGCGACTGGAGAAGGCAAAACTTTGTCTTCAACGTGTCCGGTTTATCTTAACGCGCTTAGTGGAAAAGGTGTTCATATCATTACGCCGAATGATTATTTGGCGAAACGAGACAGTCAGTGGATGGGGCAAATTTTTGAATTCCTCGGTTTAAAAGTTGGATTGATTCAGCACGGAATTTATGACGAAGGCCGCCGCAGTGCTTACGCGGCTGATATTACATACGGTACAAATAACGAATTTGGTTTCGATTATTTGCGCGACAACATGAAATTTTCTCTTGAGGATTATGTTCAGCGTGACTTTAATTTTGCTGTTGTCGATGAGGTTGACAGTATCCTTGTTGACGAAGCACGGACACCGTTGATCATCAGTGGTCCAACTGAAGATAATATTGAGAAATATCATCAAATTAATAAATTTGTTTACGGCCTCAGTCGTGAAATCCGCAAAGAGGAAGTAGGAAAACTGCCGCAGGATCAAATCCACAATATCGCCGAAAATCTGGAAGAAATGGAAGACCATGATATTGTGCGCGATGGAGACTTTGCACTTGATGAAAGAGCACGCAGCATCAACCTGACCGATCAGGGTTCTGTCAAAATCGAGGAGCGCCTACAGGATTTGCTGGTTAAGGAAACAAGCTTGTTTGATTATGAAAACATGGAAATTCTGCACCATGTTAATCAGGCTTTGAAGGCACATTACATGTTCAACAAGGATGTCGATTATGTTGTACAGGAAGGTCAGGTAATCATCGTGGATGAGTTTACCGGACGTTTGATGCCGGGACGACGTTTTAGTGACGGACTTCATCAGGCGTTGGAAGCAAAGGAAGGCGTTACCGTTGAACGTGAAAACCAGACACTCGCGACTATCACTTTCCAAAATTATTTTCGGCTGTACAAAAAACTTTCCGGAATGACTGGAACAGCGGAAACAGAAAAAAATGAATTTAAGAAAATATACAATTTAGGCGTTGTTGTTGTTCCTACAAATAAACCACTGATTCGTAAGGACCTTTCGGATGTAGTTTTCAAAACTGTGGATGCGAAATATCGTGCGACTATCGATCGTATCAAAGCGCTTAACGAGAAGGGTCAGCCGGTTTTGGTTGGAACAGTTTCCATCGAAGTCTCTGAATCAATCAGTAAATTGCTCAAGAAAGAAGGAATTTCTCACGAAGTTCTGAATGCAAAACACCATGAACGGGAAGCAGAAATTATCTCAATTGCAGGTCTATTTGGGGCAGTTACAATTGCGACAAATATGGCAGGACGTGGAACAGATATTAAACCTTCGCCGGAAACACTGGAAGTCGGGGGGGTGTTTGTGCTCGGAACAGGAAGGCATGACAGCCGCCGTATCGACAATCAGTTCCGGGGTCGTTCCGGACGGCAAGGTGATCCTGGCGCATCCCAGTTTCTGCTTTCGCTGGAAGACGACTTGTTGCGGATTTTTGGCGGCGAGCGTATTTCAAACTTAATGGACAAACTGAATATTGAAGAAGACGAGCCGATTGAACATGTCTTTATCACCAAGGCAATCAGCAACGCGCAGAGCAAGGTTGAAGGTTATCATTTTGATATTCGGAAGCATGTCCTTGAATATGATGATGTGATGGAAAAGCAGCGCTCCATCATTTACGGCCGGCGTCGTGAAATTCTCGGTGATGGTGTACATGAGCTTATCTTGGAAATGTGTGACGGCATAGTTGATCGCATGATGGATCAACATTGTGAGGACAAGTACGCGGATCAGTGGGATGTTCAGGGATTCAACCGTGCTTTTGAGGGTGTCTTTGCTAAGGTACTGAACGAAAAATGGTATGAAGAGGAACTCAAAGCGGATGAGCACGCAGAAAAATTTTATGGATGGATTGAAGATCTTTACAAAGAAAAAATTGATTTTTTCCGTAAAGTCGCGGAATTTAATTTTGAACCAGCGGTTTCCGATGAAGATCGTAAAGAAGTGTTAAACCAAATGATTCTTGATCTGGAAAGGCAGGTTCTGTTGAAGGTCAACGATAACCTCTGGAAGGATCATTTGCTGTCCATGGATCATCTGCGTGAAGGTATTGGGCTGGTTGGTTATGCACAGAAAAAACCGCTCGACGAATATCGAAAACAGGCATTTGCAATGTTTTCGGATTTAATGAACAGGATTGATCTGGAAGCAATCAGCACATTTTATAAATTGACGATTGCCCACCCTTTGGCAGAAGCTGAACCTCCCCCAATTCAGCAAGATATGGAATTCATCCATGGAGAAGTAGAGGCGCCAGCCGAGGAAAAAGTAAAAAAGAAAAAACCACAACCTGTTCGTGCCCAGCCTACTATCGGACGTAATCAACCGTGCCCATGCGGAAGTGGTAAAAAATATAAAAAGTGCTGTGCTCTTGCCAAAAAAATTGCCTGAAAACCTTGTGGAGCGAGCAATGAAAAGGTGGCATACTTGGCTGAATTTTCATTACTTAACCTGCACTTATACTCAACGGCTTTCAAAGTTGTAGCTTCTCACAAATCCATCCCAAATTTCATTTTAAACCAAAAAAATGACCTCATTAGCTAAAGTCTACAATCCTCAAGCATTTGAAAAACAAATTGCAGAGCAGTGGGAAAACAGTGGTGCCTTCCGTGCGGATGCGAATTCCGAAAAACCTGCTTTCACAATTTCAATGCCTCCGCCGAATGCCACCGGACAGTTGCATGTCGGTCATGCGGTGATGCTGGTTCTGGAGGATATTTTTATTCGTTGGCAGCGTATGGACGGTCACGAAGCGCTTTGGCTGCCCGGAACGGATCATGCGGCGATTGCAACTGAAAATGTGGTTTTGCAGCAAATCAAAGCTGAGGAAGGAATTGCTGATCCACGGGCAGAATTGGGACGCGATGAAGTTTTACGGAGGATTGCGGAATATGTCAAAAATTCACAGGGTACAATCCGGAATCAGGTCAAGGCGCTGGGTTCAAGTTGTGACTGGAGCAGGGAACGCTACACGATGGATCCTCAGCTAAATCGTTGTGTGAATGAAACTTTTAAACGGATGTACGAAGATGGTTTGATTTTCCGTGGTCCACGTATCGTCAATTGGGATCCGAACCTGAAAACCAATGTTTCAGATGATGAGGTGGAACGCAAAGATACTAATTCCCCGTTTTTCACTTTTCAATATGGCCCATTTCAGATCGGCACGGTACGTCCGGAAACAAAATTCGGTGACAAATATGTTGTCATGCATCCGGAAGATCGCCGCTACAAACAGTACAAACACGGTGAGACGTTTGAATGCGAGTGGATCAATGGAAAGATAACCGCCACTATTATCAAGGATGATGTGGTTGATCCGGAATTTGGAACAGGCGTGATGACAATTACGCCCTGGCACGATCATGTGGATTTTGGAATTGCTGAAAGGCATGGTTTGGAGAAAGAACCGATTATTGATTTTGACGGAAATTTGCTTTCGATCGCCAATGAATTTTCAGGGATGCCGATTGAGGTGGCACGTCC
>Ga0208471_1000465_pt1 | contig 14598 bp, 17 predicted proteins | sample DeeseametaMP0441_FD_184210 | JGI IMG/M metagenome (GOLD analysis project Ga0208471, IMG submission 184210) | Marine microbial communities from the Deep Atlantic Ocean - MP0441 (SPAdes) | ecosystem: Environmental > Aquatic > Marine > Oceanic | place: East of Rio de Janeiro, Brazil, South Atlantic...
TGCCGAAATCGTTCGTCGTAAACTTGGATTAGCGACCACCAACACGTGGCGAACAGTTTGAGCAATAAACAACGTATAACCATCGTCAGCTTCTTGGCCCATTTTAGCGTTCTTGTGGGGTTTCGCCAATTTGAGTATGTTAAAAATGACGTTATCGTTTGCAACGCAGATGGTCGAGATTCCTACGCCACGCCTGGTGTCGGCCTTACTACTTGGGGCTACTATCGGCACAGGCTTAAGTCCGATTATCACAAGTCAAATCGTCGCCGCAACCGACAATTATTTTATTTTGCAGTTCAGCACGATTTGTTACGTCGCATTGGCGGTCTTGCTCATCACTGCAACGCGCATATTCAAGTTGAAGCGTTCGGCAGGGTCCAATCCCAATGGGTGATACTGGTGAAATAAATACCCTCATTCTTTATTAAATTTCAACTATGCAAAATATCCATCCACTTCTGGATGCTGAAAAACAGCTCCAGGCTCAATCGTATGAAAAAGAAAAACGCCTCTTCGGGTTATTGGGTTCAGTAATTTCACTGGTATTTGTACTCTGGTTTTATTTTTCTGGTTTTAGCCAACAAATTGCTCATCTGGACTATTCATTCATCTGGACATTTTTTATTTATGTAGCAGTCTTTTTATCATTATCCACTTTAATCGGACTGCCGCTGGGATATTATTCAGGATATGTCCATGAACATAAATGGGGCTTTTCCAATTATACCCATAAGACCTGGGCATTGGATCAATTAAAATCATTTTTACTCTCTTTAATATTATTTCCACTCTTATTGGGTTTATTATATTGGGTATTTTCAGCATTTCCAGATATTTGGTGGTTGGTAGCCGGTGGAACTATGGCCATTGTTTCTGTGATTTTTGCCACTCTTTTTCCAGTTGTCATTGCACCCATTTTCAATAAATATGACCCCATCGAAGATGAAAGTCTGGTAAATCAATTAACGGAAATTTTGGAAAAAGCCGGACTGAAGCCAGGAGGATTCTTTCGGCAGGATATGAGTAAGCAGACAAAAAAAGAAAATGCATTTTTGGGTGGATTGGGGAAAACCCGTCGAGTGGTGATGGCGGACAATCTTTTGGAAAAAATGAGTCAAAATGAAATAGCATCTGTTATTGCCCATGAAGTCGGGCATTATCGATATGCTCATTTACCTAAAAATATTGTCATCGGGACAGCTCAACAATTGGTTATATTTTATCTATTAGATATAGTTATGAAGTATTTTTTTTCGAGTTTTCTTACATCAAATGTAACAAATCTGGCACTTTTTCCCATGATCGGTCTCATAATGGGTGTTTTATCCGGCTTTTTGTTTGGACCATTAAATAATTGGATATCCCGTTCCTTTGAACGCCAAGCTGACAACTGCTCTTTAGAACTCTATCCGGAAAAAGATGCGTTTCTAGGCGCCATGGCTGGTTTGGCAAATCGAAATTTGTCTAATGCCTATCCTAGCTGGTGGGTAAAATGGCTCTATTATTCTCATCCGCCTATTGGTGAGCGATTGGCATTTGCTGAGGAGTATAAATATGATTAATCAAAATACACTTGATTTTCTTAAAAAGCTGAAGAAAAATAATGACCGTAATTGGTTTAATGATCATAAAGATGATTATAAAGATGCTCTTGCTAATTTCACAGATCTGGTTGCAATACTGTTACATAATATATCTGGATTTGATGAAAAATTAATTGGTGTACAACCCAAAGATTGTTTATTTCGAATTTATCGTGATGTTCGTTTTTCTAAAGATAAAAGTCCCTATAAAACATGGTTTAGTGCATCCATGAAAGGCGGTGGAAAGAATGAAATGTTTCCGGGATATTATATTCATCTCGAACCGGGAAACACATATTTAGGAGGAGGCATTTGGCATCCATCGAAAGAAGCATTGCAGAACATCCGTGATTTCTTTGTGGATCACTCTGAAGAATTAGAAAAAATTGTATTAGGTACAAAATTCAAGAAACACTTTGGTGAAATGAGTGGAGAACAGTTGAAAATTGCTCCCAAAGGTTACCCAAAAGATCACCCTCAAATCAGATGGCTGCGCTATAAGGATTTTCTGGCTGGAGCTTCAAAAAACAAAATTGATATAACATCAGAAAATATTATAGAAAATTTCACTGCGGATTATAAAGCCATGTTTCCGTTTATTCAGCTTCTTCGTAATGGGCTAACCCATTACAATAGATAAGTATTATACTGTTTATTTAGCGTAGAAAAACTTTGAACGGTTTAAAATATATCTTTAATTTGAAGAGGTTTCTTGGTATTTAGTACCGAATTCCATCAAAGACAATCCGGCAAAATTATATAATTAAATCATTGTAAAATAATGGAAGCAAAAATAATCTGGCTCTTTACATTTGTCGGTCTTTATTGGGCCTACTGCCTTTTTTGGGGATATAAAGGTGCTAAAAGCGCTAAAACATCAACAGATTATTTCATCGCAGGACGCTCTTTGGGCATTTGGGTCTTTGTTCTTGCTGCCACAGCAACCAGCTTCAGCGGCTGGACCTTTGTAGGCCATCCCGGAAAAATACTTACGGATGGTTTACCTTATGCATTCGCTTCTTTTTATGCATTAACCATTCCTTTTACAGGCGTCCTCTTCCTCCGGAGACAATGGGTTCTGGGTCGTGCTTTTCAGTATGTGACACCTGGAGAAATGTATTCCCATTATTACGGTGGAAATACGATTCGAATCTTGACTGTGTTGGTGGCATTTTTATTTAGCGTTCCTTATTTAGGAGTTCAACTCAAAGCATCTGGAGCATTGTTTAATATATTATCTGATAATATGATTAGTGTCAATTTTGGTATGTTTATGCTCACCACTGTTGTCGTGATTTATGTTGCATCTGGTGGTTTACGCTCAGTAGCCTATGTTGACTGTGCGCAGGCAATTCTCCTAGCTCTTGGAATTATTATCCTTGGGAACATTGCCATTGTCTGGTCTGGCGGCTGGACAGCCTTTACTGAAGGAATCGGAAATTTGGTGCGCGGAGATTTGGCATCAGGTACAAATCTTACTCCAGATGGTTTTTCTAAAAAAGTGGCCATGCCGGGAGCTATTCAAATGGTTTCATCCGGAAGTAAAGCAGTGGGCGGAGTTTGGACTGGCATGATGTGTATGACATATATGTTTGCACTTATGGGTATTCAAGCTTCCCCTGCATTTTCCATGTGGTCTTATTCGAATAAAACGTCCAAAGCATTCCGCTGGCAACAAGTTGTGGCTTCATCATTAATTATTGGTGTAATATTATTTACTTTTACCATTTTTCAGGGAATGGCGGGGGAGCTACTGGTTAAGAAAGGCATCTTTGATTCAGTGAATGATAAAACGCTGGTACCCAAATTAATCAATCTGATGTCTGAGGGCACACCTTGGCTTGTTGGATTATTGGCCGTCTGCGCCTTGGCGGCTATGCAAAGTACGGGAGCAGCGTATATGTCCACATTCAGTGGCATGATTACCAAAGATATTTATAAACAATACTTTAATAAAGATGCATCAGAAGACCTCCAAAAATTAATCGGCCGTATTTTTGTCGTTGTGGTAGCCTTATTTGCATTGGTTGTAGCCGCCAAAGCAAATCAAGCAATTGTGATGCTAGGAGGATTGGCGGTTGCTTATGGTTTTCAAATGTATCCGGCTCTTATGGGGAATCTTTATTTTTCATGGTTTTCCCGCCGAGGAATTTCCATCGGTTTAATCGCTGGTTTGATTGGTGTAACTCTTACCGATAAAATTGTATCTGTATTCGGATTACCTTGGGGAGCGTATCCACTAACAATTCATAGTGCCGGATGGGGTATTTTCTTTAATCTACTTTTTACAATAGTTTTTTCATTTTTGTACCCTGATTCAGAAGATGAAACAAAAGAAAAAAAGAAAAAGCATACATTTTTGAAAAATCTTGCCGGCGTTCCTGTAGCCAAACGGAAATACATTCCATTGGCAATTGGATTAACACTATTTTGGTTCCTTGTTGGTTTCGGACCATTTGCTACTATTGGGAATACACTCTTTTCTGATCCCAACAATCCTGCTACGTGGAATCCCTTTGGACTGCCATCCATTTGGGTATGGCAATTGATATTTTTAGTCTACGGTATTTTTATAATGTGGTTTCTGGCGTTTTTTATGGAACTCTCCAAACCTATTTCTCCGGAAAGAGTAATCACAGAGCACAAAAAACAGTTTCCCAGTTAAACTTATAATATAATAAACGTTATCCCGGCTGTACGTTAACAGCTTTATTTCCTTTCATGTCAAAATCAGTATCGAATTTGACTCGGTATCCTTCTCGTAACAGTCCTGAAATCCGTTGCATTCGCGGGCTCAAACTTCCACCATGGAAAAAATAATCTTCACCATCATCTCCCCGAATAAAACCAAATTTCTTTGCACTGTCATAGTGTCTGATAACGCCAGTTTTCACACTAATTTCCTTTACTTCTATAACGGTAAATATACAATATAATGATACCTGCCAGATTGGGATACCATATTATGGGGTCTGACCAAGGAATACCGTCAATAGCATAATCTGACACAGGCCATAAAAACTGCGTGGGAAAATATTCCTTGGTATGAAAAGGGAAATCCATGCAGATGTGCAGCGGCCAGCCCAACATGGCAAAAGCAACATCCTTTTTTTGCCATGCAACTATTCCAATAACAATCAATGCAGGGATAAAACTGTGAGAAATATTGTAATTAAAATGAACCCAGCAAGGGATAATATCCAGTGGCGGTGGTCCCATTTGAAATGTTCCTTTGAATACCCTGATCACAGCAAAGATACCGAAAGAAAAAAGATCTGGAAACATGCCAAAAAACAATGCTAGCCAGAGACGACCTTTATAACCGAACAGACCTCGTCCCCATAGTCCATGACTAAAAATATCCAGGTTTCAGCCCTTATCTTTGATCGAAAGTGTTAATGTATATTGCGCCGCCGGCTCATCTCCCAAGTGGCTTGGGACTTTTACTGTAATATCCACAGGAATATTTTGGCGCTCACCCGTTTCTGCAGCTAAACGAACAGCTTCTTTTATTTTTGCGCCATCATTGCAGGTAAAATAAGCATCGCCTTCAACCAGTTTTAAATAATCAGCATGGACATCTTTGAAAATGAGTATAATTTTTTTACCTGTTTTTTCAATATGACGCATGGCTAAAAAACCACCCGCTAAATCTGCCCCGATTGTAAGAGCACCGATGTACATGGACTTTACATGATTTTTAACTCTGCGTTTGCAGGGAATACGTATAACACATTTATCATCGCTGATTTCATGAATCTTTGGGCGACAAAAAAATATGAGTGGAATTTTGAAAAAGCCTAAAGCCCATAATGTTCGGTTTGTCTTTACTACTGTAGAAAATCTCATCTCAATTCAATTTTGATGCTATCCATTTATCAACTTGTTTTTCCAAAATATTTAAGGGAAGACGTCCATTGGTAAGAACAACCTCATGATATTCACGAATATCGAAGGCATTGCCTAGTGTTGATTTGGCTTTTTCCCGGAGTTCCAAAATCTTCAGCATACCAATTTTATATCCAGTCGCTTGACCGGCCATAACGATATGTCGTTCCACCATTTTTACAACGTCCGCTTCTACGTTTGGCGTATTATTCATATAATAATCAATCCCTTGTTCACGGGTCCACTTCTTGGCATGAATTCCAGTATCAACCACGAGTCGGCATGCTCGCCAAAGTTCCATGGCCAATCGTCCGAAATCAGAATAAGGGTCGGTGTAAAAACCCATTTCTTTTGGAATATATTCACTATAGAGCGCCCAACCTTCGCCGTAAGCTGTGTACCAGCCAAACTTGCGAAACATGGGAATATTTTCTAACTCCTGGGAAATCGCTATCTGCATATGGTGGCCGGGAATACCTTCATGATATGCCAATGCTTCCATTTGATATTTTGGGACTACTTTCATATCAAATGTATTTACATAATACGTTCCCGGACGTGAACCATCTAAAGCGGGACTTTGATAAAATGCTTTTCCGGCAGACTCTTCTCGAAAAGCTTCCACTGGTTTTACAATAATGTCTGCTTTGGGCTGTGTAATAAAAAGCTGATCCAGTTTTGCTCGCATTTCATCCACTATTCGCGTTGCTTCAGCCACATAGTCTGCCTTCCCTTGCTCTGTCTCTGGATAAAAGTGGCTATCATCATTATTAACATATACAAAGAATTCCTGCAGCGTTCCCTCAAAACCAACTTGCTGCATAATATTTCGCATTTCAGCATGAATACGATCAACTTCTTGCAAACCAATATTATGAATCTCTTCAGCAGTCAAATCTGTTGTAGTAATATTCGCCAGTCGCATATTGTAAAAGTTTACACCATCAGGCAGATCCCAAACGCCATCGGTTTGTGATGCTTCATTCTGGAGATTTTCGAAATAGGTAATAAGTTCTTCATATGCCGGTTGTACATGTTTTACCAACGCTGTTTTTGCTTGTACAAGCAATCTGTCTCGCTGACGGATTTTAATATCAAGGGCATTTACCTTTTTTGTAAAGTCTGCAAGAAGCGTACTGGGAATTCCAGTATTTTCAAATGGTTCATTGGAGATTACATTCCGGCAATCTCGGAGAACATGAGGAAAAACAAATTCCGGGGGAATAATCCCTTTTGCACGTCTTTTTTCCAATCCAATGAGAACATGTTTAAACAGAGTTTGGGATCGGCGAAGTCGGCTAATATAGTTTTGGGCATCTTGAATATTATTCACTTTGTGCATGCTGATCAAATCAGCTGGGATCCCAGACTGCAAGCCATGCATTTGATTGAGTGGATAATTATGATAGCGGTATTTATAGTTGGCGATGCTACGCTCGTGTTCAAAGACAAATAGATCATGACTTAATTGTGTCTGTTCATTCAGTTTATCGTAAGCAATATTATTTTGTAACCAGCGTAATTCTCTTTTTGTTCTAGCCAAGGCGACTTTTGATGCCCGTTCAGAATTATCATCCCAGTGACCTTGATCTTCCTTAATCCCCAGCCACATTTTGAATTCTGGACTACGGTCAATTCGATCTTGAAATACTTTTTCAAAAAATGCATTCGCCTTTTCTGATTCATCAACCACCCGAGGCTCTAATGACGCTTTATTGGGATTTAATAGAATCATCCCTAGAGCGATAATAAATAATACAATTATACCTTTACGATCATCCATGTATTTACCTTTAATTATTTAATATAAAATGTGCCCATGAATGTATACAAAAAACCTAAATATTATTTCTTTAAACGTAAACAAAAGAAATAAAATATAATAGGCGCTATGGCCCAAACAGCTTGTGGAATTAACGTATATCCAACGTCTGTTGCTGATCCGAGTAAAGGCGGAATAATTATTGGATTCCATGGCAAGGGCTCATAAACCCACACTCGTCCATTGAATAAATATTCTACTAGTAGTTCCTGAAAAATCCCCCATGAAAGCATTATCCCGAATTCCTTTGTTCTGAATTTAGTAAAATGAGGTCCCTTTAGAATTTTTAAGCAAAAAAGAATTCCCAACATAAAGATTCCGCCATCCCAAATGGAATGGCTCACTTTTCTTGGCCATCCATCTAGCCCAAAAGGCCATTCTTTAAATGAATGGAGAAATTCAGGCCCAAGGAATAAAAATGTGAACTCCCATGTGGCACCAATTAAACAGCCAATCCAAAATAATTTATAATAGTAAGGGGAAAGATCATTTCTTCTGTGTGCATTATAGATCCCAATAACAATTGCCACAGCTATGGCAAAGTCTGCAATCATTAAAAAGTAATCAAACGTGTTCATTTGAATTCCATATGATTAATTAATTTATGTGCTTTAAATAAAAGATAACATTTTTTTCAATATTTATGCCCTCTAATTCTTTCTGCCCGTTAACAGGGGAATTTTGTCCGTCACACCCTCATCTTTTGCTTCAATTAAAATAAAAATAGGGAAATGGTTTGGATGTTCATTCGACCATTTTTTTATGACTGAAAGTGCACGTTTAAAGGTTAAATAGTTTGTATTAAAATCGATGTCAGGAAAATGCAGAATTTTTAATCCCGGCTCCATTAATTCGGGGGAATTTGGCCGCACCGGATCTTTACTCACAATATTCCCCATACGTTTACTGAATAATCCTCCATCCGGATCATAATACACATCCAATTCGATTTGACGAATTCCAAATTGACTGAATTGTTCCTCCAAGTGATAATGAGAATAATCTAAATCTTCAGCTGCGCCGGAATCAAATTTTGATAACCATCGAGATACATTTTCATCCATTCGGAGGCGATAACTGTTATGGCTGCCGATAACTTGAAATTGATTAATCTTAAGTTTATTAATTTTGTTAAAAGACAAAACCGATGGCTGGTAGAAAATATATTGTAATAAAAATCAAACGGTTATAAGTATCCTTTTATAAAGAAACTCTAGCCGAGTTAAATCAGACATTTATTTTATAAATTTTGGTTTAATTATTATAAGTCATGCCAATGACCATGCTCTGCAGACCATATTTTCCCCGGAGGTGCTGCGTTTGGTGGTTTTTTCGGAATCGCACTTGAGGATGAAGATACGGGTAGAGAAGGTGCATCATGCCAATGGCCATGCTCAACTGACCAAACTTTCCCCGGAGGCGCCAGTTCTAATGGTGAGGATATTCTATTCGGTACTATTGCTGGTTCAGATTCATAAAAGAAAAACCAAAGTATTGCCAACACTACAACTCCAGATATTGCCCACAGTTGATAAGGTTTATTATTGGACTGGCCATGACAGACTTTGAATTTTTTTCCACTTCCACAGTGGCAAGCATCATTCCGACTCGGTTTTTTATTCAATGTTGACTCCCATTTAGATTAAATCTAACATTCTCCCAACCCAATATACTACAAACAAAAAACCCCGCTCTATCTACACTTCGTTACGATGAATAAATATGCGCAGTTCTTGTATAATTACTATCTTTTTGAGTGGAGATTGAACCTTAATCTGTATTCTTTATTTTTACCCACCCATAATAATCATTCAATCCTTTTATTGTTAGAATTAAAAAAATAAGTAGAATGATTATTTCAGGAATAAAACCAGGTGATATTTTTGCGAATAAAATCACAATTATATACCAAAGCAAGATAGGCAAAGTTGCCTTATGTCTTTTTATATATTTTTCTTCATTAAACGTTAAACCTCTTCTCTGGCTACGCTGTCTGGCTGCCTTAATATTTAGCTTCATAAACTTGTCGTATAATTTTTTCATGTATATAATCTAATACGATTTGAGTTAACAAAAAAGGCTAGCACGTTTGTCCTAACCTTTTTTTAATCTTAATCGTGGAATGTAAGAACAAATGAGGGGAAACAAAAAAACCCGCTCCATCTTCACTCCGAGCGGGTAGGTTTTTGTAGTGGCAATAATGCAATTGTCATTGATCAGTTAAAACATTCGAATCTTTCATTAGATAATAATGGAAAACCACCCACCCGAAAAAAAATCCTGCTAGAAAAATAACCCAGGGAAAGGATTCCGGAACCGTTTGATTTATAACAACGATTCCCGGGATCATGAAAGAAATAATGATTATGATTCCTGCCATTATCTCCATTATCCAGAACTTCTTATCGAACTGAAAGCGATAACCCCTGTCCATTTCCACCAGGATGATAATACCAGTATAGATTAGCGATAGGGACACAAGTACAGGTGCCAGTACAGGACCAACCCATGGCAGCGGGATGAGAAACAGAATATCCCAGGTCAGATAACTTTCAGGCCAATCCAGAAATATCTTCAGGAAAATGTAGTAGAAAATATCCCAGATACCGAAGATAATCATATATCCTGCCAATTTTTTAATAAACGTCCGGAAAGTCAATTCTACCATTGCCCAGATTATGATCAGGGTCATTAACTCCCGCAAGATTTCGACAGCGGCAATATCGATATCTGCCAGCACGATAGGAAAACTGAAACCATCGGGGTAATAAATTTTGCGGAGATAGATAACAATAGCCGCTTCAATATATCCAAAAGCAATACCCCACACATACAGCCAGCTTAACGTATGTTTCAAAGTTTGGAATGAATTGGATTGTATTGCATTAACCATTAATTCGTATAATACCGATCTGTTGGATTTTTACTCCTAATCTCACAAAAAAGCCCGCTAGTGTAGGGCTCTTGCTTAAATCCTTTGGGTGGGGGTTATTTCATCAGCACCATCTTCTTGGTCTGTGTAAACTTTCCAGCACGAATCTGATACAGATAAAACCCTGCACTCACTGGCTTGCCGTGGTCATTGGTAGCATCCCATATCACGGACTTAAAGCCAGCATCTTGGGTTGTATTAATTAGTGTCTTCACTTTTTTTCCCAGTAAATCGTAGACCGTTATGTTCACAAAACTATTCTCTGGTAGTTCATATTGGAGTTTAGTTATTGGATTGAAAGGATTCGGATATGGTGTATGTAATAAGAACTTTGTTGGGATTGCAAAATCAGTTGCTACTGCAATGGAATCACAGGCACTCGTATCCATTATTGTTCCTTCCGATACAAAATTCTGCCAGAGTTCCCCTACTTCTCTCCTAGGGAACCATGAAGAAGAATCAACCACGACATCATAGCAATCCCAAGCACCAATGGTCCAATTGGTTTGATGTCCCAGCCAGCCAATGGAATCAGGAAGTGAATTCAATGTAACAGGTTGAAAAACATCCATGGAATCTGGTAATCGAAGATTAGCCACGGTATTAAAAAATGAATCCAAAAAAGGGTAATCTATGACTTGGGTGTGGCCAACACCCTGTTCCATGGCAAGTATCCATTTCGCTCCCAAAGGCCGGTGATCTAAAAAAATTCCTGTAAGATTCTCTATACGATAAGGGAGATCATTTTCAGCAATAAACATGAGTCCCGGCACCTCGACGGCAGCTCCTGCATCGGTGGTATCGTGATATCCTCCTTTCTGAGTAATGAAGCCCAGCATACGTTCCGGGATCCATTTGGTAAAGTGATAGCCAAATTGACCACCCCAGGAATAGCCATTAATGAAAAAGGGAATAAAGGATATTTCATCGTGACTGAAAAGAACAGCGAATGAATCCATGGCAGCGATTACCGCATCTCCAATTCCTGTATGCATGTGCATGTTAAAAATGTGAGCACCCATCAAAGCGAAATCCTGGTTGCTGGCGAGTATCTGGTAATTCGAGTCACTAACGACATTCCGGGAATCCCCATTGTTTGGGTGCATGAACCAGTAGACACCACGAAGCGTATCCGTTGAATCATTGACCCACATCCGAAAATCGGCATAATTGTAACTGGCTGTATCATTCTCCAGGATGGATACATCATGGATTTCAGCATGGACAACTCCGATCAAAAAGAAAATGAAGAAAGTTTTTTTCACAAAGTTTATGTTCTTAATCGTTTTCTCGCAGTAGCGGGATTTACGATTAGCTTCAACATTTTATTATCTCTTTTTCGAAAATGATGACCTTTTAGATGCTCTATAGACAAACCAATCATCACTGGTAATTTCATGGTAGTGGTCAGACTCTTCTACCAATATTTTCGCTGTGTTCTTTTTTACTGCAGCAATCTCAACCCTGACACCCTCTGCTTTCAGGTGAGTCACCAGCTCAACAAAATCTGAATCACCCGACATAATAATGATGGTATCGACTTTAGATGCCAATTGAGTTGCTTTTATGGATAGCGGAATATCGGCTGATTTATGACAGGGTACTACGGATCCATAATAGTTCTCATGAAGTCGTTCAGCAAATTTTTTGGATATGGATTTACCCTCACGAAAATAGATCAGTCTGTTTAAGCCTCTGCCATTTAAGAGTTTAGGTATAAGTTCATCGAAGTTGATCATAGCTTTGGTCGATTTGGATAAGGTATGGATACTTCGCTCAATATTATTACCATCGCATAGAATTGCTACAGATTGGTTGATTAGTATTTCAGTCATATTATTTGATTCCTTAGTGTATACATAAATCTAACCCCAATCCACCAAACAAAAAACCCCGCTACTGCGGGGTTTTTATTTTTTTCATTATGATTTAAGAAGGAGGCATCATCTTTAAGTAAACTAGCGTAGATCTAGCTTGCTACTATATCTCTTATAGCATAAGAATCCATAATCAGCCTGTCAGAAGCATCAAAAAATACTGGTCCGGGTCTATCTTCATCCCAATCTTCACGACACTCTTCTTTCGCTGCGATCATTTCTTCTTCATTATGTATAGTTACAACGGAGTCTCCATCATCTGTTCTATATACTATATCAACTGGATACTGGAGTGTAGGACGCTCTTCTGACTCTGGATTATCTTCGTACCAATCTTTAAGCTCTGCCCAGCCTTCTTCTTCATCAGTTTCTACAGTAATAGACGTTCCGTCTGGCATTGTAAATGTTATAGGGAATACCATTCCAAAACATTTCTCTCTATTCCAATCTCTTCCGCGGTCACATCGACGATATAGTTCACGCATTTCATCATCATTGTTAATCGATACGGTCGCACCATCAAAGGTGATATCAATGGGGTACTGCAGAGATGGCTTCTCTTCTGCATCAGGATTTAATTCGTACCAATCCTTGATCTCATACCAGCTATTTTCATTGTCACTGCTAACTGTGATGGTTGATCCATCCGGCATTATAAATGTTACAGGTAGGACAAGGTTAAAACATTTCCAATCTTCTTTCTCATCCCTGTCCCAGTAGAATTCATCTTTTCTATCGTCGTCATAGGGATCGAGCTTTCTGCCCTTCATATTAAAGTAGACTTCATTGCGACTACCGGTTCTGTGACCCAAGCCAGCCAGTTCTACTTCATAGCCAAGACCCGATGCTACGCTTGCATCTGTACTAAAATAATCATAAAAGTCTTGTTCTACGACGGCCTGAGATTCGGCTGGTAATTCATCCATACTAATGGAAAATTTTTCAGCACTAATAATAGCCTGAATTAATTCATAGTCGTTACTTTCTTTAGATTTTGTGATATCAGTTTCACAACTAATTATAAATAGAATAGCTATAAAAATACTAATATATGATATTGTTTTCACTAATTGCTCCTTAATTATTGTAATGAATTTATCTAAAATTTTGATTAAAGTTAAAAATTAAATATAACATAATTATAAACATTTCAACCGTCTTAATTCCAACTTCTTTTAATGAGTACAGGTTGTCAGTAAAAACCCCGCTAGTGTAGGGCTCTTGCTTAAATCCTTTGGGTGGGGGTTAATTACCGAATGGAACTGTATTCCCTTCTGAATCTGTTTTGATTAACCATACATCCCAATCACCATTTCCGAAAGATTCTGTATACCCTGTTATGATATATCCGCCATCTGTGGTCTGTTCAACAGAATAACCACCATCATAATTGCCTCCCCCAAAGGTTTTTACAAATACTACAGTTTCTTCAGTCGTTACGATACTCGTATCTTCTTTCTCATCATCACAACCAACAAAAAGAAACAAAAGAGGTATTATCAGTAATAATGTTTTATTCATTTCAGATACAATTTACAAAATATTATTCTATAAAAAACAAAACCCCATCAGTCTAAATATCTATAAACAAAAAACTCACGAGTGAGGGGCTTGATGTGGCTAATCGTTTCTTTAAACAATTTTTACTATTTCCCACGATTGACTTTTATATTAAAAGAAGGCATCAGAAAGGAAGGCCCACCTTCTCCTGCAATTACAAGGCTTTCTCCTCTTACTGGGTCATACATAGAAACGACCCCAAACTGTACAAATAATTTATTTCTTCCCCAATCAAATATCTTAAGATTTAAACCGACAGCGCCGGTAATGTTTAGTGAGCCGACAGCACCTATACCCAGGGCGTAATACCCGGAGCCCGTTAGTGAAAAATAACTAGACAATTTTTTGCCTTTATGAAAATAAACTTTTTGTCCATAGCCTATCCCGCCAAGAAAAAACAATGTACTTCCGGCAACAATGTATGATTCTCTACTTCCACTCTGATGTTTTATCCAGCTTTTGCTTATTCCACCGAAATAACCGAGCTTATCACTTAATCCAATGGAATATTCAACGCTGTTTTGAGAAGATAATGCTACATAAGGTTGAAGTTGAGGCACAGGAGATGCAGTCGAAGATTCGTCAAATTTAATATCCAGAATTTGATTCCTATTAATCTTAAACAAATCTTCTGAATATGATACCTTTATCTGGAGCTCTTCGTCTGAAATACTGATGATTTCTCCATTTATTATTGTTCCATCAATGAGAATTACTTGAGTAGAAAAGAGGGTACTCCCCCCTATTAATAACGCTAATAATACCTTTTTCATATTTAACTCCTTACCCAAATCTACCCATTATCCCACAAACAAAAAACCCCGCTGCTGCGGGGCTCTTGCTTAAAACCTTGTTCTTGGGCGAGGAAACAAGCTTAAAAATAAAGACGAAATACAGTTTCTGCTACACAGGCAAAGCGCTTTCTATTTTCCACTT
>Ga0208471_1000470_pt1 | contig 14545 bp, 11 predicted proteins | sample DeeseametaMP0441_FD_184210 | JGI IMG/M metagenome (GOLD analysis project Ga0208471, IMG submission 184210) | Marine microbial communities from the Deep Atlantic Ocean - MP0441 (SPAdes) | ecosystem: Environmental > Aquatic > Marine > Oceanic | place: East of Rio de Janeiro, Brazil, South Atlantic...
CAGCACTTACAAAGGACTCTACTTCACCGGTGACGGCTGTCGACGTGACGAGGACGGCTATTACTGGATTACCGGAAGAGTAGATGATGTGCTGAATGTTTCCGGACACCGCATGGGAACCGCGGAACTAGAGTCTGCGGTGGTGCTCCACAAAAGTGTTGCTGAAGCTGCAATTGTAGGTTTTCCGCATGAAATTAAGGGACAAGGAATTTACGCCTATGTAACATTAAATTCCGGAGTGGAGCCTACTGATGAATTGAAAAAAGAATTGGTGCAACTTGTACGAAAAGAAATTGGCCCAATTGCGACTTTTGACGTAATCCAATGGGCACCGGGACTTCCTAAAACGCGCTCTGGTAAAATCATGCGCCGTATTTTGCGGAAAATTGCGGAAAATGAAATTGACAGTATCGGCGACACGTCCACACTCGCTGATCCTTCTGTTGTTGAAGATTTGATTGCAAATAGTCCTTCAGTTTGAATTGCCATATAAGTTCCTTCTCCCTGATATGTAACTTTAAATCACTTATTATGAGATCAAAAAACAATGAGTTATCATGACATATATCAGCAATCTATAGAACAGCCTGAGCTCTTCTGGAGAGAACAAGCAGAGCAGATCAAGTGGTATGAATTTCCGGAAACAATTCTTTCCCAGGATGAACATGGATTTTACCGCTGGTTTTCCGACGGCAAACTGAACACGTCATATCTAGCGCTAGATGCCCAGATCGAAGATGGACGCGGTGCACAGTTGGCATTGATTTATGATTCGCCTGCCACAGATTCGCAACGAAAATTTACCTATCTGGAATTACGTGACGAGGTTGCGAAATTTGCTGGCGGACTTAAAAATTTAGGTGTGGAAAAAGGTGACCGAGTCATCATTTACATGCCGATGGTTCCGGAAGCAGCGATTGCGATGCTCGCTTGTGCCAGATTGGGTGCTGTTCACTCAGTAGTGTTTGGTGGTTTTGCACCAAATGAACTGGCGGTGCGGATAGACGACGCTAAACCAAAAGCACTCGTAACCGCAAGTTGCGGAATTGAATTTACCAAAGTCATTGAATACAAACCGCTGGTGGATGAGGCATTGGAAATCGCGGAATTTCCTCCGGAAAATACTGTCGTTTTGCAGCGTCCGCAAGCTAAAGCGAAAATGCAGTCCGGGCAGGATCACGATTGGAATGAGCTAGTGACAAACGCTGAGCCGGCTGAACCGGTTCCTGTGGACGCGACAGATCCGCTTTACATTCTTTACACTTCCGGAACTACCGGACTTCCAAAAGGTGTCGTGCGGGATAACGGCGGACATGCCGTTGCCTTAAAATACAGCATGAAAGCTGTTTACAATACCGATCCCGGAGATGTTTTCTGGGCAGGCTCAGATGTCGGCTGGGTGGTTGGACATTCTTATATAGTTTACGCACCGCTGATTCATGGTTGTACGACCATCCTGTATGAGGGTAAACCCGTGCGGACACCGGACGCTGGTGCCTTCTGGCGTTTGATTGCTGAACATCAAGTAAATACATTTTTTACCGCGCCCACCGCTTTCAGGGCTGTCAAAAAAGAAGACCCGGAAGCAAAACTTAAAAAGCAGTACGACATCAGCTCCCTCCGGACACTTTTTCTGGCAGGCGAAAGGTTGGACCCGCCAACTTACGAATGGCTGAAGGAAATTTTAACGGACGGTTTACAACCGGATGTTCCGGTAATTGACCACTGGTGGCAAACCGAAACTGGTTGGCCGATTTGTTCCAATCCAATGGGTATTGAACCGCAGCCTGTAAAAAATGGTTCGCCGACTTTTCCAATGCCAGGTTACAATGTGCAGGTTCTGGACGAAAATGGTGAAATTTGCAAAGCCGGTGAAACTGGAAATATAGTAATTCACCTTCCCTTACCGCCGGCTTGTCTGCCAACTTTATGGAATGATGATGAACGTTTCAAGCAATCTTATTTAACTCAATTTCCCGGATATTTCATTACTGGTGACGAAGGAATCAAGGATGAAGACGGTTATATTTTTGTGATGGGACGAATTGACGATGTGATTAATGTTGCCGGACATCGCCTTTCAACGGGAGAAATGGAGGAGCTGATCGCTGGCCATCCTGCCATTGCAGAATGTGCTGTCACTGGAATAGATGATGAATTGCGTGGACAGGTTCCGGTGGGTTTTGTGGTACTCAAGGACGGCGTGGATATATCTCAAGAACAAATGCAGAAAGAATTGATTGCGATCATCAGAAAAAATATTGGCGCCGTTGCCTGTTTCAAACAATCTGGGATCGTCAAGCGTTTGCCAAAAACCCGTTCCGGAAAAATACTGCGCAAAACAATCCGCAAATTGGCCAGCGAAATCAATGTTGCGGTTCCACCTACAATTGACGATCCTCTGATTCTTGATGAAATTTGTGAAATAATGCGGGAACGCGGAATAGGCCAATACGCAACATCTTGAAGTTTTTTTAAACGCTTTTTTTACTAAAAACGTTTTCCCACCATTTTTATTGGCCGCCGATGATCAACTCCAAAACACTCTTTATTTTCCTGGCAAAACAGACCATCTGGTTTAGTTTTGCCGGAAAGCGGCACTGTCTAAAACCTACGGCAAAACCCCTTTCTCCTGAGAAAATCATGGAGCTTTGTCGTGAGTGGAATGCGTCAAGAGTTGTTTTGTTTCTTGAATTCCCCTGGGTACTTACTCATTTTGAAGTTACAATTACACTTTCGCCTGATGAACTGGTTTCCTATGCAAATATGCGCCTCGGATTTCAGGATTTTCCGGAAAGTGAAGTGCAAAGTCCCCCGCAAAAACAGCGCGGTAATTCAAACTTATCCGAAACTCCTGTGGGAGGTATTTATTTTAAACAAGCTCAATTGGACAGAGTCGGTTTACTTTGCGCGACATTGTCTGCAGAAAGTCTCAGCTTAAAGAAAATGTTCAAACAAAAGCCTGTTTTATCTGTTGAGATAGTTCCGTTGATTGTTGCCTGTTTGCCCTTATTAATGAAAAATTCGGAAAACTCATTAATTTTCAAAGGATTGGAGCAATCTTTCTATCTTGAAAAAAAGGATGGATTCCTCACAAAATTTGTTGAATTGCCTTCTTTTGGAAATGTTTCTCAGGAACTTTTTGTTGCGGATCAGTTGCCGCTAAATACAAAACCGCAAACTTTTCGCCTTATTCCTGAAGCAACGCCAACTTCAGTTGCCGAAAATAAAACTGAAACTGAACAAAAAAATAATCCGCCTGAACCTGGACAAATGCAAAACGGAATTGCCATTGAATCCGTCTTGACTGGATGGAAAGGTCTGGCTCGCACACCGAAGTCCGGATTTTGGTGGGCTTCTTCCAAAAATATTCGACGCTTTAAGAAAGTTGGTTCGTGGTGGAATCTGGTTGTAGCCTTGATCTTAATTGTAGTTGTCGGTACAGGAATTTTTTATTTCCAGACTCTGAATCAAAGAGAAGTTCTGCAACAGGAATTGTCCAGTTTGGAGCAAGAACTGGAAAAGCACATACTAAATTCTCCATCCCGAAATTACGCCTTTCGCGAAAAACATCTGGAGCTGTTGGAAGAGCTCGCAAAAGAACTTGTCCAGGAAGCCTTTTGGAAACATCAAACTCTGCAAACTTTACTTTCATCCATAGAAGGAGCATGGTTGGAGGGCTTCGAATTTAATGAGCGCAAACTCCGTTTGGAATTACTCGCATTAGAGCCGATCGATGCGGTGGATCTGTTTTTGAAATTGTCAAACATGCCTGAAACTGTCAAAGTACATTTCAAATCACAGCAGAAAACCAAGCTCAAAGGACATGAACTTATTCGCTTCAAACTCTTGATTGAATTGGCACATCCAGCAAAGACCAATCAACCTAATCTCAATAACAAATAAAAATATGCGGCCTGGACCAAAAAACAGCATCACCGACGTTTCCGGAATCAAAGTAGGACACGCGCAGGACATGCGATTGATGAGTGGCACCACTGTTGTTCTTCCCGATGAAGCTGCTGTAGCCGCAGTGGATTGTCGAGGAGGAGGCCCCGGAACACGTGAAACAGACGCCCTTCATCCGGCAAATCTGGTTGAAGAGGTGCACGCAATTGTACTAAGCGGTGGTTCCGCAATGGGATTGGATGCCGCCAGTGGAGTTGCGGCTTGGCTAAAAACTCAGGGCCGCGGATTTCTTGTTGCACCAAATGTTTCGGTACCTATTGTTCCTGCGGCAATTCTCTTCGACCTGCTAAATGGCGGAGAAAAATCTGGCATGGATGAGCACACTTATTTTGAATTTGGAAAAGATGCTGCGGCTAGAGCGGAATACGAATGCCCGCTGGGTAATGTTGGTGCCGGAACCGGAGCAAAAGCCGGAAAACTTAAAGGTGGAATCGGGACCGCATCCCTGCAGCAAAATCCGGAAAGTTCTGCTGAAAAAGGTTTTACGGTCGGAGCCTTAGCGGCAGTAAATCCATTCGGTTCAGTGACTCTTCCTGAACTTCCGGATTTCTGGGCCTGGCCTTTTGAAATAAATGCAGAATATGGTGGAAGAGGCGCGCCTAAATTTGTTTCCGAAAAAGTTGGAAAATCCGAAAATAATAATTTTAATGAATTGGCGCTCGATTATGATTTCGAAAGTGCTTTCAAATTTGCGGAACAGTCCTCCGGAAAGTCCGGCAATTCCGGAAAGGCTCTTTCCGCAAATAATATCTCCACCAACACCACTCTTTGCGTTGTTGCAACTGATGCTGTACTCACCAAATCACAGGCCCAGCGTGTCGCCATTATGGCACAGGATGGTTTTGCTCGGGCAATTCGTCCTGTTCATACTCCATTTGACGGTGACACGGTTTTCGTTTTGGCTACCGGAAAAATTCCGCTTTCAAAAATGCCGCCTATCGACATCGCCCGCTTAGGAATGATGGCCGCAGATTGTGTTGCCAGAGCAATTGCCCGTGGTGTTTATGCAGCAGAATCTTTGGGTGTCTGGCCGAGTTATAAGGAATCATTACAAAAATAATTCTATTTGCAATTCAATATAGTTTTTGTAATGATACACCTTCTTCATTTTCATCATCTTCCGCAAGGGAGGTCTTTTTAATATTTTCATTTCTCAAAAAAAATCATGAAAAAAATACTTCAAAGATACGCAAAATTTTTACTGATCGGTGGATCCGTACTGATCTTTTCCGGAACAGCCTTTGCCGGCAAAACACATTTGACGATGGGCATGGTATTAGAGCCGCCTCATCTTGACCCTACCGCTGGTGCCGCGGCTGCGATTGACGAAGTGGTTTATGCCAACGTTTTTGAGGGACTGACCCGTATCAACCAAAATGCGGAAGTCCTTCCCGCGCTGGCGGAGTCGTGGAATATTTCCACAGACGGCCTGACCTACACATTTAAACTCCGCAACGGAGTTAAGTTCCATGACGGCTCAGCATTTGATTCAAGTGATGTGGTTTTTTCATTGGATCGTGCAAGGTCGGAAAAAAGCACAAATGCGCAAAAAGCGCTTTTCGCCGCAATTAAAGACGTAAAGGCACAGGGTGCAGATAAAGTTGTTGTCACCTTGAAAACACCAACCGGAAACTTCCTGTTCAACATGGGTTGGGGGGATGCTGTGATTGTAGATTCCGCGAGTGCGGGTTCAAACAAAAGTAAACCTGTTGGTACCGGGCCTTTTACTTTCAAACGCTGGGTCAAGGGAGACAGAATCGAATTGACACAAAACGCAAATTACTGGGGTACAAAACCTGCGCTGAAATCCGCAACCTTCAAAATCATTCCGGATCCTGCAGCCGCGGTTGCTGCATTGATGGCCGGAGATGTGGATGCTTTTGCCAACTTTCCTGCACCGGAAATGGCCGCCCAATTTCAAAGCGATTTACGTTTTACCGTAAAAGTCGGCAGCACTGAAGGCGAAACAATCCTTTCCACCAACAACTTGAAAAAACCATTTGATGACCTTCGCGTACGTCAAGCTATCGCCCACGCGCTTAATTCGCAGGAAATAATTGACGGTGCGATGTTTGGTTTTGGAACTCCAATCGGAACTCATTTTGCTCCGCATCATGCGGCTTACGTTGATCTTACCGGAACTTATCCGCATGATCCGGAAAAGGCCAAACAACTACTTGCAGCAGCAGGATTTCCCAACGGATTCAAGGCGACTATCAAATTGCCGCCGCCGAGTTATGCACGACGTGGAGGAGAAATTGTTGCATCGCAACTGGCAAAAGTCGGTATCAAACTGGAGATAATTCCTGTACAGTGGGCACAGTGGCTGGATCAGGTTTTCAAAAATAAAGATTTTGACCTGACCATTGTTTCTCACACAGAACCAATGGACATCGGTATTTACACACGTCCGAAATATTATTTTCAATACCGAAATCCCGGATTCAATGCAGTCATTGAAGATTTGAATGTTACCGCAGACCCCAAGAAACGTTATGCGTTGATGGGAGCCGCGCAGGCAATTCTCGCAAAAGATGCCGTTAACGGTTTTCTTTTTCAATTGGCGAAGCTCGGAATCTGGAACAAAAACGTGATGGGACTCTGGGAAAACAGCCCCGTTCAAGCCAATGATTTGACCGGTGTAAGCTGGAATAATTAGTTGCACAAAAGGCGTTTCGGCAAAATCACTGGAACGCCATCCTTTCCAAGTTAAATGACAATCTTCCTTGCAAAACGGCTCTTTGCCTTGGTCATCACTTTGCTGGTGTCCTCTTTGGTAATTTTTTTGGTGCTGGAAATCCTTCCCGGTGATCCGGCATCAATCATACTTGGAATCGGCGCACAGGAGGACACGCTGGCGGCCCTCCGGGCAGAAATGGGGCTCGATCTTTCTGCTCCGGAACGTTACTTCCGCTGGATCAGTGGTATCATGAGCGGTGATTTTGGCCGCAGTTACACTTATGACACTCCGGTTTCCGAGTTAATTTTAGAGCGCCTCTCCCTCAGTTTGCCGCTGGCATTGCTCGCAATTTCTCTTTCGACTTTTCTGGCCATACCTTTGGGAGTATTTGCTGCGGCAAATCATAAGCGTATCGCTGATACCGGAATCATGGGTTTTGCTCAATTAGGGGTCGCCATTCCAAATTTCTGGTTTGCGATTCTGCTGATTTTATTTTTTTCAGTCAAGCTGGGCTGGTTTTCAGCAGGAGGTTTTGCAGGTTGGGAAATGGGTTTGGCTGCCGCACTCAAATCTTTGACCTTACCCGCGATTGCACTGGCCTTGCCTCAGGCTGCAATTTTGGCCCGCGTTACACGTTCTGCGGTTTTGGAAACAGTGCGTGAAGATTTTGTGCGTACCGCACGTGCAAAGGGACTCAGCAGGAATGCCGCACTTTGGCGACATGCGGTCAGAAATGCCCTCATTCCGGTAGTCACAATACTCGGGTTACAACTTTCATTTTTGCTCGCAGGAACAATCATCATTGAAAACGTTTTTTATTTACCCGGACTTGGTCGGCTCCTTTTTCAGGCTATTTCGCAAAGAGATTTGGTGGTAGTCAAGAACATTGTAATTTTACTGGCGGCAACAGTTATAATTGTCAATTTTCTGGTTGACATGTTTTATGTGGCGCTTGACCCAAGATTGCGTGGAGGAAACGCATGAATGATTCAAGACTTAGTGAATTCTGGCAGAATAGTTTGCGCCACCGCAGTTTTGTGATCGGACTGATTCTAAGTTTTATGATGCTTTTTACCGGACTCCTTTCCTTGTTCTGGACACCTTTTCCTGTGGAGTTGCTGGACATACCTCACAAGTTGGAAAGCTCGTCAGCAAAGCATTGGCTGGGAACAGATCATTTTGGACGCGATGTGGTTTCAATGTTGATGGTTGGTGCCTGGAACTCAATGCTGGTTTCAGTTTTTGCGATAGGTTTCGGAGCAGGAATCGGGATTCCGCTTGGCGCTTTGGCTGCGGCAAAACGTGGATGGGTGGAAGAAACTGTGATGCGTTTCAATGATTTTGCTTTTGCCTTTCCAGCCTTGTTGACGGCAGTTATGCTTTCTGCAGTTTATGGTCCAGGAACAATGAATTCTGTGCTGGCAATCGGTATTTTCAATATTCCGGTTTTTGCCAGAATTACCAGAGGAAGCGCATTGAGCATTTACAAACGTGAATTCATTCTGGCCGCCAGAACTGCTGGAAAAGGTGATGTGCGGATTGCGGTTGAACATATCTTACCCAATATCGCGAGTGTTCTCATCGTACAGGGAACTATTCAATTCGCTTTGGGAATACTTGCAGAAGCAGGACTGAGTTACCTTGGACTCGGCACACAACCTCCTATGCCAAGCTGGGGGAAAATGCTTAGTGAAGCACAGACGATGATGTTTTTTGCACCTCAACTCGCAATCTTGCCCGGACTCGCAATTGTCTTCACAGTTCTTGGCTTGAATCTGCTGGGCGACGGTTTACGTGATATTCTCGATCCACGCATTAGTCGGTTACGTTGAAACCGTTTTGCTTTTTATAAAAATATAAAATTAAATAACAATATCAATATTATTAAACTAATAATTATTAAATAATTTTGAAGAATATCTCAATGATAAAAATCATAGATGTACTTGTAGCTGATATACGATTCCCAACATCCAGTCAGTCGGATGGTTCTGACGCTATGAATCCGGATCCGGATTATTCAGCTACCTACGTTACGTTAATCACTAATTCTGAGTTAACAGGGAATGGTCTAACTTTTACTATCGGCAGAGGAAATGAACTGTGTGTAGCGGCTGTTCATGCCTTAAAGTATATGCTTGTTAACAAGGACTTTGTTGAAATCACTCGTAATATGGGAGAGTTTTGGCGATCACTTGTCGGTGATTCACAGCTTCGTTGGGTAGGCCCAGAAAAAGGAGTGATTCATCTTGCTACTGCGGCTATTGTAAATTCGCTGTGGGACTTATATGCAAAGATAGAAGGAAAACCTCTCTGGAAACTACTGGTAGATATGTCGCCAGAAGAGTTGGTGAGGGCTGTTGATTTTAGATATATTACGGATGTATTAACTCCTCAAGAAGCCATCAAAATGCTTGAAGAAAAATTTTCTTCAAGGGAGAAACGCGAAGCCGAAATGCGTTTAAAAGGCTATCCTGCCTATACAACTTCTGCAGGTTGGTTGGGATATTCTGATGAGAAAATCAGAACCTTGTGTAGAGATTCCATAGAAAAGGGCTGGACTCATTTTAAAATAAAAGTGGGGAGTAATATTCAAGATGACATAAGGCGGGCATCAATTGTAAGAGAGGAAATTGGTTCTGAGAATAAACTTATGTTTGATGCAAATCAAAATTGGGATGTTGATGAAGCCATTGATAATATGAAATTATTGGCTCAGTTTGATCCGTGGTGGATAGAAGAGCCGACGAGTCCTGATGATATTCTTGGACATCAAAAAATTTCATCACAAATAGCACCTATTGGAGTAGCTACAGGTGAGCATTGTCAAAACCGTATAATTTTTAAACAGTTTTTTCAGTCTAAAGGGTTACAGTTCTGCCAACTTGATTGTTGTCGATTGGGGGGCGTCAACGAAGTTTTGTCAGTCTTGTTGATGGCAGCGAAGTTTGATGTCCCAGTTTGTCCTCATGCTGGCGGTGTTGGGCTATGCGAGTATGTTCAACATATCTCAATTTTTGATTATATTTGTGTTTCTGGTAGTTTGGAAAATCGGGTAATTGAGTATGTGGACCACCTTCATGAACACTTTGAGTTTCCCGTGAAAATAAAAAATGGGAGGTATATGCCTCCACTTGATCCTGGGTACAGTATCACAATGAAAGCAAGTAGTTTGAAAGAATTTGAGTTCCCTCACGGTAGAGTTTGGACAAGTAGAAAATAATAAAATTATCTTTCCCGAGAGGCTATATTTGATTGAAAATTTTTCACAGGGTTTTTGGAATCGGTCCAATAATTACGTTAAACACGTTAATGGACACAATAGCATTGAAGATCATTTTACTGGTGCATCTGGATGCAACAAGCCTGTCTGTTTGAGTTCAAACCAAAACTCAGGCGGTATAGGAAATTTGAGCATTTCAATATTGTCCAGAACCTGAGCGGTACTCAATGAGCCTGGAATGACTGAAGAAACAAGGGGGTGAGCCAGAGGGAACTGTAATGCTGCAGCTTTTATTGGAATTCGATGAGCTTCACAGATCTTCTCAATTGATTGGACCTTGTTCCGAATTTCTTCACTGACAGCAGCATATCCGTATTTGGATTCTTCACAGGAACCGGTAGCCAGAATCCCTGAAGCATAGGGCGAACCAATAATGATCCCAATACCATGCTTTTCACATTCTGGAAATATTTCTTCAAGCGGCTCCTGATTCAGCAAAGTATAGGGCATGGCAACCAGAAAAAAATCAAGTTCGAAATGTTCTAAAAAAAGCGGTATCATTTCCATATCATTAATGCCTGCTCCAAAACCCTGAATAACTTCTGACTTCTTCATCTTTTTAAGCCATTCCATTCCGGACTCCAATTCCTTTAGTTTTTTTGACACTGATTTTCCGTGGTAACTTCTGTCCAAATCATGAATGACAAGAAGGTCAATCCGATTCAACCCGAGCCGCAATGTACTGTCAAGAAATGAACGTTCAAATCCTGCCGCGGAATAATCAAAATTCCATTCGAAAGGAAGACCTCCGACCCATGGTGATCCGTCAAAGAGAACCGGATCATCTTTGAAAGGTCTATACACTCTTCCTACTTTGGTGGAAAGGATAAACTCATGACGGTTTTTTTGGTACAGCAAATTGCCCAATCTATGTTCACTCAAGCCATGCCCATACCAAGGTGCAGTATCGTAGTAACGAATTCCTGAAGCATAAGCTTCATCGAGTGTTTCAACTGCCTGCTTGTGCTCAACTATTTCAAACAATTCTCCCAATGGAGCACCCCCGAATCCAAGTAAAGGTATTTTAATTCCAGTATTACCCAGAAGCCTGGTTTCAAAAGGGTTCATTTCAGTCTGTCTCTGTGAGTTTTAGACATGTAATTATTCATGGTTTAAATGGAGTCACTAAATTATGTAATAAATTTTTAGCTTTCCTGACACTAAGTATAGTAAAATTGTGTTGAAAGTTAAAATCCACAAATTACATTTTGTCATTAATGGGTATGCAGGATGAGAGAGATACAGGTAGTATTTGGTATTGATATGGAAACTGATATCGGCAGTTGGACTCCTTTTTATGAAGGAGTCACTAAGGGGGCTCCGCTGTTGCTGAATCTGTTTGCAAAAAAATCCATTCCCGTGACAGCTTTCTGGGTTGCAGACACAGCCCGGCGCTTTCCAGAAATTGTGCGGGAAATGGAATCCGCCGGTCATGAAACAGGAACTCACTCACTCTATCATGAAACTGTGGGCGACAGTTTGTTTGAAATTCCGGGAACTTATCCGCTTTTACCGGAAGAAGTTCAGCCAAGAATTAAGCTTGCCACAGATATACTGGAAGATATTGTTGGTCACAAAGTTGTTTCCTGGCGCTGTCCGAGACTTTTTGGAGGAACTCATGTCACAAACGCCCTTGAGTCACTTGGTTATGAGTGTGATGCCACTTACCCCATGTATTATTACAATGAACAACTTTTTCCATATCATCCAAGCCAGGAAAACTGGACTGAGCAGGGGAGTTTAAATTTGATTGAAATTGTCCAGTTTGCTGACATGGGGATGGAATCAAAAGATGCAAACGGACGCGATAAGGACCAATGGCCTCTCTACCGCACACAGTCTACAGCAGAGTTTATTCCACACATTGAATCCTTTATGAGTTATCTGGAAAAGAATGATCAGAGTCAAAAGCCGATTGTCTTATGTTTTTATTTTCATCCCTGGGAGTTTTGGGAAATGCCCGAGGGCGTGATTCATTTTGGAGAAGGTGGAGTGTTGCCGGATCCGTTCCTGACCAAAGGCTGTGGTAAGTATTGCCTGAATCAGGTTGAGCTACTGATAGACTGGTTGAAATCCAAAGAAGCAGCTTTTCTTACAGCAGGTCAATGCGCCAGCAAATGGAAAAATATTCTTGCTCAAACTGATCCTTAAAGAACAGAAAGACAATCAAAAGCACAACTTAATTTATAAGATTTATTGTCCTTTACTAGTAGTCCACTTTAGGGACTGCCAATCAGTCATTTATATTTCTCTCAATATAATCAATTAATTCTTTTGATCTCTATGGTTTCGTGTGATAACCTGCAAAATCTAAACACACAGAAGTAAAAAAAGTTTTCTATTTAAAAATAAATGCTCGACATTATTGATACACACCAGCATCTTTGGAATCTGGACAGGCTAAATTTACCTTGGGTGGAAGCTGTTCCTGCACTTAATCGCAGTTTCGAAATTTCGAATTATCTCAAAGCAGCAGAAAATTCTGGCGTGACTCGAACCATTTATATGGAGGTGGACGCACATCCGGATGACAAACAGAAAGAGATTGACGACATGACTCTGTATTGTCAGGCAGATTCAGATGAAATGCTTGGGATGGTCGTTTCCGCTGATCCGGGAAAACCAGGATTTGCTAAATTTCTGGATACTAATTCCAGCAACCCTTTTATCAAAGGTGTGCGGCAGGTTCTTCACAATCCGGAACAAGCGCCTAAATATTGCCTAACTCCGAAATTTGTGCAGGGCATTCGTGCTTTGGGCAAGAGGGGTTTACTCTTTGACATCTGCATACGTCCTGCTGAACTTCATGATGCGGTTGAGCTCTGCCGCCAAGTTCCGGAGACAACTTTTGTTCTGGACCATTGCGGAAACGCTGATCCATACGTTGTCAACGGACATCGGAAAATCGATTCGTCCAGTTCTGACACGACTTTTGTACACTCCAAGGAAAGTTGGCAAAAAGGAATTTTCGAATTAGGAGAACTTGATAATGTTTACTGCAAAATTTCCGGAATAATCGCTCATGTAGAAACTGGATGGAATGCCTGTACACTGGCTCCAACAGTTGATGCCTGCATTGATGCTTTTGGAGAAGATCGAGTTGTGTTTGGTGGAGATTGGCCGGTATGCACCCTTGGCGCAAGTTTGTCTAAATGGATCGCAACACTAAAGGAAATTGTTTCTAATCGCCCTATTGTTGTTCAAGAGAAGCTGTTTAGCTTAAATGCCAAACGACGCTACCAACTATAGAAGTTGGCTGCAGATTTTCACAAATAAGGACGGATAAATATTTTACGTGTACCTCAGCGAAAACCTGAGGTTAAAACCATTAACCAGAAAACTTGGAAACATTATGCTAAAGAATCTTGATCCATTATTAAGCCCAAACTTGCTTTATATTCTCCGTGCTATGGGACATGGAGACGTGCTGACAATTGTTGACAGTAATTTTCCTGCAGATTCTGTCGCATCGACAACTGTTCATGGCGAAGTAATTAGGTTCGATGGCGCCGGAATTCCGGAAGTTGCCAAGGCAATCTTTTCGGTTTTTCCACTGGACAGTTTCATTGAAGCCCCAATTCAGTATATGCAGGTGGTAGGAGAACCTGAAACCACTCTTGAGGTACATACTGATTTGCATCGAATTGCTTTGGAAAATTCTGATCGAGAATGGAAGATGGATTCCGTGGAACGACACAGTTTTTATGAATTGTCCCGTAAAACTTATGCTGTAATTGCCACCGCAGAACGTCGCCCATATGGTTGTTTTATGATCACAAAAGGAGTGATCGGACCGAATGGCAAAGTAATGTAGAGAAAAATATTCACCCGGATTAAAAGAAAAGTAATACTATGGATTTAGGACTGAGGGATAAAATTGTACTGGTCACCGGCGGAGCAAAAGGCATCGGCGCCGCAACTGTCGAGGCATTTTTGGCAGAAGATTCCAATGTGGTATTGGTGGACTGGGATGCAGAAACTGGATCTGCTTTTGCGAAATCATTAGGTTCCAAAGTCAGTTATATTGAAGCGGACCTTACAGATTCCGCAGCTTGCAAAAAAGCGATTGAGCAAACTGTTTCGTTGTTCGGAGGGTTGGATGTATTGGTAAATAATGCCGGATTTAATGACGGCTTGGGTCTTGAAACTCCTCCTGAAGATTTTATGCTTTCTGTGCAAAATAATCTCCTGCATGTTTATGCAATGACGCATTATGCATTACCTTTACTCCGTAAAGGGCCGGGATGTCTTGTCAACCTTGGCTCCAAGGTCTCCGAAACAGGTCAGGGGAACACTTCGGCTTATGCAGCTGCAAAGGGTGCAATCAGTGCGCTTACTCGTGAATGGGCAGTGGCCCTGGCCCTGGATAAAATCCGTGTTAATTGTGTTATACCTGCTGAATGCCTGACAGATCAATACGAGCAATTTTTCCTTTCCCAAGTTGAACCGGAAGCTGCCAAAAAAGCTATCTCTAAGCTTGTCCCGTTTGCACAAAGATTCACAACACCTGAAGAAATCGCACAAACCATTGTCTTTCTTGCCTCCGACCGTTCTTCTCATACAACCGGTCAACTCATCTTTGTAGATGGAGGTTACACGCATTTTGACCGGGC
>Ga0208471_1000476_pt1 | contig 14436 bp, 11 predicted proteins | sample DeeseametaMP0441_FD_184210 | JGI IMG/M metagenome (GOLD analysis project Ga0208471, IMG submission 184210) | Marine microbial communities from the Deep Atlantic Ocean - MP0441 (SPAdes) | ecosystem: Environmental > Aquatic > Marine > Oceanic | place: East of Rio de Janeiro, Brazil, South Atlantic...
GAGTTGAAGCATTTAGAGCACGAGATTGAAACGCTGAGTTTCGAAGTGCCTATCGATTCTTCTAATATGAATCCGGAATATTACTTGAAAATTGCCGAGATTATTGAAGAGAAATATGAAGATTACGATGGTTTTGTAGTCTTGCATGGTAGCGATACAATGGCGTATTCTGCATCAGCATTAAGTTTTATGCTCGAAAATTTGAATAAACCTATTATTTATACCGGTTCGCAGCTGCCCATTGGAGATTTAAGAACCGATGCCAAAGAGAACTTAATTACTTCAATTCAGTTAGCCGGATTAAAGAAAAACGGAAAGAGTGTAATTCGTGAAGTGGGTTTGTATTTTGAATATAAACTCTATCGCGCTAACAGAACCTCAAAAGTCAACGCATCGCATTTTGAAGCTTTCGCATCGCCAAATTATCCGCCGTTAGCAGAATCTGGAGTAGAATTACAGGTGAACGAATCGCTATTGAAGCGTGTTCACGGCAGAAAGAAATTTTTTGTGCATAAAGAATTAGATAATAATATTATTATCATCAAAATTTTCCCGGGTATTAATGAGAAAACACTTTCTTATTTTATAAACCTAGAAAGTTTAAAAGGCATTGTGTTAGAAACTTATGGCAGTGGTAATGCGTGTAACGAGAAATGGTTTACCGATATTGTTAAAGAAGCGATCAAGAAAGGTATTAAAATTGTGAATGTTACGCAATGCGTAGGAGGAAGTGTGATTATGGGGCATTATGAAACCAGTACGAAGTTAAAATCTTTAGGGGTTGTTTCGGGTAGAGATATCACTACAGAAGCTGCCGTAGCAAAATTGATGTATCTAATACCTAAAAATCTGGCTCCAAAAGTATTCAAAACCATCTTTGAGACCTCTTTAAGAGGAGAAATGTCATAAAATTAACGTGCGAGGCTTGAATGGGATTATTTTTTTTTGTTATTTGCCACGCCTAATTAAAATAAAGCTGAAGTTTAGCGTTTTATTAGAGAGGTGGCCGAGTGGTCGAAGGCGCACGCCTGGAAAGTGTGTATACGTCACAAGCGTATCGAGGGTTCGAATCCCTTCCTCTCTGCTAAATTAAGATTTTTAATGAGTAATAATTTTTATATATTTAACCCTTTAACTAATTAAATTAAGACAACAAGTAATGAAAAGATTATTTTCTATTCTGGTAATCGCTACAATTATGGTCTTTAGTGGCCTTAATGCTAACGCGACTAATAGTGTAAACGATTTCGCTCAGGCAACTAGCTACATCGTACAAGACGACGATGAAGGTGCTGCTGAAGAAGCTACAGAAGAAAACGTAAGTTTTCACCAAGAACTAAAAAGACGTTTTATAGAAGGAGGTCCTGCTTTTATGGGGATCGTACTTTTATGTTTAATTCTTGGTTTAGCAATTGCAATTGAGCGTATCATATTTTTAAATTTATCTACCACTAATTCTAAAAAATTAGCACAAAGAGTAGAAGATGCTTTAAATAGCGGTGGTGTTGAAGCTGCAAAAGACGTTTGTAGAAATACAAAAGGACCTGTTGCTTCGATCTATTACCAAGGTTTAGATAGAGCAGACGAGAGCTTAGAAGCTGCAGAAAAAGCAGTAGTAGCTTACGGTGGTGTTCAAATGGGACAATTAGAGAAAAACGTTTCTTGGGTTTCTTTATTTATCGCACTTGCACCGATGCTTGGTTTCATGGGTACTGTAATTGGTATGATTGAAGCATTCGATAAAATTCAGGCAGCTGGTGATATGCAACCATCACTTGTAGCAGGAGGTATTAAAGTAGCACTTTTAACAACAGTATTTGGTCTTATTGTAGCTATTATCCTTCAGATTTTCTATAACTATATTATCGCAAAAATCGATAGTATCGTTAACGATATGGAAGATGCATCAATTACTTTAATTGACATCTTAGTAGACTACAAAAGAAGAAAGTAATTTAATATCATTAAATAATTATGACTTTACATAAAGTTTTAAAATATTTAGCAATCGTGATTGGAGTTATCGGTCTTGTGCTTTTAGCAAGAGTGGTAATTACCGGCGACGAGGCTATAGAAAATTCAGCAGACCTTCAGAGTAGTGTGTTGGTTCCTATCATGTATTTATCTTACTTCGTTATATTAGCTGTATTAGTATTAGTTGGTATTTCTGTAGTAAAAGATTTAATTAATGGTGACATCAAAAAAACACTTCTATCTATAGGTGTGTTTGCTGTAATAATTTTGGCAGGATACTTGCTTGCTAATGGAGTAGAGACTGAAATGGACAATGGCGAAATGCTTTCTGCAAATGCTTCACAATGGGTAGGTGCAGGTTTAATAGTATTTTATATACTAGCAGCTGTAGCGATTGGAGCAATGGTTTTCTCAGGAGTTAAAAAATTAGCAAAGTAATTTATTATGGCAAAAAGAAGTACGCCAGAAGTTAATGCAGGTTCGATGGCAGACATCGCTTTCTTGCTGTTAATCTTCTTCTTGGTAACAACTACAATGGAGAATGATGCAGGTTTAAATAGAAAATTGCCGCCAATACAAGATGAAAATACACCTCCTCCACCTCTTAAGAAAAAAAATATCTTTCAAGTATTGATTAACCAGCAAAATGATATTTTAGTTGAAGAGAATGAGATGGAACTTGGCGATGTTCGTCAGGCTGCGATCGATTTCTTAGATAATGGAGGCCAAGGTTGTGATTACTGTCAAGGACAAAGAGATCCGGCATCATCAGACAACCCGAACAAAGCGGTAATTTCATTACAGCATACACGTGAAACAGATTATTCTACGTATATCGCTATTCAAAATGAATTAGTTGCTGCTTATAACTTCCTTAGAAATAGAGAGGCAGACCGTTTATTTCAAATGAGTTTTACTGAGATGGAAGCAAATTTCAACGATGCTCAATATAACGGAGATAAAGATCTTTTAGAAAGCAGAATCGAAACCATACGTGATATGTATCCGATGAAACTTTCTGAAGCAGAACCTAAAGAAAGTAAATAACAAGACTAATAAGATTTAATTATGTCTAAATTTAAAAAGAAAAAGAGTGGAGATTTACCAGCGATTTCAACGGCATCATTGCCAGATATCGTATTCATGCTTTTATTTTTCTTTATGGTAGCTACTGTAATGCGTGAGGATACGTTGATGATTCAAAACGACTTACCTTTCGCAGATCAAGTAGAAAAGCTTCAGAAGAAAGATTTAGTAATGTATATCTACGCAGGTAAACCAAGTGCTCGATACCAAAAACAGTATGGTACAGAGGCTAGAGTTCAGCTTAACGATAAATTTGCAGATGTAAGTGACATTAAGCAATTTATTATTGAAGAGCGCGGTTCTAAGCGTGAAGAATTAAAGAATAAATTAACAACTTCTTTAAAAGTTGATGGTGAAACTAATATGGGACTTGTTTCCGATATTAAGTATGAATTAAGAAGAGCAGAGGCATTTCGTATAAACTATACCACTAGAAATGGTGATGCTTCTCAAAACTTTCAATAGAACGTAACTTGTTGTTCGTATATAAAAACATCCAACATTTGTTGGATGTTTTTTATTTATAAAGCTTTTTTATTACTTTTTAGGAATGAAAAATACCTTATTGCTGCTTTTTATTTTGATTAATCTTCCCTTGTTGGGGCAAGAAAATCAACCTGCAAATGACTCTATTGTGGTAGGAGAAACTAAAGTAGATAGCTTGTATCGAGAAGATCAGTTTTATTTTGGTTTTACTTTTAATCTTCTGCTTAACCGTCCTGAAGGTATTCGACAGTCTGGGTTTTCAGGAGGTTTGCAATTGGGATATTTAAGAGATTTTCCTATCAACAAAAAGCGAACTTTAGCCATTGCTCCGGGTTTAGGTTGGTCGATTAATTCTTACGGTCAGAACCTATTGGTGACTGAAAATAGAAATGACGAATCTGAATTTTATATTTTAGAGAATGAAAATGACTATAGTCGAAATAGATTTACCAATTATTTAGTTGAATTACCTCTAGAACTAAGATGGCGAAGCAGCACTCCTGAATCTTATAAGTTCTGGAGAATCTACGCCGGCGTAAAAGCCAGTTATATTTATCATTTTAAATCGAGATACGAAGGAGAAGGAAATAATGTCACACAAACGAAGGTTGAAGAGCTAAACCGTTGGCGTTATGGCGTGATGTTTACTTTTGGTTACAATACCTTCAATTTTCATTTTTACTACAGCTTAAACCCTTTATTCGATGCCAATACGACAGAGTATAATCGTGAAATCGGCTTGCATCCGCTTAAAATAGGACTTACTTTTTATATTCTATAAAATTATATGTTGAAAAAGTAATAAGCTTAATTGTGGTAATGCTCCAATACATAAACCGGTAATTAATTCGTTAGAAGAATGCGCTTTTTCCTGAATTCTTGATGAAGCCGTCCAACCTATACTAAACAATAAAAAAGCGATCACATAAGTAAGATTAGTGCCGTAAATAAAGCTGATGCAAATAATAAAGGCAGTTAAACCGGCAACTCCCATCATATGTAAACTCACTTTGTATTTAAAAATATTCAGTGTAAATGCAATGATGGAAGCATATAATATTCCGGTGAAAAAATACCACAGTGTTGCATATTCTTCACCCACCAAAATAAAGTTAAGAACGGTTAATAAGATCAAGCAGAAAAAAAGCATCGGCAAGCGCCGTTCTTTTACGTTAGCTAATTGAAGACTTTTTACGAGTCCTAAATTCTTCAATAAAAAATAAAAAACGATCGGAATAAAAATCGTAAGAATAGCAATAGCTAAAAGCTTTGCTTTAATAATCGGCTCCGGTAAAAAACGCGGCGTTATCATAAAATAAGCAGCAGTTCCTGCAATTGGCATCCATAACGGATGAAACAGATAGGAGGCCAGTTTAATAAACCACTTCATTTAAATTTCTTTACGCAATCTCGCTACCGGAATATCTAATTGCTCACGATATTTAGCAACTGTTCTTCGGGCAATAGGATAACCTTTATCTTTCAATATTTTCGAAAGTTTATCATCGGTTAAAGGCTTTTTCTTGTCTTCTTCACCCACCGTAATTTCTAAAATTTTCTTGATCTCTCGAGTAGAAACATCTTCACCTTGATCGTTTTTCATCGATTCAGAAAAGAACTCTTTGATCAACTTCGTTCCGTAAGGTGTATCCACATATTTACTGTTCGCTACACGAGAAACGGTCGAAACATCCATTTCTATTTCTTCGGCGATATCTTTTAAGATCATGGGTTTTAGATCGCGTTCATCACCACTTAAAAAATATTCTTCTTGATGATGCATAATTGCGCTCATCGTTACAAAAAGTGTTTCTTGGCGTTGTTTTATCGCTTCGATAAACCATTTGGCAGAATCTAATTTTTGTTTAATAAACATCACCGCATCTTTCTGCTCTTTGGTTTTGTTCTTAGATTCTTTATAACCTTTCAGCATATTGCTATAATCTCTAGAAACATGCATTTGCGGAGCGTTTCTGCCGTTTAGAGAAAGCTCTAGCTCACCATCTTTAATCTTTATCGTGAAATCTGGCGTAACGTGTTCTACAGGTCTTAAATTGCCTGCATACGAGCCTCCCGGTTTCGGATTTAAATGTTCAATTTCTTCAATAGCATCACGAAGTTGATCTTCACTAATATCGAACTTAGAAAGTAACTTGCTGTAATGCTTCTTCGTAAATTGGTCAAAAGCTTTATCGAGTATTTCTATTGCTAGTTCTACGCTCGCTGTCGGATTTTTACGCTTCAGCTGAATCAATAAACATTCCTGCAAATTTCTTGCGCCAACTCCCGCCGGATCTAATTGATGTACGATTTTAAAAATACGTTCTACCGTTTCTTCATCGGTATAAACATTTTGAGTAAACGCCAGATCATCTACAATATCTGGAACATCGCGACGTATGTAACCGCTTTCATCAACGCTTCCTACAAGAAATTCAGCGATTTTCATCTCTTCTTCTTTTAGGCGGAAAGTTTGCAATTGCGTTTTTAGATGCTGAGAAAAACTCGTACCCGATGCATAAGGCACACTTTTTTCTTCATCATCACTACTATAATTATTGGCTTGTAAACGATAGTTCGGGATTTCATCATCGCTTAAATATTCGTCTACATCAATTTCGGTCTCAATAACTTCAGAATCGTTGTCTTGCTCCTCATTTTTAAATTCATCTTCAAACTCGTATTCGTCCGTTTTTTCTTTACCACTATCTAAAGCAGGATTGTCTTCCAACTCTTGCTTTACACGTTGTTCAAAAGCTTGCGTAGGCAACTGTATAAGCTTCATGAGCTGTATTTGTTGCGGTGATAGCTTTTGCGATAATTTAAATTTTAACTGTTGCTTTAGCATGGTTCGATTTATTACTTACTACAAAATTAACGAAATTGGCACGACAATTGTTACCAAAATTTTGTTAAGCTTCTATAAAACCCATCACTAAGCCATAAATTTTTGAAATATCTTCGGAAAGTTATTTTCGAAATGTAAAGTTTCTTTGGTAATAGGATGTTGAAATTTTAACGAATGCGCCGCTAATAGAATTCCTTTTATTTTTTCTGAAGAACCATAAGTCTCATCGCCAACGATCGGATTACCGTTTTTGCTGAGATGAATTCTTATCTGATGCGTTCTCCCGGTAGTTGGGAATAGTTCTACAAGTGAGAACGTCTTTTCATCTTTATTAAAGGTTTCTTTTAATTGAAATTGAGTTTCAGCATTTTTTCCTTCAATAGCTGAGTTAAAAACTCCTTCTGAAATCATAGCTCCGGAAACGATGGCTAAATATGATTTCTGTATTTCTTTTGCCTCAAAAGCCTGATTCAACTTTACCTGAGCATTTTTGCTTTTGGCAATAATTAAAAGTCCGCTAGTAGGATTATCTAAACGATGCACGGGAATGGGGTAGGGAAGCGCATCTTTTTCTTCGGAAGTTTTTAGGTTATGCGGAAGCGCGTTTTCGATAGTTTTAAAATAATTGCCGTTGGTAGGATAACCGGAAGGTTTTTCGATCACCGCCAGAAATTCATCTTCGAAAATCACACGAAGTTTCAGCTGAAAAATTTTTTTCTGCGGAAGTTCTTCTGCTAACAACTCCAAAACTTGTCCCTCTTCTATCCAATCACCGGTATTGGCCGGTTTTCCGTTTAAAAGAATGAGTTGTTTTTTGATGGCTTTTTTAATTCCGCTACGGGTTGGAAGCGTTTTAAAAATTCCGACAGCATATTCCTGCAAACGAATCGGTGCTTCGATTTTTGGAACTATGTGTTTTTCGATGACTTTCATTGAAGTAAAAATAAAAAACCTCACAGGCTTTAAAAACTTGTGAGGTTTTTTAATATATATTTTAGTTGTTACGAATCAACAGTTCGACTTTAGTTTATCTTGAGCTAATTCGAAATATTCAGTGTGACAAAAAGTAACTAAGCTTTTTTAATATTTAGAAGATTAAAATTCAGCATTTTTTGGGGTTCTAGGGTAAGGGATCACATCGCGAATATTCGTCATTCCTGTAGCAAATAAAACTAAACGCTCAAAACCTAAACCAAAACCACTGTGTACACAAGTTCCGAATCTACGGGTATCTAAATACCACCATAATTCTTTTTCGTCTACACCTAATTCTTTCATTTTCGTTTGTAAAACATCTAAACGCTCTTCTCGTTGCGAACCTCCTACAATTTCTCCAATACCAGGGAAAAGAATATCCATCGCGCGAACGGTTTTGCCGTCTTCATTTAAACGCATGTAGAAAGCTTTGATGTTTGCCGGATAATCAAATAAAATCACCGGACATTTAAAGTGTTTTTCAACTAAATAACGCTCGTGTTCACTTTGTAGATCTGCACCCCATTCTTCAATTACATAATTGAATTTTTTCTTCTTGTTAGGCTTCGAGTTCTTTAAAATATCGATCGCCTCGGTATAGCTTACGCGTTTAAAGTTGTTGTCTACAATAAAGCGTAATTTTTCACGTAAAGCCATTGGCGCACGCTCGGCTTGTGGCTTCGATTTATCTTCTTGAATTACTCTATTTTCTAGGAAAGCCAGATCATCATCACAATTGTCTAACACGTGGTTAATAACGTGCTTGATGAAATCTTCAGCAAGATCCATATTGCCATCTAAATCGCAAAAAGCAACTTCTGGCTCGATCATCCAAAACTCTGCTAAGTGTCGAGAAGTGTTGGAGTTTTCTGCTCTAAAGGTTGGACCAAAAGTATAAATTTGCCCTAAACCTAACGCGTAAGTTTCTCCTTCTAACTGTCCGCTAACCGTAAGATTGGCTTCTTTTCCGAAGAAATCTTCTTTATAGTTAATAGAGCCATCTTCATTTTTTGGAGCATTGTTTAAATCGAAATTCGTGACTTTAAACATTTCTCCGGCGCCTTCAGCATCGCTACCGGTAATAATTGGCGTGTTTACGTAATTAAAACCGTTTTGGTTAAAATATTGATGCACCGCAAACGATAATTGAGAACGTACTCGCATTACGGCGCTAAATGTATTGGTGCGCACACGTAAATGTGCTTGTTCTCTTAATTTTTCTAAGGTATGACGTTTAGGAGAAAGAATGGTTTTCTTTACCTCTTCCGGATTGGCAGTTCCTAAGATCTCGATGTTTTTCACTTCGATCTCTACACGTTGCCCTTTACCTTCACTTTCTTTTAAAGTTCCGGTTACCGAGATGGCTGCTCCGATATTGATTTCGTTAAGAATTTCTTCCGGAGTGTTTTCGAAATCTAACACACATTGCAAATTATTGATGGTAGAACCGTCGTTTAAAGCAATAAAACGATTACTTCTAAAGGCGCGAACCCAACCTTTAGCGGTAAAATCTTGTAAAAAGTGGTCGCTTTCTAATAATTCAGCAATTTTTGTGTGTTTCATCTTTATTTTATTTGAAGGGCAAAGATAAATTTTTCGAGATAGCTTAAAAAAGAAGTGATAAGAAATTTACGACTTGAAATTAATTAAATCGATACATGATCGAGAAATGTGGGAAGTTGATAAAATCGCTAAAATTATTATTGCTGAAATCTGATCTGTTATTAAAATTAGGTTCTTCGCTGTGGTAAGTAAGAATATCTTTAAAGGTTAAGCTTGCCAGCCAATACTGGCTGATGTTAAAAGATATTCCGGCATCTAAGTAACTTTTGAAGTAAGAATTATGGTTCTCATCTGCTTGGAGATAGTTGTAATTGAAACCAATTTCTGACTGTACAAATAATTTGGGCAGCAATTGCACAATGTAATACCGAGCGTGAATACCCGCTTTATAGTTTTGAAGATTAAGGTTGGAAGAATGATCACTTTCGGCAATATTTATACTAAAGCCGAGATGCGTACCTACGAGAAATTTATTGAAAACAGCATATTCGATTTTCGGAATAAATTGAAAAGCAAGTTGATTATCAAATTCTGGTTGTCCTAAATAGATTTCTTCATTTAGTCTTGCAATCTCTTGATCCTGAAATGTGAAACCAAAAGTAGAACCCAACCAAACTTCTCCTTCTTGAAAGTTTGAATCTTGGGCAGCAACTGTTAATGAAGATAGCGTTAAAAATATGATGCTGAAGAAGGTTTTCATGATCTTTTTTTCAAAAGATAAGAAATTATTTCTTTTCCTCTTCCTCTAACTCTTCACTATCGGTTAAAATCTGTAAATGCGGCTCTTTAAGGGTTTTCTTATTGGCAATATTCTTTTCTAAAGAAAGTAAAAGAGAAGGCAACAATAGTAAGTTAGAAAGCATTGCGAACAATAACGTTGCAGAAACCAAACCACCCAAAGCTTTTGTGCCACCAAAACTACTGATCATAAATACCGAGAACCCGAAAAACAACACGATCGAAGTATAAAACATGCTTACCGTAGTTTCACGTAGAGCAGGATAAACAGATTTTTTGATCTTCCAGTTATGCGCTTTAAGTTCTTGGCGGTATTTGGCCAAAAAGTGAATCGTATCATCCACCGAAATACCAAAAGCAATACTAAACACTAGAATTGTTGAAGGTTTAATAGGGATGCCTAAAAAGCCCATCATTCCCGCGGTAATTAATAATGGAAGTAAATTAGGAACTAATGAAATAATGATCATTCTAAACGAACGGAACATCCAAGCCATAAATATGGCGATCAATACAATCGCTAAGGTTAATGAGATCACTAAGTTTTTCACTAAGTAGTTCGTTCCTTTTTGAAATACTAAAGCTTTACCGGTCATGGTTACTTCATAACGATCTTTCGGGAAAATTTCGTGAATTTTCGGCCATAGATTTGCTTCAATACGTTCCATTTCTTCAGTGCCTACATCTTTCATGAAAACCGTCATTCTAGCAAATTGTCCGGTAGAATCTACATAAGCATTCAGTTGGTCGCTGGTGCCGTCTGAAAGTGATTTTAAATATGGGAAAATAAAATTTTGCTCCTGCGAAGTTGGTAGTTGGTAATATTTAGGATTACCATTATAGTAAGCTTGTTTTGAATATTTCACTAGATCGACCACAGAAACCGGTTGAGAAAGCTCCGGTGTGTCGATTAACAATTCTTCCAGCTCTTGCATTTTCTTTAAGGTTGAAAGTTTTAAAACACCTTTCTTTCGGTTAGTGTTAATGAGAATTTCCAACGGCATAATTCCGTCGAATTCATCTTCAAAAAATTCAATGTCTTTAAAAAATTCAGCATCTTTCGGCATATCTTCCAGTAAACTTCCGGAAACTTTAATTTGATAAATACCAATAATACTTGCGGCAAGAAAAGCTACAGAACAAATATAAATCGTGATTCTTCGGTGTCTTACCGTACGCTGAATCCAATCGACGAAACCTTCGATCCACGTTTTACCTAAATGGCGTAAATGCTTTTCTTTAGGTCTCGGCATGTAGCTGTAAATAATCGGAATGATCAATAAACTAAGCACAAAAATCGCCAAGATGTTGATCGATGCCACGATACCAAACTCTTTTAAAAGTGTACTTTCAGTAATAATAAAAGTCGCAAAACCAGAAGCGGTAGTTACGTTGGTCATTAAAGTGGCGTTCCCTACTTTGGTAATTACTCGTTGTAAAGATTTGGCTTGATTTCCGTGATTTTTAATTTCTTGTTGATATTTATTGATCAAGAAAATACAGTTCGGGATCCCGATCACAATAATTAACGGTGGAATAATTGCCGTAAGCACCGTGATCTCATAATGCAATAGACCTAAGAAACCAAACGACCACATTACCCCAATAATTACGGTAAACATTGAAATAAGCGTGGCTCTAAACGATCTAAAGAAAAAGAAGAAAATAAGTGAAGTCACCAATAAAGCACCACCCACAAAAAGCCCGATCTCATCGACAATGTTTTGAGAATTTAGCGTTCGTATATAGGGCATTCCCGAAACGTGTAACTCTAAATTATGTTCTTTTTCGAAATCTTTCAGCAAAGGCTCAATAACATCTAAGATGAAAATTTTTCGCTGCTTCGAATTAACGATATCTTTTTTGATATACACCGCTGTTTGTACGGTGTTCGTGTGTTTGCTGTAAACCAAGCCTTCGTAAAACGGGAGGCTATCGAATAATTCTTTCTTGTAATTGGAAGCTTGTTCTTGATTTACGCGTTCTTCTTTTACTAAATCGACCAGCTCAAAGCGTGGCGGATTCGAGAATTTCTGAAGTTTTTTAAGCTTACCGATTCCAATTGTATATTCAACTTCAGGAAAAGAGTCTAGCTTTTCGGCAAGCTCATTCCATGCATTAAATTTTTCCGGAGTAAAAAGTGTAGGATCGTTAGAAGCAACTAAAAGCACATTGCCTTCTTCGCCAAACTGATTAAGAAATTTTTGATATTCTTGGTTAACTTCGTGGTGATCAGGTAGTAAGTTGGCTTCGGTGTAGGAGAAGCGCATATTTTTCCACTGGGTTCCTAAAAAAACCGTGATACCTGCAATAAGAATCAATATAGCGGTTCGGTTTCTTAGAATTACCCCTGCGATGGTATTCCAAAACCCGAAACTGAAAATTTTAGACATATCAAAAAATTACGGGCGCAAAGGTATAAAATGCTTAGTAATAAACTATTGAAAAATTGAATTAAAGCTTAAAATAAAACGTAAATTTAAAGGCAATGTTATCTTCAAAATTTGGCAAGTGATAAGCGCCGTAACGATAAGCGAAATTTAACCCAAAACCGGTAAGAATATTATTGATCTCGAAACCAGATTCTGAATAACCGTGATTTAAAGTGTTGAATCTAATGCCGTAATGGTTACTTTGTTCGCTCATATCGCCAATGGCGTGGCGTGTGATTAACACTAGTTGCGGATTCGAGTACTTTCCTAAATTCCACCGTCTTAAGAAATGTTTTACTTGTAAGTTGGCTAAACGGTCACTGAAAAATTCGCTAAAATACATCGTTTCAAAAGTTCTTCTTCCGGCTACCGAAAATCGCTGCATGATTCTCTCTTTTTCAGGATTGTTTGGGTAAGCGTGAAAACTATGGGTGAGCGGAATATCGCCAAAACCGTAATTACCTTCTAAAATTACTTGCGTACTGGTTTGGTTAAGTCGCTCGTAAGTGTAATTAATTTTGGTGCCTAATTTAGTAAAGGTAAAATCGCTACCTAACAAATCACTAACGGCTTGTGTAGCTTGAAAGCTAAATTGCGGAAACCCTTGTTTAATCTCGATATTTCTGTCTTGTGACTTTAAATAATCGCTAAACGGCGACCAACGAAAAGAAGCAGTAACTTTTGAGATGGTATAATCGGCAAATAGGTTTTGATTTTGCTGAAATAAATAACCTCGCGTTTGCGAAATGCGGTTGTGAGAAAGCTGAAATTCACTTAGTAATTTCGGTGTAAATTGATGCTGAAGACTCACTAAGCTTTTTTGGTATTTGTAGTAATAATTAATATTTACGAGTCGAGGTTCAAATAACGAATACACGCGAGCATCGGTTAAATACTTAAAACTACCAACTTCAGCAATGTCGTCGGTGTAAATAAAATTCAGCCACGTTCCGGTGGGTTTGTTTAAAGAAATTCCGCCGCCAAGACTGTATTTTACAGCGCGATCTTTAAAACCGTAAACGCCATAACCTTGCAGCCTAAATTTTGACGAAAGTTTTTCATTGGTAATTCCGCCGGCTCCTAGACGTAAACCTTCATATTGATTGTATTTTACCAGTGTTCGTAAATCGAAATCGAAAAACCCTAACGGATAATAGCCATTATTAAAGTGCTGAATTACTTCAATTTTACGATCTATATTTTTAACACGAATAATACTATCTACTTTATTGAAAGTTTGTTGGTCGCGTTTAGAAAAAGGTATCGTACGAATATTCTGCCAAACACTATCTGAAGTGGTCATCGCATCTGGCATAATCCTTACTGCGCTACTGTTTTTCTTGATGTTTACCGGAGCGTTAAATTGAAGATCTTGATAAGTAGTGACCGATTTTAAATAAAGTTCTTCACCTTCTCGGTTTTTAGTCGGTAAACGTCCTAGATCTACATTGCCGCCAAAAATTGAAATCTCTTTATCTAGGCTTCCGGGTTTAATGGTGATGGTGTTGGTTTTAGGAAACCAAATATCTTCTTCTTCAACATAAGAAAACTCTTGTACGGCTTCTAAATTCGCTTTTCCTTTTAATTGCCCTACTGCTTTTTGAATCCCGAAATTCAACGTGTCTAAATACAGTAAACCTTCAAAACTGGCTAATTTACTTTTCTTTTTAGGCTGAAATAAAATTACATAAGCCGGTCGTTCTGTAGCAGTCGTGTCTAAAATTTTGTAACTGTAATTTTTTAAGGCTTTATCTGAAAGGGGAGAACTGTATTCTGAACCAAAAATCACATAGTATTTTTCGTACCAAGTATTCGACTGTACGTTGGTGGTGAGTAATTCGTAAACCGGTTCTTTAAATCCGGCAGTTCTGGTGGCTAAAATGCTTTCTTTTTCGCCTTTTCCTTTTTCAAATTCAATTAAACTATTTTTTTCAGCCAAGTAATTTCTACCATCTTCAATAACGGTTTCAATGCTATTTTGCGTAGTATCTGCAGTTAAATTTAAACCTGCTGCATTTTCGTTATCAATGATGAATTTATTGTAGGTTTTGTAGCGGTAAGTGTTGAATCGTTTTTTAGGATTATTGTTTTTTTTGTTGTCGATCGCTTGCTGAATAATAGCGCTGACTTTGTCGCTTGCTGAATTAATAAAAACCTGGTCGAGCTGTTCTGGATTGGGTTGAAGGTTAATTTGATAAAAATCGGCTTCAGAAATACGAACTTCTTTTGGGCGATAACCAATATATTTTACTGAAAAACTGGTAGTTTCTTCTGAAATTTCAATAGAAAAAGATCCGTTGGCTTGGGTAAGAAAACTTTCTTTCGAAGGTTGTA
>Ga0208471_1000480_pt1 | contig 14408 bp, 10 predicted proteins | sample DeeseametaMP0441_FD_184210 | JGI IMG/M metagenome (GOLD analysis project Ga0208471, IMG submission 184210) | Marine microbial communities from the Deep Atlantic Ocean - MP0441 (SPAdes) | ecosystem: Environmental > Aquatic > Marine > Oceanic | place: East of Rio de Janeiro, Brazil, South Atlantic...
CAATTTAATCTGCAACTGCTGATTAGAACTTAACAAATCGACCAATACAGGAGAATCTGTCGAGGCCATCATGCGGGCATTTTGACCATAAATAATATCCACTATCATAACAATATCATTAATTGTTATAACCATATCCATGTTTACATCCGCACCTCGAAATTGATCATCAGATGGTGATGTTACGTCAAGAACAAAATCAACCACCGTTAATAAATCGCTCAAGTCAACGCTGTTGTTAAAATCAACATCGCCGTAAGTATACGGTACAGCGCACGCATCATCTGTTGGTTTCGCTTCTAATACACCATAATTATCTGTATTCCATCTGGCACGAACGTTATAGCAATATTCCACATAGTTTGCCGGGACAGTAATTGTTGCCGTTGTATCATCTGCTCCACTTGTTGTCGTTACTAACGTGTCACCCGTATCTAACACTTGATATACATTGTAGCCAATCAAGCTGTCTTCCATAGAACGTGCTAGTGGTTCAGGAAAACGAAAATCTGTAAGTCGAACTACACACTCGGGATTTGGGGAACGTTGATAACCAAATGCTTCATAATCATAATCAGCATCCACTTCTGTTGTAAAAATTCCTGTATAAGAACCATTGGGAGTATATTCCAATATTTCATTATTGTTATTCAAAGTAACAGTCGCCAGAGATGGACCATCAAATGTAGCCATAATTCCGAAATCTCCCGTCAATGCAGGATCACCGGCAACAGCATCAAAAATTGTTATATACGAACCATCACCAAGTCCAACCCAGTTACGATCGTAATATTCTGGACTTTGTGGTTGAATATCATTGGCAATACCCATAAATCCGGAATTGTTTTCCTGGAGCATAATATAGACATCACCACTATTTACAACTAGACCAGCAGTACTTACATCCACTTCGAATTGAGTAATGGCTCCACCAACTGCTGAAAAATCTACTCCAGACGCTAATGTCACCTGTGTTAATCCATCCGGTCCGGCAGCGCTACCTGCATCATCAACAAATGCGATTATATTTCCGCTAATGACAGCAGCATCTCCCTGAACAGTGATAAGTAATGTCGTTAAAGCTGCAGGATAACCTAAAGGTGTAAAGCGTACACCAAACTCACAATCGCCGCCACAGCCAATTTGTGCTTCAAGATTATCATCGTAATATAAAAGATCATATCCACCACCGGCCCCAGGTTTATTCCAAATAAGATTTATATGATGATCACCTGCAGATGCTTCCAATCCATTGGCTCTAGCCAATGTTGGAGTTAATACAAAATCTTGAGAGACAGCTGCTGCTTGCGCCAGAACTGTAACATTTTCAGCATCGCCTTCAAAATCAGAACGCATAACTGTAACTGTATATTCACCCGGCTCAAGATTTTCCAACAAGAATACACCGTCACTGCCAGTAGTATCAATAAAGGTACCGGTGCGGACAATAGCACTGTCAAGCAAATTGCCGTTGGGGTCTGAAATAATTCCGGTAATATCACCATAAAGCCATGTGGGAGTAGCTGTTGCTTCCAATTGAGCACTTTCGTAATCCGGATAATATACAGCGGTGACACCCAGCGTGTATGACTGGCCGTTGGTCAAGCCGTCGGCCACATAACTGGTCTCTTCTACCAGCATGGAATTATGAGGCGTTGTACTGCCATCAACATAGATTTTATATCCCAATAGATCACCATCTGTCAGGTTGCGCTGATTAATTGTAAAGTTTCCATCAATATCGAGAGGTGTATTATACCAGTCATCTGACACATGAAATGAGCCAGATATAGAACCAGTCAACGAACTGTCAAAATGTAATGTAGCCCATGCGGTAAGAGAACCAAATATACCACCCGCACCATCATTGGCATTCGTACCCCAGGAAATGGTCTGGCCATCGATGCCATTATATGGTTCGGGGCCATAAGGCTCTCCACCAAAACCCAATTCATCCGGGCCGGCATCCAAGATGGTTACACCTGTAGGGAACGTTATAGCAACAGAGTCACTATACGCAAAATCTGGTGCCTGAATATTCAATGAAAATTCCATCGTATGCGTATTCCCAGGGATATATGTATCAAAGGTGTTGACCGTAGAACCTGACATATCCCGCGAACCGGACGTATCCGTACCGATAACAATAATATCATCCACGGAAAAGAACCAGGATTCACCGGATACAACTTCATAATGAAATTTTATTTTTACGTCAGAACTGCCAACGACGCTATTCAAAGAAGCTGAATCTGGTAATATAGCATTAGTACCTCCTGGAGGTGTATCAGCAGCACCATATGCATTCATCAGTGTCCATGTTGACCCGCCATCTCCTGAAATATACACCAACCCGCTATCAGTAGGATTCAAAGCAAAGTCCTGATAATTAAAATTGTAATATAAAGTTGCTGATGAATAATTACTTAAATCAATACTGGGTGAAATGAGATCACTATTTGGAAAAGTATTGCTATATGAAGTTATAATAGCAAAAAGCCCATCATAATCATCCAGATTATATCCAGTTGGTCCAATATCCGAAGCCTCCCAAACAATACCAGAACTATTATTGTCTGTGACTGTCCATGTTGCCGGGATACCACTGTTGAAATTCTCATAGAATGTATATTGGGGTACAGATGGGTCTGTCCATGACAAGGCAATTTCTTCATCCAGTCCAACAGCATTGAGATTCGTGATACCATCGGGTATAAATGTTTCCGGAGTCGCACAGACAGTGGCTGTGGCAGATGAAACTCCTTCAGTATAATTTGCCACGATATTGTAGCAATATTCTGTTCCGTTGGTAAGGTTCTCATGCAAATAATAATTCGTATCGGAAGTTGCGATTTCTGTACCATCAAATGTATAAATAGAATAGTTTTGAAAATCACCGCAGCCTTCAATGACTTCACGTGGAGATGCATTAGGATAACTTTCAGTTTCATAAGCACCAATACCTGCCAAAGCTGTGGGTGGCGTTAAACCTTCGCTGACCGCATTTTTATAAGCCATGATATCCTCAACACTAAAAGGTATGTCTGCTATAGCCGAAGCATGATACACACCCTGTCTGCCGCCGGGAGCACTCCAGTGAATATCAATGCTGGGCGGATTGGCTTCATTCCAGCCGTCAATATCCAAATAATATGTTGGTGTTCCATCGCGATCTACTACACCGATAACGAAATAACCCTGCGGTATATCATCTTCCAGATCATCATTGGCACCATTCAACAGGACATTGGAGTACCATCCGGGGGCAAAGGTCCCTGGTTCGTTTTGATATAAATATGCTGTTGCAGCGTCCGCACCGGCAAGAATTTCTGTATGGACATCTGCGGCTGATGCAGTGAGTGGATCAACTTCCACTGCTGTGGCGCTCCAGTAGGGCCAGTTAGTAGCATTTACATAATAATTGAAAATGATGGTATCCACTTCAATGTTAGGATTCATGCCGGAAATGTTAAAAATAGCCCAGCCTGCTTCTTTGCTAGCCGCAGGACCGCCCCAGGCTTTTATTAAACTGTTTTCAATGAACGCTGAACCATTGGTTGTACCGGTATGATAGGGATCTGATTGGGGAACTGCCGGAAAGGGATTCAAATTGGACATGGCAATAGGTGCAGACCAATAGAGAAAATTACGAGCATCACCAGCAACGACATCTAGATTCCGAGCAGGACAAATATTGGGTACGGAGACCATATCCACAGTAAAGGTTGCTGAATCATAAACAACCGTAGCAAAACTGGCCCCGGAGGGATCCAGGGCTTCAATTTCTATAAAATGAGAACCTTCTGCAAGGCCGGTAACAGTTACAGCAGTATCTGATGTCATCTGGCCGGCTGCTGTACCATCCATTGTAATTTGGATATAACCATCACAATCTGCGCAGCCTGGATTTCCGACAGTAAAAAAATCAGCGATAGCTACTTCAACATCAACAAAATTTGTGTCGACCATTGACCCCGTAACGGGATGGGTTAGTTCTATAACTTCATCTCGACTTTGAGCTGTCACGAGAGAAATACCAAAAATCAATAGTGTGAAGCGTCTCAATCTTTTAGCGAAAGACATGCATGCCTCCTCATAAGGTGAAAAATAAGATGGTAATTAAATGCCATTATATTGGAAACGAAAATACTCAAGAATTTACTCATAGAGAATTGATATTCAATTCAATAAACTTTATCGTCAATAAATTGTGAGTAAGAGCACACATTATTTTAGTAAGACTATTTTTCGATTTTGTGATTGTTTATTTGATTGGATTTTAAGGAAATATATTTATACATAATTGAAGGTTATATATGCTTTTTGAAAATCTTGAGGTATACGGTCATCACACGAAAATGCAATAATCATTCCCAAGAGAAAAATCGATCGTTTTATTAGATCCCTTTTGAAAAACTGAATAGCCATTTATCGTCATAATATTTAATTTTTTCAAAACCTGGAGTCATATCTTTAACCCATATTGGAAAATCCACTCTTAAATAATAATTCTTGCCAAATATTTTTTTCGAATATCGTAAACCAAATCCTGCATCAAAAAAGAGTTCGCCTTTAAAATTATTTTTACAACTACAATCTTTCTGCGTCCAAATCAGTCCATGATCAATAAATAGTGCGAATTCTAGATCAAACTTCGTTTTATAAAAAACTTCGACAGAATTTGCCAGCACTTTATCAGCTCCGCCAAAATCAGAACCCAGATAACCGCGCAGATTGGCATCACCTGCCAAATGATAATTATTTCTCAAATCTGCATTATCGTAAAATGACGATTCATCGCGGAGGAAATGGCGAGCATACTGGTCTCCGGAGCCAGCCTCTGAAATAGTATATTGTTCTTGCTCGGGAATACTGTTTTCATCAGACCACATTAAACCAACTATAATTCTATCCCTGATTCCCAATTTGAAGAATGGAACGTCCAGCTTAAATATGGAAGTAATTCTTGAGAAAGGCTGATCCGTGAAGCCTGCGGGAGAAGATGAAAAATCAAGTGACAACGAACCGACAGGGAATGAAAAACCGTACCTGCTGTACATTACAAAAACAGAACCTAATTCATATAAATTCGTTCTATTAGTATCCAGAGTTTCAGTATAATAAAAACCAAAATGCATTTTATTCGAAATAAAATCAAACAATGAACCACTCATATCAATTGCTATATCCAATCCATGTCCTCTTACACCGCCTTGATCAAATGCTTGAAAAGAAAATTCATTATTCTTAAATGTATGCACTGGCCTTTTCTTACCAGAAATGAACCAATATAAATTTTCAGAATCTAAACCATAATTAAATCGAATATTTAACTCTTGCCAAATACCATAATTCAAATTTAACCCAACACCAGGTATATAGCCATCCAGATCATGATAATATAATGTTGGCATCCAATGTATACTGTAACGATCCCTGGGATTAAACCCCGTGTCAAATAATCCGAATTGCCAAACAAAAGGCATAATTCTATCATGATTATTACGACGATCTACATCTACTGTTTGCACATCAGGGTCTAATACTGCTGAAATAGGTTTACTTTTCACGTTCAATGAAAATGAATCTTCTTGTCTTGATTCATGATTTTGCCACCATTTTCGCACAGTAGATCCATTTTGTAATTTGACTTCAACTAGTTGTGGCATTTCACGCTTGCCTAATTTTACAATATCTAATGTCACATCCCATGTCCCGTCTTGTTTTTGTTTTTTCTTCATCCCCTTTAACTTGTAATCTAAAATTCGTGTATTATGGAGCCATGGATTAAAAAACCAATCCAACTTCTGACCACTCACATCTTCCATGGCAGTTATAAATCGTTCTTCGTTTACATGTTTCAAATTCCAGCGATCAAAATATTCTTGCATACCTGCGTAAAAAACAGAATCCCCCAAAACATACTTTAATTCATTTAACATTATCCCTGGCTTTGTATAAGCATTGTAACGATACGATCCGCCATTATTATACATATACGATTTACGGCTGATGGGTTCATCTTTACCACTTATTTGGAAACGGATAGTAGACCACTGAAATCGATCCAGCATTTTATTAAATTTGCTGTACTTTTTTTCAAACGGTTTATAGCGTTTTGAATCTTTCAAATCAAAGCCGTGAGGCCCGTAACGATCGACCATATACTGTCCGGTTTGAAATGTTGTAAATCCTTCATCGAGCCAAGCTTCATCAATTTCATCATTACCCATAATTCCATAAAACCAAATATGTCCAATTTCATGGACGATAAGTCCTTCACTTTCACTGCCGTTCATGACCAGCATGGGATATTCCATGCCACCGCCTTTTAACCGATCGGTGGTGGTTACTTGGGGATAGGGATACATACCAAATTTTGTACTTAACCATTCCAATGCCCGTTCAGAACGAGCCACAACTTTTTTGGTCCATTTTTCCCCATTTTTTTCATTAAATAATACATGAACATCAATTCCATTCCAGGAACCATGTTCATACAATAATGTGGGTGAAGTAATCCAAGCATAATCATGGACTTGTTCGGCATGGAAAGAAACTATGCGGCGAGAATTGGAATCAATTTCAGCCTTGTTTTCCTTGTATTCCTCCAGCCATTCCTTGAAATCTTGAGATGTATCAACCGTGACACTTTCCCAACCGGGGTCGCCATCCGTCACAACACCTGTTGCTCCCACAGTGTACCATCCGGGTACATCCATTGTTACATCAAATGTACCAAATTCACCATAGAACTCTCCTTCAGCATGAAACGGAATATTATGCCATCCATTTTCATCATACACCACCATTTTTGGATACCATTGTGCAAAATTATATTGAGCGTCAACTCGTCCAGCTCTTTCAAATTGTTTACCCACATGATGCACCCAATCGAGTTCTATGGTAAGCGTTTCGCCCGGCGGCAGTGAACTTGTTAGATTAGCAGAAAGAATTGTATCATCCACTTGGAATGTATCAGCTAATGTTTTCCCATCTTTTTTTATACTGAAGTCTGATACGTCCACATGACTAAAGTATTCCTCTTCACTTGAAATAAATTTTGCTGCACGGCTCAAACGTCCAAGTTTTTGCAAATATTCGCGATGTTTTACCGTTCCTTCGTTAAAAGCATTTGGCAATAAATGTAAATACATATTGTTAAGTTCATCAGGAGAATTATTGGTGTATACAATGATAGAGTGTCCACCAATTGTGTGTTCTTTGATGTCTAGTTTTACATCCATGGTATAGTGTACATACTGCTGAAAATAACCTTCTGTAGCAAAGGACACAGTAGTAAATATGAGCAGCAATACTGCCCGAAGAATTTGGTAAAATGTCATCTTAACCGCCTAAAGTTTATAGATAGGATTTTAAATCGTTGTAAAAAATTACTTCAGAACGGGGTCCCAAATATCGTTTTACAATATAGCCATTGCGATCGATTAGAAATGTTGTGGGAATACCCGTAATGGGTCCACCAGTTGCCTGACCATAGACAGTCGTCATATCTTGAGTTTCATTCCCTTTAATATCAGTCAATAAAGTATAATTCATTTTCCACTTATCAGCAAATGATTGAATTTGAGAAGCTGATCCGGATGTAAGTGTTATGCCCACAATTTCAAGACCGCTATTATAATACTTTTCGTGCAATGTATTAAAATCAGGAATTTCCGCACGGCAAGGACCGCACCATGTTCCCCAGAAATTTATTAGTACAACTTTTCCTCTTAAATCACTCATTGATACCAAATCACCATTTGTTCTAGCTAATGTGAAATCAGGCGCTTTAACAGCATTACTCGGTAAAGGCGGTTGATCTATATTTGCTGTTTCGGTCGATGTCTTTTTTGTTGTTTGATTAGTCGTTGGCTTTTCACTTGAACCACACCCCACAAGGAGCAATCCAATTAATGTGATAAATGTTATTATATTTTTCATTTTAATTCGTTAATCCTTTATCTAAAAATTTTAAAAATTCATCTAAATTACGAGTCATTCCCGGAAATGTATTAATCACATCATCTTCCGGACTTAAGATTACATAATATGGCAATGCAGCTGTACCAAATCGATCAATTTCATATTGCTGCTTCTCTCGATAGTTATTTCCCCCATCCGTATATAAACGAACCAGTACAAAATCTTTAAATCGTTCTTTAACTTCTTCCTTCGGAAAAATATTCGATTCCATCCAACGGCAATTCGTGCAAGTATAGCCTGTAAAATCCACAAAAATATTTTTTCCACTTGTATTTGCTTTAACAAATGCATCATCCAATTCAGTAAACCATTTAAATTCTTTTCCTCCATTCGCTTCCGATATCATACCGACTTCTTCAGAAAGGTTCGGGGGCAGATACGAATTTATTAGTCCGTGAATAGGCCTGCCAAAAAGCCCTGAACTTAAATAAAGAGCAAATGTCAAAAAGAATATGCTTAACATCATTCGCGGCACACTTAATACGTCCAACTTGGTATCATGAGGTAATTGAATTTTTCCCATCAAATACAAACCGGTGAATAACATAAGAATGGTCCAAACAGCCAGAACAGTTGTGTTCGTGAATATCTGCCAATTCCAGACCAGATCTGTATTGCTGTAAAATTTAAATGCAGCAGCTAATTCTAAAAAGCCCATGACTACTTTTACTGAATTTAGCCATCCTCCGGATTTGGGCATCCGTGCCAGATATTGGGGAAAAAGTGCTAAAAAGAAAAAGGGTAATGCAAATGCAGCACTGAAAATGATCATTCCCAGAGCCGGCCAAAACCACTGACCCCGACTTGCGGCTACAAGCAGTAGACCAACAAATTGAACAGTACACGTAAACGACGTTAACGTAAATGTAACTGCCATAAATAACGTACCCATATAACCGCCACGACCTTCTTGTTTCTGTGCCAATTGGCGTAGGCTGGATGGCAATTGAATTTCATACATACCAAATAACGATAATGCAAAATATGTAAATAATGCTCCGATGAACAAGTTCACCCATGGATTAGCTGCCAATTGATTCGCACCTGATGCGCCAAGAGTTACAGCTAAAAACAATCCTAAAATAGTAAATGTACTTATAATTCCTATGCCATAAACCGACGCTTGTTTTACGGGACTTTGGTTTGCCAATTCACCTTGGTGTGTAAAGTAAGAAACTGTAATGGGAATCATTGGAAAAACACATGGAGTTAAAAGAGCCAAAAACCCCATTGAAAAAGCCAAAATAATAAAAGGCCAAAAACCCTGACTAATAGCAGCTTCAAGATCGATATTTCCGCTGGCATCGGTAAAAGAAGCGGCAACAAATTGAATATGATCTTTCCGAGGTTCGCCTGCTTCAATCACAATAGGCACATCCATCGTCACCTCTTTGGGTGGATAACATAATGCAGCATTACACACTTGGTAAAGAATAGTTGCTGTTAAACTAATATTGCCTGGTGCAATATTGCCGTCTAATTGAACCGGAATCGTATAACGAGTTGTACCCTCATGATAACGCGTTATTGTATCAAACCCTTCGTCATATTTTTCGATGGGTTGCGGTTCATCTATCTTTCCCTGCCTGGAAACGTAATCGCCATTTATTGTAATGACAGTGGCAATGGGACCTTCGCCGGCATCATGCAATGCATAAATATGCCATTCGTGCTCCATCTCGGCGATCATTTCCACATGGACGACTTCACCGGCTCGGGCGACAGAGCCGACCGATGCCGAAACAGTCACGGGGTTCATCTGACCCCAGATAACCGTCGCAAAGGTTAAAAAGATTAAAATGAGTCTATTATGTTTCATATTAGGCGGAGAAAATAGTGTTTTTAACTCGTTATACCCAATTTTTGTTTCATGCGAAATAATAGACTGTTTTTTCGTTTAAGGTCAGCTTTTAATTCATTTAAAGATACAATCGCCGCATCGCGCCCATTTGTCATGAGGGTGCCAAATTCGTCAAAACGTGACCAATGCAATCCTCCCACACTGGGATGAATCACAAAATCTGCTTTTTCCATTTTGGACTTGGCAAGAAATTTGGATGTAATTTGATCAGACCGGGTCAAAATCTCATATATATTTTTCTGATTCATTTTTGGTAAACTATTTTTAGTAATGCTGATTGCCAAAACATAATCCGTATGTGATTTTATAATTTCGACCGGAATTGGATCTATGACACCCCCATCCACCAAAACCTGTTCACCCCTTTCAGTGGGTTGAACAAAACCAGGTATCGTACAACTTTGTACAACGGCGTCAACCAAGTTTCCTTGATCATAAATTACTTGTTCCCCGCTATGTAAATCACTGCTGGTTACATAAAGCGGTATGGACAATTCTTCAAACCGCTTCACGGGCATTAAAAAATTAATAGCCTTTTCCAGCTTTTCTCGTTTCACTAAAAACGATTTTTGCTGTGACATAATTAACACAATTTTATTACGTACTAATTTAGCCATTTGCCCTATGGCAGAATCCGGGTTTAATTTTTCTCGGATTCTGTTCGTACCCAAGCCCTGAAAATCGTCTGATTTTAAAAATTCATGAAAACGCTTTTCGATCCATTGGGGATCTTTTTTATAAGCATACATGGCACCAATAACCGCTCCGGCACTTGTCCCGGCAATGCTGTCAAACTGAATTCCATTTTCATGGAGAATTTGTAATACACCAATGTGAGCAGCGCCGCGAGCGCCGCCGCCGCCCAAAGCTAAACCAATCGATATACTCATTCTCCTAGAGCTTTGCTCCTTGGCATAATAGATATATTCATTGCAACTTTTTCATTTGGATTATCTCGACGATCACGAGGTGTATTCGCAATTTTTTCAATAACTTCTAGTCCGGAAATCACCTGTCCAAAAACTGTATATTGGTTATTTAAACGCGGTACTGGAGCATCGCAAATAAAAAATTGACTGCCGGCACTGTTGGGGTCCGACGTGCGTGCCATAGATAATGCACCGGTAACGTGAGGTCGGTCATTAAATTCAGCCGGAATCATCCATGACGTAGCCATTTCTTCATCACCCAAACCATAAAATTTGGCTGCGTATCCACCTTGGCCGTCATTTGATTTATCACCGTCTTTTGAATTTGGATCACCACCTTGGATCATAAATCCGGGTTTAACTCGGTGAAATGCGGTACCTTCAAAATATCCATTTTCAGCATGGATCTTGAAACTTTCCACATGTTTTGGCGCAACATCCGGATAGAAGGTAACTACCATTTCACCGAACCGGGTTGATATTACTGCTACATCTTCTTCTTTTGTACATGCATTCATAATAAATAGCCCTATTAATACGATCGTTAATTGTTTCACTTTAAACTCCTACTTCCTGGTTTCTCTATTGGTATTTGTTCCAATTCTTTCGGCACTTCATTCGGTGCAAAACTAACAGCTTCTTGAGCTGTGACTGCAAATTGATTTTCGTGTAGTTTTGCTTTTCCGTTGCTGCGATCTACAACGACACCAACACCGATAATGTTTCCACCATGATTTTCAACTACGTTCATCACTTCTTTCACCGAACCGCCGGTGGTGATGACATCCTCCACAACTAATATCTTTTCACCTTCATTAATTTCGAATCCTCGACGGAGAATCATAATTCCATTCTGACGTTCAGCAAATATGGTTTTTACACCCAATTGTCGCCCTACTTCCGTGCCGATAACAATTCCGCCAAGAGCCGGAGAAATGACAGCGTCGATTTCTGTTTTCTTAAAAAAGTTCATGATTATTTCAGCAAAGTGTGATAAATGATGAGGATGCTGAAGTACCTTGGCACATTGAAAATACGTAGCGCTGTGGCGGCCGGACGTCAGCACAAAATGCCCATCCAAAAGAGCACCCGTTTCTTTAAATATATTTATATTTTTATCTGTCATAAGAAATAATCCTTAATAAATACCCCTCTTCAATTCTCCCCTACAAAGGAGAGAGAGAATATAGGGTTACAAAAACAAATATTTCCCCTGTTATAGGGGAAACACAAAGGGGTTTTATAATGGATAATTTTTCTATCATCCTTTTTTCCATTTATATTTTAAATCAATAATCATTCGTTTATTATTTTTCTCATTTTTTCAACATAATCTTTAGCTGTAGCATGAATCGCTTCTGGGCTTTGATCTCCTGCAAAACTGATTCCACGGGATATATTAATCAACGCTACTCCATTTATATTACCTGCTGTTAAACTTGTTTCCAGATCTCCGCCTTGGGCGCCTACACCGGGGATAAGCAGTGGTAATTCTGGAGCATTGTTACGAATTATATCAATTTCTTCCGGTACGGTGGCTCCAACAACTAAACCAACATTATCGTGTTCATTAAGTCCTGCACAAAATTCGGCGACCGTTTCAAATAAGCGTTTTCCATTCACATTCAAGTTTTGAAGGTCCCCGCCGGATTTATTCGACGTTCTGCACAATATAAATACGCCCTTTTCAGGGTTTTGGATAAAGGGATCGATAGCATCCCGACCCATATACGGATTCAGCGTAACAGCATCAAAACCGAAATGATCGAATAGACTGCGAGCATATTGAGTCGCAGTGTGACCGATATCTCCTCGCTTGGCATCGCCGATGGTAATAGGTTCATTACCAATGTATTCCATTGTTTCTTCTAGCCAGACAAAGCCGGCACTACCCCAGCGTTCAAAAAATGCCAAATTAGGTTTGTAAGCAGTTGCGAATTCCCGTGTAGCATCGATAACTTTTTTCGTATGCGTTTTTAAATCATCCAATGTTGGATTTTCTATCGCAAGATTTTCAGGATTTATATCCAATCCCACGCAGAGCCAGGACTGTTTTGCTGTGATCTGTTGTGAAAGTCGGGAATTGAAAGATTCCATCGGCGGCAAATTTACTGCTCACATCCCCATAATTCGAAGTACGAACATGAATAATTTTGTTTATGTAGTACAAAAATTATAATGTAGCCGTATGACAATGTAGTTTTATAACATTAATCCATCGCTAAATTATAGAGCACTATTTGTTAAAATTTTAAAGGATTTCAGCTATGAAAATATTTATCAGATTTTTATTATTTCTTTTATTTATTATTCTCCTTCCTGCACAAACTTCTGATAAAAAGCATCAAACCAAAAAACACAGTTTCAATGATGCGAAACGTTGGGCCAAAATGTTTGAAAACCCGGAAAGAGATGAATGGCAGCAACCTAACTTTGTTATTCAATCCATGGGAATTCAACCAAACGCTGTTATTGTGGATATAGGATCAGCTACGGGATATTTTCCGGTTCGATTCGCAAAAGTTGTCCCCAATGGAAAAGTCATCGGTATCGATGTGGAAAAAGACATGGTTGATTACTTGAATAATCGCTCACAAAATGAAGGTATAAAAAACCTTTACAGCATTCTGGGTGAATTTCATGACCCAAAAATTCCTGAACCGGCTGACTTTATATTTATCTGTGATACGTACCATCATATTGAAGATCGGGTGGAATACTTTAAGAATATTAAAAGCGATTTTAAGCCAAATGGAAAATTGGTTATTGTGGATTTCAAGAAAGGTGATTTACCTGTGGGTCCACCCGACAAACATAAAATTTCTCCGGAAGATGTTATTAAAGAATTGGAAAAAGCCGGTTATGTATTAACTCAACATCAAAATGATCTGATTTATCAATATATGCTTACATTCGTATTGGGGGATATTTAACGTAAATGAAACAGCTTTCACTGGATATTGAACACCGCTCCAATTCCCGGATCATCGCCTCCTCCGGTGTCTTCCAGGTGGAACTCATGGAGCACGTAGGTGAGGATGATTATCCCCAACTCATCAAGATCTCCGAGCACCTGGCGGATGACTATGGCGAAAAGGCCGTCCTCTCAAAAACAACCATCCATAAGTATTTCAACAAACCCACGTCTCTGCCTTTCATGGCCCGTTACCGCGGAGAGATCATCGGTTTTATCATCGGCGTGGCCATTGAAGACCTCGCTTCCGAACCTTGGGCGCGGTTGGATGAGAATTTCGGCGAAGGCAATACCCTTTACTCTTATGCTTTTGTCATTATGGATAAATACAAGGGCAACGGCTACGCAAAGATCTTGAAGCGGGTTTATTTAAGTTGGGCCAAAAAACGCGACGGCATTCGCTTTGTCACCGGCCACGTGAAACTGGGAGTGTCAACCAAGTTCACCGGGGACATCAAGATCATCAACCGGGTGGATAACTGGCAAGGCACGGGCATGACCTTTGAATACTACCGCCGGGACCTGGGGTCCAAACCGGACCAGACCCAAAACCCGCCACTGGTAAAAACGTTCTAGTTACTTCAACAGCACCATCTTCCTGGTTTTCAGGTATTCACCAGCTTGTATCTGGTAAATATATACACCCGCACTTACT
>Ga0208471_1000497_pt1 | contig 14075 bp, 12 predicted proteins | sample DeeseametaMP0441_FD_184210 | JGI IMG/M metagenome (GOLD analysis project Ga0208471, IMG submission 184210) | Marine microbial communities from the Deep Atlantic Ocean - MP0441 (SPAdes) | ecosystem: Environmental > Aquatic > Marine > Oceanic | place: East of Rio de Janeiro, Brazil, South Atlantic...
ACCCAAAGGATTTAAGCAAGAGCCCCGCAGTAGCGGGTTTTATTGTTTATTCTATTGTGGTTATATTAACAACATAAAATTAAGGAGTTATTATGAGACAGTTCTTGAAATTACTGATAGGAATCGCTGTAATAAGTTCATTCATATTAGCGGGTGATGTGGATGAAATAAAAAATCAGATCATGAACAACAACGAGTACTCAAATAAAAATAATCGTAGTGTGAATGAGTATTCAAAAAACGGTGCATTAGAGTTTTGGTCTAGTGGTGGTTTGATTCAAGAGATAGATCCAGATGGAAGGCCAGAGGAATATGACTATTTTAACATTAAGGTTAAACACATTGAAATCATTGTTTTAGTTCCTGAAAAGGCGGCAGTTGCAATGTATTATTCAGAAGGATCGATGAAACCTAAAAACTCTCCTGCTGTAAACCACTATATGACACGCGTTACTCAAGCATATGTTAAGGAAGATGGTCAATGGAAAGTTCGTGCTTCCCATTGGTCACCTATTCAAGGTGGATCGGGAACAAGTCAAACGAGTATAGAATAATGGTTTGTCAATTGTAATTGAAATTAAATGCTTAAACCTTTTGATTCTTTTTGCAAATACCGTGACCGGGTGAACCGAAAAAAAGTAATGCCAGCTGCTTGAATACATCCTCTAGAGAAAAATACCCTCACCCAAAGGGATAGGATGGAATGAAATTTCTAATCACAATCTTACTGCTATTCAACACTTTTTTATTCGGACAAGATAGTAAGACATTCAACATTGAATTGTTGAATGAAAGAAACTACCCTATGAAAATTGATACTAATGGAGTTTATCACATCACTATTAGTGATAAACAACAATCCATCTTTAAGATGAAAGCAACAACCAACTCACCCTCTACTGAACGAATCACTTGGAGAACAAAAGAAAAGCATCAGTGGAGTGACGGCATAAGAACTGATTTTTACCCCGTCGTCAATCCGTCAAGTTACACGAAAGATGGTGTCGGTTATTCTATGGTTGGATTTCTACCTGAAATGAAAGGTAAAGTGGTGGTGATTTATGGACAGTATTATGATAAGGTGGATAGTGTTAGGGTGTTTCTTAAATAAGCCAGATTCATAAAGGTGGGATGGATAAACTTTTAACTTCAGGCAGGGTGCTTTTAACGCTACTCTTTTCGATTGCCACTAGCCAGGTGGTGATCGAGGAGGCGTTTCCTAATTTGGTCTTTACACAACCCGTTGACCTTCAGTACGCACCGGACGGGTCAGATCGACTCTTTGTGGTAGAACAGAAGGGTTCCATCTACGTTTTTGAGAATGATGCTTTTGTAACGGGTAAAACCATATTCCTTGATATTCGGGATAGGGTAGTATTCCAAGGCGAAAGAGGGCTGCTCGGGCTGGCATTCCATCCTGACTATGAAAATAACGGTTATTTTTTTGTTAACTATACAGCACCAGGTCCACTAAGAACAGTGGTTTCCCGTTTTCAGGTAACAGCGGATGATCCTGATGTTGGTGATGAATCATCAGAACACATAATCATAGAAATTAACCAGCCATTTACTAATCATAACGGCGGTCAGATCGTCTTTGGTCCCGATGGTTATTTATACATTGGGATGGGTGATGGCGGTTGGGGTGGGGACCCCTATAATAATGCGCAAAACCTGACAAACCTTCTCGGTGCTATACTTCGCATTGATGTTGATTCTGTTACAGCAACATTAAACTATGGTATTCCCATAGATAACCCCTTTGCTGATGACACTCTGGGTTACAGGGATGAGATTTATGCTTATGGACTTCGAAATCCATGGCGGTTTAGTTTTGATTCGTCTACCAATACCTGCTGGATCTCCGATGTAGGGCAGTATCTCTATGAAGAAATTGATATTCTGGAATATGGCGGTAACTACGGCTGGAACATTATGGAAGGATTTAACTGCTACAATCCACCCTCGGGATGTGATACGACCGGATTGATTTTGCCTATTTATACCTATGACCACAATATTGGTGAATCTATCACTGGAGGATTTGTTTATCGTGGTACTTTGGTCCCGGATATTTATGGAAAATACATTTTTGCTGACTTTGAATACGGCGATGTTTGGTCTTTAGAATTTGATGGGGACAATGCTCCTGAAGTGAGTACCCTTGGTGACTTGGGACCATATTCCGTCACGTCCTTTGGTGTGGACCAGCATAATGAACTGTACATCTGTTCATTTGATGGGAAGATATATAAATTTGTGCAGACAGATTCCGCTGTCGATGATGGTGATTTGAAACCCAATAAATTTTCGCTGTATCAAAACTATCCCAACCCCTTCAACCCAACCACCACTATCCGGTATGATATAGCCGAAGACAGCCATGTAATCATGAATATCTATGACGCTACCGGACGGTTGGTGGAAACACTGGTGGAAAGTGCATTAGAGAGCGGTGAGTATGAAGTTATCTGGGACGCCAGAGATCTTCCCTCGGGAGTCTACCTGGCTCAGTTTAAATTTGGGGATAGAACTGTTACTCAGAAATTGATCCTATTGAAGTAAAATTTGAAGGAGGAGAGAAGATGAAACATAGATTTCCGTCATTCTTTACAATCTGCCTGGGACTGGTGGCAACTGCCGCGGCCGGTGTCTCTTGCTGGGTTTTTCTTTTTGTGGTAAAATGCCCCGTGCTAATGTGGTGCTAATGTAAACAAGATGAAGATGATCAATCGGATACACGCATTATTGTTTTTACAGATGCTGATTTCTTAACGAACGTTTATATCAACCAGTATAGCAATGCCGAAATGGAACTTAATATTATCAATTGGCTATCGGAGTTAGGGTTTAAAAGGGGATATTAATATGTTACAGAATTTTCTGAGTCAGGTGGGCATTCCTGAACAATATATAGGAACGACCGTTATTTCAATCAAGATCATCGCTTTAGTGATTTTATGTTGGCTTGTTAACCTTGTTGCGAAGCAAACTGTGTTACGTTTGGTCAGGGCCCTGATTCGTAAAACGAAAAATGATTGGGATGATGTTTTTGTTGATAAGGAAGTTTTTAAAAACGTCTCACACTTTGCTCCCGCATTTGTGATTTATTTTTTAGCTCCAATATGGTTAGAAGCAACACATGAGGTTATGGATGTCATTAAGCGCATAGCGAATGCCTATATGATTATCGTGGGATGTTGGGTCTTTGATGCTGTATTAAATGCCGTATTAATTATTTATCAGCGCTTTGATGTTTCTCGCAAAAAACCGATCAAAGGTTATCTTCAGGCCTTCAAAATACTCGTGTACTTCTTAACGGTATTGTTTGTTATATCCACCTTAATGAATAAATCTCCCTGGGGATTCTTAAGTATTTTTGGTGGGTTAACTGCTGTCATCTTGTTGATTTTTAAGGATATGATTTTAGGGCTCGTGGCAGGTATTCAATTGACCTCGAACAATATGGTGGCGCGTGGGGATTGGATTGAAATGCCCAAGTATGGGGCCGATGGAGATGTCATCGACATGACCCTAACAACAGTTATGGTAAAAAATTGGGATAAAACTATCACGACTATTCCAGCTTATGCCCTCATTTCAGATTCATTCAAAAATTGGAGGGGAATGCAGGAATCCGGCGGACGCAGAATCAAGCGGTCTTTTAATATTGATATGAATTCTATCATATTTGTTGACGAAGAGCTTTTAAAGAAGTTTGAAAAGTTTGAATTTTTAAAGGATTATCTCAAAGAAAAAACAAAAGAAATAAAAGACTTTAATAAAACCAAAAACATAGATACTAATGAGTTGATTAATGGCCGGCGGTTAACCAATATTGGAACGTTTCGCGCTTATATTATCAGTTATTTACGCAACCATCCCAAAATCCATAGCGACATGACATTTCTCGTTCGGCATTTGGCACCGACAGAACATGGTTTGCCAATCGAAATATACGTTTTTAGCAATGATCAAATCTGGGCGCATTATGAAGCCATTCAAGCCGACATTTTTGATCATGTGTTGGCTGTCATTCCAGAGTTTGATTTACGGATTTTCCAAAATCCAACAGGAGCGGATTTTCAAGCTTTCAAGTCATAAAATAATTTAAATTAAAATGCTACACCACTAAAAAGGAGGTTATCAATGGGAGGCAAAGGAAAGAAGGATAAGGACAAGAGGGGCCAACAGAAGAAATCAAAACAAGATAAAAATCAAAAAATAAATAGGATAAGAAACGATGGTTAAAATTAGACAATTTAGAAAGGAAGCGCCCATGTCGAAGTTCATTGAACGCATGATTCGCGCAGCGAAATTAGATGTCAACCTTTATGAAGAGGTTGAGGCTGATAAGACGGCCATGAAACAAGCAATGGGAGTTGTGGTTTTGTCTTCCCTTGCGGCCGGTATCGGTAGCATGTCTATGGGGGGTGGAAATTTGGTTTTGGGAACTGTCGCGGCGTTAGTGGGATGGTATATTTGGGCGTATCTCACTTATTTTATCGGTACTAAGTTTCTTCCCGAAGCACAAACAAAGGCCGATCACGGGGAACTGTTAAGAACGATCGGATTTTCCTCTGCGCCAGGTCTAATAAGAGTTTTAGGTGTCATTCCGATGTTCACTCAATTGGTTTTCATGGTGGCTGGAATTTGGATGCTGATCGCTATGGTCATTGCTGTGCGGCAGGCGCTTGACTACAAAAGCACTCCTCGGGCGATTGGTGTATGCATTATCGGATGGATTTTTCAAGCCATCCTTTTAGTGTTCTTATTTTCGTTTGTTAAGGGTGGAGTATAAACGGAGAAAGAGTTGTATGGACTGCAAAAGGTGCTGGGAAAACGATATATTGGATAGGAAAAGGGATGTATAAAGTTGCAGAATTTATTGTTGTCGAAATGTTCCGGCCAATGAAGGCAATGAGCGCTTAATGCAAGCGATTAGTTTTATCGTAAAAAAATGAATAAAATAAAACGAGTGTATTCTCGAGTGACCACAAATAAAGATCCACCAACACAGTATAGAAAAGGGCGTGTTTGCAAAAAGCGTGGTTGTAAAGAAGAGGATGGGTAGATTAAAGTAAAACCAGAGGTGTAAAATGAAAAAGCTAATATTTACAATTTTTGTTTTTATTAATATCTCGACTGCTCAACCATCACCACACTTATCTCCACCGACAATATCATTTCAAGGAATTTTAAAAGATACAGCGGGTAATACGATTGCTAACGGTACGTATAATATGACCTTTGAAATATGGAGGTAATTCTGTTAATGGAGTAGTTTGGGGAAAATAAACATTACAAATTAATTAGATAGTCTGTTTGATTAGCTATTTAGCAGAAAATAATTCCGGATAAAACAGAACGCTTAACACCTCAAATTTTTCAGAACAGTTTTTCAGGTTATAATTCGTATTCGCCGGGATAATTACAGCTGATGCTGTATTGAGATTTTCTTGACCATTACAATTCAAAATACAGTCGCCCTGCAAAACAAACATAAATAGAAGGTTGTCATTTTGATTATATAGCTGTTTCTCTTCTTGACTATTAATTCGCCCCACGTGAACACTGATTAGTCCGGCAGTTGGAGATGTCAAACCAACGTCTCTGTATTCAAACCCATCTATGTACCAAGGCGCCCATCTTGCGATATTTTCTTTATGCAAATGAAAAGATTGTTCATTAAAATTTCTGTCAGCATTAAGCGTTGATGTTGGTAAAGTTAATTCGTAGTCCACATACGTAATATGTTCAGCCGGAGAACTAATTTCTATTGCCTCAAATCCGGCTGAACACTCTAATACTTGATGGCGGATTTCTGGTGGCTGCAAAACGCAATCACCCTCATTCATAATAAATGGCGGACCCTGATCTTCATAAACCAGCTTCACCCATCCTTTATATATATAAATCATCTGGAAACGGATCTTATGAAAATGGACATAATCAGCAACTGGACCACCATCAGGAATTTTTATATGCGACGCAATTAATCTTCCGCTTTGACGATCTGGTATTAAATCTTTATACAACATGCCCGCCCTGCCAGCAATCCACGGGGATTTATTATTTAGCTCTGTGGAGACAAAAGATTGCGCTGCTGGCGGGGTCGTTTCTATCTCTATTTTTTCTTCTTTTATTAGTTGAATGCGAGTATCACCTTTAAATACGATCACTTCTCGCGGATTATCTGCTGGAAAAATGCTCTCTATACGATACCCCAAGTTTTCTGTATAATGCTCAAGAACATCATTTACATTATCACATAAAATTGTTTTGTTTACTTGATTTAGGGTCTTCATATAAAGATAAAATCTTTAATATTATTCCTGATGCAAAATCCGGAGAACACGCACAAGTTTAAAAAGGGAGGCCGAAATCAGCGGAAGAAAAACCCAAACAAAAAACTGATCCTTGGGAACGATATATAGGAATCATCTTACTTTTATAATTAGAACCGGAAATCGTTTCCTCATAAATACTAAAACTTAAAAAAGCGTCCGATGCGCTACTAACAACACTAATACAAAGAATAATCAGTATAATTCTCATTTGATTATATTGTGACAATAATATCTTCAAAAGATTTTTTTCTGATTACAGGTACCTCCGCACTATCTGCAGGATACCCAACCGGAATCAGTAAAAACGCTCGTTCGTTTTCAGGGCGTTTCAAAATTTTCTGTAAAAATTTCATTGGACTTGGCGTATGGGTTAATGAAACTAGTCCTGCGTTATGTATTGCCGCTAATAAAAATCCGGCCGCAATACCCACCGATTCATTTACATAATAATTTTTACGCGGTTTATCATATTCCGCATCCAACACCTGTTTAAATATTACAATTAAATAGGGAGCTGTCTCCAAAAAAGGTTTGTGCCAGTCTGTGCCAAATTGGTTTAAGTCTTCGAGCCATTCTTTGGTAGCGCGGTGAGAATAGAATTCTTTTTCTTCTGCTTCTGCAGCAAATCGAATCTTTTTCTTAATGTCTGGATCTTGAACCAATACAAAACTCCAAGGCTGTTTATTTGCGCCGGACGGAGCTAGTCCTGCTGTTTTTATACAACTTTCAAGAATCTCTAAAGGGACCGACCGATCAGAAAAATCTCTAACAGTTCGTCTTGATTTCATTTGATAATAAAATTTCTGGGACCGGTTTTTCATTTCTTTTTCAGTTATTTCTTTAAAATCTAATTTATGGAATGACATAGCATTACTTTCATTGTTAGTTTCACAAAGTAGAAATTACCATTAATACCGCCCATGCGCTTATTTGAATCCATATTACTGCTAATATTAGTCGTGCTGATTTATCAGCTTGTTTTTTCAAAACAAAAAGATAAACAACCCATGCAACTGCTGTTTTTTGCGCTTATTTTAATCGTGGTCCAAGTAATGTTCGAAGGATATCGCTGGCAAATGGTCCCTGCTTATTTAAGTTTTGGTATATTATACCTGCGTTTAAAAATAGGCGAACTGAAGTTCACGCAACGATTCAATAAGTTTGCGTGGGGTTTGTGGGCTTTATTCACTGTTGGCCTGCCTGTTGTTTCTCCTGTGTTTAGCCTCCCCCAGCCAACAGGACCTTTTTTAATTGGTACAAAATTATACCACTGGATCGACCAAACTCGACCAGAGTGGTTCACTCCAAACGATGAAAACCCAAACGACTTGCGTGAATTGTTAGTACAGGTATGGTATCCTGTAGAAAAAGTAACCGGCAAACCCGTACCTTATCTGTATAACCTCAACATAAGAGCCGATGGGATTGGTGCGGCGGGGGGACTCCCAGGGTTTTTGGTCAGCCATATTGATTTGGTAAAAACACATTCTTTTCTAAATGAAACAACAATCCAAAATAAGCAATTCCCTCTTTTAATATTATCTCATGGTATTACCGGTTATAAAGAGATTCACACTGCGTTAATTGAAGAACTAACCAGCCATGGTTATGTCGTTGCAGCGCCAGATCATACCTATGATTGCAACCTGACTGTTTTTCCTGATGGGCATATAGCTGATTATAGGTCAGATATTACCGGTTATCCTGATAGTGTTCAAATTCGTCGACAGCAATTAAACACACGCGCAGCTGATATTAGATTTATATTAGATCAAATGCTTTCTGATGATGAATTCCACAACGTGATTGACTTTGATAAAGTAGGCGTACTGGGTCATTCTTATGGAGGGTCCACGGCTATTCAAGCTGCATATGAGGACAGTCGTATCAAAGCAGTGCTCGCATTAGATAGCTGGATGAATCCCATACCGGAATTGATAATAGAACAGGGAATTTCACAGCCGTTTTTGCACTTAGGTAGGCCCCACTGGGATGATTCTGAATACCCTACAAGTCCTGCCAGGCTCGTACGTTTTTTAAAAAATGTAAAAAAAGATGGAATACATTATACATTACAGGGGGCACGGCATTTAGATTTTAGCGATGTGCCATTATATTCAACCATATCAAATTATCTATTAGAAACGGGAAGCGTGGCGCCCTTGAAAACTATATCTATAGTCAATAAAGTTGTTGTTTCATTTTTTGATAAATTTTTAAAAAACAAATCAAATCAATTTCCGGATAATTTGAAAATCTTTCAAGAACTTCTAAAGCATTAGAGCTACACTCGTTGATTCCAAAAAAAGCGTATTTTCTTTCAATATTGGCCGTTTTTTTAACAGTGCCTTTATGTATAACATCCTCACACATTATTTTGGGTTTTCCTGCTTGGGCTTTTTATGCGTTAATAATGACTATTCTTTACTCCTTTATTATAGTAATAATTCTTCAAATTTATTGGCCAACTAAAAAACAACGCGATGAACTCTGATCCTTTGTTAGGAACGGGTGGTATAATTTTTGTGGGGTTGTACCTGTTTTCTCTAATTGGAATTGGAATGGCTGGGCGAATGGCCCGTAAAGAAAACACTTTATCTGATTTTTATCTAGCGGGCAGAGGAATGGGTGTTTTCGTGCTTTTTCTAACTCTATATGCAACACAGTATAGCGGAAATACAATGATTGGATTCGCTGGAAAAGCGTATCGTGGCGGTTATCAAAGCTTGGTTATGGTTATTTTTATGAGTTCTATTATTGGTGCATATTTTCTTTTTGCCCCAAAATTATTCAGGTTATCAAAAAAACACGGATTTATAACGACGGGTGATTTTATTCATCATCGTTTCAAGAATACCGTACTGACGATTATAATTGTTATAATTTCAATTTTTGCGCTAGGAAATTATATTCTCACAAATTTGAAAGCTATCGGCTACATTGTTGTAGCAGCCACAGGGGGAAGGGTTGGTTTCGCCCAGGGAATAATTTTATTATCACTGATTATGGTCATCTATGAAACTTTGGGAGGTATGCGTAGTGTTGCTTGGACAGATGTTATTCAAGGTGTTCTTTTACTGGTAGGTGTGATACTAATATTTATAGTGATTCAAGTGGAGTATGGTGGGATGGTAACTTCAGCTGAAATCATCAAAAGTCAAAACCCTGAATTTTTTAACCCTCCAAATTGGACAGAAAAACGATTATGGATAAGCACAATTGGATTGGCGTTTTTCGGCATATCCGTTTATCCCCATGCCATTCAACGCATATACGCTGCAAAAGACGAACATACATTAAAACGATCTTTACAGATTATGGTTTTTATGCCATTGATCACCACAATGTTTATGATGGTTGTGGGCTGGGTCGGATTGGCCCAATTCCCGAACCTTGACCCCCAAGGAAGTGAGCAGATAACAATTTTGATGCTTCAGGATATTGGATATAGAATTCCGGCCATGGGGATGATGATTGTACTGTTTCTATCTGCTGCAATTGCAGCTATCATGAGTACTGTTGATTCTGCATTGCTGGCCATTTCTGCAATGGTAACAAAAGATTTATATGGACGTTTGCAGCCTGGAAAAAGTCAGGGCGAATTAATTCGGATAGGAAAAATATTTTCATGGCTGATTATGGGGTTAGCAGTTTTGCTCGCTATTAAACTACCTCAAACTATTTGGCGGCTCATGGAAATAAAGCTGGAATTACTCTGCCAAATTGCACCGGCTATTTTTCTGGGATTACATTTAAAACGTTTGAGTTCAAGAGCTGTTCTTTATGGTGTTATAATAGGAACCATCGTAGCTGTAATTATAACGCTGCATCCTCTTTTACCTACGAAACCTTTGGGTATACACGCAGGAATATGGGGCTTGTTAATTAATGTTCTTGTATTGGTCTTTTTTCAGTTGCGTATACATAAATAATCAAAACCTTAAATAATCCTTCTTTTAGTTAATCTATTTTAAGCTGTAATCTCATCTTTCAATTTTGATATATTTTCGTGACGTTATTCGCCACCAGACCAAACCAGCCCTCGGCATTCGGTGTCTTCCAATCCGTCTAACATAACGGCAATTGTTGGCGCTCAATGGGGCGACGAAGGCAAAGGAAAGATTACCGATTTTTTTGCTTGCGAATCTGACTATGTCGTTCGTTTTCACGGCGGCAACAACGCCGGACACACCATCATTGTAGATGGCAATACCTTTAAGCTCCACTTGATCCCTTCCGGAATTGTTTATGGCGAACCCATGTCTATTATTGGCAATGGTGTGGTTGTTGATCCAAAAGTACTCCTGGACGAAATTGCTTATGTGAAAGAAAAAGGAATAAATCCAAAACTTATGGTAAGCGATCGTGCCCATGTGATTATGCCTTACCATATTGCCATGGATGGCGCTCTTTCCGGACATCAGGGAGACTTGGCTGCGGGAAGCACGCGCCGTGGAATTGCCCCTGTCTATGCAGATAAAATGTTTCGAAATGGTATTCGCATGATTGACCTTTTGGAACCGGATGTATTCAGAGAAAAACTGGAAAAAGGATATGCGTTTTCAAAAGGAATCATTGAAAAAATACTCAATCAATCTTTTGATATTTCTATTGATGAAATTTATAATAATTATTTAAAATATGGTCAAAAACTGAAATTCTATATCCGCGATACATCCGTGGAATTATACAATGCTCACAAATCTGGTAAATCCATTTTGTTTGAAGGCGCACAAGGAATTAGTTTGGATGTGGATCATGGTGTTTATCCTTACACCACATCTTCCAATACGGCCGCCGGACATATTTCCACCGGCACCGGCGTAAGCTTCCGAAATATCAACAGAATCATTGGTGTTACAAAAGCATATTTAAGTCGTGTTGGCAATAGTCCATTACCATCAGAAATTCACGGAGAAGAAGCAAAAAGCTTACGGGAGAAGGGTGGGGAATATGGAACCACAACCGGGCGTCCTCGGCGCGTAGGTTGGATAGATTTGGTTCAAGTGCGTCAGGCGGTTCGCGTGAATGGATTGACAGAAATAGCGCTCACAAAATTAGATATATTGAATGGATTTGATAAACTGCCCATTTGCATCGCATACGATGTGCGTGGAAAACGCATCATTGAAATGCCTGCCAGTTTAACCGAATATCGAAATGCAAAACCCATTTACGAAACGCTTCCGGGTTGGGGTAACCTTCCTGAAAATATTTGGGATAAAGGCTATGATGCAATGCCCCAAACCTTAAAAAACTATATTGCATTTATTGAGCGCGAAGTGGATTGCCCGGTAAAAATTGTATCGGTGGGGCCACAACGACACGAGACTATCATAAGATGATCTTCACCCACAAGGGCACAAAGACTCGAAGGCGGTTTATAATATCTTTGTGTCTTCGTGTCTTCGTGGCATAATCAAATGGCGTTTACGAAAGAAACAATCGACTTCGCCGGGCTCTCTGATTCTGATATCAAAGCCAAGTTAGCGGAACTCAATATCCCACTCACCACTGACGAAGTGCGCAAAATTCAAAATGATATGCTGGGGCGCGCCCCTTCCCTTGCAGAACTCATTTTATTTTCAATTCAAGGGTCGGAACATTGCAGTTATAAAAGCAGTCGCAATCACCTAAAGCAATTTACCACCGAAGGACCTGATGTGGTTCTCGGTGCAAAAGAAGATGCGGGCGTTGTTGCCATTGCCACGGATCATGGCGGCCATCGCTGGTGCATAGTCATGAGTCACGAATCTCATAATCATCCCTCTCAAATTGTACCTTATGAAGGCGCTGCCACGGGAGTGGGTGGAAATGTTCGGGATGTTTTGTGCATGGGCGCTGAAGTCATTGCTGTTACTGACTCATTCCGATTTGGGAATATCAAAAATAATAAAACAAAATGGATTCACGATGGTGTAGTTGCCGGCGTTGCTGGTTATGGTAATCCGTTGGGCATCCCAAACATCGGTGGTGATTTATATTATCATGATGGCTATAACGAAAATTGTTTGGTCACATTGGTTACGCTGGGCATTGTTCGGGAAGATGATATTATTCATTCTTACGCACCGAAAAATGCGGATGGATATGATTTAATTTTACTGGGCAAACCAACAGACAATAGCGGTTTCGGTGGGGCCAGTTTTGCTTCATTAGAACTTGAAGAAGAAAAGAAAGAGCAAAACAAAGGAGCAGTTCAAGAGCCCAATGCATTTTTGGAACGACATCTATTGAAATCATCTTATGCGCTCTTTGACATCATGAAAGAAAAAGGTTTGATCAATCATATCGGTTTTAAGGATTTAGGGGCGGGCGGTGTGGCATGCGCCAGTGTGGAGTTGGCAGAAACATCCGGCTACGGTGCGGAAGTGTGGATGGATAAAATTCATATTGGGATGGATGGATTGCATCCGTCCGTTTATCTCTGCAGTGAAACTCAAGAGCGATTTATGTGGGTGTGTTCGCCGGATATAACGCCCATGATTTTACACCACTATAATACTACGTTTGATCTCCCCGGCGTTAGCGAAGGTGCCCGCGCATCCGTCGTTGGGAAAATCCGAAATGACGGCCAATATATCGTCCATAATGGCGATGAAGAAATTGTGAATGCGAAAGCAAAAGAAGTGACGGAAGGCTTTTTGTATAATCGTCCATTTGAAGCGCGGGAGTCAAATTTTATCGAACCGAATATCTCCAAACCATCAGATTATAATCAAGTTTTGTTGGATATTTTATCCCATGAAAATATGGCAAGTCGCGAGCCCATTTTTGAACAATATGATAAACAGGTTCAAGGACGTATCCATATGGAAACTGGCTTGGCAGATTCCGGGGTCATGGCCCCATTCAATTCTGACAAATATCCGGAAGAAATTCGGAATGTGGGCATTGCTCTATCTACTGATCATAATCCAAGATACGGATTGATTGATCCTTACTGGGGAGGCGTTAATGCAGTGGTGGAATCCATGCGAAACGTGGCGGCTGTTGGTGCAACGCCCCATGCGTTGTCTGATTGTCTCTGTTTTGGGAATCCTGAAAAACCCCATCAAATGTGGGAATTTGTGGAAGCCGTTCGCGGGGTTGCCGATGCGTGTCACGCCATTACTTTGAAGAATAATCCCGATCATGCAACGCCCATCATTGCGGGAAATGTAAGTTTTTACAATGAATCAAAAAATGGCGCCATTCCACCGAGTCCGATTGTGAGTTGTTTGGGCCGACTCAAAGATGTAAACAAAGCAGTACCAGCTTATTTCCAAAAATTGGATTCTGTTGTGTTAATGATTGGCGAACGAAAAAATGAATTGGGCGGGTCGGTTTATTACAGTCTGTATGATGAAATGGGTGCCAATGTTCCGAAGCCTAATTTAGAAGAAGTAAAAAACCAAATATTTGCCCTGACCGATTGTATTGATGGTGGCTTGGTTTTATCCTGCCATGATATTGCTGATGGTGGTGTTGCATCTACCCTTGCGGAAATGACCTTTGGGAATGATATTGGTTGTGATATAAATATTGATAGCAACCTTTTGAATGAAAAATTATTATGGTCCGAAACGGGTGGATTTATTTTAGAAATATCATTGGAAAATGTTGATGGAATAAAAATCATATTTTCACATGTTGAATTGGATGTTTATGAAATTGGAAAAACGATAGGCAATTTAATTCAAATAAATAACGTTGTTGGTTTGACTGTGAATAAAGCAAAAGAAG
>Ga0208471_1000511_pt1 | contig 13902 bp, 10 predicted proteins | sample DeeseametaMP0441_FD_184210 | JGI IMG/M metagenome (GOLD analysis project Ga0208471, IMG submission 184210) | Marine microbial communities from the Deep Atlantic Ocean - MP0441 (SPAdes) | ecosystem: Environmental > Aquatic > Marine > Oceanic | place: East of Rio de Janeiro, Brazil, South Atlantic...
TCATCCTTAAATTCTGGACTGTATCGTTGGTTGTTCATAAACTTTCCTCCTATGCTCAAATAATAGTCAGGAATTGTCTATGATTCTCGGTCCACTCCAGTTTATGGCTATTAGGTGTCTAGCTAATCGGTGGCGATTCAGTTGAAACTCACATCAAACTCGTAAAGCGAAACCTATCAACAAAAGGGCTAGCGTTTATACTAGCCCTTAATATTCACTTCAATTTTTGCAGCCATTTCTTTTGCAGGTTATCGGTGCGGTCGTGTTTGTCCAATGCGATGGCTTAACGTTAGTGTCTTCGCCGCATCCAGTTTTCCCGCCTTTTCGCCCTTGGTGAACAACACTTTCACCTGACTCGGGTGTATGTCTAACAGCCATAGAATGTTCCTTTTCTAGATTATGCCGATATTGGCTCATTAAAGCGTAGACTAAAATTTAAATGGCGCCACTTTTAAAGGAAGGAAAAGGTCTGCAAATTGTCAAAAGCGGAGACTATCCAGAACGAATTGAGTTCCACAAGTACGTAGACTAAACTCAGGCCTGACAAGCTGGGAAGCGTGTTTTTCCAAAGCGTTATACATTGAAGGAGTCTAGTATCAAAAATATATTTAAAGTATTTTCATACCTAATGCTTTTAGGTATTAGCTCTACATATGGCTTTATGAACATGGCCGCAGAAATGGGGCTAGCTATTCTCGCTGGATCTATCGGTCTGGCTTTCGCTAATATCGATAAGATTGCAAAATTTAAGGGTGCCGGCTTTGAAGCTGAAATGTGTAAAACAGTTATTCATAAGCCTACAGGGATAGTACACAAACTTGCGAAAGACGGTAAAACTACTGGGTGTGGCGTGAATGTGCAAACTCACCCTGAAGCCTGGGCAGCATCCACAGAAAAAGTCACTTGTAATCACAGTGGTTGCAAAAATGATACATAATCATCGTATCAAATTGACTTTAAAACGCCGTTTTTTTTCCCTCAATTCATACATTGGTCGTCCGTAATCGCTCCATCTTGTCACACTGTAGCGAGCCTTCAAGCAAGTAAAAACTATTTGAGTATACTCGGTCACCCTTTGACGATATGCGATTTATGGGTAGGAAAGATCCGCAGCGAGCGATAAACGGCCCGTTATTCATTTTAAGACTTTCTGTCTCCCTCTATTAGTGACTAGTCGTCTTGTGATTAGTAACTATACGTTTCTGTCAGCACGCACGGCACACTGACTTCATAAATATTACGAACTTGGCGTTCCGCTTTACATTTAAGTCTTTAATATCAATAATATAAAAACTAAAGTTGAATATGGAGCCCGGCTATAGTCTAGGCGCGCACCTCCTAAAATCAGGATTCTACCTGTTTAACTTCTTACTCGAATCAAGTCAAAGGGATATATAATTTTGATAGATAAAGTACTTGCATTACTCCAATTAAAAAAGGAACTTCCGGATGCTGTTGGCTTCCAGACTTTAGGGCCTGTAGTTTTCACTTTGCCTGAGGAGCTTAGAGATAAGCTGCCTCTCTCTTACAGAGAGGACTTTGTTGACATAAAAACTAGTTATTTGGTTATTGATAACTTTTCAAAAAAAGTTCAGAAGAATATAAGAATTATTTACTCTGGAGATATTGGTTTAACGCCCGATATTGAATATCAAAACAGAGGTACTAATGTTGACTTTGAACATAAACCTGATGCTCAAGAAATTCATATAAATGAAATACTTCCGGAAGAAAGTATAGTCGTATCAATAACTAATTCTGATTCAGAGTTTTGTGTAGAGCGCATTCTTATTTCTGGGGAAATGATTACATCGACAATGAACAAACTTGCCAATGCAAAACGCTACCCACCTCTAATCTGGGCTTATACTCTTACCACATTAGTCGCTGCCGCAACAGTATTAACAGTGTACAATACGTATAAAACAACAGAAGAAAACCGTTTGATAGCAGAGCGAATGAATTTGTTTTACAAAAATTTGGGGTACAGCGCTTGTCAACCAGAAATATTTTATAATGAGATAGGTCAAGAAAGAGAGTTAGAGCGCATATTTAATCAGCTCGATGATGTCGATCAATCCAACACTTTAATATTTAATAGTGTTGACTCATATGAGGAATTGAAATATCTGGATGAGATAGTTTTTTGTAGCTTTCAAGAGCGTTCTTAATAAATACATTGACTCGCTTTCGGGCTTTCGATAGAAACAATGCTAAGAATATAGCGCCTTCATATTGTTTTAGTCTAGTTGTTATTTGTTAACGTCCGCTTCTGGCTGTGAGTTCAATCGTTCAGTGCAACACATTGTTTAAACCTCTCAGCTGGACAGTCATAGTTTAGCGTTTTTCTTGGGAGTTCGTTTAACTGTCTTGCGATACTGCTTAGCTTCTGTTGACTATGAACTGATAGGTCGGTGCCCTTTGGAAAATACTGCCTGAGTAGCCTGTTTGTGTTCTCATTAAAGCCTCTTTGCCAGGGAGACTTGGGATCACAAAAATACACCTTAATGTCGGTAGCTACCGTAAAGGCTTTGTGGTTTGTCATCTCAGAGCCTCGATCCCAAGTAAGCGTTTTATATAATTCTTTTGGTAATTTGCCGGCTTGTTCAATTAATGCAGGAACAACGGTCGACGTTCTATTATTGGAGACTTTGGCAAGCATCACGAAACGTGAATGACGCTCTACCAATGTGGCGATGAAAGAGTTCTTAGAGCCTTGTATGAACTCTCTCTCCCAGTGCCCAGGTACTGCACGATCCTCAACACACGGAGGTCTTTCACTAATAGAAACGGCTTCAGGTATCTGCCCCAGCCCTTTCCCTTTAGTCGACGCTGTTCGTGACCTACGGACCGCACGTTTAGTCCGCAGGCACTTTTGTAATTCTTCTTTAGGGCGGCCTCTGGTGTGAATAAAGAGCGTCTTATAAGTGGTTTCATGGGACACATGCATTTCCTGATCTTCGGGATATTGTCGCTTTAACCATCTAGCTATTTGCTTTGGAGACCAAGCGCGCTTGAGCTTAGCTGCGATTAATATACACAATGAAGGGCTATCAATTAACTTGCAAGACTTAGGTCGCAGAGCTCGCGTCCAAGCCTCGTCCTCAGCTTTTGCAGCACGATACTGGCTCGACCCACCATTCCTCAGTATTTCTCGACTAGTGGTTGAAGAGGCTCTAGAAAGTCGTTTAGCAATCTCTCTGATAGACTGGTTTGTTGCTAATCCTCTGGATATTTCTTCTCTCTCATTAAGAGTTAATGATGAGGCACGCCTTTTTCTGATTGGTGGCCTAAAACCACCGGTTTGATAGATAGTCGGCATTATCGACGAATGGTAACGGTCAAACATCTTAGCGATATCATGCAATGAGTCGCCTTGCTTATACCTATCCCAAATCAGTGCTTTTGGCTCTGGAGTGTAGTAAATGCATTTTCTTCGGTTCATGGCGCGATCTTCCTTTAAATAAGGATAGCGTTGCATTCACCGATTGAACTCACAGCACGAAGCAGACTGTAGTTTGGTGTGAGACAACCATTATCCTCTGTAAGAAAGGTCTAAGTGAGCTCATAGATATTATTCGGGTCATATGTAAATCCCGGATCGTAATACCTTCTCAGAGCCCCCGAATAGATCGCAAGCGTGTGAAAAGCATACCGAAGTGCGCTCGAGGCATATTGTTCGCTATTTCCCTTTAAGTATTGAGCGTTATTTTCGCTGATGTCATGGCTTAGGAAGTAAAGGCGAGCAACGCCCATAGAATTTTGACGTTTCCCGCCATCTTTAAGTACTATCTCGAAGTGACCAACAGCATTCAAAACATCATTCCAATGTGCTGTTACAACTTTCAAAACATCATCCCGGTATTTTTCAACGGGAGTCCCGCAAATCGAGTTGTCGACATGAATCTCAAGATACAAGCGTGAAGCAGGGACGACTGGTTTTAAAGCTGTGATGAGATTGATGGCATCGTCTATTTCTTTTGTATTGAAGGAAACGTAACGGTGGCTATGCGTCGAAGCGCTTAAAAGTATATGACTTGCTTTTCTAACCTGGTTGTCAAGATAGTGCATCGCAGCCGGCATAAGTTTATTGATGATTATATTTGCGGCCATGATGTCATCATTGGAATTCGGTAGCGGTACATGAAGCTTTGATGTCTCAGCAGCGTACAGTCTGAACTTTCTATGCTTCGTTTTATAGCGCTCTTTAGTATCGCGAGCCGCATCTATGAGTGCTTCCACCATTTTGCGTTCCAAGTTGTAAAGGTCACAAATTTGCTCAATAGAGCGACCTTTGTCGGAGGCCTCTAACACAAGGCTTACTTGATCAGCATCGAACTCTGTTTTTTGGGTGAATAAACTATCCATGTCGATATCTCCTTTTTTAATCCCTTTATGCTGTTTGACTACCCATCCGCCTCGCTCTTTGCTTAGTAATCTATCAGCAAGTGACATCAGCTCTGTTTTATTGAGTGCTTCAGCGTTTGCGCCCTCCGGTAGAAGCTTGCTCATACGCGCTGGCTGCATGCGTGAAAGGTTCCTTACCGAAGACATGTTGGTTGTGGTGTTCGAACGCATGATGGACTCGAAAAGCAATAAGTCAGTGAAGTGCGTGTAGGTTGATAATGTCATGCCTGGCTCAAGGTGGCCTGCCCAGGTTGATATCTTATAGAGCACGTTTAGGGAGTCGCTTAGTTGAAAGTAATATCTGATAACGGCTACTTGCTCTGGTGAATATGACGTTAAGGCGCGTACGGTATCGTCCGACGCAAAACAGACCAATATCGCGGTAGAAATTGCGAAGTGGCGCAGTTGATACATTGGGGTATGAACGCCCGTATATGATGATAGCAGTCGAGTTACATGCTGGCTGATTTCGCGCATGTTGAGAAAGACGTTGTTATGCGGCAGTTCGGAAAAGATGAGCATGTGTGGGTTAGTGAATCTCACTCTTCCATCTGCACTTAGGTAACGCCCGGCTTGCTCCATTCGACGATTTATAAACCAGCGGATAAACTTGGATTCATCAGGTGGTAAGAAAGTATCAAGCTCAATCAGTCGTTTGGCGGAGTATGTTTTTTCTCTAAAGTGGCGGTTGGTTCTTACGAACAAATGACCTTTTAGGAGCAGGTCAATATCCTTTATTTCCAGGTTGAGTACTTCATTTGGTCTAGGGTTAAGCCTGGAGCATAGGATGAGTAGCGCAATAACTGACTCGCGAAGGTGAGATGATTGGTTAGCGTAAAGCTCGCCGATATCAGTAAACAGTTGCTTGATGTGCACTTCTGAGGGGATATTTGAGCGGACATGAACAGATTTTTGTTTATCTCTTGGCTCAAGTTGTTGGGGCAACGCAATATCGTGCTCTTCATTTAAGAAGTGCATTAGGTCGATGATTGATTCGCTGTATTGTGAGTCCGAGAGGCTCTTTTTGTTCATTAACTGCTCGTAGAGCTCTGTCATTTCATCTTCATCGAGCACAAAAACGCTCGTTTGTTGGCAAACGTCGAGCCAGATGGTCGCAACAGAGCTGACGTAACGAGCCCCGGTTGCAAACTTGGTTAAATTACCCTCCCGATAACAATATCGCAGCCAATCAATGAGCACGAACTCAGAGTCGCTGATAGTGCGCTTACGCGACTCATAGAAGCTATCAATCCTTCGAATAATGAAGGCTTTACGCTCTGCGGCACTGCGGTGGTGATCATTCCTGGCTTTGAATAACTCTCGCAAACCTTCGCTGAACTCTGAATGATAAGCCGGAAGATCACGTTTTTTAAGCACACCAGCAGGTTGCCTAGGTATAGATACTGGATTGGGTTGGGTCGGCGACGCGATGGTATTATGAAAAGTTTGGCTTTTAATGCACTGAAGGCACTCGATGGACGTTGAGGCGCTACTTAAGTCTCCGCCTGAAAAATGCCGTAGAAAACTTGGCATATTTGAGCCGGGCTGCTCGCTGACGAGCTGCGCAACCGCGCGCAAGAACGTGCGGTTATTAAGCTTTTTGATGGCTTGTTGAGAGGCAATTGCAGACAGTTCATTTTTTAGCAGCGTTGTTGCGTCTCCGCTTATGCAGGCGGTTGCCCGACTTTTTATAAAACCGGATATTGCAAACAGGGTGAGTGGGCCGGGATAAAAGTTACGTTGAGTGACTTTCCTTCTATTTGCCTTTGTGTTGGTTTCATGACCTCGACGTGAGTAAATAAGAGGAATAACCCAGTTTCTTTCAATTTTTTTGAGCACGACTTTTGATGTTGTAATTGTCGTTAGCAGTGCATCCAGTGCCTCCTCGAAACATAAACCACTTTCGAACGCAGCGTGAAACAGGACAAGAAACAGTGGATAACTATTGTTAAACGACTTTTGCACCGAGACTAGGAGATTAACTTCATTTATTGCTCCGTGGAGTAACGACTTAGCTTTAACGATTTTTGGGTCAACAAAGCCGTTTAAGCGGGGCGTTGAATAGTAATGTTGGCCATAAAGTTTTTGGTTAATTGCATCTATGAGTGCACGTCTGAACTTGCTGCTTAATGATTTTTTAGCATGCACGGAGTCGTAGATTGTTGAAAATACCATTTCTTTATGCGCATCGCTGAGAGTACCAATTGGCTTGCGGCATATCAGATGCATTAACGTGTCAGCGCAGTTGATACTCGCTTTTTCAATTTTGCTCTTCTGCGGTGTCGCATGCTCGGTGATAACTTTTTGAAGTAAGTCCATTTTTATCTCCCTATTTGCTCATCAATGAGCTTTTCGGTAGAGCCAGCGCTTCCATGATGTGATCCACCCGTTCACTAATATCGAGCAATTGCTGGTAACGAAATGTTGAGCTCGATTTTGTTGGCGAGTCCAGTGCCTGTCGGTGACCCATAAAGGCCGCAAGGACATCCCGGTCGACGTCTGACTGGATGAGTAGGCTTGCCATTGTATGGCGATGCCAGTTTATCGATCTGAAAACTGCATCAGAAAGATAGCCACGTAAGTGATCGAAGTTGGGTAAAAAAGTCGATGCCGTTTGGATGCGAAAGAGGTTTGAGCGGCCAGATAGCATGTCGTCGATCGCTTGATAATTATTTGTGTTGATAAATCTAAAACGCTCTTGATAGCACTTTAAATAATCGATGTAATGAAGAATTACCTGCCGAGCGCGTTGGCACACAGGGACTAGTCGTGCAGAGCTATCGGATTTATCGACGATTTCCACTTGATTAAAATCATCAAGAAAGGCACCTATCGTTCTAAATACATCGGGAGCGGGGCGATGCATCGTCGCAAATTGCAGCAAGTTAACAACATAAGCTGTGTAAATGTTATGTGCTGCGATACGATTCTCTTTAATCAACGCATTCCTGAGCGCGGATTGAAGCTGTGAAAACACATATTCAACCCCGTGAGATGACAAGGCTTTTTTCGAACCAAACAGTGTGTCGTCAGGAATTGGCGTCTGTTTATATGCTTCGATTTCATCCTCTGGTAAGAATAAAGCTATGAAATCTGTGTGATGTTTATGAAGCGTTTTTGCAGAGAATGCTGCATAAAAATTTTGCATGTTGTCATTCATTTTTCTATCCGCGATAAAGTCACGTTCAAAGCGTGTCATATTTACCGTAGTGAATTCGAAATCAATGACGCGCTGGAGTGCATTGGGCGTTATCAGCTGTCCTGATGGACCTCGTTTCCCAGCGAGTAGCCGAGCGACTCTACTCTCGAGTATATCGATTGGTATTGATTGTGAGCGGGCTTGGGCGATAGGTTTCGCGACACATGGCGGCAATAGGATGTAATTATCGTCTTTGGTCACAAGTTTTGATGCTTCATCAAATATTGGTGAAGAAGCTTCTCCATAGCGCCAGCTATTGGATAGTTTACCAGCGCCTGTGCTAAGAATCTCAAAGTCCAAGCTCGCATCGACAAGCGATCTCATATTGCGTCCAGTGGCTAACTTGGCTAATGCCAGGCCTCGCGTCAAATCGTCGGGGTCACTGAGAAGAAATGAAGACAATTCGGACAACGTTGATCTGGTTAGCCGGTAAGGGGACGACTGAGGACGTTTCTGATTCCTTTTCTGGTGCTTACCCTGATACTTTTGTTTTCTGCCACTCATAACTGCTCTCCCATTTTTTCGATACGCTCGCTCTGGAGTTTTTTTAATTGTCGTTTCGACGTGCTGAGACTGGTCCGAGAGAGTTTGCGCGCGATAGCTCCAATTGTTTTTGCGGATACGCCTGTTAGCTCTTCGATATCTGAATGTGAGAGATGGCTTTTTTCCAGAGCTCTACGTAGTTGTGCGCAGTAAGTTGGATGATGCACCTGGTTTAGCATCCGTGATAAAACATATCGCCAGGCAGTATTCGATACTACCGGTGATTCAATGTCTGGGACGCAAATGACAGTCAGCAGCTTATTCATATCGTGGTGTGCAGTCAGAAGTTGAGACCAACCAGCGATTACTTGATAACTGCTGTTGTCTGGCATGACCTGGGGGTATTCCAACTGAAGGGCTTGGTCTGATGGATAATCTTGAGTCCGTTGCATGCATTGGTGTTGCAAATCAAGTTCAAACTCGTAAGCCGGTTGCGCACACGGATGGATGATTAACCTCGAGAGAGGTACGTCAATCATTTGTCGTCTGTTGTTGTCCATAGCATTACCTCGTTAATGCAATTCAAAAAAAACGGCTTGAAAGCCACATGACTTATGCTAGCTGATGGAACGCGAAAAAATCGGAGATGAAGTTACGGAAATTAGAAATAGTTAAAAAACGAATATTTTCTCTATATTTTTATGGATTTTCTGAAACGAAAAAAACCACATTTTTTTCAAGCAGGCGACGCTTGGCAGGCTTTTTGATAAAGAAGGTGGTTAAAAATCGTTCAGGGTTGAGGTCGCAGCTGGAGAAGCCGTCGATGATTTATTGTTCTCGACGGCGCCTAAGATATTGGCGGATTATAATGTCAGTCAGAGGAAACTCTCCTTGTTAGAGCCATAGTGCGATTCTCGATGACAATTAGGGCAAAGAGCTTTTACATTCCTAAGGGTATCTTCGCCTCCGTCAGCTAATCTTTTAATATGGTGCACTTCAAGATATGGGCTTCCATCTGACTTTCGTAGAAAAGGAGCTTTACTACCGCAGCTCTCACATAAACCGTCAGCTCTTAATAATGCTTCAGCAACAACGTCTGGGTTTCTAACAAAAACGGTTGCAGTTACTTGTTTTTGTTTAGCCCTCGGCGGGGCTTCAGCTAAACGCTTCTTCCTCTGTGCTGGCGAATCATTTAACGCTTTTTTCACTTGCTGCTCAAACTCATCAGTATATTCAGCTAAATTGAGTTCTTTGATGTTAGCGGACTGGGGAAGGGGGAGGCCAGCGAAGTAGAACGCAATTTTCCTCACGTCATTAGATGAGCGAATATACCAGTATGGTTCGTTTTGATTCGGCTGATGATAACCGTGGCAATCTCGACCAGTGAGACCTTTTATAAATGGCACAAGTCGGTTGACGCACTGTTGCGTGTTCGGCGCAACGTAATACCCAGATTTTGAAGGTCGAATTGCCAGCCTTTGGCGCTGCGCATCGTTAAAGACTAAGCTGATATTTTGTTGCTTTACTCTCTGCTGCTTTGGCCTTATTAATGGCTGACCTAGCTGAGTATTGAGCTCCTCAGCTAAGCCCCAGACAAACTCTTTGACCTCAGTGAGATCATTGCTCATAAAAACCTCTTTTATGTAATTTCGTTTTGGTATGAGAGGCCTTTCAAATCACTGGTGATTCAGCCGCATCCATTCTAAGTACATTGTAACTGGGAAAGATATCGAGCAAAGCCTAGAAAGTCGAGTCACTCATATAAGTAATATGTCATGTTTATTTGTTGTATTTAATTGCTGACTAACTTAATGTCAATAACAAAATAGAAGGTAAGAGTTAGAGATTGCGCGCTTTTTAGCGGGAAATGGGCGTGCAAATAAACTGATACTAGGCATGTCATAAGGAAGAGAGCGTGAAAATAGAGAAAATTTGGATTAAGAACTGGAGGTCTGTGAAAGAGCAAAAAATTGAAGCTCAAGATCTTATGGTAATTATTGGCCAAAATAATCATGGAAAATCAAACCTACTCTCATCGGTTCTATTTTTCTTTGGTGAGCTGAAGCATCACGACTTGGATTTTCATCATGGTTCTACGGAGCTCTTTGTTGAAATTGAATTTGGATGCTTGGATCAATCAGATAAAGCGACTTTTAAAAAATACCTTACTTCTGATGAAAAGGTCGTTGTAAGAAAAACAGCCTATTTAGGTGGAAGCTTTGAATATCGTGGGTATATAGAGAACCCACAAGAAGAATGGCTCCAAGAGGCTAATGCTTCTGCTTATGCGAAAAGAGAATTGGCTAGTAGCTTGCCACTGCATCCTTTCATTCCAGATTCAGGCCGCATTACGAAGCAGAATATTATTGATGCCCAAAATGCCTACATTGAACAAAACAGAGATCAAATTGATTTTAGCTTTGAATTGGAGAGCTCTAATTTTCTTGGCCTAAAAACAGTAGCTACAGGAATTTTTGGGGAAGTATATTTTATTCCTGCGGTGAAAGAGGCATCGGACGACTTCACTTCAAAAGAATCCAGCGTCTTCGGGAAAATGTACGCGGATGTGGTTGCTCTAATGTCTGAGTACAACGAAGAATGGAAGGATACGAAGGAAAAACTCGGTAACCTGTTTTCTACATTAAATAAACAGGACAAAAATGGGAATGAAAACCTTGATCGGCCTAAACAACTATTAGACTTTGAGCAGGAATTGGCTGATGAGTTAGTATCTTGGGGAGCAAAGGTTGATATAGAGGTTGCGGCGCCGGACATTGAAACCGTCTTTAAAGCTAATACTCAGGTTTGGATCGATGATGGCGTCAGAACGGACATAAAACGGAAAGGACATGGTCTGCAACGCGCGTTGACGGTCGCTTTAATACAAGTGGTGGCAAAAAAAGCAATATCGGCCGCTGCAGGTGAGAAGGCAGGTGACGGAAATGGTAATCATCGTAAAGCATCTAACTCGAGGTACTTTATATTTGAAGAGCCCGAGCTTTACTTGCATCCTCAAGCTCAAAGGTCGTTATTTGATTCGTTTGTTGGTCTTTCGGAGTCGGGAAGTCAGGTTATCTTGTGTACGCACTCAAGTGGGCTTATTGATGTTGAAAAATACAGGTCGATTTATATAGCGACTAAAGAAAATGAGGCGGAAGGGACACGAGTTAAGCAGTGTAGTGAAGAGCTTTTCGACGGAGACTCGAAGAAAGACTTCAACCTTTCTTATTGGATAAACCCGGATAGAGGCGAGCTCTTTTTTGCTACAAAGGTAGTACTTGTGGAAGGTGCGACAGAGAAAACTGTACTACCTCTTTTGGCGAAGAGACTGAAAGTGTTCCGTTATGACTACACGCTAGTTGATTGCGGCTCCAAAGATAATATTCCTTTATATGTAAAGCTTATGAACAAGTTTTCGATCCCTTACGTCGCAGTGTATGACCGCGACCATCAAGCCCACAAAGGGGACGATGCGAAAGCTTCCGCTGACACATCTACTCAAAAGATTGAAAACGAGATTGATGCGAATATTGGTTCTTCGATAGTACTGGAAAATGACATTGAAGAGGAGCTTGGTCTCCCCGCAGGTGGAAGCAGCAAACCTTATGTAGCCTTGAATCACATTACGTCAGATGGCTTTGAGATCAGCTTATCAATGACTCAAAAAGTTCGAGCATTGTATGATGAGAAGGTTTAAAGCTGTGCCTGTATAAAGTACTTATAGTGACAAGAGATATTTCTGCGGGGAGAAGCTTTATGAACCACGTCCTACAATAGCAACTATTTTGTAGTCAATGTTCGGGCATTCTTGATGAGTTGACGCGTAGTTTTTAAGGAGATTATTGCAAGTAATGGAAGAGCAAACAGATAATATTGATGCGGCCCAGAACAACAGTTCGAATAATGAGTCCTTATTAAGTCAATTGGTTTATCGTTACCAACATATCAATGAACTTACGCTGGGTAATTTGAAACGGGGAGAGTACTTGTTTTCAACGCCATTTGAATTGAATGACGGAAACGAAGGGTACCCAAAACTCGTGTTACATGGTGATAAGGAAGCGTATCTGCGCTTCTCGTATTGGGTGCTTTGCGGGTGTGCTGATAGTTTATACCGACTGAGTGCTCAAGAAGTGTCCGAATCATCCGAAAAGTTTAATCGCATTTCATACAAAGTGTCGCAGTTATCCTCTAAGCGACCCTTACTAGTAGAGCACTTTAAAGAACTACTAAAAAGCGCAATCGATGATTTAGGTTTTAACGGTGAGCCTATGCTTTGCGCTTTGATTGCCAAATTAGAAAAATACCTCTTAGATCTTTTGCTTACAGATATTAATAAGCGCTATTCGACCCTGTCCTTTTCTAAATCGGCGACTAACCCAACTATGTGGGGACATTATGCGGATGCAGATAAGGGGATGGTTATTGTGCATGAAACTGAAAACAATAAAGTTGAAGTGGAACTCCCTGTTCCTACATTCCTCAGGATGAGCTCGGTTAATGAAAAAATTGATGGAGGCTATGAGATTAAAGGGCTGGGGACAAGTAACAAAGGCGAACTGAGCTTAGAGCAAGTATCCTATAGAAAGAATCGACCACAAATAAACCTGTTTCATTGGTTTAGTAATAAGTTTTTCTTTTCAGAGTCAGAGTATCACTATGATTATCCAGAATCATTTGGAGCCTCCCAGCAGCCTAAGGATCATGAGAAGTTTATGCTTTATAAGTCTTCTAGCTGGCGCTATGAAAAGGAATCACGTCTGATACTTGGTAATGACTTCGATAGGTTGGATAATGTAAAGGAAAATAGAGTAGCTGTTGTAGGTGGGATCACTGCGGTAATTCTAGGTCACCGAATTACTCAAACTAATTTCAGGCGCGTAGTTTCAGCCCTGAAAATACTAGTCCGAAGCGATAATGAATTAACACCGAAGTCAGTTATGGTCACAGGCTTACAACCAGATGATAGTAAATTTGAGTATAGGCTGAGAATAAATGGCAAAGTAGAGCTTGAAAACGGACTAGCGCGCTTGATTCCAGCAGAGAGGCTTAATAAGAAAGATATGGAAGCAGTATCACGTCTGTCGAAACGTATTATGAGTAAGTTATGAGTCAAAGTGACGATTATGCGGCTATATATTATTGGCAATGGTTTTGATTTACACCATGACCTTCGTACTAGCTATAGTGATTTCGGGAAGTTCCTCAATAAGAGAAATATTATCCTTTATGATCAGTTACGTGATTATTTTGGTTTTGAAGATGTAGCTGGTTATTGCCCAGAAGGTGCGCAGTTATGGAGTGACTTCGAGAATAGCCTTGCCTTGCTTGACGCGGAAACTGTTTATGAAGCCTTTAGGGATAGCCTAGCAAATCCGGGAGCAGAGTCCTTTCGCGACCGGGATTGGAACACGTTTGCAATCGAAATTGGTGAAGTTGTGGAATCTTTAACTGATGGTTTGTTTGGGATGTTCAGCAATTTTTTTAAAGCCGTTGAATATCCGCAACAAGAAGCTTTCTTGAATATAAATCCTAACGCTAGATTTCTGTCATTCAACTACACGAAGACGCTTCAGGAGTACTACGATGTGCCAGCTTCGAATGTATTGCATATTCACGGTGAAGTTTCGAGCGGAGATGAAATAATACTTGGCCATGGCCTCGAACCAGATACCTTTGCTCAACCTGAAGCAAAGCCGCCAGAGGGGCTATCCGTGTCAACGGTAATCTAATTTTGACCCACTTAGCGGTAAAGTAAAATTGACCCACCCTTAGCGGTTTACTCATTAATCTGCTGATTCGTTACCGGTACT
>Ga0208471_1000540_pt1 | contig 13300 bp, 10 predicted proteins | sample DeeseametaMP0441_FD_184210 | JGI IMG/M metagenome (GOLD analysis project Ga0208471, IMG submission 184210) | Marine microbial communities from the Deep Atlantic Ocean - MP0441 (SPAdes) | ecosystem: Environmental > Aquatic > Marine > Oceanic | place: East of Rio de Janeiro, Brazil, South Atlantic...
AGTCGACCTTCGCGTGCCTGCATCAGAGCTTGTTCAACTACTTTCTGTCCAAGTCCCTTGATTTTAATATCCATTTGCAGGGCGGTAATTCCGGTTTCTGTACCAATAACTTTAAAATCCATGTCACCCAGATGATCTTCGTCACCAAGAATATCTGAAAGTATAACGTTGTTTTTACCTTCACTGATGAGCCCCATGGCAATACCAGCGGTTGCTTCCTTGAGAGGAACACCGGCATCCATCATGGCCAGAGAACCAGCACAGACAGTAGCCATTGAAGACGAACCATTTGATTCAAGAATTTCAGAAACAAGACGAATTGTATAAGGAAATTCAGCTTTTGTTGGAATAACCGGAGTTAATCCGCGTTCAGCCAGGGTTCCATGTCCAATCTCTCTTCGTCCGGGTCCCCGAGGAGGACGTACTTCACCGACACTAAAACTGGGAAAGTTATAGTGCAGCGTGAACCTTTTAAAAGAGACACCATCCAGTGATTCAATCATTTTTTCATCTTCTCGCGCTCCAAGAGTGGTAACAGCAAGAGCCTGTGTTTCACCGCGTGTGAACAAGGCAGAACCGTGTGTTCGAGGCAAAACTTTAGTTTCGCAGGTGATTGGTCTGATTTCAGTAGGTTTTCGTCCGTCTATCCGGATTTGATCTTTAATCAAACGTGTGCGCATTTCATCTTTTTTGATGTCAGCAAATATTTGACTTAGTTCTTTTGCAGAATCTGCATCAGGCGAATCTCCAAGAATTTCGTTGTTTATTTCATCTTTTAATGTGTCCAGACGTTCGTACCGCTCTATTTTATCTTTAATCCTTAAAGCTTCATTAAGTCGTTTTGGTGTAATTGCCTCAACTTTTGATTTTAATTCTGAATCTACAACCGGCACTTCTACAGTACGTTTTTTCTTGCCAACACTCTTCATCAGTTCTTCCTGCATTTCAATGATTGGCAGAACTGCTTCCTGACCATACCAAAGTGCATCCAGCATAATTTCTTCACTCACACCAACAGCTTCACCCTCCACCATTAAAATTGCATCTTTGGATGCAGCCATAAAGATGTTAAGTTCACTTACTTCAAGTTGTTCCGGACTAGGATTGGTTACAAATTTACCATCAATTCTCCCAACTCTGACACCTCCAAGAGGATTGTGAAAAGGGATATCCGAAATAGCCAACGCCGCAGAAGCGCCGTTCATAGCAGCAACATCAGATGGATGTATCAGGTCGTGACTTAAAACGGTTGCCGCAATCATTGTTTCTGCCAGGTAATTGTCTTCAAATGCTGGACGCAGCGGACGATCTATAATGCGTGAAATCAGAGTTTCGCTATCTGAAAGTCGAGCTTCACGTTTTAAGAAACCTCCAGGAATCCGTCCGGCTGCATATCCTTTTTCAACATAAAAAACTGAAAGTGGGAAAAAATCTGCTCCTGTCCCTGATCCTTTTGCTGCAGTTGCAGCTACAAGTACTACTGTGTCACCGTATGTTACTAATACGGATCCGTTGGCCTGTTTGGCCATTCTTCCGGTTTCCAGCTTCATAGTTGCTGGTCCAAATTCTCTTTCTACTATCTTCATTCTACTCCTAATTATCAACGTTCTACCGGTTCTAACTTAACGGCACTGCCTGTTATTAATGTCTGAATTCCGGTATTCTTTAAATTTCAGCATACAAATTCTTTCTTCTTTCCTGACTTAGGAAAAAATAATCTTCCAGTTTTGGACAGTGCTAAAAGCAATACTCATAAATCAATTTTCAACAAGCTGAAAAAAAGTACTGAAAGAAGGAAAGCAGACTTGATGCTACATGATACGGGGGAATTGCAATGGTAGAATTCAGCTTTTGCCAAATTATACCTGGCAGAAGACCAGCCCCCGTGGACAAGTCTTCTGTGAAGTTTTGTATGAGTCACTTGACGCGAATCTCTAGTTGTTTAGTAATAGCGGCATACCTCTCGCTATTTCTGTTCTTAAGATAATTCATGAAATTTCGTCGTTGACCAACTAGTTTCAACAAACCACGTCGTGAACTAAAGTCCTTTGGTTGGCTTCGTAAATGGTCTGTCAATGAATTAATTCGCCCGGAAAGTAATGCTACCTGTACTTCTGTAGATCCGGTATCAGCATTATTTTTTCCGAACTTGTTTATAATTTCGACTTTTTGATTTTTTGTCAGCATATAAGTTTATTTTGTTTTCTATACAAACACCCTTATTGGATGAAAATAACTTGCCTCATTCTCCCACATAATGTGGCCGATAGCAACTAAATTTTGGCAAGAATCAACAACTTTGGTTTTAACTGAATTTGTCTCTGACTCTATTACACAATTTTCAGTCATTTTAACGCCACTTTCAGTCCAGTTTTGTTGCAAAACTTCAACACGACGTCCCTGTTTGATGGAAACCACCATTTCAGCAGAACCTACGATTGTGTTAAGGTGATCCAGCAACTCTAATGGTGAAATCCACGGCACATTATTTTCGGTTACTGTTTCTTGTAGTTTTTCTATTGATATAGAGTTTTCACTTTTAAACCACTTTCCACAAGCTAAACGGTCCAGAGAAGTTAGATGTGCTCCAACTTTCAGCTTCTGTCCAAGATCATTTGCCAATGCCCGGATGTATGTGCCTTTAGAACAGTGTATCCGGATTTGAACGAAGGGCAGATCTACAGCTTCTACGTCTAATTCATGGAATATTACCGACCTGGTTTTAGCAGGAACTTTCAATCCTTGTCTTGCAAGTTTATAGGCAGGAATACCATTGATTTTTGACGCAGAAAATGCAGGATTTTGCTGCTTCTGTGGTCCTAGAAATGTGTGAACAGCTTTTGTAACCTGTTCCGGATTTAAATTACCCAAATTATGACGCTCAGTGACCCTACCTTCTGCGTCAAATGTGTCAGTGGATTCACCTAATTTACATACTGCACGGTAAGTTTTGTCAACATCATTGAACAAAGGAATCAGGCGTGTTGCCTGTCCCAAAAATACAGGTAAAACTCCTGTTGCCATGGGATCTAAAGTGCCGAGATGCCCGACTTTTTTTTCATTAAACTTCCGTTTAATGAAACGAACGACATCAAAAGAAGTCCATCCCTGAGTCTTATTGATGTTGATTATCCGCAAGTAATTCTTTATTTTTATTCGAATATCAAAAAGGATATTAACCGGACTCTATTCAATTTTGTCAAATTCGGATTCTCGCTGCTGTCCAGTATCTTCCGGAAGAACGTTACGCAACAATATTTCAATTTCATCACTGTGGTCAAATCCTCTGTCGTACTCAAAAGTCAGATGTGGTGTGTTTCTAGTTTTGAGGACTTTTCCCAATTTTCGGCTAAAAAATCCTGATGCATGATTTAAAGATGCAATCAATTCTTCTTTGCCTTTGGTTGGAAAAATTGAAACATAGACTTTTGCTGAAGTCAAACTTGGAGTTGTTTCAACTCTGCTGATTGTAACTTTGCTGAAACGCGGGTCACTGCTTTGAAAAAGAAGAACTTCAGATAAACGACGATGCACCAAAGTGCTGAAATTGCTTCTACCTGTTTTATGCATAATCAATTACAGCCGTGCACTTTCTTCAATTTGCTCGTAAGCTTCTACAATATCGCCATTCTCAATTTCCAGAAAATTCAGTACTATTCCGCACTCATAATTTTGTGCAACTTCCTGAACATCGTCTTTGAAGCGCTTCAGAGAAATGATTGAACCCTCAAAGATACTTTCTTTCTTACGTAATACTCGTATAAGGCTTTTGCGGAGAAGCTTCCCATCTGTAACCAAACCTCCGACTACAATGCCATTTTTTCCAGAAGAAAAAACCTGACGAACCTCTAAATGACCTAATACTTCTTCTCTAATTTCTGGTTCCAGGAGACCTTCCATAGCTGCTTTTACATCATCCAATGCGTTGTATATAACATCATAAAGCCTCACATCTACACCTTCACTTGATCGCGTTTCTCTGGCTTTTGCGTCCATTTGCACATTAAAGCCAACAATAATTGCATCGGAAGCAGAAGCTAGTGTTATGTCGGTCTCAGTAACGTTACCTACTGAGCAAAGGAGGAACCTTAGAGAAATCCGTTCATCTCCGATTTGTTGCAGAGAAGTTTTGAGAGCTTCAACGGAACCTTGTACATCTCCTTTTAAAATCAATCGGAGTTCAGTAACCTTACCTTCATCAATTTTACTGAAAAGATTGTCCAAACTGGTTTTTTGGTATTCCCGGATGGTTTCAGATCGAAGTTTTTGTTCAAGATCCTCAGCAATTTGCCGTGCTATTTTTTCATCTTCAAGAACAACAAAATTTACTCCTACTTCGGGTACATTGCTTAAACCGGAAATTTCAACAGGAATTGCAGGACCAGCTTCTATCATTGTATCACCAACTTCATTGAACATAGCCCGTATTCGTCCATGAATGCTGCCCATGACGAAATAATCTCCAATTTTAAGGGTTCCGCGTTGAACAAGAACAGTACCTACTGGCCCCTGACCTTTTCTGACTCGTGACTCAATGATTGTTCCACGAGCAAAACCTTTTGAGGTCGATTTTAGTTCAAGTATTTCTGCCTGTAAATGAATCATTTCCAGTAGTTCATCAATGCCGTCACCTGTTTTTGCTGACACTTTTACAAAAATAGTGCTCCCACCCAAATCTTCTGGAATTAATTCATGTGAGAGTAATTCCTGTTGAATTCTTATTGGGTCAGATTCGGGACGATCAATTTTATTTACTGCAACAATAATCGGAACATTCGCTGCTCTGGCATGCTGAATAGCTTCAACTGTTTGAGGCTGCACCTTATCATCTGACGCAACAACAAGTACCACTATATCAGTGATATTTGCCCCCCGGGCTCTCATTGATGTGAAAGCTTCGTGTCCGGGTGTATCCAAAAAAGTGACCTGATTGCCATTTACTTCAAGATGATATGCTCCAATATGTTGTGTTATGCCTCCAGCTTCTCCAGAGGCGATTCGAGATTCGCGAATTTTATCAAGAAGGGATGTTTTTCCGTGATCAACATGTCCCATAATTGTAACAATCGGTGCTCGTTCCTCTAACTCTGAAACATCAAGTTCTTCTTCTTTGAGGAGGTCAGACAACTCAAACGATTCAACTTCGATTGTAATATCAAAATCTGCTGCAATAAGTTCTGCAGTTTCTCCTGTGATTGTCTGGTTAATAGTTGTCATGATGCCTAAGGACATCAGTTTTCTTAAGATTTCTGGAACTTTTATACCAATTAAGCCTGCCAGTTCGGCAACACCAACCTGATTTCCTATTCGGATGCTTTTTTTACGTGGATTGAATACGTGCTTTGGTGCATTAGTATCAGAAACTTTGCTGGAAATTTTCCTATCCAATCGATTTTTTGGAAAGTCTTTTCTGCGGCGGCGAGGTCTTCTTTCACGAAGATAATTATAATCTCTCTGTCCACCACCTCCCCTTCGTTTGTTCTCAAATTCCGAGGGTCGGGAACCTCTGTTTTTTGATGAGAATTCTTCATCATCAGTTTGAGAGTGTTTGAAAAATATTTTAGTTTTCTTTGATTTTTTTTCTAATTTTGCAGACTTTTCATCATCAGGTAAAACTGTCTTATCAGGATCTCTTTCCAGCGGAGTAAGCTTAGATTGTTTTGAGTCCTCAACTGTGTCAGCATCAGGTTCAACTTTGTTTTCTGGAGCAGGATCTCCAGATTCAGGTAAAGTTTCCTGGGATTCCAATGTGCTTATTTTTGAGAGGTCACTTTCTAAGACTGGTTTTTCTGGTCTGTCTTTTTTTGCATCAGCAGAAATCCTTTCTATTTCAGAATCGGTTTTTAACTTATCGGCAACTTGAACTGTTGAGTCCTCTGATGAATGTACTATCTCCGTCCTTTTTTTTCGTACACGTCTTTTTGGGGTTGCTACAACTTCTTCATCATCTAATTTAGATTTAGTGGAGATTGTTACTATTTTAGATTTCTTAGTTGTTTTAGATTCTTTGACCTTATCAGTTCCTTCCGGTTTCTTTTCAGTGGACCTCAAACGAACCTTCCCTGATCCTTTAGCAGACTTTGGCAAGATAATACCCTTGGCACTCTTGCCCATCTTTCTTACTATTTCAGCTTGTTCGGAAGACAGTTCAGAGAAATTGCCTGTAACTGGAATCCCGGCTTTGCGCATCTTGACAAGCAAATCTTTTGCCGGCAGATTTAACTCTTTCGCCAGTTCAAATACTCTAACTTCGGACATGAATTCTTTTGGGGTTGTAATTCAGTTTAAAATAAATCTATGACTTATAGGCTTAGCAGAATCATCCTGCTGTTTCCGGTGATTATAGTGAAAATGTTTTTATTTTAAGATTTAGCTTTAGTCTTAGTCTTTGTTCCAGCTTTAGTCTTAGTTTTTGTTTCAGCTTTAGTCTTAGTCTTTGTTTCAGCTTTAGTCTTAGTTTTTGTTTCAGCTTTAGTCTTAGTTTTTGTTTCAGCTTTAGTCTTAGTCTTTGTTTCGGCTTTAGATTCAACTTCAGTTTTACTCTTAGCAGGAGCATCTTTAGAATTATTTTTAGTATCTTCTGTATTATCAGTCTCTTCAGCTTCAACTTTATCTTTGTCTTCTGTAGTTTCAGATTCTTCAGCAGTTAAGGGGGAAGAATCTTGGTTATCATCTTGATTTTCCAGTGCAGTTGCAGTTTCTTTAGCTTCGTCAGTGTCACTTTCAGGCAGATCCTCGGATTTGTCTATACTTTTGAGACCATTTTCTTTAGTTTTTGCAAATTCTTTTTCCAGTTGTTCATCTATGGAAAGCTCATCTTCCTCAGTGGCAACAATATTGATTTTGTAACCGATTAATTTTGAAGCCAGACGCACATTTTGACCTTTGTGTCCAATTGCAAGTGATAATTGACTTGGTGCAACAACAACATCAATTTGTTGTGCGTCTTCGTCAATTTCAAGACTGTCAATTTCGGCCGGTGCCAATGCATTGCAGGTATATTGGTCAATGTCTTCGCTCCAGCGGACTATATCTATTTTTTCTCCATTTAAGTCATTTACAATAGCCTGCACTCGACTTCCGCGCATGCCAACACATGAGCCGACTGGGTCGACATCATCATCTGTAGAATAAACTGAAATTTTTGCTCTGCGGCCAGGTTCTCTTGAAGCATTGACAATTTTGACGATTCCATCATAAATTTCCGGGACCTCCATCTCAAACAGCTTGATCAGTAGACCAGGATGTGTCCTGGAAATTGTAAGTTGAGAATCTTTATGCGGATTATCATTTACGTCCAACAGCAACACTCTGACATGGTCTCCAAAGGAAAAATTTTCACCATATATTTGCTCTCTCCTGAACAAATAGGCTTCGACATTATTTTGAAAACTGAAAGCAACACGTCCGTTTGGTTCGACCCGCAAGACAGTTCCGGTTAAAACATCTCCTACTTTGTCTGTAAAGATGGAAACAACCATTTGTCGTTCTGCTTCCTTTAAACTGCCAAAAATAATGGGTCGTGTTGAATGAGCAATTCTCTGAAACTCGCGATCACTAATTTCATACTCAACCTCATCTCCAAGTCCTGCATCAGGGTCTATTTCAAAGACTTCATCGACAGAAATTTCATTGTGAGGATCTTCAACAAGTTCAACAACCTCCTTAAAATGGAATAAGTTAATTTTTCCGGTATCTTCGTCGATATGTCCCTCAATTTCTCTATAAGGCAGTTTGCGCTGAGCAGCCTGAATAAGCGACTCTTCTACCAGTTTTATCACAACTTCATGGTCCAAACCCTTCTCTCTAGAGAAGTCTTTAATTATTTCAAATAAGTTTTCTTTCAAAATTCACCTTTTTTTGTGTTATGTTTTATTTGAAGTTCTATCAAACATTCAAAATTTCAGTTCAGGTTCGAGATTAGCTTTTGTAATTAGGGTATATGGGATTACCAATTCAGACCCATCTGATTCCAGTTTTAAGCGTATTTCCTGTTCAGTACTTTCTTCTAATTTTCCAACCGCATTTTTTACTCCCTGGATTTTTTGCTGCAGTCGCACTCTGATTCGTTCTCCCGTGAAAGTCTTATAATGTTCAGCAGTCTTTAGTTTACGGAATAATCCCGGAGACGAAACTTCTATGCTGTAAGAATCAGAAATTGGGTTTTCATTGTCCAAAACTTCCTGTGCGATTCGATTTACGGCTACACAATCGTCAATCCCAATTCCATTAATACTGTCAATAATTAATTGAACAGTCTGGTTAGATCCGTGTTTATTATATTCAACATCTAGAAGTTCATAACCTTCACTTTTGATCGGTACAGTAAGCAAATTTATCAACTTTTCTGCAATCTGGGTCATCAGTTCTGCTTAGATTTCAGGATGTTGCTAAATAATTGACTAAAAACTAACCTTTGATTATATCTGTTTAAAGATGCTTTGTCGATTCTTTTTTGTGTTGTTTAAGCTTTTCGTTCTATGGTCAAATATTCCACCAGTTCTCCAAGCAAAGAACTAGCAGGGTTAACAGGTAAATATTCCAAAGCTGCAGAAGCCAGAGATGCCTGTTCTTGACAAAAACTTGCTACAGATTCCAGTGCCCCAGTACTTTCTGCTTGAGAAATAAACCAGTCAATGTCGGCATGTGTAACGTGTTCTCGAGTTTGTAATAAAATTGTGCGTACTCGTTCGACATCCTTTGCAGAAAGCCGTTCCAGAAGTTCAATTGAAATCAAGGTGCGTTTCCCTTCAGCAATGTCACCTCCATACTCTTTACCATAACCGCCTGCACCTGCGCTGGGAGCTTCAGTTTCACTTTTTTCAGTTAAGTTAAGCAAATCATCACGAATCTGAAATCCGATTCCAATTGCTTCTCCAAATTTGCCGGCTGCTTCCAGCTCTGTTTTGGAAGCACCCGCAATCAAGGCACCACATATGCAGGGTCCTCGACCGGAATACCAACCTGTTTTTCGGCTAATCATTTCACGGTATTCAGCACGATCAGGAAAAGTCTGGTTTGCTACCCAGCCTATATCTAGTGCCTGCCCCTCAAAAGTGGCCTGCATCACTTTGTTCAAATGTTGATGGACCTCTACTGCCAAATTACTGTCTAATTTGGAATGATTTTCTAGCAAAGTTTCATGTACCAGTCCCAGCAAAGCATCTCCCGCATTAAGTGCAAGGGCGATTCCGTGTTGGAGATGTAATGTCTGTTCTCCTCGACGTAATAAAGACTCGTCCTCTATATCATCGTGAACCAGTGCAAAATTGTGAAACAATTCAAGTGCAACTGCAGAAGTCAAGGCTTTTTCCGGATCACCTCCAAATAATTCACAACTTAGTAAAACTAGTGCAGGACGAAATCGTTTTCCTCCACGCTGCGGATAATCACGCATCAAATCATAAAGATATTCCTTTGGTTCTCCATCCGGAATGCAGCGCAGAGTCTCTTCTCCAATCCATTCACTGGCGGATTTTAAATAGGATTTTAGTTGGACATGATCTTTTGCGAAAATTTTCATGTTGTTTATTATTAAATGGAAATTACGTTTTCTTAATAAACGGTTATGAAGTTTAGATTTTAGAGCGATTGAAGTTTTGGAATACGGAAATTATTTTTAATTCGCTGGTTGGCATCAGCAAGCTCAGCAACTGGCAAAATGACGCTCAAACGCTCTGAACCTGGAAGGAAATCAATTCTATGAAAATTATTTATTGGACTTAAAAAAGCTGTGCTAACATCTTCCAGGCGGCGTATTTGCTTGCCGTTTACCTGCAAAACCACTGCATTAGAAAGTTTTTGGTAACCGATGTTCAGCGGGTCAGGAATAACTTGTGACACTAAAACAATCCGGGGAGGATGTTCGGAGGATATTTTTGTTCCGGTCGAAGATATATCAGTTTTATTATTTTCGTAAATCGATACAGCTTTGTTTTGCTCCAAAAACAACCTCAGCCGCATAGGAGCACGTGTTTGCCAATTTGCACCCCAGATTCTGAGGTAATTCAAGGTCAATTCCTGAAATAAAAAACCACCCTCTATAACATATCGCGGAGCTGTTCCAACAATTTTTAAGGGAACTGATCGACTATTCTCTTCGTATGCAGAAACTTTTGTTTGCAAAACAACAGGCTTACCCTCACGGATTACTTCCAGTTTTACTGAATCTCCCACTTTCAAATGAGCTAAAAAAAGCAAATCAAACAAGGATATACCCCAATCCGGATGTTCAACTTTACCATCGTGTGAAAGCGTCCATTTTCCCAGTTTGGTCAAATAATCACCTTGCATCAAAACATCAGAACCTGTGCCGTAAGGCAAAACCCTGCTGATCCAGATTCCGGGTTTTTCCGGAGGAATTTGAAAATGATTGTAAGTACTGCTTTGCGGTAATCTGCTCCATATAAAACCACGATGTGCTAAGCTCCGGTAAGGATTACTGCCTGCGTGCTTCAAAAACTCAAGCAGCATTGCAGCAGGCATTGCCTTAGCTTCTCCAGTACCTGCATCCAGGATCATTCCTGCAGTTTCATTATCCTGCAGAAGCGGGTATCCCTGACCGCTTTGGGAAATTCCGTTCAGCCTTAAAAGAGGAAACCAGGCATTGCTTACTTCCCGGTGTCCCACTGCCATTCTGTCTATTGTTCCGGACTCCATTGTCCACTCATCTTGAGATTTTATTTTCAGGGAATAAATATCTTTTGCCTCATGATCAGTAGATGATTTTACAGGAGTCCATTTCACAGGTCTTAGGTTCCGCCAAAATTTTGAATTATTGATTTGAAGTAAAGCCAAATTTGCAGCATAGTCCATCAGCACAAGCTTGGCTTGAAAGGGGCTGCGAATGTCCTTACGTGTCACCTCAATCAGGGTTGCATCGGAAACAATTTCTGCTGTTGTCAGCAGGTACAGGTTATTGTTGTTTCCATTTTCAGATACTGAAATTCTCACAGAAACGGGTAGGCGTACAACCAGGGCCATTCCGGATTGTGTCCGGATTTCGCGTTTTTCCCAGGGAGTGCGCCAGTCAAAAGACTGCTGATAAGATTTCAGGAGAACGGCCTGCTGAAACCATGGTTTTATTTCCGGAGGATCAGCCTGTAATACTGAAGTAAAAAGAAAAACCGTAGCAGTTATGGGCCATTTCAAAAGGGTATAAAGAAAATTATTTTGTTTCACTGAGAATCCTTGATTTTGTCGGCATAAATACGGAAACCGTCAATAATTCCGTAACGTTTGAGAACTGAATTATGCTGCTCAAGACTTTCTTTAAAATTCAGAACTAAAGGGATTTTATGCCATTCGCTTCCAAAGACAACATTGGTTGTTTCTGGAGGCATATTCTTTAGCATCTTCTCCAAATGTGCCAGCGATCGGACTGGTTTACCGTTCAGACTACTTACTATAAAATTGTGTAAATTGGTGTAGCCGCTATTGACTGGAGAAGGCAGAACACGTGTAACAATGACTACTTGTTCGTGACGGGTTCGCGGTCGTTCTATTTCACGATACCAGTGTTCATAAGCCAGCGGTGGAGTCATGTTCCCCGGAGAATGGATGTAATTTCGATTCAGGGCAATAAAAACCAGCCCGCCAAAAATAACGTATTCTGGAAGCTCATCATAGCTGTTTCGCATTTCTGAGCCAAACGGCGGTGCCTTGAGTGTGAGTGTCAGGTTTATAAATTTGCCTTTTCGCCAAACCTGCAGTTGAAGGGAATCGCCGATTTGTCGGTTTTCTGCTTCAATAAAAAATGTAACTTGCTGCTCACTGTAACGCACCATTCCTGCTGCGTCAATTTGCAAATCCTCAATTTTCGTCAGTACATCTCCGATTAAAAGAACACCGTCTGCAGATGAATGTGGAACTACCCGTTCTACAAGTATTCCTCCGGTATCTTCTGGAAGACCCAAATATTGACGATAGTGCTGATTGATAAGGGAACTGGTTTCTATTCCAATTTCAGGTACTCCATCATATCGTCCATCTTTAATATCTGCCAGAAAACGATTTATAAGTGGAACAGGAATAAAATAACCAACATCGTTTAGTCTTAAATTGGATTGAAAAGCAACTCCGATTGCTTGTCCGGATTGTGTTACTGGTCCGCCGCTGTTTCCGGGATTGATTGCAGAATCTGTTTGAATTAGCAGGTGTGAATCAATACCAGGATGCACATAAGTTCCAAATTCGATACGTGAGACAACACCTTCGGTGCGTGATAGTTCCTTTCCGCCCACAGGATACCCATAGGCCCGGACCCTGCTGCGTAACTCCGGAATACCACCTAACTCCAGCGGTTTCAAATCCTGATAAAACTTGGGATCACGTACTTTAAGTAAAGCCAAATCTGAGTCGTGAGCAATTGCCAGCACGTCTGCTAGAAACGGTTCCGGACTTGAAATTTTATTCACCAGCAGCATTCGAGAATCACTTACCACGTGTGCATTTGTCAAAATCCAATTGTCATGAATTAAAAATCCACTTCCTTGTCCTTGGCTCGTGGGCTTCATTTTCCATGGAGATTTCCAGTTCGGACTTTGCTGATAATTTGTGATTCGGAATACGGATTGTTCGATTGAATTCTGTGAAGCAGGCACAGACGAGACCAAAGCTAACCAAACACATTCTATAAGAAGAATAATCCAAAAATATTTTCGGAATTGTGGATTGTCTTTTAACAAAAACTCACAACGAAAGCCATTCATGGATAGAATAAAGTGTAGGGTTGTTGAGAGCGGATTACGTCCTGCTCTTCAAATAAATAAGGTCCGTCAACTGGTTTTACAACAACTGCATGAGTGATAAGATTTTTATCAGTAGTCCAATAATGTAAGTGATAGGCTGGTGCTTCCAAAACAAACTTGGATTCACGTTTCAGTTTCAAATCGAGTACCAACTGCATCCCCATACTTGGAGCTGTGCTGATTACAGTATCGTTCCAACTGGTATTGATCGGCACATGAATATGTCCGCAAATTATTTTTTCAACATGATGATGCTTGCTGATAACCGAGCCTAAAAGTTATTTCCCGATAAAACCGTCCACATCAGTTTCAAGGATACTGCATTTTATCGGCAAGTGGTGCATAAATATCATTGCCGGCTGAGTAAGTTTTTCGTTTAATCGGGCATCGAGCCAACTCGCCTGTGCTTCGGTAATTTCACCACCCGGACTTCCTGGTAAGGTGCTGTCCAAAGCGATTAAACGAAGATCTGAATCTTCAATTACATAGTCAATTTTCCCCTCAGATTCAACAGGACACGCTTGTTTTCCAAAAGTTGATCGAAGTATGTC
>Ga0208471_1000542_pt1 | contig 13284 bp, 15 predicted proteins | sample DeeseametaMP0441_FD_184210 | JGI IMG/M metagenome (GOLD analysis project Ga0208471, IMG submission 184210) | Marine microbial communities from the Deep Atlantic Ocean - MP0441 (SPAdes) | ecosystem: Environmental > Aquatic > Marine > Oceanic | place: East of Rio de Janeiro, Brazil, South Atlantic...
AACTTTTGAAATAGTTGTTGTCATAAAAAATATAGTTATTGTATTTTACTAAATTTTCAATTCAATTAATAATTGAATCAATGTTTTATAAATTGAAAAAAGTACTCTTATCTATGGAGTATTTGTAATTACTTAATGGTTGTGTTTTAGACAGTTTCACGTTGTAATAGAGACAGTTTAAACTAATAAAAGGAAGGGGAAATTTCATGAAATTTCTAAGAAACTTACTGCTTCCATTTGCTTTTGCAGGATTTATGGCGTTGGGCGCAACAAGTGCTAATGCCGCTTGCAAGGTGCATTTGGGAGATTTTGACTGGGATAGTGCTAACGTACATACTGCAATAGCAAGCTTTATTCTTGAAAAAGGATATGGTTGCGAAGTGCGAGTAACTAAGGGAAGTACTACTCCAATCATGGCAGCTCTTTTCGATCAACAAATTGATATTATAACAGAGGTTTGGAGAGATAATTTGGTTCAGCTAATAGAAGACAACCTTTCAAAAGGAACTATTATTGAACTTGGAGTTAACACTCCTTCATCTACTCAAGGATTCTACGTAGATAAACCTACTGCTGACAAATATAATTTAAAGCATGTTGATGACATGAAGAGTGCAAAAATAGCAAAACTCTTTGCTGATCCTGAAGCACCTGGAAAAGGCAGAATGACAAGCTGTATTTCGGGATGGACTTGTTACACTATTAACTTAGTGAAGCACAAAGTTTATGGTCTAGATGAATTCTATACCAACTTTGATCCAGGTTCAGGTGGAGCTTTGGATGCTGCAATAGCTGGTGCATTTAAAAAGAAAAAACCAGTATTTTCGTACTATTGGACTCCAACAGGTTTGATGGGTAAGGTTGATTTAGTTAAATTAGAAGAACCTAAATATGATCAAGCTTGCTGGGATGAGATGACAAAAGTTGTTGAAGACATTAAAGCAAATGGTCCTGAAGTGTATAAACCTACTTGCGCATGTGAATACGTTAATATGTCTTTAACCAAAGCTGCATCTACTACATTTGCAAATAAAGCTGAAAACAAACCAATTCTTGATTTCATTAAGAATTACACATTACCAACTGCAGTTGTGAACAAATCACTTGCATTCTACATGGATGAATCAGATGGTGATATGGTAGAAACTGCAAAAAACTTCTTATCTAATAATAGTATGTGGGAGAAGTGGATACCAGGAGATGTTGCAACAAAAGTTAAAGCATCGCTTTAATTTTTATTAATAAATTTATGACTAAGAGCCCTGTAAAGGGCTCTTAGTTTTTTTTAGAGGGATAATGCAAAAGTATATAGAATATTTTAAACCTGTTATTTCTTTATTTATTTTTATAGGTTTCATTATTAAAAAGTATAAAAATTATTTTAAATTTATTATTTATTCAGTTATTTTTATATGGTTTATTATTATCGGTTATCGTTCAGCTAGACCTAGATACAAGCCTGAACATTTTACAGATATATTTAATGATTTTTCTTGGCTAGTAAATTGGCCTAAGTGGCTCGATTTTCCACTAATGCAACCACTGAATTCGGGTTTTGATTGGTTAATTGTAAATTATGGAATGTTTTTTGAAGGAATAAATAATTTTTTGCTTGGCTTGTACACTACAATGAAAAATTTTTTGGTGGGCCTACCGTGGCCTCTAGTTATTGCGCTAGTTATTTTTATTACTTATTTTGCAAGTGGAAGAAAAACTTCCACTACTATATTGGTAGCTTTTTGTACTTTCTTTCTTGGTTTTCTAAGCCCAAGATATTGGGACAAATGTATTATGACAGTGTGTATCGTGCTTATTGGTATGTTGCTTTGTATAGTTATAGGAATCCCAGTTGGCATAGCTATGGCAAGAAACCAAAAAGTAAGAAATGCACTATTGCCTATACTTGACTTGATGCAAACCATCCCTAGTTTTTGTTATTTAATTCCAGGCATTCTATTGTTTGGGTTGGGCGCTGTGCCAGCTATTATTGCAATTTTTGTTTACGCTGTTCCTCCTCTTATTAGATTAACTGATCTTGGTATAAGACTAGTTGATAAAGAAGTAGTCGAAGCTTCAGAAGCCTTTGGGGCAAGTAAAAAACAAACACTTTGGGGTGTTCAAATTCCTTTAGCCTTACCTAATATTATGCAAGGAATTAACCAGTGTACCATGATGTCTTTGGCGATGGTTGTTATTGCCTCGATGATCGGAACCAGGGGAATTGGCGATGAAGTATTGCTTGGATTACAACAGCTTAATGTAGGAATGGCTACAGAAGCAGGAATTGCTATTGTGTTACTTGCTATTATATTCGACAGAATTACCCAATCTTATGGCGAAAGACTTCAAGAAAGAACACAAAAAAAGAAAGAGATAGAAGAGCATGCCTAAAATTGAAATAAAAAATGTTTATAAGATTTTTGGACACTCTCCTTCTAAAGTTCTTCCGATGGTTCGAGAGGGCGCAACTAAAGAAGAAGTTTTAGAGAAAACTGGACATACTGTTGGACTTGATAATGTGTCTATAACTATTCAAGAGGGAGAAACTTTTGTATGTATGGGATTATCTGGTTCAGGAAAGTCTACTCTTATTCGTCATATCAATAGATTGATTGACCCAACCGCAGGAGAAGTATTGGTTGAGGGTACAAATGTTATGGATCTAGATCAAAAGAATTTAATTAAATTTAGAAGACATAAAATGAGCATGGTTTTTCAGCGTTTTGGGCTGTTTCCACACAAAACTGTTATAGAAAATATTGGTTACGGTCTTGAAGTACAGGGAATAAAACTAGAGGAAAGAAACAAAACTTCAATGGAAAAAATTGAAGCTGTGGGCTTAATAGGCTTTGAACATCAGTATCCAAATCAATTATCTGGCGGTATGCAACAACGAGTTGGTCTTGCCCGAGCTCTTGCAACAAATACCGATATTATGCTGATGGATGAAGCTTTTAGTGCACTGGATCCAATTATTCGTAGCGATATGCAAAAGCAACTTATAGATTTACAAGCAGAATTGAAAAAAACAATCTTATTTATTTCCCATGATTTGGACGAGTCTTTAAAATTAGGTGATCATATAGGAATTTTAAATCACGGTCGTATAGTTCAAATTGGATCTCCAATAGATATCATTATGAAACCGGCAGATGATTATGTTGCAGCGTTTGTAAAAGACGTAAATCGTGCAAAAGTAATTAAAGCTAAAATAATTATGCTAACTCCAGAACAATTTAAAAGCAAAAAAGAAAAAAATTCAAACACTATTAAAGTTAACGAAGATTCTTTTTTAGATGAATTTTTACCTCAGGTTTGCCTTACCCCAGCAACAGTTGAAGTGGTTGATAAAAGCGGAAATATAAAAGGATATATTACTGAAAAAGAATTATCCAAGGCTTTGACAAAGTCCCAAGCTGATATTTTGACAAAGTCCAATACTAATGTTGGACAATAGTCTTCAAAATAAAAAAATCATTATTTCAGCTGGAGCTTCAGGAATTGGTTGGGCAACAGCAAAAATTTGTCTTTCTAGAGGTGCTTATGTTTATCTTTGTGACATAGACAACAAATTATTAAAAAAAATTCAAAAACATCCACTAAATAATAAAAGATTATTTTCTTATGAATGTGATGCTTCAGATGAATATGAAGTTTCAAATTTTTTTGATCAAATTAAAAAAAAAACAAAAAAAATTGATGCATTGATCAATAATGTAGGAGTAGCGGGTCCTACCGGAACTATTGAAAAATTAAATTCTGAAGATTGGGAAAAAACTCTTAAAATAAATGTTATAAGTCATTTTTATTTTACAAAATTAGCAATACCTATGCTTAAAAAAAATAAAGGTGGATCTATAGTAAATATTTCATCTGGTGCAGGAATAATGGGATTTCCACTACGTTCTCCATACGCAGCGAGCAAGTGGGCTGTTATAGGAGTAACAAAAACTTTGTCTATGGAATTAGGAAAATTTAAAATTCGTGTTAATGCAATTTGTCCTGGGACAGTTAAAGGCAATAGAATGGTAAAAGTGATAAGAGATAAAGCAAAATTTCTAAAAGTTTCAAAAAAATTAATTGAAAAAGATTTTGTGTCTATGGCTGCTATGAACTGTTGGATCTATGAAGAAGATATTGGAAAAATGTGTTCATTTTTAATTTCAAATGATGCTGAAAGAATATCTGGACAAGTTATCCCAGTTGATGGAAACGCAACAAGAATGGACTGATATAAAAATCTTTAATAAGTTAAATTAATAAAGCGTGATTATATTATCAATATTATTTTTTGTAACAGCAGTTTTGTATTCAAGTGTTGGTTTTGGAGGAGGATCAACTTATTTGGCACTTCTTTTAATATGGGGTGTGCCATACTTTATTTTCCCTCTAATTGCTTTATCCTGTAACATTATTGTCGTATCAGGCAATTGCTTTAACTATATTAGAGCAGGTAACTTAAATTTAAAATTATTAATACCTTATTTAATTGGATCTATTCCATTAGCTTTTATTGGTGGATCTTTACCAATAGAAAAAAGATTGTTTGAAATATTGCTTTTTTTAGTTTTAGCAACTGCTGGCATCTTACTGTTACTAAATTTTAGATCTTACGATGACAAAGAAGAAAGTTACAGAAATGTTCCAATAATAATTTCAATTTTAATTGGAGGAGTATTAGGGTTTATTTCGGGTGTAGTTGGAATTGGAGGAGGAATTTTTTTAAGTCCTATACTTTTTTTAATAAGAGCAGGTAAACCAAAGCACATAGTTACAACTGCTTCATTATTTATATTAATTAATTCTTTCTCGGGAATTATGGGACAAATAACAAAAAATGCTGTTCTAAATGAAATATCAAATTACTGGTATCTTCTATTAATAGTTCTTGTAGGTGGACAGCTAGGAAATTTCTTAAATTTAAAAATATTTCCTACTCGAATATTGGCTCTAGTTACGGCTGGACTCGTGTTATTTGTGGCTATTAGAATGGGAACTAAATTATTTACATAACATGAGCAAATAGCAATTGTAGCATATTTAATGTCAATGATTGTCTATTATCTTGCTAGTATTATTAAATTCAACTTATAACTAACCAAAAACCTAATAATGCAAGTAAGCCTCCACCAATACGATTTAATAAAGTTAGATATTTTGAAGACACAAGATTTCTAAATTTTCCAAATACAACTGCATATGCGCTATCAAAAATAGATCCAATAAACATAAAGAGAAGACCTAATAAAATTATTTGAATTCCTGTTGATTGATTGAAATCGAGAAATTGCGGAATAAATGCTCCCAAAAATAAAAAAGCTTTTGGGTTGGACCAAATTACTAAAAATCCCTGGATTATAAATGCTTTATGAGAATATTTTTTATTTGTTATTTCTGTGACTAAAGATCGAGAAGTAAAAAGTTTGTAACCAAACCATATTAGATAAATAGCTCCCAAGTAACGAATAATAACTAAAAACCAGTCAAGTTGTTGGCTGATAAATTGAAAACCTATAGCCAATAATCCAATCATTAATATTAGCCCTAATTGAGTTCCAACAACATTTAAAATTCCTGCTCTTGTGCCAAAAGCAAGTGTATTGGCAATAATAAGAGTTACGGTTGGACCAGGTACAATTACAACAACAAAGCAAGCTAAACAATAATAAATGATTTGTTCTATTGTCATTATCCAAAAACCAGGATTTCCAATAACTTTTTATTTTCTTATTTTATTTTCGTATTTTTTTCTTAACTTTTGAAGATTTACTAAATACTCATCTCTAATATTTGAAATCATAGCAACAGATTTTCCTTTGGCTTGTTGACTGGTGCCTTCGATTACTCTTGAAGATAATTTTTTTGAAAGTTCAGGTGCTTTTAATTTAGTCCAAGGTAACTTTAAAGCTGGTCCAAATTGTTCTAACATGTGTTTCATGCCTTTTTTGCCGCCAGCTAAATGATAAGTTAAAAATACACCCATCAATGACCATCTAAGTCCTGGTCCATCTTCAATTGCTCTATCTAAATCTTTGGTTGAAGCATAGCCTTCATTCACTATATGTAATGCTTCTCTCCATAATGCCTCTTGAAGTCTGTCTGCTAAATAGCCTGGCAGTTCTTTTTTAACCATAATTGGATTCATTGATATCGATTTATAAAATTTATTAGCTTTATTAAGAAAAATTTTTTTAGTTTTCTTGCCTGGTACAATTTCAACTCCTGGACATATATATGCCGGATTAAATGGATGTCCGATCATTGTTCGAGCAGGATTTTTACATTTTGAATATATTTTTGTTGGAAGCAATCCTGATGAACTTGATGAAATAATGGCATTGGATTTTGCATAATTGCCAATAACTTTCATCAATTTAGTTTTTATTGAATAATTTTCAGTAACACACTCTTGAATAAAGTCTGCATTTTTTAATGCTTCTTTTATTGAAGTAACATATTTGAAATTATTAAGATTTAATTTTTTTTTATTAAATAGTTTTTTAACATATGGCCAAGTACGTTTTATTTCAGCAACTAATTTTTTTTCTAACTTTAATTCTTTATCATAAGCAACAACATTTTTATTATGAGCCAAACATCTAATAATCCAACCGGCACCAATTACACCAGTGCCTATAACAGCTACATTTTTAATGTTGCTGGGCATTATTTATGTTTTTTTAAATTTAATTTTTGTCTTGTTTCTTCAGGAGTGAGTGTGGCTACGCCCATGTCCGTAATGATTCTTATTGCTTTTTCGACTAGTTGGGCATTAGAAGCAAGTACGCCTTTTTCAAGATATAAATTATCTTCAAGACCAACTCTTACATTTCCTCCCAACAAAACTGTTTGAGCAACATAAGGCATTTCCATTCTTGAAATTGCAAAACCCGACCAATGACTTTTTTCAGGCATTAAATCTACAAATGCTTTCATAGCAGATGGTGTTGCTGGTGCTCCCCATGGAATTCCTAAACAAACTTGAAATAGCGGAGGATCTTTAATTAAACCTTCTTTAACTAATTGAGTTCCAAACCACATGTTGCCTAAATCAAAGCATTCAATTTCTGGTTTTACGTCTATCTCTTGTAATCTTTTTGCTGCTTTTCTAATATCATTTGGAGTATTCACTGCCAACATAGTGCTATCACCAAAATTTAAACTTCCACAGTCAAGAGAACAAATTTCAGGTAAGCATTGTTCAGCATTTGCAATTCGTTCTAAAATATTTGCCATATCTGTATTTGGCCCAACGTCTAACGGGTTATCTCCCTCACCTATTTCTAAATCCCCACCCATTCCTGTTGTTAAATTTAAAACTACATCTGTATTACTTGAACGAACACGGTCAACCACTTCTTTATACAGTTCTAATCTTCTACTTGGTTTTCCATCTTCTTCTCTAACATGAATATGTGCAATTGCTGCTCCTGCTTTTGCAGCTTCAATTGCAGCTTTTGCAATTTGCTCTGGTGTTTTAGGTAGATCAGGATGTTTTTTCGCTGTATCTGCAGAACCAGTAACCGCACACGATACGAATACTTTATCCTTCATCAAAAGCACCTTTCCGTCATGCTGGAATCATAGCCTATCAACGCTAATTCGCCAACATATTTTTTTAAACTTTACCATGCAGCCTTACCAACATCTTACTAACAAATTATAACTAATAAGATGAAGTAATTAAATCATCCAAAAATTTGCCCCCTTTTTCTAGTTGATTTATAGAAATGTATTCATCTGCCTTATGTGCTTGATCAATACTACCTGGTCCGCAAACAACAGTAGGTAAATTTAATTTTTTTTGAAACAATCCACCCTCAGTCCCAAAAATTACTTTTTTATGTTTTTCATTGTTTAATAATTTTTTTATATATCTAACTGGTTCTGAATTTTCATCAATTGATAAACCTGGATAAGTGACTTTTTCTTCAAAATGAATATCTGTTTTTGAAGAGATTTTATGCATGTCTGGCACTAGGTGTTCTTTTGCATATAATTTTATTTTATTAATTAACTCTCTGGGATTGTCTTCAATTAAGTGTCGTATTTCGAATTCAAATTGACATGAATCTGGCACAATATTTAAGATGGTTCCTCCTGATATAACTCCAGTATGTAATGTTGTATATGGAACTTCATAATCATAATCAAACGGTCCTTTAATTGATTTTTCTTTAGAAATCTCAGTAATGTGTGAGATCAGTTTTGCTGCATAATTAATTGCATTTACTCCAAATGGTGCCTGACCAGAATGGCAGGATAAACCTCTAACAACAACTTGATAACCACACTTACCTTTGTGACCAGTCACAACTTCCATACTAGTTGGTTCTCCAACTATACAAAAGGTAGGTTTAATGGAATTGCCATTAATTAGATCTAACAATCGATGAACACCGACACAGCCGACTTCTTCATCATAAGAAAAAGCAAGATGTATAGGTTTCGATAAATTGGCGCTAATCATTTTAGGAACACGACTTAATATTAAAGCTAAAAACCCTTTCATATCTGCAGTGCCACGACCATATAATTTATTTTCTTTTTGTGTTAGATGAAAAGGATCATCAGTCCAAGCCTGACCAGTAACAGGTACTACATCAGTATGACCTGAAAGCATTATACCTTCTTTATTACCCGAACCAATTGTTGCGTAAAGATTGGCTTTCTTTCCTGAAGAGTCGTAAACTAAAGTGGATTTAATGTTGTGGGTGTTTAAATAACTTTCAACAAATGCAATTAAATCAAGATTAGATTTATAACTTGTAGTATCAAAGCCAACTAAAGATTTTAATATATCGATTGCATTTTTTTCAGTCATTAAATTATTTCATATGAATTAGATATTCACGAAAAGAGTATTACAAATCACCTGGCACACCATAATTTGGTGCTTGGGCAGGATCAATTGCTCGTGAGTTATAATCCATCATTTGTGGTTCATACGCACGCCATAATTTCATAAGTTCTGTTATAGGGTTATCTTCAACCCAGTCTATTCTTAAGTCAACTAATGGCCATGAATGCTGGTGCGCTACTTTTAGACCAGCAGAATGTACAGGACCTTCTTCACCACCTGCATCGACTCCTGCTTGAAGAGCTGATAGAAGTCGTTCAGCGAGATGAAGATTATTATTTCGAGTAAAATTATTAGTCATTGCCTGAACAACTTCGGTTGAGCTTAATAAATTACCAGCCGCAACACAACAATCACTCTCAGATACTGCATTAGTTCCAAGTGTTTTTGAGCCAGTATAACTCACACAATTACCTTTAGAGTCTACTAATGCTAGTTGTCTATAATTGATAAATTTATGTTCATTAACAATCTTATCGATAGTTTGTTGGACGCTTAAACCTTCTTCTAAATAGTCAAGCATTAAATTTCCTAAGCTGGGATCTGTTACATTTTGAGTGGCTGCAGCACCTACGCCAGCTCTAACCCAGGGACATCTACTAGCAACACAAATACTTGATGTTGTAATTGCAACACCTACCATACTAGTTTTTTGACAAAAACCAGAAATAGAAAAAGTCATTACTTAATCTCCTTCTGAACACCTTTTTGACCTTGCGCACCGAAAAAGGAATCAGATTCATAATGTTTAGGTAGTTCAAGCACTCCTTCACGAAACCTTACTTGACGTGTAGCCTTGCCAGCAACAATTCTACCTGTGTGTTCTGAAGGTACAATTGGCTGCATTAATGGATAATTATCAGCAGTTGTATAGTCGCAAATTAACATTCTACGAAGGCTTTGGGATAAATTTGCTGTACCGCCATGTAAGCACCAAGTACTCATCAAGCAAATATCTCCAGCCTTTCCTTCGATCTTAGTTGCGTGACGACGACATTTTTTCTGAATATCTTCATCTACCTTGCCTACAAATTCATCTCTTTCATAATGGCTATATCGTGGTCCATTATGTGAGCCTTTAAGAATTCTCACACAACCATTTTCTTCGTTCATATCATCTATAAGAACTAACAAAGCTAAGTGATCATCATTAGTATGCACGTCAAAGGGTTGATCTTGATGGTAATCAACTCGAGTCTTCATACCTGGCAGTTTGATATTAAGCTTACAATGATGGAACTTCACATTAGGTCCAATTAAATCCACAACTGCTTTAACAGCTGGCCCCTCAAATAATACATCTCGATAAGCTTGAGAGATATCCGCAGGATTAGCAACTCGCCGAAGTTTTGGATTTTCTGCACAATGCCCTTTTTCCAGATCAAAACGTGCTTTGCCATTAGGTGTTTTACCATAGTTATCTTTGTAGCTTTTGCTCTCCTCAATCCATTTATCTAGTTCATCTCGCATCGCTTGTAATTTATCACTAGAAATAGCTTTTGGTATAATTACAAATCCATCGCGTGTATAGGTTTCCACTTGTGCTTTTGTTAACATAAAAATCCTTAATACATTATCATTTTTCGTTGTCCGGAATTACAGCTTCAACGTCTATTTCCATCATCATTTCTGGTCTTGCCAACCCTTTAACAATCAAACCTGTTGAACAAACATGAATACCTTTCAAATGTTTGCCTATAACATTGTAGACCTCCTCACGATAGGCCCTATCAGTGATATAGATTGTTGTCTTGCAAATATGTTCTAGCTTTGAGCCTGCCTCTTCAAGTAAAGTTTTAACACATTGCATCGCCGTTTCTGCTTGTGCAGCCGGATCTCCTATTCCTGTCATATTACCATCTAAATCGAAACCAGTCTGTCCACGCAAAAAAATTCTATTGCCTGCTCTTACTGCCATAGATAGATCATTATCCATTTTTTTTTCGGGATACATTTGTGCAGTATTAAATTTTCTTATTCTTCGATGTGTCATAATAGTTCCAACATCTAATTTTCACATTATTTCATAACTTTATCAGACAAACCTGCCGAACGTTTAACAAAATCCAATGGCTCATTAAAATCAAAATTATTATATACTGCGTTAAGATGTGCAAAAGGTGGGGACTGAGCAAATAGCTGAAAGGTTAGCTTGTGTCCTGCGTAACTTGAATTTAATAAGTCTCGTCCAAATGCTAATAAGCGGCGGCGATCTTCGGATGACCACTTTTCATTAATCGAATAAAATTTTTTAAGCCACGGCTGTGTATCTGTATTATTAAAATCAGCATAATCAGGCGTAACACATATTTGTCCGCCACAAAGCTCTCGCGCAATATGAATCATTTTATGTAACTGACTACATGCATGAACTCTCCCTGTGTAAAGAAAAGACTGATTAGGCATTAGTAAACCAGCTGGACTTTTTTCTGCATTTGCTATTGCTGCAGTTAAATGAGCATCAATACCTTCGCGGTAACAAATCAATGTGGCGATTTTTTCGCGAACTGCTTGTTGATGCTCCAAACCCGTTTGGCGAATATTATGCAATGCTGTACCGATCATAAGATCAGCCATATGCAAAATCCGTTCAATAAAAGCATGAGCGCTGTAACGGTGCAATGTTGCACGAATAAAGGTTGCTGCTTTAGTGTGCTGATAAAACAGTACATCTTCCCAAGGAATCAATACATTATCAAATACTAGCAAAGTGTCGATCTCGTCTGCCCTGTTACTTAGTGGGTAATCCTCAGGACTCGATCGTCCTGCAAAACCACTACGACAAATATGTTTTAAGCCAGGAGCATTCATGGGGCAGATAAATCCTAAAGCATAATTTGAAAGCTTTTGCTCCCCCCAATTTGCAATAGTTGGTTTAACAAATGCCTGATTTGCATACGATGCAGCAGTTTCATATTTAGCACCACGAACTACAATACCCTTGTCTGTTTCTTCAACTGCATGCAAAAGCATATCCGGATCTTGATCTTGTGGAAGTTTTGATCGGTCTCCTTTTGGATCAGTGTTAGCTGACACATGAAAAGTATCTGATTTTAAAACCTTCTGAATATGGTTAGCGATGTTGTCACCAAATCTTGGGTCCATTTCATTTAAAATATCTGTTCCATCGTAAAGAGACCACATCTCACCTGCTGTTTCATCTCCCATTCTTGTTACAACTGCTCCAACCTCATACATAATAATTTTAATAGCCTCTCTTTTAATTAACCAATCATTTTTGCTTTTTGGAAGTTTAGAACCTACACAATTTTTTTCTTCAGTTTTTTCATCAGTGTAGGTTAACTTGTCACTAAACTTTTCTTCATGAGCCATGTCATAAATACGTGCACGTATATCCACAATTGGTTTAAAAACCGGATGATTAGGAACATCTTCAACTTTTTTTCCATTTATCCAAACTTCTCTTCCATCACGAAGAGAATTGCGATATTGATCACCTGTACGCAACATAATTTTTGCCTATCTTTTTTTTAATTTATCATACCACCAGCAATGAGTCTTGAACATTATTTAAATTGTGTTTTTTTTTGTAGTCTTCAATAAATATGGAAAATGGAAACCTTTTTCATGAAACATTATCCTAATTAGCTCTAGATTTTAAATGATATTGTGAACCATTAAATTTAGTGAAGAGAGAATTAATAAGCGGATGTTGTATTGATTTAGGATGCTCTTCTAAATCAAGATTTTGTTCAGCAACGTATGTTGTGTGTTCAGCTGTATGCACTAAAACGTGATACCAAGGTTTATTTTTTGGAGGACGTGATTGAGCTACTTGTTCATACCACTCATCCGAGCTTTGAAAGAAGGGATCAATATCAAATATTACGCCTGTATAATCAAATAACTTATGATGTACAATCTGGCCTATCCGAAATTTAGCTTTATAATCAGTCATTCAACTTTTAACCATAAAAGATAACCCATGTTGAGAAGTCATGAGTAAAATCTTTAAAGTAATGATGTTCTTTTTTTGGAACAAAAATTATATCTCCAATTTTAAAAGAAATTTCATCATTTCCCCTCACAAATTTTCCACTACCTTTGGCTATAACATAAACTTCATCTTGATGATGTGGTGTTTGTCCATCTTTCTGCTTGGGTGAATAAAACCGTACCTGCATATCCTTATCTTCAAAGATGAAAGCAGACTGGCGTCCTTTTTCAATTGGAACTTTTATAGCATCACTTATACTTGTATGCCAAGTGCTTGTGTTTGTCATAATTGTCTACTCCTTAATGACACTATACTATCATCCGCTTTAGGACTAAAGTATCAAAGTGTGGCACTATTGCAAACCAACAAACCCAGAACCAAGATCCCTAAAAGCTTTTTCATGATTCCTAATTCTAGCACAAATCTATAAGTGAGTCAGGTGCGTGAATCAGTGGGAATTTTTGTT
>Ga0208471_1000563_pt1 | contig 13105 bp, 14 predicted proteins | sample DeeseametaMP0441_FD_184210 | JGI IMG/M metagenome (GOLD analysis project Ga0208471, IMG submission 184210) | Marine microbial communities from the Deep Atlantic Ocean - MP0441 (SPAdes) | ecosystem: Environmental > Aquatic > Marine > Oceanic | place: East of Rio de Janeiro, Brazil, South Atlantic...
GGGCCAAACGGCAGACAGCGGTCCTTTCGGCCGAGTCTGATCGCCATCCCCACAGCAGCAGTGGTCACGCTGGCGATCAGCAAAGTCGCGGGCAACACTTGCCATCCACCCCAGGCACCAAAGAGTGCAAACAGCTTGTAATCTCCCCGGCCCAAGCCCTCAACACCGCGGACTGCGGATTCCACGGCCATCCGGCCACCTATTCCATAAACATCCGGCCACTGATTCCACGATGATCCGGCCACCCATTCCACGCTCATCCGGCCACCCTTAAGGCAGGCAGCAACGCAGGATTATTCACTACCATCGACCTCTTTTATCGAAGCAGAGAGGTCGTCGTGGAGCGTTTATCCATGCGTAAAATTCGAGAAGTGCTACGTCTCAAATTCGAGGTCGGCCTATCTGCCCGCCAGGTCGCTGGCAGCTTGCAAGTAGGCCGAGCCAGCGTCGGTGAGTACCTCAATCGCTTTGCTGCCAGCGGCCTGACCTGGCCCTCTGCGCTGACTGACGCCGAGTTACAACGGCATCTTTTTCCGCCGCCGCCCACCGTTCCCAGCGATCAAAGGCCGGTGCCAGACTGGGCTCATGTACACGGGGAGTTACGCCGCCCCGGCGTAACTCTGGCCCTGCTTTGGCAGGAATACCGACTCGCCCACCCGCAAGGCTTCCAATACAGCTGGTTCTGCGAGCACTACCGCCTCTGGGCCGCCAAGGTCGACGTGGTCATGCGCCAGGAGCACCGTGCCGGCGAAAAGCTGTTCGTCGATTACGCCGGCCAGACCGTACCGGTCATTGATCGGCGAACCGGCGAGATCCGCCAAACGCAGATCTTCGTCGCCGTTCTCGGCGCGTCCAGCTACACCTTTGCCGAGGCCACCTGGTCGCAGAAGCTGCCTGACTGGCTGGGCTCGCACGCCCGCTGTTTTGCTTTTTTCGGTGGCACATCGCAGATCCTGGTGCCCGATAATCTGCGCAGCGGCGTCACCAAGGCGCATCGCTACGAGCCCGACATCAACCCCAGTTACCGCGATCTCGCCGAGCATTACGGCATCGCCGTATTACCTGCTCGCTCGCGCAAACCCAAGGACAAAGCCAAGGTCGAAGTCGGCGTGCAAGTCGTCGAGCGCTGGATCCTCGCCGCGCTGCGCAACCGCCAGTTCTTCTCGCTGGGCGAACTCAACACGGCAATCAGCCTGCTGCTCGAACGCCTCAATCAAAAGCCCTTCAAGAAGCTGCCCGGCTCACGCCGCTCGGCCTTTGAGACCATCGACCAACCCGCACTGCAACCGCTACCAGAACATCCGTACATCTACGCCGAATGGAAAAAGGTGCGGGTGCACATCGACTACCACGTCGAGGTCGAGGGCCATTACTACTCGGTGCCGTACCAGTTGGTGAAGCACCAACTCGAAGTGCGGCTAACCGCTAAGACCGTCGAGTGCTTCCACGCCAACCAGCGGGTGGCCAGTCACCTGCGCTCGCTGCACAAAGGCCGCCACACCACCCAAACCGAGCACATGCCCAAGAGCCACCGGGAGCACGCCGAATGGACACCGCAACGGCTGATCCGCTGGGCCGAGCAGACCGGGCCTAACACCGCTGGCGTTATCGCCTACATCCTTGAGCGCCGAATCCATCCTCAGCACGGCTTCCGCGCCTGCCTGGGCATCCTGCGCCTGAGCAAGCAGCACGGCGAAGAGCGGCTGGAAGCCGCTTGCCAGCGAGCGCTGGCACTGGGCGCGTGCAGCTACAAAAGCCTTGAATCGATCCTGCGCCAAGGGCTGGAAAAGCTACCGCTGTCCCAGCAAAACCTGCCGCTACTGCCCGACGAACACATCAACCTGCGCGGCCCTGGCTACTACCACTGACCTGAAAAAGGAGCACCAAAATGCTGCCCAATCCGACACTCGACAAGCTGCAAACCCTGCGCCTGCACGGCATGATCAAGGCGCTGAGCGAGCAACACGCCACGCCCGATATCAATGATCTGAGCTTCGACGAACGCCTCGGCCTGATGATCGACCGCGAGCTGACCGAACGTGAAAACACGCGTCTGAGCAGCCGGCTGAAACTGGCACGACTGCGCCACAACGCTTGCCTGGAAGACATCGATTACCGCAGCCCACGCGGCCTGGACAAGTCCCTGATCCTGCAACTGGGCAGCGGCCAATGGCTGCGCGATGGCTTGAACCTGATCATCGGCGGCCCGACCGGTGTAGGCAAAACCTGGCTCGCCTGCGCGCTGGCCCACAAGGCCTGCCGTGACGGCTACAGCGTGCGCTACTTGCGTCTGCCGCGCCTGATGGAGGAACTGGGCCTGGCCCACGGAGACGGTCGATTCGCGAAACTGATGGCGGGCTATGCCAAGACCGACTTGCTGATCCTGGACGACTGGGGCCTGGCGCCGTTTACCGCACCGCAACGGCGCGACATGCTTGAGCTATTGGACGACCGCTACGGCAACCGCTCGACGCTGGTCACCAGCCAGATGCCCGTGGACAAATGGCATGCACTGATCGGCGATCCGACCTTGGGCGACGCGATCCTCGACCGGCTGGTGCACAACGCTTATCGGATCGAACTGAAGGGCGAATCGATGCGCAGACGCGCAACGAAATTGACGACGACAGGGACTTCAGACTAACAATGCAAACCTGCGTCGCTGCGCTCCGACTGCCTGGCCGGATGAGCGTGGAACGGGTGGCCGGATGTTGGTGGACTGGGTGGCCGGATGGCGTGGAATGCGCAACCAGGATGCAGAGATCGATGCGCTGAAACGCAAGCAGGGCCGCACCCGATTCTTCAAACTCAGCACAGCCACCAGTCAGCACTTTAGTGGAGCCCCGAAGGGGGTCGCGTGATGACTGATGAAGGAACCACCGTCACGCGCGAGAAAGTCGAGCAGTACCTCGCTATGACAGCCTCTGCGCGGGCAAAAGCGACACCACAGACCAATAATGTCGAGGATGCTGCTCGCCTCAACTCGATGATGCGGATGTGTGATGATTACACCACCGATGCGCGCCATTTCCTCGAACAAGGCGACCTCGTTCGAGCCTTTGGTGCAATCAATTATGCGCACGCCTGGATAGACGCAGCCGTGCGCATCGGATTCATGGACGGTCATGGCGATGACCGATTATTCACTCTGCCTTGATTACCGCCAATGCATTAAGTCCCCAATCATCTTCATCACGAAATTCTTCAGCCACAATTTTTCTTTTTTTCAAAATCGAAAAAAGAACCAATAAATCATGAAGATGATTAAAGGAATTACACTCAACCGGCTCCTTCGAAGATTTGTTTTGTGAGTCTCGTCATGTTTTGTGCATAGCTCTTTGTTAGAGGGGATGTTCGCCTTGTTCTCACATCCTTCAAACGAGCATGTTTCAGCAAATTCAGATTGATATTTCTTATTTTCTCTGAGAAAAATGACCGAGGTTATTATCACACCTACAAACGATATGAGCCAGACAATCAATGGTAGATGATCATATTTTTCTGGCGTTAAATTCAGGAATAGTGCCTCAAAAGAAGAAAGAAGCCAGATTACCCATATTGCAAGTGTCAATTTGGTCAGCAAGATCATACGATCAAATTTTTCCATGAAAGATGCGGTATTTCTTCTGACCTTGAAGTTATAGACGACCCATCCGATTTCAAGGACGAAAGTATTGAGATAGACCTTCAGCGGGGCGATTTTCACGTTCCCGAATCAACTCTGGACGTGCCGTAGAATCCGTTGCCCCGTGACCTCGATGTACGAGCCACCAGCACCGATCAATCTCTCCTTGAGACGGCGGTCGACGGTCAGAACCGGCCAGCCATTCGAGCCAGACAATTCGACCAGCATGTCATCCGAATGCCTGAGGCCATCGAGATCAGCCATCGATTCCGAGCGCCTCGCCAACAGATCGAGCAACATCCCACCACGCTGCCCCGCGACTCTGTCGAGTTCAGCCTGAACCGCATCGAGGACGATGAGCCTCGGCGCACCAGCGACTTCAGCCATCGCCGAATCGAGATTCAGCCGAGCATCGACCAGAGCGATCCAACCGCAGGCGTCGACAAGGACGCTGCTCAACGGCTCACCCCGTGATGGTGCCGTGTCCAATCAGCCGCCAGCGCGTACCGACACGGCGGGAGAGTGTGATGCGACTTCCCGCGGGCGCGCAGATAGGTAACCGGAGGCGTAGCGTCGCCTTTTTCGCCTTGATCGCGCTGACTTGACCGACACTCGTAGCAGTTGCCGAATTGACCATCAGCATCTCATTAGGTTGCAGAGGACGAACCTGCTCGGGATTGTCCTCGCCACTCGTGACCATGTTCTCAAGCAGATCCAAGTCTAGATTGAACTCCTCCCAGATAGGCGGCAATTCACCGATTCGAGCCATCACCTGTCCGGACAGATCGTCAGCCTTGGTGACGACGGGGTCCATCGGCGTAGCGATTCCACAAAGCCCACCTGCATGGATGGACTCAAGCGACAAACCGCCACCCTGAACGCTCTCGATGGTGGTCTCGATCGGTTCCCATCGAGTCTTGTTGCCCGCAGTGATTCTTCGTCCCGGCGCAATCAGAATCGAATCCCCGACAGTGAATTTTCCCTTCACCACCGAGCCACCTATGATTCCACCCTGCAACTTCGCCGGCCGCGTACCGGGCCGATTGACATCGAAGGAGCGCGCCACATACATCAGCGCCTGCCCCTCCTTGCCATGGTCAGGGGTGGGAATCGTCTCCTCAATCGCCTGAATCAGAACATCGAGATTGACATCGTGATGAGCCGAGATTGGGATGATCGGGGCCCCATCAGCGACAGTGCCCGCGACGAATTCTTTGATCTCGTTCCAAGAATCTACAGCCCGTTCGCGTGTCACCAGATCTATCTTGTTCTGCACCACGACGACATTCGAAATCCCTGCGATCTGTAACGCAGCCAGGTGCTCACGAGTCTGTGTCTGCGGACATTTCTCGGTAGCAGAAATCAACAACAGAGCTCCGTCCATTATCGACGAGCCTGAGATCATTACCGCCATCAGCGTCTCGTGACCTGGAGCATCGACGAAAGAGACGACTCGAAGCAATTCCTTAGGCTCGTTTTCCTTGCCAGCAGGATGCTTGTCCTTAGGGTAGAATTCGCCCTTCTTCGTCTTGTAGAAGGCGGTGTCGGCATAGCCGAGTTTGATGCTGATTCCGCGCTTCCTTTCTTCTGAGTGGGTGTCGGTCCAGACGCCCGAGAGAGCACGTGTGAGAGTGGTTTTACCGTGGTCGACGTGACCGACCATGCCGATGTTGACTTCGGGTTGACGAGGGAGCTGACTTGCCAGACTCATCAACTCCTGCCGCTTCACTCCTCTTCATCGGAGGGCGTTTCGGCAGCGGCCTCTTCCTCGAGACCGAAGAGTACGGGCAGGGAGCGCTTCCCCGCCTTTACGACCTTCAGATTGATCTGGCGGGTATCCTGACTGATGACGTTTCCACGCAGGTTTCGACGCCTGCGGATTCCTTGATACTTGTAGCGATAGACTTGCGCGTTCTTCTTCACGTAGCGCTTGCCTTTGTAGCCGACTCCAGGCGAGACGAGGACCGATTTCACACCGCTTCCGTCGAGGTCAGGTCGCATTGGGCGACCGGTGACATCCGAGCCGCCAGTGATTTGCAATTTGTAGCCAGAAAGACTCTGATCGCCCTCTCCGATGAACATGCCGTCTACTGCGTCACCGATGCTCTTGCCGAGGAAATGGTTGTAGTTCGAACCTGTGATATCCGTTGAATACGAACGTCCGTTCGACTTGGGGTTGGTGTCGTTGATCACCGCTTTGAAGCCCTGTTCCTTACCTGCCATGACATCACCTGAACGGCTCATGCGACATACGCCTTCTATAAGAGCGGTTCGGAATCACCTACGGTGAGTGTTCAGCCGCGCAGCATCTCTCTTTCGATTCTGCTCTCGAGGCTCGCTGGCAGGGTATTCGTCATGGTGATGTGTCTTGTTCGGCCGCGTCCGACGTTGGCCTTGGTGGTTCGAGTATCGATGAGGCCTTCGACCTCCAGTGCTTTCAGGTGCTTCCAGAAGGTGGTGTAACTGCGCGGTTTGAAGCCGAATTCCTCGCAGACGAGATTGTACAGTTTCTGCGCGTCGCCACTCGAGATATGGTCGGCCTTCTTGAGGCGGCGACAGATTCCCAGCAAGACCAGTTTCTGGTGCTTCGAGAGGACGTCGATCTGACTCGGCTCGAAGGCTGCCTGGCGCAGTGTGCTGACTCGCACGTCTTCTGGCAGGACGTCGCCGCGGCCGGCTTTCTCGGCCCGACGGATGGCCGCGTCGAGCAACTCGATGGCGTGGCGTGCATCGCCGCTCTCGCCAGAGAAACGGCCGATCTTGGCGAGAGTCTCGTCGCCGACAGATCCTGTTCTGCAGGCGACATCAGCGCGCTGGCGCGCGATGCCGGTCAGGGTCACTTCGTCGTAGGCTGCGAGTTCGATGACATTTGATTGGCCGAGCCGCGAGATGATGGCCGGCTCGAAGAGTTTCAGCAGAGTCTGGTTCTGACTGACCAGAATCAATGAGAGAGAGCCGGACCATTCCTGCCCCTCGTCGATGCGCAGCAATTTGTAGATCAGGTCCGAGGAGTCTCTGAGAATCAGGACATCGACCTCGTCGAGGATGAGCAGCAGGTGGGCGTTGTGGGTGCTCAGGTTGCGGCGAATCGATTGGATGATCTCGCCGGAGCTGAAACCGCGCTCGGGATGGCCAGGGTCGAGTGCGAGGGCGATCTGCTGCAGAACCTGCGAGCCCGTGGGGTGATTCCGGCAATTGACGTGGGCGAAGATGATGTGTCGACGACCTTCGAGATGCTGTCTGATGTCGTCGCCGAAACGCTGGGTCAGGACGGTCTTGCCCGAGCCGACCGGCCCGAGGATCACTGCTTGGCAACTGGTGTATTGATTCTCCATCTGAGAGAAGATCGCAGCCATGTCGGCGAGTTCATCGTCACGACCGATGAGAGCAGGAGGGATCCAGTCGTACGACAGGGGACCCTTGTCGAGTAGTACTTTGCCCGCTCCGATGCGGTCGATGTATCCTGCCATTCACTGCATTCGTGCTCTCACCGTTATTAGAGATATTTGCTGCAGCGTGCGCGCATACACGCGTATGTGTAGACGCGCGCGCGAGGAAGATTAGGGGATTTCGTCGAATTGGTAGCCGGTCTCCCACTGCTTCTCGCCCAGTGCGACCTCCAACTCGAAAGGCGTGATTAATGGCTTGGCATACTTCACCGCATCATCGATGGCGATGCGCGGGCAGGCGGTATTGACGAAAGCATCGACTGGATAGAAATCAATCAACTCTGGACCGACGTGGTCGAGGGCCAGAAGGTAGCCCTTCTTGCCATGTTTCTCGAGCAACCGCTTACAACGAAGAGCCAGATTGCGACGCATCTGGCCCGGCTTCTCGCCAATCAGAATTCCAAAAATCTTCGCGTCATCGACGCTGAAGATCAGCCCCATTCGTTGACGCAGAATTCGCTCGATCCGCTCAAAAGACATCTCGCCCGCTTCGCCGTTGTAGGGGTCGAGTAAAGCGAGGGGTTTGCCGGTGTGCATGACCAGGCCAATCGGGTGGAAGTCGCCCGAACCGAGGAAGAGATAGTGGCCGATCGACGGGTTATCGCCCGAATAATTGCAGCCCAGAACCTGCCCAGGGAAGGTCAAACGAGCTCCGCCGACGGGGATTGTCACTGCAAATCCGGCCGATTCCAAACGCGACTTGTAATCCTCCAGAAGGTGCAGATGCTGAATCGAGCCGACCAATCCCAATTTTGTTCCAGTGAGGGGTGCGACGCGGCCCACTGCGTCGAGAAAACGCTCGCGCGCTTCTTCATTCGTCAGGTCGATAGGGGATTCTGCCTCGACGACGCGAGCGTCCGCAATCGCCTTGTGGCGCGCGAGTATCGGTAGAACGGGGTCGATTTCGGGGTCTCCATCGTAGGTCACGGGGATGAAGTGGGTTGGCATGCCGGAGTCGATGTTCATCTGGCTGTGGCCCATGTGAGCGACCAACTCAACGCCCATCATGCGCATCTTGTCGTGCACCAAGTCACAGGCGCCATAACACGGGTCTGCGGCCAGAATCACCTTTGCCTCGGAATCACCTTCGATTTTGTCCATCATTTCAAGGGCTTGCATCTTCAAGCCCTCGGGAACCTGCAGAGCGATCAGACGGTGATCATTCTCCTTGATTCGCTCGACCAGCTCGTCGAGTTGGAAGTCGTGACGCTCCATGTCCATGCTTCTGACCGACTCGCCGTCCGGCGTTCGGTATTTGAGCGGTTCCATTGTTGTCGTGCGGGCGGGTGAGGGTGAAATATGACGCGCTGGCCGACGAGCCCATGGAGCAGGAGGGCGAGTTACGTGTCGGTGTCATCGGTGTGGGTAACATGGGTGGCGCGCTGGTGCGTGGTATTCTTGCGCGAGGTCTGACTTCTGGCCAGAATGTGATAGTCTCAGACCTCGATGAGAAGAAGGTCGCTGAACTGGTTGACGATCTCGGTGTCAGGTCGGCTTCGGATTCGTCCGAGGTCATGGATTTCGCTGACTTGGTCGTGCTCGCCGCCAAGCCACAGGCCTTCCCTAATCTGCTGGCTTCGATTGCCACTCGGTTTCGACCTGAGCAGACCATCATGAGCATCGCTGCAGGTGTTACCACCGCCTCGATCGAGTCGAGCCTTGGCGGTGTTCCTGCCGTTGTGCGGGTGATGCCGAACCTGCCTGCGTTGGTCGGTGAAGGGATCAGTGTGTTTTCACGCGGAGCCAATGCAGGTGATATCGATGTAGAGCGAGTCGATTCTGTGCTTCGCGCGGTCGGCGACTCGCTCGAAGCCCCAGAGGAATTGATGGATCCTGTGACCGCTTTGAGTGGTACCGGTCCAGCTTACATCTTCCACACCATGGAAGCCATGATCGAGAGCGGCATCGAGATGGGAATGTCGCCTGAAATGGCAGAGCGCCTCGTCCTGCAGACTGTCCTCGGCGCTGCTCGCCTCGCCATCGAATCACCCCTCGACACCACCGCCCTGCGCGAAGGAGTGACTTCCAAGGGCGGGACCACCGAGGCAGCGATCTCGCACCTCGGTGACAATGATTACGTCCGTCTCGTCATCGATGCGATCCTCGCCGCCCGCGACCGCTCAGAGCAACTCGGCGAGTGAACGATCAGTCGATGATTTCGACCTTGCCGTCGATGATGTCGATTCGTACCAAGGATCGAAGCGGCCAGTCTGGTCGCTCGCGATTCAAGCGCTCGCGTCCCTCCCCCTTCTCAATGGCGACGACGACATCGTGCAGGATGACACCCATGCTCTCGAGTCGTTCGAGCAGAGGCTCCAGAGTGCCGCCGGTGGAGATCACATCATCGACGATGACGACCCTCTCCCCTGGCTTGATGTCATTGATGTAAACGATGGACTGCGAGTAACCGGTAGCGACATCTACCCTGACTTCACCTTCCATTCCGTACGAGCGCTTGCGGATCACGACGGTCGGCTTTCCCGTAGCATCCCCGACCGCAGCGAGCAGAGGCAATCCCATCGCCTCGACAGTGACGATCAGGTCGACCTCTGACCAGTCAATGCTGGAGACGATCAGGTCACGAGTCGCACGAAGCACTTTCGCATCCATGCGCGGGATGCCGTCGGAGATCGGGTGGATGAAGTAAGGGTAATCACCCTTCCAGATTATCGGCGCCCCTCGGAGAGAGTCTTGCAGAATCGTCAGTGGGTCGCCGGGAACCATGCCCGACCACGCTCAGATGAGACCCTTGACCCGCAGGTGCTCAGCACCTCGGGAGACGCTGATGGTGACCGAGCTTGGGAACTTCATTCCAGCTTTACGAAGAGCATTGCGCGCGTCGAGGTAGAACTCCGCCGAAGTGTGGATCGAGACGATGACGTCATTCTTTCGACAACGCGCTGCTGTCCCGACATTCTTGCCGAATGCGAGTCGCATTCCTTGCGAGACACGGTCGGCGCCGGCACCGGTCGCCTGCTTGTTCTCGCGTAGAATGATGTGAGGATACTTGTGGATACGAAGAGCATAGCCCTCCTCTCCAGCAGCGTTTCGGATGGTGGAGTTGGAGACTTGTCGAGCCGCTTCGAGAGCGGTGTGACGGATCTGCACAGCATTGTTGACAGTCAGTTGAACCACGACATCGAATTCACCCGCCTCAGCTGCCTTGCGGTTGCCCATGTGGAAGCGCAGGATCCTGTTGTTCGGGACACCGCCGGTGTACTCTCGGCGGGTGTAGGCCTGGCCCTTGACCGAGCGATACATCTTGGCTGGTTTGCGTGCCATCTCGATTCCCTCGGGCTCGGCCGACCTGCCAGCCGTATATAATGCTGAGTGAAGCCCCGTAGGGGCTACCCCATCTCGTTTGCAGTCACCGCTTCATTCAGTCCGCAATAACCCCTTCAACCGGTCCGGAGTCTCTCACTCTCGGCCTGCACTAAGCGAACTCCGGCGACTATCAAACAGAAGCCTACGAGAAGACTCCAACCGACCTTCTCGTCGAGCAGAAGAACGCCGCCTAGAACACCGAAGAACGGGACGATGAAAACATAGGAAGCGGCGGCGGTCGCACCAAGCCTCTCGATGCCCATCGCGAACCAATAGTAGGCGAGGACGGTAGAGAGCGCGCCGAGGTAGAGAATGGCGTACCAATCCCCTGTCGTGGGTTGTGGAAGGCCGAGTTGGTAGGCTTCCCAAGCTGCGAATGGAGTCAGCATCAGCGTCCCAATCAGCGAATACCAAACCACGATTTCAAGCGTCGTCGCTTCCTCCTCACCACCCCTTCGCTCCATCATTCTCCGCGTCATGTTCGTCGTCGTCGCCCAACAGAGGGCGGCAGCAAGAATCAGTACGTCACCGAGCAGTCTCTCCTCGAATGGCAGGTCGGTGTTCGGGCTCCAGCCCGTCACGATCAACACTCCGATGAAGGCGCAGAAAAGGCCTGCGAACATCTTGCGCGAGATGGTTTGGCCGAGGAGTGGCGCTGCGAGCAGAACTGTGAAAATCGGGTTGAAAGTGATGATCAATGATGCGTCGCCGGCGGCCGTGAGTTTCATCCCGTGCATGAAGAAGATCTGGTAGCCTAGGACGCCGGTCACGCCGATGATTGCGAGAGTCTTCCAGGATTGGCGCCTTGAGGGCAACCAGCGGACATGTTGTCCGCGTGCGGCGCGCGCGGCGAACCAGGCGTAGAAGATGAGCATGGTGACGGCGTAGCGCAACCATGCTCCAGTCATCGGCGGCAGGCCGAGGGCGAGCATTCGACCGATGGCCCAAGACAATCCCCAGATGAGTGCGACCAGCAGCATCCGACCATGCATTCCGAGTTGGCGATTCTCCCCCATGCTGGTCGACTCCAACCAATGGCAGCGGCTGCCGGAGATAATCTCGCCGTTGCCGTTCTAACTCTCGCCCCTTTGGGGCGGCAGCAGGATTGCTTATGCACCCTCGGCTCGCAGCCGAGGCCCACGCGCAGCGTTAGCGTTGGAGGGATATGGGATGTCAAAGCGAGGAATGCTCGATCAATACGCTGAGATCAAGGCGCAGCACCCTGATACGGTGCTGTTCTTCAGGATGGGTGATTTTTACGAAATGTTCCATGAGGATGCGGTTCTGGCGTCGGAAGTCCTTGGTATCACATTGACCAGTCGGGACAAGAAGTCTGACGATCCGGTACCGATGGCTGGCGTTCCTTGGCACTCCGTTGAGGCCTATCTCCAGGGCATGCTTCGGGCGGGGCACAAGGTCACTTTATGTGAGCAGGAAGAGGATTTGAGGCCAGGCGCGAAGATTCTCGAGCGGGTCGTTACGCGGGTTTACACTCCGGGCTCATTGTACGAAGAAGGGCTGATTGGCGAGGATGGCTCAAGCCTGCTCGCTGGGCTGGTTTCGCGTGGCGATGGGATCGGTGTCGCCATCCTCGATTCTTCGACTGGACGGGCCTGGTTGCAGGAGCATTCCGGCCCGGGTCGCATCGAGCGTGTTTGCGATGAGTTGCAGCGTTGGGCGCCGAGCGAGCTGGTGCTCTCTCGGCGCGACGCTGAGAGCGAGGAATTACGCTCTGTTCTGGCTGCTCTCGACAGGGTGACTCTGAGTGTTCATGATGGCACAAAAGAGCAGCATCTGCAATCTGTTCGTGACCATCTTGCTTTGGCCGATCTCGGTTCTGTCGACCTGGATCGGCGACCGCTAGCGATGGAAGCCTGCGGACTTACTGCAGGTTACTTGGCGAAGTTGCACCTCGTCGATATCGTGCCTCTTCGAGAGGTGCTCTTCGATGCTGATGATGGACATTTAGTGCTCGACCAGACAACGCTGCGCAATCTCGAATTGACTCACACTCTGGCCGGCGAGAAGGAGGGTTCGTTGGTTCAGGCGATCGATTGCACGCGGACTTGGATGGGCCGCAGGCAGTTGAGGGAATGGATTCTGCGGCCCTTGACGAATCCTGAGAAAATCGCGGCCCGGCAGGCGGCTGTCGGCGCCTTGGTCAAGGCGCCGCGGCGTCTGGAGTCGATTCGCGAGTCGCTGAAATCGATGCGCGACCTCGAGCGCCTGGCGACGCGACTCGCTTACGGCCGAGCCAATGCGCGCGACCTCGTAGCGGTTGCAGACTGCCTCGAGCGCATGCCGAGACTGCAGGCGTTGCTCTCAGAAGGCTCGGCCGAATTACTGCATGAATGCGCTGAAGGATTGGGGGAACTCGAACCGCTGATGCATCATATCGCAACGCGGCTCGTCGCAGAACCGCCGGCGTCGATTCGCGACGGCGGTCTCTTCCAGACAGGTGTCAACGAGCAGTTGGATGACCTGCGGCAGAAGGCGGCTGAAGGGACGGATTGGTTGCGTGGATTCGAGGCGAGGGAGAGGGAGAGGCTGGACATTCCTAGCCTGAAAGTGAAGCAGAATCGACAGTTCGGATTCTTCATTCAAATCACCACTTCGCACCTCGATAAAGTCCCTGAGGAATACCGCAGACGACAGACTCTGACCAATGCAGAACGTTACACTACGGACGAGTTGAAGGTATGGCAGG